>Ga0210408_10001026_pt1 | contig 30793 bp, 27 predicted proteins | sample IncBWH4MmetaG_FD_155471 | JGI IMG/M metagenome (GOLD analysis project Ga0210408, IMG submission 155471) | Forest soil microbial communities from Barre Woods Harvard Forest LTER site, Petersham, Massachusetts, United States - Inc-BW-H-4-M | ecosystem: Environmental > Terrestrial > Soil >... | reverse complement strand
GCAATTCGCCCAGCCCGGCACCAATCTGACGATGTTCGTGCCGGATCAAATTTGGGTCACGGCAAACTTCAAAGAGATTCAGCTCGACCGCATGCGGCCGGGAGAGCCGGTGTCGCTCGAGATCGACGCGTATCCGGAACGCGAACTCCACGGCCACGTGGACAGCGTCCAACCCGGATCCGGCACCGCGTTCTCGCTGCTGCCGGCCCAGAACGCCACCGGCAATTACGTCAAAATCGTCCAGCGCGTGCCGGTCAAGATCGTCATGGATGATGCGCCGACCGACGTCGCGCTCGGCCCCGGCATGTCGGTGGTCCCGACCGTGCGGGTCGACGCCACGCCGTCGCTGTTTGAGCGGCTGAGGGGGTGGCTATGAGCGCCGCGGCGGTGCGAGCCGGCTCTCCCGCCGCTGCGAGCGGCGCCGGCACCAATCCGTGGCTGATCGCCATCCTGGTCGCGCTCGCGAGCTTCATGGAGGTGCTCGACACCACCATCGCCAATGTGGCGCTGCCCTACATTGCCGGCGGCATGGGGGTGAGCGAGGACGAAGCCTCCTGGGTGGTCACCACCTATCTGGTCGCCAACGCCATCATCCTCACCGCCAGCAGCTATCTGGCGCGAAGGCTTGGCCGCAAGACCTTCTTCCTGATCTGTCTTGGATTGTTCACGCTGAGCTCGCTGCTCTCCGGCCTTGCCCCCAATCTGAACGCGCTGTTGCTGTTCCGCATCATGCAGGGCGTTGGCGGCGGCGGCATGGTCCCGGTCGCCCAGTCGATCCTGGCGGATTCATTCCCGCCGGCGAAGCGCGGCCAGGCCTTTGCGCTGTTCGGTGTCGCCGTCGTGGTGGCGCCGGTGGTGGGGCCGACGCTCGGCGGCTGGTTGTCCGACAATTGGTCCTGGCAGTGGTGCTTTCTCATCAACGTGCCGGTCGGCCTGTTCGCGATGGCGGCGGTCGCGCTGGTCCTGCGTGAGCCCAAAACCGCGCAGGCGCAAAGCCAGTCGCAACAAGGATTCGACGTGGTCGGCTTCGTTTTGATCGCGACTTTCCTCGGTGCGCTCGAGGTCGTGCTCGACCGCGCTCTGGAGGACGATTGGTTTGCTTCACATTTCATCGTCACGTTCGCGACCATCTCTGCTCTGGCGTTCGTGCTGATGATTCCCTGGGAGCTGAGCCGCCGTAATCCGGCGGTTGATCTGAAAATGGTGGCGTCGCGCCAATTCGGGGCTTGCTTCCTGGTGATGCTGGCGACCGGCGCCATCCTGCTCGCGACCACGCAATTCCTGCCGCAGCTGGTGCAGCAGGACTTCGGCTACACCGCGACCTGGGCCGGCCTCGTGCTCTCGCCGGGCGGCGCCGTCACCATGGTGATGATGTTCGTGGTCGGCCGTCTCGCCGCCAAGGTGCAGCCCAAATATCTGATCATCGCCGGCGGGGTGCTCATCGCGATCTCCATGTACGAGATGACCAACGTGTACGGCGATCTCGGCTTCTGGTTCATGGCGCGGTCGCGGATGCTACTCGGCGTCGGACTGCCGCTGATCTTCGTGCCGATCATGGCCGCATCCTACGACGGCATTGCGCAGTCCAAGACCGACCAGGCATCGGCCATAATCAATGCGGCGCGCAACACCGGCAGCTCGATCGGCGTCTCCATCGTCTCCAACGTGCTGGCTCATCGCGGGCAGTTCCACCAGAGCCGGCTGGTCGAGCAGGTAATCCCGTCGAACGCGCAGTATCAGGACACGCTTCACCAGGTGACGGACTATTTCGTGGCGCAGGGCAGCTCGGCTCTCCAGGCGCATGCGCAGGCCATCCAATGGATCGGACAGCAGGTGCAGATCCAGGCGTCGTTCCTCGCCTACATGGACGCCTTCTGGGTGCTGATGCTGATCGCGCTTTCCGTCGTGCCGCTCGCGCTGACGCTACGCAAGGTCAAGCTGGGCGGCGCCGTCCACATGGGACATTGACGCAGCAAATAACCGGAGTTTTGTGTCATGAGAAATCACCGACTCGCTTTTCAAATTGTCGGTCGTGCGATCAAGTGGCGGGCCGTCATGCGTTCGCTTTTCGCTGCCGCCGTCATGCTGTCGGCCTCGACCGCTCTCGTTCACGCGCGGGAAGTCTCTGAGAGCCCCGAAGTCCGACCCGGCTACGGTTCCATGCGGGCTCCGGTCGGTCATCGGCAGCCGACCCGGGGCGACGTTGCGCTCGCTCGCCCGGCACAGTCCGACAAAAAGATCGTCGCACGGGACAACGAGCTGCTCGATCCGGCATCGAGCCAGAACCGCGTTGCAGGCGCCGACGCGGTTCCGCCCGGCGAAGATAACCTGTCCAAGCTGATCGAACAGGAAAACACTCGGATCGATCGATTGATCAGAAGCATTTGCCGCGGCTGCTGAGGGCACGGCCTCCGTAGAATCCGTAGGGTGGGCTAAGGGCGCGAGCGCATGCGAGCGACCGTGTCCACCATCGAGATTGTTTGGTGGGCACGCCCGCGTTTGCGCTGCGCGCGTTGTCCCACCCTACGGCGCGAGCTTGCCGGCTCGTGCGGAGGCCGCCCAGCACGCGCCTGCCGCGACCAGCACCACGCCGGTGATCCACGGCAGCGCACCGCCGCGCATCGCCTCATGAAAAAGCACGACGAAAAGCAGCACGACGCCGGCGAGGAAAAGACAGGCGGCAGCTCCCGTCAGCATCGATTGGTTTTTGATTAACGTCATTACCAAGCGTCCCTCGTGGTCAGCAGGACGCGTTCTAGCACGCGCAGCGGTGCGCGCGCCGTCGTCGCGTTGCTCCTCCGGCTTAGTCCACCCTACGGACCCGAACGTTTCCGCCGTTCACGAAAGCGTGAACTCGAATTCCATTCTTGATGTAGACAACATAGGGATTATAGAGTTATATAAATACCCGATGGATTGATCACGGGAAGCCGCTTCGCCAATCCCTGCTGATTCCAGCTTGATAGGGTCGGCGCGCGTGTGGGCGCGTTTAACACTCAAATGAGTTATCGAGGAGCAAACCGATGAAGTTCCAGCCAGGACAAAGCGGCAATCCGGTGGGTCGGCCGCTCGGCGCCCGCAACAAGAAGACCATCGCCAGGGAGGAAGCGCTCGCCGATCAGGCGGCGAAGGCCGTCGAACGTATCGTCTTCCTCGCCGAAGGCGGTCACCCGACCGCGATGCGGATATGCGCGGACTGGGCGAAGCCGGGCGGGAACAGCCGGGCGCTTGCGCTCGAGCTGCCGCGCGTCACCTGCGCCGACGACGCGCAGAAGGCGTTCGACATGGTCGTCGAGGCGTTCGGCGAGGGCGAGATCACGGTGCGCGAGTTCTCGCCCATGCTCGGCTCGGTCGACCGGATGGCGCGCATTGCCGAGCGCATCCAGCAGAACCGCGAGCGTGAGCGTGAACGCTACGGGGCGCAGCGAGTGCATGGGATCCATCCCGACATGATCCCCAAAGCGCCGCCCGGCTGGACCGATCCGCTGGAAGCCCTCAAGGCCGCAATCGAGCGCGGCGAGGATCCGTTTCCCGACGATCCGGTGAAGTCGCACTATGTCGCCACCGGCGAGCGCCTTGCTCCATCCCTCCCCCGCGAGCGAAGCGAGCGCGGGGAGGGTGGCGAGCGCAGCGAGCCGGGTGGGGGCGCGGCAGACGCACCGGAAGCTGAGGCCCTGTATTCGCCTGTTAATTTGAACGACGAGTCGGCGGGAGGGTCACCCCCACCCGGCGCCGCTGACGCGGCGCCACCCTCCCCCTGCGGGGGAGGGATAAGCGATGGCCTGTATTTTCCTGTTAATTCCGGCGCCGAGCTGTCACCCGGCGGTGGCGATGTCGCCGCGCCGATAGCAGAGATTGCGAGCGAAGCGTCTGATCCTGGTGTGGCGACTATTTGTTGCTCCGAACATGCTTCGCCCCCCGCCCCTGACCCCTCCCCGCCACGCTTCGCGTGGGGGGAGGGGAACCTAGAGACCGCGGCGCATACGCCAGGAGAGGCCGACGGCCTGTATTTCCCTGTTAATTTGAACCCGGAGGCTCCGCAGAAGGCCGCAACTGATCAAGAACGTGAAGCGATCGCGTACTTAGTTGTCGAGGCCGCGACCGAGACGCTTGCTCCATCCCTCCCCCGCGCAGCGGGGGAGGGTGGCGAGCGCAGCGAGCCGGGTGGGGGACTCCTGCAGGCCCTCGATTTGGAAATACCCGAACGCTCGGAGAGGGACCGCCTGTATTTATCTGTTAATTCAGAACACGAGTCGGCGGGAGCGTCACCCCCACCCGGCGCCGCTGACGCGGCGCCACCCTCCCCCTGCGGGGGAGGGATGCCCCTCACCCCGGGATGATCGGCAGCAGCAAATAGGAGCCGCGCGCGCCGCCGGCATGCAGCGTCACCTCGCCGCCGAACACGTCCGCCGGTCGGTCGTCGGGATCGCCATGGGTCATGCCGCCGGTGCCGCGGGTCGCGTAATGGAACTTCTTGCCGAACCCGGACACCTCGCCGGTGTACTCATAGTCCTTGCCGCGCAGCGTGAGCGCGAGCGTCCATCCCGCCGGCACCACGATGCAGCTTGCGACGATCTCGACGTCGCACTCGTAGACCTCGCCGGGGGTGAGCGGCTCGACCCGGTCGTGCGGATGGTAGGGCCGGTAGAAGGTGGTGCGGGGCGGATCGAGCGCCCGGTGCGACGCGCGCAGCCAGCCGTTGGCGATCGGCGTGTTCGGATCGGTCGAGCCCATGAAGGTGACCTCTTTGCCGTCCGGATCGAACACCCGCACGATCACGAACAGATCGGCGTCGCGCGTCGAGGAGGAAACAAACAGTTTCGCAGCCATCGGCCCGGTAATCTCGGTCGCGTGCGGTACGGTCATGCGGAAGGTGAGCCCGTCGCCGAGTGCCGCGTAGCGCAGCGTCGCCTCGCGCGCGGGCGCGTTCGTCGACAACGCCATCGCGTCGGGGTCGAGATAGAACTTCGTCCATTGCGTACGCGCGAGCGGCCATTCCTTCTCGTGGCGCAGCACGAACTTCTCGTCGGGGTGGCGTATGTTGAGCGTCACCGGCGGGGTCTTGTCCCAGCCGTTGTCGATGCCCTTCAAAAAATAATCGAAGAAGCGCTTCTGCAGCGCGAGCCCGTAGCCGGCGGAGAACAGCGACCAGTGCGAATCGCCATGCACTTCGAGCCACTTCTGTTTGGACGGCGCCTGCATGAATCCGTTGAAGTTGCCGCGCGGGTGGATGCCCTGGCCGCCCCAGTTGGCGCAGGAGAGAAACGGCACTTCGATCTTGGCGAGATCGGCCGAGCGCTCGCGGTGCCACGCGTCGTAGAGCGGATGCTCCTTCGCCGCGTCGAACGGGTTGATGCGGTTTTCGGCGAGTTCCTCCTCCGACAGCGTCACCGGGCCGGCGACCGGCTCGCCGGTGACGCGGCTTTTGCGCCCCGCGTGCCGAGCCCGTACTGGATGTTGGCGACCTGATGTTTCCACCACAGCTTCTGAAACTCGCTCAGGATGCCGCCGTGGTAGCCACTGTCGCGGTAGCGGTCGTTCTGCCCCTCCCACGGGATGATGGCGGCGAGGTGGGGCGGACGGTGCACGGCGACGCGCCACTGGTTGCTCGCGTAATAAGAAATGCCGAGCATGCCGACCTTGCCGTTGCTCCACGGCTGCGTTCCGGCCCATTCAATGCATTGGTAGAGGTCGGCGACCTCGCGGTCGGAGTTCGGGTCCATCACGCCGGGCGACCAGCCGGCGCCGCGCGAGTCGACGCGGATGACGACGTAGCCGTGCGGCACCCAGCGCTCGGGGTCGGTGACTTCCCAATTCTGATATTTGTTGGTCGAGCCTTCGAGAATCTCCGGATGGTCGGCGACCATCTTCTCCCACTGGTGCGGATAGCCGTCCTGATAGGCGAGGCCCTTGGCGTAGATGCCGTAGGTGAGGATCACCGGATAGCGGCCGTCGTCCACCGGCCTGAACACATCGGCATCGAGCACGAGGCCGTCATCCATCACGATCGGCTGGTGCCAGGTGACGCGCATGCCGTCGCGTACCTCGGTGCGCGGTTCCACCGTGACTGCGTCCATGATGACTCCTCCCGTGCAATACTCACCGCTTCGTCATCGCCCGCGCAAGCGGGCGATCCAGTAATCGGCGACCTATCAGAATTGCACTGGCGGTGGTTACTGGATGCCCCGCTTTCGCGGGGCATGACGAAGCACAGTGTAAGTCGGCCAGTATAAGGTATCCATAGGGCGGTTGCCCAATGTAGGCTAGCACCGGAGCACGCAATGAGAAGAACACTGATTGCCCTCGTGGCCGCCGTGACGGTCATCGCCGCCGGCGTAACCGCGCACGGCGAGGACTGGCCGGCGCGCACCGTGCGCATCGTCGTCGGCTTCGGCCCGGGCGGCGGCGCCGACATCATCGGCCGCATCGTCGGCCAGGCGCTGCAAGAGAAGCTCGGGCAGCCGTTCGTGATCGAGAACAAACCCGGCTCCGCCGGCACGCTCGGCAACGAGCTCGTCGCCCGCGCCGACAAGGACGGCTACACGCTCGGCATCATGACCGCCGGGCAGATCATCGCCGCGACCATCAACAAGAGCCTGCGCTACGACACGCTCACCGCGTTCGAGCCGGTGTCGCTCGTTGCGACCGCGAGCCTGCTGATCGTCGCGCGTCCGGATTTTCCCGCCAACGACGTGAAGGGCCTGATCGCCGAGGCCAAGGCCAAACCCGACAAGATCGTGTTCGCGAGCGCCGGCTTCGGCGCGACCCAGCACCTCGCCGCCGAACTCTTCATGCAGTCGGCCGGCATCAAGATGCTGCACGTGCCGTTCCGCTCCTCGCCCGAGGCGATCGCCGCGGTCGCCGGACGGCAGGTGGACGTGCTGTTCGACACGGTCTCGGCGTTGATCGGCCAGGTGCAGTCGGGCCAGCTCAAGGCGCTCGCCGTCACCGGCAGGGACCGTTTCCCGGCGGTGCCCGACGTGCCGACCGCGATCTCGTCGGGCCTCGTGCCCGGCTACGACGTGACCACCTGGTACGGCGTGTTCGGCCCGCGCGGGTTGCCGCCCGCGATCGTCGCCAAGCTCAATGGCGCGATCAATGAGATCCTCAAGGACGAGAGCGTGCGCGGTCGTCTTGCGACCGCGGGCGTGGTGGTGCAGGGCTCGACGCCGGCCGAGTTCGGCGCCTTCATGGCGGGCGAGTTCAAGCGCTGGAACACGGTGCGCGAAGCCGCCGGCATTCCGCAGCAGTAGGGGGACGGCATCATGGACACGCAGGATCTGCACGCGCGCGGGCTCGAGCTGCGCAGGAAGATGTTCGGCCGCGAGGCGGTCGAGAAGCGCATGAACGCCTTCGGCGCGTTCGGCGAGCCGCTCCAGCACATCATCAACGCCTATGCCTACGGCGACGTGTGGAGCCGCACCGCGCTGCCGCCGGCGACGAAATCGCTGGTGATGATCGCCATGATGGCGGCGGCCGGACGCGGCAACGAGCTGCGCGTCCATCTCAAGGGCGCGGTCAAGAACGGCTGTAGGCCTGAGGAAATCCAGGAGGTGCTGCTGCTTCTCGCGCTCTACTGCGGCATCCCGCTCGCCAACGACGCGCACGCCGCGGCGGTGGAGGTGCTGAAGGATAATTCGTAGGGTGGGCGAAGCGCGCCGAAGCGCGTAGCGCGAAGGCGGGCGTGCCCACGCGGGTCAAACAAAGTATTGAAAGGAGACCACCGTGAAAACACTACTGATAATCTGCATCACTGCGCTGACCGCGGCCACGTCGCTTCTTCCCGACGATGCCTCCGCCCGCAACGGCGTGCGCCGGCCGCGCGTGGTGATCGTGGCGCCGCGCTATCGTTACTTCGACGAGCCCGGCACGATCTACGGCTACGCGCCCGGCAGCTACATCCCGGGCCCGAACGGCATGCTGTACGGGCCGTATAGCACCCCCCGGCCGTACGTGAGCTACGGCCCCTACGGCCCGGACATTTGGGACTGGTGGCATCAATAGGACCGTACACAAACAAACAATTATCCCGAAAACTCCGTTTCGTGCGAAATAACGTCGGCGGTTTCCTCGTTGAGCGGCACGGCGCGGCGCTTGGGCGCGGATAGCGGGTCGTGCGGCAGCGTATGGTAAGGCATCAGCTCGGCCCCGGCGTAGATGTCGCCGGCCTCCTGCAGCGCGAGGCGCTCGAGGTCGCGCCGGCGTACTTCCTGCTCGATCTCTTCGACGCGCTCGGGGTCGGCGCCGAGTTCCTCGAGCGTGTGGCGGCCGAACGCCAGCGCCGATTCGTAGGTCTCGCGCAGCTCGTAATCGACGCCCTTGGCGATCAGCTCGAGCGTGTGCACGCGGTCGTAGGAGCGCGCGAACAGCTTGACCCCGGGAAACTCGGCATGCGCCATCTCGACGATGCGGGTCGCTGCGCGCTTATCGTCGATGCACACGGCGATCACGCGCGCGTCGGCGGCGCCGGCCGCGCGCAGCACGTCGAGCCGCGTGCCGTCGCCGTAGTAGACCTTGAAACCAAACCGGCTGGCGTTCTGAATCATGCCGGCGCTCACGTCGATCGCGGTCACGTCGACGCCCTCGGCGAGCAAACACTGCGAGACGATCTGGCCGAAGCGGCCGAAGCCGATCACCAGCACCGACCCGGTGACGCCGTCGAACTCCTCCGGCTCCGGCGTCGGGCCGCGGGAGAACCGGCGGATCGCGACGTCGGCGAGCGCGGCGACCGGCGGCCCGAACAGCATGGTCACCGCCGCGATCGCGGTGAGCACGCTGCGTTGCTCGGCGGTGAGCACGCCGAGGCTCGCGCCGAGCGGAAACAGCACGAAGGCGAACTCGCCGGCGCCGGTGAGGATCGAGCCGGCGCGCAGCGAGTCGCCGCGGCGCAGGCAGGTCATGCGGAACACGCCGCCCACGATCGCCGCCTTGATGATGGTGATCGCGACCGCGGCGGCGAGGATCAGCCACGGGTGCGTACGCACCACGTCGATGTCGATGGTCATGCCGACGCCGAGGAAGAAGAGCGCGAGCAGCAGGCCGCGAAACGGCTCGATGTCGGCCTCGAGTTCGTGGCGGTAATTCGATTCGGCAAGCATCACGCCGGCGAGGAACGCGCCCAGCGCCATCGACATGCCGACCGCGAGCATCAACAGCGCCGCGCCGAGCACGACGAGCAGCGCCGCCGCCGTCATCACTTCGCGCGCGCCGGTCTCCGCGAGCAGCCGGAAAAACGGATTGAGCAGATAGCGCCCGGCGAGCACGACCGCGGCGATGGCGCCGGCGACGAGGGCGACCGAGGTGACCGCCTGCGTGAGATCGCCGTGGTCGGCGCCGCCCGGCGCGAGCAGGGGAAGCAGCGCAATCAGCGGCACTACCGCCATGTCCTGGAACAGCAGGATGGCGAAGGCGCGCTGGCCGTAGGTGAGGTGCAGGTCGCCGCGCTTCTCGAGGATTTCGAGCGCCACCGCGGTGGCGGAGAGCGCGAGCGCAAGCCCGGCGATCACGGCGCCGCGCCAGGTGACGAGATGGAGCGCGAGCGCCAGCGCGCCGATGACCGCGGCGGTGATCACGAGCTGGGCGGCGCCGAGGCCGAAAATGTCGCGCCGCATGGCAATCAGGCGCGAGAGCTCCAGCTCGAGCCCGATCACGAACATCATCAGCACGATGCCGAGATCCGCGACCGCCAGGATGGTCGAAGGCGCGCGGATGACGCCGAACCCCCACGGGCCGATCACCGCGCCGGCGGCGAGATAGGCGACGATGGGCGAGAGCTTGAGACGCCGCGCGATCGGCACGCTCACCACGACGGCGCCGAGCAGTATGAGCGGGAACGAGAGGAAACCGAGATCGGTGGAGGGCGTGTCCATGCGTGCGTTCCGGTAGGGCGCAATAGCGGCCGATGGGCCGCGTATTGCGCCGCATTCGAACCGGCGCAATACGGCCTTCGGCCTATTGCGCCCTACGGCGCCCTACGGCTTCACGTACCGCAGGATCGTATCGATCACGATCTCGCGCCGGCGCGCCAGCGCCTGCGGGCTTTCCATGTCGCGCTGGAAGATGCGCGAGAAGGTCGCGCGGTTGGCGACGTTGAAGAAGCACAGCGCGCTGATCGACATATGCAGGTCGATCTCGTCGATGCCGTCGCGGAACGTGCCGGTGGCGCGGCCGCGCCGGTAGATGTCGCGCAAGGTCGCGATCGCCGGGACGTTGAGTTCCTCGATGTTGCCGGAGCGGGCGAGGTGCACGCCGCGGTGGATGTTCTCGACCATGACCAGACGGATGAAGCGCTCGTTGGCATTCTGATAATCGAAGGTGAAGCCGACGAGCGTGCGCAGCGCCTGCTCGGGGTCGAGATGGTCGAGGCTGAGGTTGGCCTCGATCTGGCGGATGCCGGCGTAGGCCTGCTCGATCACGGCGACGAACAGCCCCTCCTTGTCGCCGAAGTAGTAGTAGATCATCCGCTTGCTGGTGTTGGTGCGCGCGGCGATGTCGTCGACCCGCGCGCCGGAAAACCCCTTGTCGGCGAACTCCTCGGTCGCGATCGCGAGGATGTTCGCCCGGGTCGCCTCGGGGTCGCGTTCGGGCGCGCGGGGTAGGGCGGCGGTAGTGGTCATGGGCCTGCTCTTTCGGGCGGGAGCCGCATCCACTTACCGGTTTTGAACCATCTAGTCCATACCATCACGATAATGTGTTCAGTATATATATGCGCAATTACAGTAATTTATGACCGATGGAGCATTGCGTTCTGAATTCGGCGCTTGCCTTAATTAACTATCTAGTACATAACCGCCGCCGAGGAAAACGAGGCCGAGCGCCCAACAAAGGCGGGACAACCGCCGCCGGCCGACCGAGGAGCAGGTCATGACCAGCCCATGCATCATCACCGTCGCCATCACGGGCTCGCTGCCGCAGAAGTCCGACAATCCGGCGGTGCCGATCACGGTCGCCGAGCAGGTCGAGTCGACCCATGAGGCGTTCGAGGCCGGCGCGACCCTGGTGCACGCCCACGTGCGCAAGGACGACGGCTCGCCGACATCCGACCCGGAGCGGTTCGCGCGGCTGATCGAGGGCGTGCGCAAACACTGCCCGGGAATGATCATCCAGCTCTCGACCGGCGGCCGTTCCGGCAGCGGCCGCGAACGCGGCGGCATGATCCCGCTCAAGCCCGACATGTGCTCGCTCTCGACCGGCTCGTGCAACTTCCCGGCCCGCGTCTATGAGAACAGCCCAGAGCTGGTCGACTGGCTCGCCGCCGAGATGCACGCGAACGGCGTGAAGCCGGAAATCGAGGCCTTCGACCTGTCGATGATCTTCAAGGCGGTCGAGATGGAGAAGGCCGGCAGGATCGCCGGCCCGCTGCACGTGCAGTTCGTCATGGGCGTGAAGAACGCCATGCCGGTCGACCGCGAGACGTTCGACTTTTACGTCACGACGCTCAAGCGCCTCGCGCCCGAGGCCACCTGGACCGGCGCCGGGATCGGCAAGGGTCAGATCATGCTCAATCGCTGGTCGCTCGAACGCGGCGGCCACTGCCGCACCGGCCTCGAGGACAACGTGCGCCTCGATCGCCAGACGCTCGCGCCGTCCAACGCCGCGCTCGTCAAGCGCGTGGTCGATATGGCGGGCGAGTACGGCCGCCGCCCTGCGACCGTCGCCGAGGCGCGGCAAATTCTCAGACTCGCCGCCTAATCATCATCATCGGAGGAAATGCCACATGAGCACTGCCGGGGACCACGCGGCGCACGGCCGCGACCAAACAAAGAAAGCGGCCGCGAGTGGCTGGATCGGCTCAGCACTCGAATATTACGACTTCTTCATCTACGCGACTGCGGCGTCGTTGATCTTCCCGCAGATATTCTTCCCCTCCAACAATCCGACCGTCGCCATCGTCGCCTCGCTTGCGACCTACGGGGTCGGCTACGTGGCGCGCCCGATCGGCGCCTTCGTGCTCGGCCATTGGGGCGACACCCACGGCCGCAAGACGGTGCTGATCCTGTGCATGCTGCTCATGGGTTTCTCGACCATGGCGGTTGGGTTGTTGCCGACCTATCAGCAGGTCGGTGTGCTCGCGCCCGTGCTGCTCGTCATCCTGCGGCTCATTCAAGGCTTCGCGGTTGCCGGGGAAATTTCCGGCGCCAGCTCCATGATCCTCGAGCATGCGCCGTTCGGCCGGCGCGGCTTCTTCGCGAGCTTCACCCTGCAGGGCGTGCAAGCCGGGCAGATCCTTGCCGCCGCCGTGTTCCTGCCGCTCGCGCATTACATGCCGACCGACGCGTTCAATGCCTGGGGCTGGCGCATCCCGTTCCTGCTGAGCTTCGTCGTGATCATCGCCGGCTACATCATTCGGCGGCGCGTCGACGAGACGCCGGCCTTCACCGAAGAGGGCGCACACGGGGAAGTCCCGCGGGCGCCGGTCCTTGAGGCGTTGAAGTTCCACTGGGCCGACATGCTGCGCGTCGTGTGCATGGCGCTGATGAACGTCATCCCGGTGGTCGCCGCGATCTTCGGCGCCGCCTACGCGGTCCAGCCCGCCTATGGCATCGGCTTCCACACCGACGTCTATCTGTGGATTCCGGTCGTCGGCAACATCCTCGCCGTGCTAATCATTCCGCTGGTCGGTGGATTGTCCGATCGGATCGGCCGCCGGCCGCCCATCATCATCGGCGCGCTCGGCTCGGGCCTGCTGTCGTTCGCCTATCTCTACGCCATCAGCATCCACAGCGTTCCGCTCGCGGTCGTGTTCTCGCTGCTGATGTGGGGTATCGTCTATCAGGGCTACAACGCGATCTTCCCGAGCTTCTATCCGGAGCTGTTCCCGACCCGCACCCGCGTCACCGCGATGGCGATCGCCCAGAACGTCGGCACCACGATCACGGCGCTGCTGCCGGCGCTGTTCGCGACCGTCGCGCCCCCCGGCTCGAGCGGAATCCCGTTCAAGATCGGGTGCCTTGCGTTCGGCATCACCATCATCTCGGCGCTCGCGGCGTGGAGCGCGCGTGAGACCTACCGCATCCATCTCAACGATCTCGGCAACGCCGGTGCCACGCCCATCAGCAAGCCCGAGTACGACCGTCTGCGGGCAACGAGCGCCGCCGCCTGAGGGCATACCATGAAGGCCGCCGATGCCTTGTTTGCTGCGGCGAGCGAGGAGCGCCTAGCCGCTCCTCGCTCGGTGCTCGTCGGCCTGATCGGCGCCGGCATTCAAGCCTCGCGCTCACCCGCCATGCACGAGCGGGAAGGGGCCGCGCACGGCCTCGCCTATATCTACAAGATCATCGACCTCGAGACGCTCGGCCTCACCGCCGACGCGCTACCCGAGCTGCTCACCGCGGCGCGGCGCTTCGGCTTCGCCGGCCTCAACATAACGCATCCGTGCAAACAGGCAGTGATTCCGCTGCTCGACGACTTGTCGCCCGACGCGCGTGCGCTCGGCGCGGTCAACACGGTGGTGTTCGGCCGCGACCGCCGCGCGGTCGGCCACAACACCGACTGGTCCGGTTTCGCCGAAGCGTTCCGGCGCAATCTCTCCGATGTGCGCCGCAATCGCGTGGTCCAATTCGGCGCGGGCGGGGCGGGCGCCGCCGTTGGGCATGCTTTGCTTACACTGGGTGTCGATGAACTTGCGATCGTCGACACCGACCGGGGGCGCTCGGAGCGGCTCGCACACGACCTGTGCGGCCGCTTCGCGACCGGCCGGGCGCGCGCCGCGGACGATGTGGAGCGCGCCGTGCATTTCGCCGACGGCATGGTCAACAGCACGCCGCTCGGCATGGCGAAGTACCCGGGCATGCCGCTCGCGCGCGAATGGCTGCGGCCCGACCTGTGGGTCGCCGACATCGTCTACTTCCCGCTCGTTACCGAGCTGCTGCGCAACGCCCGCGCGCTCGGCTGCCGCACCATGGGCGGCGGCGGCATGGCGGTGTTTCAGGCGGCCGCCGCGTTCCGCCTGTTCAGCGGGCTCGACCCGGACCCCGAACGCATGACCCGCCACTTCGAGAACATGTAAGTAAATGCTGACTCATTCCACCTCGTCATGGCCGGGCTTGTCCCGGCCATCCACGTCTTCTGTTTGTTCGTGTTGCAAAGACGTGGATGCCCGGCACAAGGCCGGGCATGACGGATAAGAGGAGAACGATCATGCAGACCGCCATTGCGACTGTTTGTTTGGCCGGCACGCTCAACGAGAAGCTCGAGGCGATGGCGGCCGCCCGCTTCAAGGGCGTCGAGATCTTCGAGAACGATCTGCTGTCGTTCGACGGCACGCCGGCGCAAGTCGGCCGCCGCATCCGCGACCTCGGACTCGAAGCAGTGACGTTCCAGCCGTTCCGCGACTTCGAAGGCATGCCCGAGCCCCAGCGGTCGAAGGCCTTCTCGCGCGCCGAACGCAAGTTCGACCTGATGCAGGAACTCGGCTGCGATCTTCTGATGGTGTGCAGCAACGTGTCGGCGGACTCGCTTCCCGACATTGACCGCGCCGTGGCCGATTTCCACGAACTGGGCGAGCGCGCCGCCGCGCGCGGCCTGCGCGTCGCCTTCGAGGCGCTCGCCTGGGGGCGCCACGTCAACGACTATGGCCGGTCCTGGGAGGTGGTGCGGCGCGCCGCTCATCCGGCGGTCGGCCTCGTGCTCGACAGCTTCCATGTGCTCGCGCGCGGCAGCGATCTCGCGCCGCTGCGCGATATCCCGCGGGACCGCATCTTCCTCGTGCAGATGGCCGACGCGCCGAAGCTCGACATGGATTATCTTTCCTGGAGCCGGCACTACCGCTGTTTCCCCGGACAGGGGGAGCTGCCGATCGCCGACTTCATGGACGCGCTCAACGCCACCGGCTTCGACGGCCTGCTCTCGCTCGAAATATTCAACGACAGTTTCCGCGCCGGCTCGGCTCGCTCGGTCGCGGTCGACGGCCAGCGCTCGCTGCTGTTGATGCTCGATGAATTGCAGCGCCGCGCCGGCAAGCCGATCGCCGGCGTGCCGAACCTGCCGCCGCGCGCGCACTGCCGCGGCATCGACTTCGTCGAGTTCGCCATGGACGAGAGCGCCGCGGCGGCTTTCGAGCGGACGCTCGCGGCGCTCGGTTTCGCCAACGCCGGCGTGCACAAGTCGAAGGCGGTGACGCGCTGGCGCCAGGGCGGCATCAACATCGTGGTCAATTGTGAGAAGGAAGGCTTCGCCCATTCCTTCAACATCACCCACGGCTCGGCCGTTTGCGCGCTGGCGCTCAAGGTCGACGACGCAGCGGCGGCGCTCGTACGCGCGGGCCTGATGCTTGATCAGCCGTTCCGCCAGCTCGTGAAGTCGGGAGAGATCTACATCCCGGCGGTGCGCGGGCTTGGCGGCAGCCTGCTTTATTTCACCGATGACAAGACCGACCTCGGGCGCCATTGGGAAATCGATTTCGCCGTTCCGTCGCAGGCGGATAGCGGCGCCGGCGCGGGCCTGACGACGATCGATCACGTGGCGCAGTCGATGCATTACGAGGAGATGCTCACCTGGCTGTTGTTCTACACGTCGCTCATCGAGGTGGACAAAACGCCGGTCCAGGACGTGCTCGACCCGGGCGGCATTGTGCGCAGTCAGGTGGTCGAGGCCGGCGGCGGCGCCGTTCGTCTCGTGCTCAACGCCTCGCAGAGCCAGCACACGCTCGCCTCGCGCTTTCTCAACGACCTGTTCGGCTCCGGCGTCCAGCACATCGCCTTTGCGACCGACGACATTTTCTCGACCGTCGAGCGCCTGCGCGCGGCGGGCGTCGACCTGCTGCCGATCCCGGAGAATTATTACGACGATCTCGACGCGCGCATCGATCTAGCGCCCGGCGCGCTCGACCGCCTGCGCACCAACAACGTGCTCTACGACCGCCAGGGTGCGGGCGAGTACTTTCAGGCCTACACCAAGGATTTCGACGGCGGCTTCTTTTTCGAGATCGTCGAGCGGCGCGGCTACGCGGGCTTCGGCGCCGCCAACGCGCCGATCCGGCTCGCCGCCCAGACGCGGCTCGCGCGCCATCCGGCAATCCCGCGAAGATAACCGTAGAAGAAGTAGGGTGGGCAAAGCCGGCGCAGCCAGGCGTGCCCACGCGTGTTTGTTTGATGGTGTTTCCGCGTGGGCACGCAGCCTTCGGCCGCTTTGCCCACCCTACGGAATAACCGGCAGCAGCAAATATGGCGCCCGGTCGGGCGCGAAATGCAGCGTGTTGGTGCCGCCGAAGATGGCCGGCGGGCGATCTTGCTCATTCGTGTGGGTGAACGGGCCGACGCCCTTCATGGCATAGGGGGCGTGTGCCGGCGCCGCGTCGGTGCCGTCAACCTCGTAGTCGTTGCCGCGCACCGTGAGCGCGAGCCGATAGCCGGGCGGCACGACGATCGAGGTCGGCCAGATCTCGATGTCGAGTTCGACCGGTACGCCCGGCGTGAGCGGCTGCTCCTCGTCGTGGGTGTGGTAGGGCCGGTAAGGGCGGCTCAGCTTCAAGTCGAGTTTTCGCTGCGAGGCGCGCAGCCATCCCAGACCTACGGGCGTACGCGGGTCGTTCGAGCCGATGAACGTGACCTCCCGGCCGGCCGGATCGAACACGCGCAGCACGACAAAGAGATCGGCGTCGGTCGTGTCCGAGGACACGAACAGCTTGACGGCGACCGGACCCGTGATCTCGATCGGCTCGGTGACCGGCGCCGTCGAGAAGGTCACGCCGTCGCCGGTCGTGCGGTAGGCGAGGGTGGTCGTGGCCGGCACCGCCTCGCGCGCGAGGCGGCGGTCGGCCGGATCGAGGAAATATTTGGTCCATTGCGTGCGTGCAAGCGGCCATTCGTTTTCGGCGCGCGGCACGAATGTCTCGTCCGGGTGGCGGATGTTGAGCAGCACTTTCGGCTGTTTTTCCCAACCGTTATCTTCGCCCTTGAGGAAATGATCGAAGAAGCGCTTTTGCAGCTTCCGCCCGTATTCGGCGTAGAACAAAGTGAAGTGCGTGTTGCCGTGCACTTCGAGCCACTTCTGCCGCGATCCGGCGCGCAGATAGCCTTCGAAATTGCCGCGCGGATGCAATCCCATGCCGCCCCAATTGGCGGCGGAAAGCAGCGGCGCCTCGATGTCCTCGAATTTGGGCAGGCGCGAACGGTAATAGTCGTCGATGAGCCGATGGCGTAGCGCATCGGCATCGGGGTCGGCGCGGTTCTTGGCGAGTTCTTCCGGCGCAAGCGTCGGAGGGCCCGCGACCGGCTCGCCGGTGACCACGCTCTTTGCGCCGCGCTCGCCGACGCCGTGCTGCACGGTGCCGACCTGACGCGGAAACCAGCTGGAGAGAAAGTCGCTCAAGATGCCGCCGTGCCGGCAAAGCTCGCGGTAATAGTCGGAACTGCCTTCCCAGACACACATTGCGGCGAGATGTTTGGGCTTGAGCGGCGCGGCCTGCCATTGGTTCATCGCGTAGTATGAGATGCCGGCAAGGCCGACCTTGCCGTTCGACCACGGCTGCGTGCCGGCCCATTCGATGCAAACCGCGAGGTCTTGCGCCTCGCGCGCGGACCACGCGTCGAGGAAGCCGGGCGAACGGCCGGCCCCGCGCGAGTCGACGCGCACGCACGCGTAGCCGTCGGGCACCCAACGCTCGGGATCGAGCAGCTCCCAGTTTTGGTATTTGTTGGATGAGCCCTTCTCGATGTCCGGGTATGCCTCCACGACCCGCAGCCAGGCATGTTTGTAGCCTTCCTGGAAGCTCCGGCCCTTGGCGTAGGGGCCGTAGCTCAGGATCACCGGATGCATGCCGTCCCCGATCGGGCGAAACACGTCGGCGCGCAACACGATGCCGTCGTCCATCGCGATTGGCGCGTCCCACTCGACCGCCATGCCGTCGCGGGTCTCGCGTCGATGCTGGGTCATGCGGATTGCCTCACGCGACGTTGCTCAGCGCGCGAAAACGACGATGGCCGGCGCTAGCCGGCCACCGCCGCAACGATAGATCAGCCGCAACCTCAGTGCGGAACGCGGCGCGTCGCGTCGGCCGAGAGCGGGGCGGGCTGGGCCGTCACCTCCTGCTCGGCGCCCGGATGAAGCGCTTTCTCCGGCGGCAGGTAGATGTCGCCCTTCGAGCCCTTCAGCCGGACGTAAATCTGCCCGAAGATGAGGATGAGGCACAGCGCCACAAATACGGCGCTGATCGGCCGCTCGACGAAGGTGGCGAGATCGCCGCGTGAGATCAGCATGGCGCGGCGGAAGTTCTCCTCGAAGCGCGGGCCGAGCACGAAGCCGAGGAGGATCGGCGCCGGGTGGAAGCCGAGCCGCAGCAGCACGTATCCGAGGATGCCGATGACGACGACTTCGCCCACCTGGAAGAAATCGTTGTTGGCGGCGTAGACGCCGATGCAGACGAAGAACATCGCGCTCGGATAGAGATATTTGTAGGGGATCGCCAGCATCTTCACCCAAATGCCGATCAGCGGCACATTGAGCAGCACCAGGAGGATGTTGCCGATCCAGAAGCTCGCCACCAGGCCCCAGAAGATGTCGGGGTGCTGGCTGATGAGCTGCGGGCCGGGCACGATCCCCTGGATGATCAACGCGCCAAGCAGGAGCGCCATCACCGCGTCGCCCGGAATGCCGAGGCTCATGGTCGGGATGAAGTCGCCCTGCACCGAGGAGTGGGTCGAGGTTTCCGGACACACGACGCCCTCGATCATGCCGGTGCCGAATTTCTCTGGCGTCTTCGACACCTTCTTTTCCGTGGCGTAGGCGACGAACGAGGCGATGGTCGGCCCGGTGCCCGGGATGAGCGAGCACAGGCTCCCCACCAGCGTGCCGCGGATCGCCGGCATGATCGACCGCTTTATGTCGGCCTTGGTGGGCCGCATGTCGCGCAGGCGCACGTTGGAATACTGGGTGTTGATCGCCCCGGTCTGATTGACGCTGGTCATGAACTCGGCGATGCCGAACAGGCCGAGCGCGAGCGCGATCAGTTCGACCCCGTCGTCAAGCTCGGCGAGCCCGAAGGTGAACCGCTGCTGGCCGGTTTCGAGGTCCGAGCCGACACTTCCGAGCAGCAGGCCGAGGATGGTCATGCACACGCCCTTGACCGGCGAGCCGCGCGCAAGCGTCGAGCCCGCCAGCAGGCCGAGCGCCATCAGGCTGCAGATTTCCGCCGGGCCGAACTCCAGCGCCACCTTCACCAGGATGGGCGAGAGGAAGATCATCTCGGTGATCCCCCACGACGCGCCGATAAATGAGGAGAATACCGTGAGGCTCAGGGCCACCCCCCCGCGGCCCTGCTTGGTCATTGGGAATCCGTCGAGACATGTAACCGCGTGTGGCGGATGACACGGCAGGTTGAGCAGGATCGAGCAGATCGCTCCGCCGTATTGGGCGCCGTACATGACGCCGGCGAGCATCAGGATGGCGCCGACCGGCTTCATGCCGAAGGTCAGCGGCAGCAGGATCGAGATGGTGGCGAGCGGGCCCATGCCGGGCAGCACGCCGACCATGTTGCCGACGAGGACGCCGACAAAGCACCACATGAGGTTCTGCGGCTCGAAAGCGACGCTGAACCCGTACCAGAGACCGGCGAGGGCTTGTTCGATCACAGGAAGTCCCACTTCAAAACGGGCATCGGGATCTTCAACACATAGTGGAACAGCGCCACGCCGAAGAAGGTGACGACTGCCGACAGGCCCACTATGCCGCGCCACGTGGCATCGCGGTCGCCGAGAGCGGCGACGAACACGCACATGAAGGTACCGGGGATCATGCCGCCGAACTTGCCGAACAGGATGAAGGCCAGGGGACTGGCGAGGATGCACCCCCAGGCAAACCACTGCGGATGCTCGGGCAGGATGCCCTCCTCGCCCTCGCCTTCCCTCTCCGTCAAGGCGGTTGCCGCAATGACGACGCCGAGAATGGTCATGATGACGCCCAGGGCGGTGGGCATAAAGCCCGGCCCCATGTGCATCAGGGTGCCGAGGGTATACCTCGGCCCGTTCATTGCCGCGAACAGGCCGAACAGGATCATCAGCCCGCCGGCATAGAAGTCGCGCTTGTAGAGTAGCGAATGCTTCACGCTTTTAGCCTCCCAGGCCAAAGCAGGGCCGCCCGCCTTGTGGCGACGGTTCACGGTCCCCCTCCGGGTCGAGGCACAGATTACCGGCTTGGCCGGCCGGTTCAAGCCGAACGTGGGGCCTGGGAGGGGCGGGGCGGCCGGCGGTCCGCCGCCCGGCCGTACGCCGCCGCATCCGCCCGGTAACGCCGATCGGGCCGGGTCGGGTCCCCAAGCCGGTGCCGGAATCGCGCTAGTGCCGCGAACCCGAAGTTCGCACGGCAATTGCCGCGCGTCCGATTGCGAACTTCGGGTTCAAAGCGGCACTAGAATCATAGAGTTGCTAGTGTCCTTCGATTCCGAAGTTCGCTTCGGAACGTGCGGTAAACCCAGGCGAACTTCGGAATCGGGACACTAGCTGCATCTTGGGGTTTACAATTCAGACAAATAGATCATAGCGACCGCTTATGGCTCATTTGTCGCGAGGCCACTTTCACCTGCGCGCGAAAATTGATATCAGCGCGCGGGGATGCGGCGATGACAGATTCGGATCGCACCATCGCGCTCGCGGAGCAGGCGCTGAGCCAGATCAAGGCGTTGCACCTGTGTGCCGACCCGCAAAGCTTTGAAATCTGGTACGCCTACGTCGCCGGCACGCAACCCAAGCTCAACGCCCACATCAACGACATCCTGGCGCAGCGCCAGACGCTCTCCCCCGCCGACGTCGACCAGATCCACTATCAGTTCTTCTCCCAGGCGCGCGTCGCCGAGCGGGTCGAGACGGTTGGCGCCAAAATCAAGGACGAAGTCGATCAGATCGTTGCCATGATCGAGGGGTCGATCGGGGCGAGCGCGCAATACCAGAACGAACTCGAGGACAGCAGCCGCAAGCTCGCTTTGCCGATCGACCGCGACACGCTGCGGGTGATCGTGGAAAGCCTCGTGTTCTCGACCAAAGAGGTGGAGCAGGAGAACAGCACGCTTTCCGCGAGCCTCGGCCTCTCGCGCAAGCAGATCGCCGATCTGCAGGAAGACCTCGTCTCGATCCGCGCCGAAAGTTTGAGCGATCCGCTAACGATGCTCGCTAACCGCAAGCACTTCGACCAGTCGCTCGAGCGGATGATCGCGAAGAGCCGCCATAGCGGCGAAGTGTTCGCTCTCATCCTGGCGGACGTCGATCACTTCAAGTCGTTCAACGATACGCACGGGCACCAGGTGGGCGATCACGTGCTGCGTCTCATCGCCGGTGAAATGAAGCAGGCGGTCAAAGGCCAGGACGTGGTCGCCCGCTACGGCGGCGAGGAGTTCGCCATCATTCTGCCGGGCACGGGGCTCACCGCGGCCGCCGCCGTGGCGGAGCGGATCAGGACGGCGACCATGTCCAAGGAGCTGCGCCGCCGCAAGACCGGCGAGAGCCTCGGGCGCGTCACGGTCTCGCTCGGCGTCGCGGAATGCCGCGCCGATGATAGCGCGCAGGATCTGGTCGAGCGCGCCGACAACTGCCTCTACGCGGCGAAGCGGCGTGGCCGCAACTGTGTGGTCGCGCAGGATCAACTGGTCGCCGGCCCGCCCCAGGCGGCCTGAAGCAAAGCCGATCGCGCTCGATTACCAGGAACGGGAGCGGCCGCTGGTTCCGCTGGAGCCAGCTCCATCCCGGCCCGGCCAGCGCGAGTCGCTGCCGGCCCGCGATGCGGTGGCTCGTGCATGAGGCGGGTCGCTCGTCGGCGCCTGGGCTTGGCCAGGTCCGAACTTCACGCCGGCGCGATGGTCCGATTGCCACATCAGGCGGCAGGGCCGCGCCGCCTCTTCGCCGTCGATGAGGAGTTCAAAGTCCGGCGGAACCCCGACGAGGCTTTCGATCTGCAAACAGGCCCCTTCGGGCGACAAGTTCCGGATCGTGCAGTCGAGCACCGATCGTCTGTTGTTGAACAATACCTTGCCGCCGCGCAACGTGCGGGCGCGGTGGGATTCCCGTCGTTCTTCCACGGGCACCTCCCAAGCATCAGGAGTTCGCGCAACTTGGATGATCGCATCCATCGGTTGTCATTGTATTAAGAGCGCCACGCAATTTGAGGCAGTTGCCGGCCCCGGGGAACCGCAACCGCGCCTGGTACCGGCGGCTTGTGTTTTGGCCAATGGGGTGCTGGGCTTGCCCGATCCATCGAAATACCGCCGGGGAGAGAAGAAATGCGCGCCGCGGTGCTGACCGAAGCCAACAAGCCCTTGCAAATCCTCGATCTCGAGCAGGAGCCGCCCAAGGCCAACGAGGTGCGCGTACAGGTGAAGGCCGCGGGCGTGTGCATGAGCGACTGGCACATCATGAACGGTGATTGGCCGCTGCCGCTGCCCATGGTGCTCGGGCACGAAGCCGCCGGCATCGTGGTGGAGAACGGGCCGGGCGTGACCGCGGTCAAGCCGGGCGATCACGTGATCTTCTCGTTCCGGCCGCACTGCGGCCACTGCCGCTACTGCTCGACCGGTCGCACCGTACTGTGCATCGGCCACAACGACACCGCGCGCTGGGTGATGCACGACGGCACCTCGCGCGTGCGCCTCAACGGCGAGCCGATCAACGTGATGGCGCGCATCGGCACGTTTTCGGAATACGTCGTCTGCCCGGCCGAGCAGGTGATCAAGATCCGCCATGACCTGCCGTTCACCCATGCGGCGATCATCGGCTGCAGCGTCGCGACCGGCGTCGGCGCGGTGATCCGCCACGCGCGCGTGGCGGCGGGCGAGAGCGTGCTCGTGGTCGGCTGCGGCGGCGTCGGCCTCAACGTGGTTCAGGGCGCGGCTTGCCGGCGCACGCACGATCATCGCCTGCGACCTCCTCGACAATAAGCTCGCCTATGCCAAGCAATTCGGCGCCACCCACACGATCAACGCCAAGTCGGGCGACGTGATCAAACAGGTGCAGGCGCTCACCGACGGGCTCGGCGTCGACTACGCCTTCGATGCGATCGGCACCGAGGCGACGGCGCTGCAGATCGTCGACGCGCTCGCGCCGGGCGGGCACGCGGTGCTGGTCGGCATTCCGGCTTTTTCCACGCGCGCGCCGATCAGCCCGTCCGCCATGGTTTATGCCGAGAAGACCATCAGCGGCACCTATTACGGCTCGGTGCGGCCGGATGTGGATTTCCCCATCCTCGCCGACCTCGACATGGACAGGAGGATCAACCTCGACGATCTCATCAGCCGCACCTACAAATTCGACGAGATCAACGAAGGCTTCCGGCTGCTGGTCACGGGCGCGGTCGCGCGCGGCGTCATCGTGTTTGATTGATGTTACCTCTCCCCGCTTGCGGGGAGAGGTCGACGCCGCGAAGCGGCGTCGGGTGAGGGGAGTCTCCACAAACTCGGCTGTGCGGAGAACCCCCCTCACCCCGACCCTCTCCCCGCAAGCGGGGAGAGGGGGCACGAGAGGCCGTGCCGCATATCTTCCGTCTGTGCGGCTGATTCCCCATATTCACACCATGGCCGAACCTGCCTCACACCTTGCAACCCGCGTAGCCTATGGCGCGAGTCAGCTGCCGCGCTTCGCCTGGTACGTCGGCCACGGCGTGGTCATGCGGCGGCTGTCCGGTTGGACGCGCCGGACCGGTCGCAGCACGCGGCCGCGCGCCACGACCGGCGCGCCGGTGCCGGATCGCCGAAGGCTGTATGCCGACATGGCGACGTTGTTCCGGCAGGATCTCGCCAACGTCGAGGCCGGCATCTATCCGCTACCGGACGACCACGATGGTTCGTTGCCAGCGCTGCTCTACCGGTCCCGGCTGTTCTTTCAGGACCTGCCCGACGTTCATCGCCGTCGCGAGAGCGGCGATCATCAGGAGGTGCTTAGCGCAGCAGCCTCCACCAAGCGCCCCCGCTATTATATGCAGAACTTCCATTTCCAGTCCGGCGGCTGGATGACGCGCGAGTCGGCGCAGCGCTACGACACCCAAGTCGAAGTGCTGTTCCACGGCACCGCGAACGCCACCCGACGCCAGGCGCTGCCGCCGCTCTACGAGATCTTCGCCGGGCGCGATCAGCGCCGACTGCGGCTTCTCGATGTCGGCTGCGGCACCGGACGGTTTCTCGATTTCGCCAAACAGGCATGGCCGCGGCTTCCCGCGCTCGGCATCGACATGTCCGAGGCATACGTCGGCGAGGCGCGGCGTCATCTGCGGCGCTGGGGCTGGATCGATTGCCTCGTCGGCAAGGGCGAGGCGCTGCCCGTGGCCGACGCCAGCCAGGATGCCGCGACGTGCATCTTCATGTTCCACGAGCTGCCGCCGCCGGTGCGCCGCGCCGTCTTCGCCGAGTTTTTCCGCGTGCTCAAGCCGGGCGGCCGCCTGGTGATCCTCGACTCGCTCCAACTCGGCGACGAGCCGGACTACGACGGCATGCTCGAACTCTTCCCGCAGAATTATCACGAGCCCTACTACGCCGGTTACATCCGCGAAGACTTTCGCGCGCTCGCCGCCGCATGCGGGCTTGCCCACGTCCGCGACGTCAAGGCGTTCGTCTCCAAGGTGATGGTGTTCGATAAGCCGTGAGCTTAGTCCATAGCCTCAGGCTATGGCACTGAACTTGCAAACAATTGTTGCTGCGAATCGACTGACGCTACAGACAAAGCGTTTGAGTTCCGCTACCTCTCGCTCTTACCAGAGCGGAGAAAAGCCGTGCATTCCGACGCGTCGGCGCTCGACCTCGTTCTCAGCGGCGATCCCGCATTATTTGCGATCGTGCGCCTCTCGCTCGTCGTAAGCCTGAGCGCGGTCGCGATCTCCGCCGTGGTCGGCATTCCGTTCGGCGCGCTGGTGGCGCTCACGCGCTTCCGCGGACGCGAAGGCGTCATCGTGCTGCTCAACACGCTCATGGGGTTGCCGCCGGTGGTGGTCGGGCTTGCCGTCTATCTCGCGCTCTCGCGCTCCGGTCCGCTCGGTTCGCTCGGGCTGTTGTTCACGCCGACCGCGATGGTGGTCGCGCAGACCATCCTGGTGACGCCGATCATCGCGGCGCTGGCGCGCCAGTCGATCGAGGACCTGTGGCAGGAATACCGCGACGAATTGACCGCCATGAACGTCGGCCCGGCCGGACGCGTGGCGACGTTGATCTGGGAGGCGCGCTTTGCCCTGGTGGTGACGCTGCTCGCCGGGTTCGGCCGCGCCGCCGCGGAAGTCGGCGCCATCATCATCGTCGGCGGCAACATCAACGGCTACACCCGCACCATGACCACCGCGATCGCGCTCGAGACCTCGAAAGGCGACTTAGCCCTCGCGCTCGGCCTCGGCGCGGTGCTGCTCGCGATCGTGATCGCGGTCAACGCGCTGGTGTGGTTCGCGCGGCGCGCGAGCGAGAATTTCGCCGGATAGCCCATGCGCGCCGTGTCCTCCGATTTGCCGATTCGTTTCGATGCGGTCAGCGTACGCAGCGGCGACGTGACCATGCTCGACCGCCTCGACCTGCAGATCGAAGCGGGCGCGCCGACCGTGCTGATCGGCCCCAACGGCTCCGGCAAGACGACGTTCCTGCGCACCGCCATGGGGCTGCTCGCCCCGAGCGAGGGGCGCGTGACCTGGGGCGGGGCGGAGCACGCGCCGCCGTTGCGCCGTGCCTTCGTGTTCCAGCGCCCGGCCATGCTCCGGCGCAGCGCGCAGGGGAATTTGCGTTACGCGCTGTTCGCGGCACGGGTGCCACGCGCGCGCCATGACGCGCGCGTCCAGGAACTGCTCGCGCTCGTCGGCCTCGACGGCCTCGGGCGGCGCCCGGCGCGCCGGCTCTCGGGCGGCGAGCAGCAGCGCCTCGCGCTCGCTCGCGCGCTCGCCCGCGACCCCGCCGTGCTGTTCCTCGACGAGCCGACCGCGAGCCTCGATCCCGCCGCCACCAAGGCGATCGAGGACATCATCCGCGCCATCGCGGCGAGCGGTATCAAGGTGGTGATGGCGACCCACGATCTCGGCGAGGCGAAGCGTCTCGCCGGCGATATCGTGCTATTGCATCGCGGGCGCATCGTCGAACGCGCGGGCGTTCCCGAGTTTCTCAACGCGCCACGCACCGCCGAGGCGCGTGCATTCGTTGCCGGGGAACTGTTGGTGTGACCTTGCCGTCATGCCCGGCCTTGTGCCGGGCATCCACGTCTTGAAACACAAAGAAACAAGACGTGGATGGCCGGGACACCCCCGGGACGAAGTGCCCGGGGGCGGCCATGACGATGTATAAATAGTAAGACGGAGGCGCTCTGTGCTGAGACGCGTCTTTTTGATGATGTTTGCCGCGGCGCTGGTTGTCGCGCCTGCCGTTGCGCAAGAAAAATTCATCGTCGTCGCCTCGACCACCTCGACCCAGGATTCCGGCCTGTTCGGCTATCTGCTGCCGTTGTTCAAACAGAAGACCGGCATCGAGGTGCGGGTTGTCGCCCAGGGCACCGGGCAGGCGCTCGACACCGGCCGGCGCGGCGACGCCGACGTGGTGTTCGTGCATGCCAAGGCGGCGGAAGAGAAATTCCTCGCCGAAGGCTTCGGCGTGAAGCGCTATCCGGTCATGTACAACGACTTCGTGCTGATCGGACCGCAGGACGACCCTGCCGGCGTCAAGGGCAAGGACATCGTCGCGGCGCTGCGCACGATCAAACAAAAAGGCGCGCCGTTCATCTCGCGCGGCGACCGCTCCGGCACCCACATCGCCGAATTCGCGCTGTGGAAGGACGCCGGCATCGACGTCGCGGCGGAGAAAGGGCCGTGGTACCGCGAGATCGGCCAGGGCATGGGAGCGGCGCTCAACATGGCCTCGGCCGCCGACGCCTACGTGCTCTGCGATCGCGGGACGTGGCTGTCGTTCAAGAACCGGGGTCCTCTCACGATCGTGGTCGAGGGCGACAAGCGCCTGTTCAACCAATACGGCGTGATGCTGGTGAACCCGGCCGAGCATCCGAACGTGAAGGTCGCGCTCGGGCAGCAGTTCATCGATTGGCTTGTTTCGCCCGAGGGCCAGAAGGCCATCGCCGGCTACAAGATCGATGGCCAGCAGCTGTTCTACCCGAACGCCGACGACCCGAACGCGTAGGGCGCAATAGCGGAGCGTATTGCGCCATTCGCGGTATACGGCGCAATACGCGGCCCATCGGCCGCTATTGCGCCCTACATCCACGCGCCATCAGCGCGTCGAGGCCGCGGCGGCTCGATAGCAGGGCCATCTTCTCGCGCGGCGTGAGCACGTCGAGCGTCTCCGCGAGCGTGGTTGTCTCCTCGAGCTTGGCGAGCGCGACGACGAGATCGACCTCGATGTCGCCTTTGCGCCGCGCGCGTTCGGTGAGCATGCTGCGATGCAGGTCGAGCAGCGCGGGATCGCTCAACAACAGTGCGACGGCGTCGCCCTCGCGCCCCGCTGTCGTGCGTTCGGCAAATACACGGTTGGCGCGCGCGACGATCTCGGGCGGATGGCGCTCTTCCGGGATCGCCAGAAGCCCGAGCGCGCTTAAAGCCCGATCGGGCCGGGCGGTGAGCGCGGCGAGCGGAATGGCGAGCAGCAGCCCGGCGATGACCGGCGACATCCACCACAGCAGCGGCAGGGAAATCGCGTAAGCGGCGGCCGCAAGTGCGATGCCGAGCGCGGTCTGGCCGAGATAGCCGCGCACGATCTCGCGTAGCGGCAGGCTGCCATCGTCGCGGCGCTGCGCGTGCCAGCCAGCGTCGCGACCCCGCAGGATCTGCGCGACCGCGCGCGACTGCATCGACATGAGCACCGGTGCCATCAGCCCCGAGATCAGCGTTTCCACCAGCACCCCGGCACACGCGCGTGTCGCGCTGCCGGCGCCGCGTCGCGCGTCGCGCTGGGTTGCCAGCGCGAGCAGGCCGAGCAGCTTGGGGACCAGCAGCAGCCCGAACGTGCCGGCGAACACCCAGGCGGCGCGCACCGGATCGACCACCGGCCATTGCGGGAACAGCGCAAAGCCGCGCGGGAAATATTCCGGCCGGATGAAATGCGCCTGCAGCGAGATCAACAGCCCGAGAATGAGGAACAGCAGCCACATCGGCGCGGTGAGATAGGCGCCGATCCCGATCATCAGATGCAGCCGGCTCACCCAGTGCAGTCCGCGCGCCGGCAGCACGGCGAGATGCTGGAGGTTGCCCTGGCACCAGCGGCGGTCGCGGATGGCGTGATCGGTGAGCGAGGGCGGCGCCTCTTCGAAGCTGCCGCCGAGCGCGGGTGCCATATGCACGGCCCAGCCGGCGCGCCGGATCAGCGCGGCTTCGACGAAGTCGTGGCTCAGGATGGTGCCGCCGAACGGCTTCGGTCCGCGTAACGCCGGCAGGCCGGCCGCGGCCGCGAAAGCCGCGACGCGGATCACCGCGTTGTGGCCCCAGTAGTTGCCCTCGGCGCCGAACCACCAGGCGAGCCCGTAGCCGACCAGCGGGCCATAGACGCGGCCGGCGAACTGCTGCAGCCGCGCGAACAAGGTTCGCGCGCCGACGATCGTCGGCAGCGTCTGGACGATGCCGACCCGCGGATGCCGCTCCATCGCCGCGACCAGCCGCACGAGAGTCGCGCCGCTCATCAGGCTGTCGGCGTCGAGCACGATCATTTGTTGGTACCCGCCACCGAAGCGGCGCACCCATTCGCCGATGTTGCCGGCCTTGCGGCCCTCGTTGCTGGCGCGACGACGATAGAAAACGTTCACGTCGCCGCCGGTGCGCGCGCGCAAACCCAGGAACGCCGCTTCTTCGGCGATCCAGATGTCCGCATCCGACGTGTCGCTCAGGATGAATACGTCGAAATGAGACAGCACGCCGAGGTCGGCGAGTCCGCCGATCATCGCTTCGATGCGCGCGGTCAGGCGCACCGGGTCTTCGTTGTAGGTCGGTGCCAGCAGCGCCGTGCGCGTCGACAGCGCGGGTAACGGCGCATCCGGATCGATGCCGAGGGTGCGGCCGCACCCGAGCACGAGCGCAATAAAGCCGACGCAGGCGGTGCAAAACGAAAACGCGACCCAGGCGAACAACACGACGAACAACACGAGCACCAGCGTTTCCAGCACCGTGAGGGCGCCGGGCGCGAACACCAGATACATCTGGTAGGCCGCGAGCGCGGTGAGCGCTCCGGTGGCGGCGATGAGAACGGCGCGCCGCAGTCCGATGCCGCGTGGCGAGGTCGGCAGCCGCTCGCGCGCGCGCCGCCCGGTGCCAAGCGACTGCACCGGCATCACGAGCGGCGCCTCCGGCGGCAGCGGCGGGTGCTCGCGACTGGCTGCGTCCCCTACGGCGTCCATCGGTAGAGCCAGATTTCCGACAGCGGCTGGTCGTTGCGCATCAGTTGCGCGCGCAGCTCGATCACCGGCTCTTTGTTGGGCGCGAGCGTGAAGCTTATGCGCCAGCCGCCGGTCGCCGGATTGGGCTGCGAAACGACGTGGTCGATCTTGCCCTTGCTCGCCCACACGTCGGCGCGCACGCGTTCGGGCGGCGTCGCCTCCTTGAGCGTCTCGCCTTCGATGTCGATCACGAACAATCGGTCATCGCCGCTCGCCCCCGCGCGCGTGGCCGTGATTTTCGCCAGCGGCAGCGGGTGCTGGTCGGTTGGCCCCCAGTGCATGCGGTAAGTGAGAATGTATTCGCCCTTGGCGCGCAGCGGCTCGCGCGGCCGCCAGAACGCGACCACGTTGTCGTGGATTTCCTCTTTGCTCGGAATCTCGACGAGGCGAATCTCGCCCTCGCCCCAGTTGCCGATCGGCTCGATCCACAGGCTCGGCCGGGTCTCGTAGTGGGATTCGAGATCCTGGTAGCTGCGAAAATCGCGCCGTCGCTGCAGCAGGCCGAAGCCGCGCGGGTTTGTGTCGCCGAACGCGCTGATCTGCAGGTCCTTGGGGTTGGCGAGCGCGCGCCACAAGAGTTCGTCGCGGCCGTTATGCATGGCAAGCCCGTCGGAGTCGTGGACCTCGGGACGAAAGTCGTCGACGCCGGCGCGGTCGCTCGCGTCGAACAAAAACATGCTGGTGAGCGGCGCGAGCCCTGGCTCGGTGACGTCGGCGCGCGGGTAGAACGCGACTTCGCTGTCGAACACGGTGGTCTCGCCGGGGCGGATGGTGAAGCGGAACGCACCCGCGGCGCTCGGGCTGTCGAGCAGGGCATGCACGACGATCGAGGCGGTGTTCGGCGCCGGGCGCTCGATCCAGAATGTCTTGAACAGGGGGAACTCCTCGCCCTTCGGGTCGCCGGTGTTGATGGCGAGCCCGCGGGCCGAGAGGCCGTAACCCTCGCCTTTGGCGATGGCGCGGAAATAGCTCGCGCCGAGGAACACCGCGACCTCGTCGTAATAATCGGGCCGGTTCATCGGCGCGTGAATGCGAAACCCGCCAAAGCCCAGGTCGACATTCGGGTCGGGCGGCGTGATCACCTCCAATGTGAACATGCTCGACGAATAGGGGATGCGGCGCGCCCGGCCGTTGTCGACCTCGTAAATGTCGACGCGGTTGGAAAAGAAGAAGCCGCGATGGAAGAATTGGACCTGGAACGGCAGCTTGTCGTTGCGCCAGAGCGCGCGGTCGGGATTGAACCTGATTTTGCGATAGGCGTCGTAGGACAGGTCCTTGAGCGGCGGCGGCAAATTCGTGTCGGGCGGCTTGTAGGGCTTTTGCGCGAGGTCGCGCGCGAGCTGCCGCACCTGCTGGGGGTCGAACGCGGTCGGCTTTTCTTCCTCCGCGGCCAAGATCGCGCAGGGCGCGACTGCAAGCGGCCCGAGAAACGGCAGCGCCAGGCCGGCCAAAACCACGTCGCGGCGATGCAAGCCCGCCTCCGTTTC
>Ga0210408_10001025_pt1 | contig 30798 bp, 33 predicted proteins | sample IncBWH4MmetaG_FD_155471 | JGI IMG/M metagenome (GOLD analysis project Ga0210408, IMG submission 155471) | Forest soil microbial communities from Barre Woods Harvard Forest LTER site, Petersham, Massachusetts, United States - Inc-BW-H-4-M | ecosystem: Environmental > Terrestrial > Soil >... | reverse complement strand
CGTTCGGCGCGGACTCAAACCCGTCCGCGAAATTTCGGACATGGCTGCGCGCATCGGCCCGGCGGCGACCCACATCCGACTCTCGGAAAAGGATCTGCCGGCGGAAATCACGCCGCTCGTCGCCGCGGTCAATCGCGCGCTCGATCGGCTCGAGCAGGGTTTCGCGGTGCAGCGCAAATTCACCGCCAATGCCGCCCACGAGCTGCGCACGCCGCTCGCCATCGTCACCGCCATGCTCGACGCGATTGAGGGTAACGGGGAATTGGCCAAGCTCAGGACCGACGTCGCGCGCATGAACCGGATCGTCGAGCAGCTGCTGCGCGTCGCGCGTCTCGATGCGGTTGCGCTCGACGTATCCGGCATCGTCGATCTCAATGAGGTCGCGTCGGAAGTTGTCGCGACGCTCGCGCCCTGGGCATTGACGCAGCACCGCACGGTCGCCTTCGCCGCACCCGACCGGCCGGTCACGATCCAGGGAAACAAACACGCGGTCGGCGACGCGATCAGAAATCTCGTCGAGAATGCGGTCGTGCATTCGCCGCCGGGCAGCGAAGTTACGGTGACCGTCGCGGAAGAGGGCCGCGTGACCGTTCTCGATCGAGGGGCCGGCATTCCGTCGGAACATCGGGAGGTGATCTTCGAACGATTCTGGCGCGGCAAGGGTAACTCCTCGAATGGCGCCGGCCTCGGGCTCGCGATCGTGCGCGAGATCATGAACGCCCACCGCGGCAGCATTCGCGTCGGGCGGGGCGCGGCCGGCGGCGCGAGCTTCACCCTGTGCTTTGCTCCGGATGCATTCATGCTTGAGCCGGCAGCGGCGAGCACGGTGCCGGCGCACGCTGCGCTTAATCCTGCCTTAAACGGGCGATGATGGGCTCGCTCCTGCAGACAACAGTCGCAGGAGCAGAGCAAATGAAAAAGTGGATCGTTCCGATCGTCAGTGCCGCCTTCCTCGTCAGCGCAGCCGGCGTGGCGACATTGGTCGCACAAGTCCAGCAAGGCGCGGCGCGTGTGTTCATCCCGGGCGGCCAGCCCGTGAGCGAAGAGCAGGTTCGCGCCAAACTGCAATCCGAAGGCTGGGCGGGCGTGGTGGTGACGCGCGAAGGCCAATACCTGCGCGCCACCGGCGCGGTGGGCGGCAAGCTCCGCACGGTTGTCGTCGATGCAACAAACGGCCAATTGGGCGCGCGGGCGGAGAACGAGCCCGACGACGACGACGATGATTGAGCGGAAGCGTCGTATGGCGCGACACGCGCTTTCAGGCGCCGCTCTCGTAGCGGCCGTCGCGGCTCAGGTGGGATTTGCTGCGGCGGCCGCGAGCGAGCGTCCCGGCGAGGGCCGCGACGAGATCGGCATCCAGGGCCGCTGGGCTTATTCGCGGCAGGCTGCCCCCGATGCCGTCATCGATCTGGCGACGACGCCGGCGGCGCAGGATCCCGATGTCTGGCTGCTCCTTGCGTGCAATGGCGAGGGGCGGCTGAGCGTTGCGCTCATGCACACCGAGCGTTTCGCGTTCGACGTCGACGCGTCCTCGTCACTGCAGCTGCAATCAACGAACCTGTCGACCGTCTCTGTTGTGGCGGAGCGCTTGCGGCCCGCACAGATCGTGATCGATCCGAATCTCGTTCAACACGTCATGCCGCTGCTTGTCGACGAGCAGGAGCTCTCGGTCTCGGTCACGGCCAGCGATCGAGTCGTTCACCGCTACACGTTCGCGCTTCAGCCAAACGATGTCGCGCTCGCCCCGGTCCGTTCGCGCTGCTCGGGCAGCTGAGAAACGCGGGCTCAACTCCGGTCGGGAGCGCATGGGTAACTTGCCGAGAAGCGTGCCTGGGGTAGATTATGCCCCATCACAAAAGGATAGAGCATAGACGCTCACAAATCGGAATACGACGGGGTGAGAGATGCTGCGCACAATGAAGTTTCTCGCTATTGCCGTCGCGATCTGCGGCGGCTGCGCGGCCGGGCAGAGCGCCGAAGACGAAGCGAATAATGTGCTCGTGCTCGAGTCGAAGGTGCCGCTCGGCAACGTGCGCGGCCGCATCGATCACCTCGCGGTCGACCTCGGCCGCAAACGACTGTTCGTCGCCGAGTTGGGAAACGGCAGCGTGGGCGTCGTCGATCTTGCCGCCGCCAAGCTCCTGCGCCGGATCACTGGATTCAAGGAGCCACAAGGGGTCGGCTACGTGCCCTCCGTCGACGCATTATATGTGGCCAGCGGCGGCGACGGCTCGGTGCGCATATTCGGCGGCGACGACTACGCACCGGCGGAGCGTATCGATCTCGGCGACGACGCCGACAACGTCCGCGTCGAGCCCTCAACCAACACGGTGTTCGTCGGCTACGGGGCGGGCGCGCTCGCAGTGATCGATCCGGCGACACGCAAGAAGACCGACGACATTCGGCTCGCCGCTCATCCCGAAGGCTTTCAGCTCAGTCCCGGGACAAACCGGATTTTCGTGAATCTGCCGCAGCGACGCTCGATCGCAAGCATCGACCGCGCGTCGGGGCAGCAGCGGGCAAGCTGGCCGACCCAGAATGCGAGCGCCAATTTTCCCATGGCGCTCGACGAGACGAACCAGCGGGTCGCCGTCGTATTCAGAAACCCCGCCCGCCTCGACGTCTTCGCCATGGCGAGCGGGGAGAAAATCGCGGAACAGGACACCTGCGGGGACTCCGACGACGTCTTTATGGATGCGAAGCGCAATCGCGTCTACGTCAGTTGCGGCGATGGATCGATCGACGTTTTCGCCGTGGAAGGGACGGCGTATCGGCGGCTAGTCCGCATTCGGACAGTTTCGGGAGCGCGCACCTCCCTGTTCATCCCGGCAATGGACCTTTTGGCGCTTGCCGTGCGGGCCAACGCGTCGCAACCGGCGGCGATCTGGCTTTACCGGGCACGCCCGTGATCGCGGCTGCCTCACGGTCGAAAAGGACGAACAGATAACGGGTGCCGATTCGGACAGCCGACGCAAGTAGAAGAGCGCTCGGCGTGTGTCATTCTTGCAACGGGCTCTGACCAAATCTTGCTGCTGATAGCGTGGCGGAGGCAAACATGTTTTTGGGCGCCGGACGACGTGATATGAACCGCGGTCGCTCGAAGGGGGGACCTTTGAGCTTTGCACGTAAAACGGCTCTGTTCGCGACGGTGTCGTTCGCCGCGCTGGCGTCGCCCCGGGACGCGTCCGCATATCGGCCGTTCGATTTGACCGACGCGGCGGTCGCCGATTTTCGCGAGACGGAAATCGAGTTCGGTCCGGTCCAATTCCGCCATGACGATTCCGGCAATACGCTGATCTTGCCGGCGGTGGTCTATAACTATGGATTCGCCAAGGACTGGGAGCTGGTGATCGAGGGGCGCGGCGAGCACCCGCTGTCCGGCGAAGACAGAACGAGCAGCCTGGTCGACGATGCCATATCCCTCAAACACGTGCTGAGGGACGGCGTCCTGCAGGGCAAGACCGGGCCCAGCGTGGCAACCGAGTTCGGCGTTTTATTGCCGGAGGTCAACGGCGTGCCGAACGCGGGCGGCAGCTGGGCCGTCATCGTGTCGGACCGCTGGTCTTGGGGGACGATACACTTCAATGCCGGCGCCGAGTTGACGCGGGAGCAACACGGTGACGTGTTTGTCGGGACGATAATCGAAGGCCCGTACGATTGGACGGTCCGCCCGGTGGCGGAAATCCTCTACGAGCGTGAATTTGGTATCAAGGAGACTTTTGCCGGACTGATCGGCCTCATCTGGAAGGTCCGGGAGGATGTGTCGGTCGATTTCGCGATATGGGAGGCCTGGGTGAACACCCGCCCGGAGGTCGAGCTGCGCGCCGGCGTGACGTTCGCGTTCGCAGCAAAGGAAAAATGATCATCGAGCCGCGGGCACGGTCGCGGCCATGAGGTTGCTTTGCTGGCCCTGTCACATTTCAGTGATCGGCTTGCCCCCGTGCCCGGGCCTTCATAGCCTCCGCCCGTCGGGGTAGCAGGCACCCCGTTAGACGATCACCGTCCAAGCGCTGCGCAAGCTCGATGAGGAGATTGCGCATGGGCGGCAATGCCCTTCGTAAGACATCGATGAACCTTGCCGGGCGCGACGCATGCGCGGCGCGCGGTGAGTTTCGTTCGATGCCTCGCTCGTGGGGATGCAGCCGCGCGGGGAGGCAAACCAGGAGGACTAACGAATGGCCCGTCTGACCATCAACGGAACGGCCCATGACGTCGACGTGGATCCCAACACCCCGCTGTTGTGGGCGATCCGGGAGAACGTCGGCCTGACCGGCACCAAATACGGCTGCGGCATCGCCCAGTGCGGCGCCTGCACGGTCCATATCGACGGCGTCGCGACCCGATCCTGCGGCGTCGTTGTCAGCGACGCGGTCGGCAAGCAGATCACCACGATCGAAGGCCTGGCGACGAATGGCGCCCTGCACAAGGTGCAGAAGGCCTGGATCGATCACGACGTGCCGCAGTGCGGCTATTGCCAGAGCGGCATGATCATGGCGGTGGCGGCGCTGCTCAAGGAGAAGCCCAAACCAAGCGACGCCGACATCGACGAGGCGATCACCAACATTTGCCGCTGCGGCACCTTCCAGCAGGTGCGCGCGGCCATCCACGCCGCGGCGGCGTGAGGGAGGGAGCCATGAATTTTGTTCCAAACATGAATCGCCGGTCCTTCGTTGTCGGCGCTGCCGCGGTCGGCGGCGGCCTGGCGCTCGGCTTCGACCTGCCGCTCGGCCCGCAGGTGGTGCGCGCAGCCGACGGCTCGCCGGAGGTCACCGCGTGGGTCGTGATCCGGCCCGACGAAACCGTGGTCATCAGGATCGCACGCTCGGAAATGGGGCAGGGCACGTTGACCGGCCTTGCGCAGCTCGTCGCGGAAGAACTCGAGTGCGACTGGTCCAAGGTGACGACGGAGTTCCCGACGCCCGGCGAAAACCTCGCGCGCAAGCGCGTGTGGGGCGATTTCTTCACCGCCGGCAGCCAGGGTCTTCGCTCGTCGCACGAACTGGTGCGCAAGGGCGGGGCGGCCGCACGCATGATGCTGATCCAGGCGGCGGCGGACCAATGGAAAGTGCTCGTCGCCGAATGCACCGTCGACAAGGGCGTGATCGCCCACAAGGCCTCGGAGCGGAGCACGACCTACGGCAAGGTGGCGGATGCCGCCGCCAAGCTCGAGCCGCCGAAGGATCCGCCGCTCAAGGACCCGAAGGACTGGAAGATCGCCGGCAAGCCGCTCAAGCGGCTCGACACTCCTGACAAAGTCGTCGGCAAGACCGTCTACGGGATCGACATCAAACTCCCCGGGATGCTCAACGCCGCCATCAAGGACTGCCCCGTGTTCGGCGGCAAGGTGAAGAGCTTCGACGCCGCCAAGGTCACGGGCATGCCCGGCGTCAAGAAGGTGGTGCAAGTCGGGGACTCCGGCGTCGCGGTGGTGGCCGATACGTGGTGGCAAGCCAAGACCGCGCTCGAGGCCCTGCCGATCGCGTGGGACGAAGGCGAAACTGCAAATACGTCGAGTGCCACCATCGCCGACTGGCTCAAAGCCGGCCTCGATGTCGAGCAGGCGATCGTCGGCAATCAGCAGGGCGACATCAAATCCGCCCTCGCCGGCGCCGCCCGCAAGGTGGAGGCGGTCTACGGCTATCCCTACCAAAATCATGCGACCATGGAGCCGATGAACGCCACCGCGCGCTACACCGCCGACAAATGCGAGGTGTGGTGCTCGACGCAGAACGGCGAAGCGGCGCTGGCGGCCGCCTCGGAGGCTTCCGGCCTGCCCGCCACGAAATGCGAGGTCTACAAGACCTATCTCGGCGGCGGGTTCGGTCGGCGGGCAACGTCGCAAGACTACGTGCGCCAGGCGGTTCTCATCGCCAAGGAGATGGCGGGCACGCCGGTCAAGCTGTTATGGACCCGCGAGGAGGACATGGCGCACGGCTGGTATCATCCGGTCACGCAGTGCCGGATGACGGCCGCGCTCGATGCCAACAATAATGTGACCGGCCTGCACATGCGCATTTCGGGCCAGTCGATCCTCGCGACTGTGCTTCCCGGCCGCCTGCAGAACGGGAAGGATCCGGCAACGTTTTCGGGGCTCAATCCGACTGGCGCGGAGGCGGCGTTTGGCTACACCATTCCGAACCTGCTGATCGATCACTCGATGCGCAACCCGCCGATTCCGCCCGGCTTCTGGCGCGGCGTGAACATCAACCACAACGCCATCTACGTCGAATGTTTCATGGACGAGCTGGCGCAAGCCGTCGGGCAGGATGCGCTCGAGTTCCGCCGCAAGTTGATGGCGGACCACCCCAAGCACCTCGCCGTGCTCAATGCGGTGGCGGAAAAGGCGGGCTGGGGCAAGCCGGCGGCGCAAGGGGTCTTCCGCGGGCTCGCGCAGGCCAACAGCTTCGGCAGCTTCACGGCCGCCTGCGCGGAAGTCTCGGTGAAGGGCAACGCGGTGAAAATTCACCGTATCGTGTGCGCGACGGATCCGGGCTACGCCGTCAACCCGGCGCAGGTCGAACGCCAGGTTGCAGGCTCGTTCGTCTATGGGCTCTCCGCCTTGTTTTATCAGGAATGCACGGTGAAGGCCGGCCGGATCGAGCAGGAGAATTTCGACAACTACGACTGCATGCGGCTCAGCGGCATGCCGAAAGTCGAAACCATCGTGATGCCGTCGGGCGGATTCTGGGGCGGCGTCGGCGAGCCGACCATCGCGGTGGCCGCGCCGGCGGTGCTCAACGCGATTTTCGCGGCCACCGGCAAGCGATTCCGCACCTTCCCGCTGAAGAACCACGGGATGACGTTGGCGTAGTTCCCTAGTGCCGCGAACCCGAAGTTCGCATGACAACTGCCGCGAGTCCGATTGCGAACTTCGGGTTCAAAGCGGCACTAGAATCATAATGTTGCTAGTGTCCTTCGATTCCGAAGTTCGCATCCGAGCGCCCTGCAAAGTTGAGCGAACTTCGGAATCGGGACACTAGCGCGCGAAGGCGCCTTGGATCCTGAAGCGGGATGACTCTTCTTCGAGTGGTCATCCCGCTTCGGGTCATCGCCGGAGCATGATCTTTTCCGACCCGTTCTCGCCGTGGAAGGTCGGATTGTCGAACTCTACGCGACATCTGTCCGGTGAATCATGATAAAGAGACAGACGATATTCGCGGTCATTTGTCTCATGTTGGCGTCGATGGGAACGCGCAACGCCCACGCGCAGGACAAGCTGCCCCTGCAGCGCGTCCAAACGATTCCCATGCCCGGCGTCTCCGGTCGGATGGATCATCTTGGCGTGGACATTGAAGGCGGACGTTTATTTGCTGCCGCACTCGGCAACAATCAAAATACCGTGGAAGTGATCGACCTCAAAGCGGGCAAGCGAATATTCAGCATCCGCGGACAGAGCATGCCGCAAGGCGTCTTCTACTCCGCCGACTTCAAAAGGTTGTTTGTCGCGAACGGCAGGGACGGCACTGTCAAGAGCTTTCGCGGGGACAGTTTCGATCTTCTTGCCAGCTTGTCAATCGGCGAAAATCCAGATCACGTGGGCTACGAATCGGCAACCAAATATCTTTATGTTGGAGTTCGTGGAGCTCTGTCTATCATCGATACAGGCACCAATAAACAAATTGGATTGATCCGGACGAATGCCCTTCCCGGCGGCATCAAGATCGAGACATCGGGGCCGCGGATTTTCGTCACGCTCGCCGGCCTGCCGAAAGTGGGCGTGGTTGACCGGGAGAAACACCAACAAACTGCAGCTTGGCCTCTGACGGGGGTTCCGAGCGTTGTCGCGCTGGCGCTCGATGAGACCCATCACAGGCTTTTCGGCGGCAGTCGTAACCCACCGATGCTGGTTGTCTTGGATACCGAATCCGGCAAGCAAATTGCGCAGCTCGAGGGCGTCAACGGTATCGATGACCTCTGGTATGATGCAGAACGTAACCGGGTGTACGCCTCCGGGGGCAGAGGGGCGGCGGCCGGCTTTGTCTACGTCTATCAGCAGAAAGACGCCGACCGCTACGAGTTGACGGCGAAAGTGCCCACGAGGGCGAACGCACAAACCTCGATTTGGGTGCCGCAACTCAATCGGTATTACGTGTCCGCCTCCGCCAATGACAAGGAGGATGCTGCAATCCTGGTATTCGAACCTCAGCCATGATCGACCACGGCGACCAGAGACCCCAGCGCCAAGCGCGAGATCGCCGCCGTCGCTAGCGCGCTTGCGCCGCCCCTGTGTTTTGGCTGAGGCCGCGCTGAACGACGGCCAGGATTTTCCGCGTTTGCGAATCGACGAGGGCGATTTGCTCCTCAACAACGGGGTAGCTTGCCCCGCGGAACTGCGAGGCGACTTGCCCTACGCTCGCCGGCACCGGTCGGAGTTGCAGGTAGGCCGGCACTGTGTTGCCGATGGCGAGCGAAAAATGAACCTCTCGCACCGGCGCACCCGCCGCCCGCGTGATCGCATCGGCAATTTTCGTTTGCTGCTCCAAGGACAAATTGCGTGCGCTCGTGTCGGCAGGGGTTTGCGCCGACGCCGTAGCCGCCGCTATCGCGGCCGCAAAGACGATTGCAAGGGCTAGTTGCAACGGTTTCATCACCGAACGTGCTCCGCCTGCTTCGCCCAGGCGAACGCGCCAGGCGGCACATCGTTCCGGTTTATCGGTCATTTCAGGCCGTGATGGCGAGGCGGCCCTGGCCCCTACGCTGGCGCCCGGGGAGGCAGGTATTGCCGCTAAAATGTCGTTGTTTCGATTGCGCTACCCGTAGTAGGGTGCGCCGCGAAATTGGCTAAAAGTTTACCAAGACCGGCCTACGGTCGCCGCGTGCTGTCCGCGCATGAGCCCGACAGCGGGAAGGGGAACTGACGATGGTCGATTTCGTCCATACCAGGGACGATCATTCAGCCGCGAGCCCGCAGCGCCCCGGGGCCGGGGCCGGCGAGCGCCGCACCGGCGCCGAACGCGGACGGCAAAATACCCCGCCGCGCAGCGACGTAGGAACGATTGTCCTGCACTGGGCGACCGCCCTGGCGCTGATTGTTTGCCTTCTAACCGGCTTGCGCGTCGGAACCTTCGGATACGTCACCCCGCGCTTCGACATGTGGCTTTCGCCGATCTTGCCGCAAGGCGAGTTGTGGACCTGGCACTTCTTGTCCGGACTAGGGCTGTTCTTCTGCGCCTCCGCCTATCTCATCTACGTCTATCGCGGCGGCCTGACCCCACGGAACGCGCTGAAGAAACTGCGGATCATGCTGATTCCGGGCGCCGGTCGCATGCGCTGGGACGCCATCAACGTCGGCCTGCATTGGGTCGCCTACGTTCTCATCGTCATCATGACGGCGACGGGTATCCTCAATTACCTGGGCTTCGGCGGCTGGTGGGTGTGGATCCACGCGGTGACCGCATTGGTCGCGTTCGGCTACATCTTCCTGCACGTGGTCACGCATTACCTCTACGGCGGCTGGTGGCAGTTGTTTCGTTTGTTCCGGCCGGCCAAACTGGTGATGACGCGCGCGGCGCGTCCCTATGCGCTGCTCCTCGGCACCGCGATCGGCCTCGCGACCATCGCGGTGGCGGCCGGCATCGACTGGACGAGTCGCGACACCCTGGTGATCCCCCATATCAACGGCGCCCCCAAGATCGACGGCGTGCTTGACGACGAGGTGTGGACGCGGGCACGGCCGGTGTCCGTCCGCACCGAGCAGGGCGCCAATCTCGGCGGGACCGGCGAATCGCTCGTCGAGATTCGCGCCGTTCATGACGGCACCAACGTCTATTTCGCCTTCCGTTGGGAAGACCCGACCCGCTCGATGAAGCGCACCCCGCTGATCAAGAAGGCGGACGGATGGCATATGCTCGCCAGCCATTCCGATATCGCCAACGTCGCCGACTTCTACGAAGACAAGCTGGCGATCGGCTTCTCCCGCTCGCCCACGTTCGGGTCGGGCGAAAGCACCTACATGGGCACGGACCCGCTGCCCGGGCTGCCGAAGCCGCTGCACGGGATGGGCTATCACTACGTGGCGGAAGGCAACGTGATGGACGTGTGGCAGTGGAAGGCGTCGCGCGGCGGGCACCTCGGGCGTGTTGACGATCAGTATTTCGACACGCCGCGTAAGCCGACGCCCGACGAGTGGGCCGGCAAAGCCCGCTACCAGGCCGGTTATTGGAACGACCCGGGCCGCGCCTTCTACACCTATAATTACAAGAGCGAGCCGCCCGGCGGCTATCGCGGGCCGGTGGGCATTTATCGGCTGCCCAAGGACTGGAAGGCGATGGTCGCCGCCTTGGGAAGCAACAAGCTCGACCCGACCAAGAGCGACGATGAGGGCTCGCACTGGTGGATGACGGAAGAGGAAACCGTGGAGTACAGCGCCGAGGCTGACGCGGCGATTCCAGTCGGCACGGTCATGCCGGGCGTTCTGATTTCAGGCGAATACGAGGGCGACCGCGCCGACATCCACGGGGCCGCCAAGTGGAAGGACGGGCATTGGAGTCTTGAGACCGTCCGCGCGCTGCGCACCGGGAGCCACTACGACCAGGATTTCATACCCGGGCGCGATCTCTACATGTGGGTCAACGTGTTCGACCACACGCAGATTCGCCACACCCGCCACATGCGCGGGGTGCGGATCGTGACCGAGCCATAAGACCGAGCACCGAGAAGAATCGATGCTGAAACAATCGACGCTGACCGGACTTTCCGCCACCCTATTCGGTGCCGCCGTCGTGCTTCTTTTTCTCGCGCTCTATCATGACGCTGACCGCAACGGACCGATTCTGTGGTCCGCAGTCCTACTCCTGATCGCGACCGTCGTATCCTGGCTCGCCGCTGCAAGCGCAGGGGAGCGCGAGGGTTAATTTCGCGCGCGTGCTTTCCGCAAACAAGGTTCCGGCGAGGAGAGTCGAGCCGGGAACAATCCGCGCGACGCGCTTGCGCGAGACCCGGCCGCCGCACGGAAGGCCGGAGCTTGCTTCATGCGTGTTGACACTATCTCACGCTTTATTATAAGCGTCGCACGACTGTGTAGGCGTCGTGCCATCTCACGATGATGCGAGCCTAGCCGGGTCTGACGCAGGCACCCGGTCCTAAACAGACGGTTTCCGTCCCAAGCGCTGCTCCTAGTCCCCCATGGGGAAGGAGTCCGCTATGAGCGACGAAATCGTTTCCATCTCCGGCTTTACATCCGCAGCACCCCGCGCCGTCGGCGCGTTGCTCCTGTCGCGCAGCGACGTCGAGCGGCTGCTTACCCCCGATGAATGCATCGCCGCGGTCGAAGACGCCTTCCGCCAGCACGCGCTCGGGAGGGCTCCGCCGCCCGGCATCCTGGGTTTGCACGCCGAGGACGGCGGCTTCCACATCAAGGCGGCGCTGCTCACGCTCGATCGGCCCTATTTCGCGGCCAAGACCAACGCCAATTTTCCGCACAACGGCGCACGGCACGGGCTGCCGACGATCCAGGGCATCGTCGTTCTGTGCGAGGCGGTCACGGGCCAAACCTCTTGCGGTCATGGATTCGATGGGGATCACGGCGCTGCGCACGGCCGCCGCGACCGCCGTGGCGGCCAAGTATCTGGCGCGCAAAGAGTGCCGGACCTTGCTGATTTGCGGCTGCGGCGGTCAGGCTCTGTCGCAGCTGCGGGCGGTGCTCCGCGTGCGCAGCCCCGGGCGCATTCTCGTTTACGACCAGGACGCGGAGAAATCGCGTGCCTTTGCCGCCGCGCTTGGCGCTGAAACCGGGCTCCAGATAACGCCCGTGCCCGACCTGCCCGCCGCCGTTGCGGTGAGCGACATCGTCATCACCTGCACGACCGCGCGGCGCTGGTTCATCGCCCGCGAGATGGTCCGCCCGGGAACTTTCGTCGCCGGGGTAGGGGCCGACAACGAGGACAAGCAGGAGCTCGATCCGGCGTTGCTGGCGGCGAGCAAGCTCGTGACCGATCTCACCGAGCAGTGCGCGGCGATCGGCGATCTGCACCACGCGGTCGCCGCGGGGGCGATGTCCCCTGCCGATGTCCACGCTCAGCTCGGCGAGATCGTCGCCGGGCTCAAGCCCGCGCGAGAGAGCGAGCAAGAAATCATCGTTTTCGATTCGACCGGCGTGGCGCTGCAGGACGTCGCAGCAGCGGCCGCCGTCTACCGGCGGGCGCGCGCGGACGGCGAGTGCCCTCGCTTCTCATTCAACGCCTGACTTTCATGGAGGTTACGATGCGCTACCAACTCACACCCATACATTGCCGTCCCTGGCTCCTGAACGGGTTATCGACGCGGCTCATCGAAAGCCACTACGAAAATAACTACGGCGCGGCGCTGCGGCGCCTCAACGCCATCACCGAGAAGCTGGCGTCCCTCGACTTCGCAAAGACGCCGGGCTACGTGATCAACGGCCTGAAGCGCGAGGAAGTGGTCGCGCTTAATTCCACATTGCTGCACGAGCTGTATTTCGCGAGCCTGGGCGTGGCCCCGGTCGCCAAAGGCCGCAATCTCCCCCGGCCCACGGGGGCGCTCGCCGAGGCGCTGGCGAGCGACTTCGGTTCGTTTGAACGCTGGCGTGACGAGTTCGTCGCCATGGGCAACGCCCTTGCAGGCGGCTCCGGGTGGGTGCTGCTCGTCTACCTCCCGCGCGACCGGCGGTTGATCAACCAGTATGCGTCAGAGCACACGCCGGCCATCGCGGGCGGCATTCCGATCCTCGCGCTCGATATGTACGACCACGCGTACCACATCGACTTTGGCGCGAACGCGCGGCCTTACATCAATGCGTTCATAAAAAACATCGACTGGACGGCGGCGCAAGGTCGCCACGAGGACGCCGCCAAAGTCGAGCCGCCACGGCCGTTGGTGCAGGAGGAGTTCGGCGACTTGCCCGGCGTCAGCGTAGAAGAAGTCAAGGCGATGCTCGATGCCGGCAAGCCCGTGCAGATCGTCGACGCCCGGCCGCGGCACACCATGTCGCGCCAGCAGGACATCATGGACGGTGCGACTTGGCGCGACCCGGACCTCGTGCAGGAATGGTCCGGCGAACTTTCGAAGTCCGACCCGGTGGTCGTGTTCTGCGTGTACGGCTTTCATGTCGGCTGCAAGACCGCGATCATGCTGCGGGAAGCCGGCTTCGACGCGAAGTACATGAAGGGCGGCCACTCGGCCTGGAAGGCGATTGGAGGCGCAATCAAACCGATCGCCGAGGAATCGCCAGAGATTGAAGTGTAGGCACGCAACGAATCGTTTTCATTGGAGTGGCACGCCGCTGCAGGATGTAGCAGCGGCCGCCGCGGTCTACCGGCGGGCGCTTGCTGACGGCGAGTGCCCGCGCTTTTTATTCAACACCCGACTATGATGACGATTCCTCATGGCTCCCTTCGACCGGCAGTTCCCTATCCATCGCAGGTCCAGACGGCGGTTGCCGGCAGGCCGGCCGATTGCCGCGCGGCAGGAGCTAGCAGGCGCGGCCAAGGTAGCCTGAGCAGATTTTGCCACCTCGCTAATCGGGAGCCGAGATGAATCACACCGACCTCAAGAACAAGATCATCGACGCCGGCAGGGTCCTGGTAGCCGAGGGCCAGGACGATTTCACCCGGGGTCATATCTCCGCCCGGCTGCCCGACAACCCGTCACTGTTCTTCATGAAACCGCACAGTCTGGGTCTCGATGAAATCACGATGGAAAACATCCTTACGATTGACCTTGAAGGCGAGGTCGTGGCGGGGACCGCACGGCGCCACAGCGAGGTTTACATCCATTCGGAGATTTTCCGGGCGCGCCCGGATGTTCATTGCGTCCTGCACACCCATCCGCCTTATTCGGTCGCGCTGTCGTCGAACGAACGGCCGCTGAAATGCTTCAATCAGGGCGGCGCTCTGTTCTACAAGTCGCTCGGGCGATACAAGGACAGCATCAACCTGATCCGCTCGAAGCAGATGGGCGCAGACGTTGCGCGCGACCTTGGCCCGCACCGCGCCGTCTTGCTCAAGAACCACGGTATCGTCGTTACGGCGCAGACAATCGAGGAACTTGTCGTGAGCGCGATCATGCTGGAAGAGGCCGCACGGATACAACTGATCGCCGAGGCCGCGGGCGAGTGCAGCCCCGAATTCCCCGAAGCCGACATCCGCAAGCTCCAGCGCGATATCAGTCGACCCGACCAGTTCGTCATCAACTTCGACTATCTGGTACGCCGGCTCGGCCAGCGCGCGGGATAACCGCCCGGTTCATGAAATAGGTTCACTCGCGACTGCCAAACGACTTCCTCGCGATGCCGGGCAAAAGTCGGCGTTTTTCATCCAGCGCCTGACTTTGATAAAGGACTCCGCATGACCTCCTTCGATTGGCAGTTTCCCTATCCGTCGCAGCGCATGCCGGTGCTGGCGCGCAACGCGGTCGCCACCTCGCAGCCGCTCGCGGCGCAGGCCGGCCTCGCCATGCTGCTCAAGGGCGGCAACGCGGTCGACGCGGCGCTGGCGACGGCCATTACGCTCACCGTGGTGGAGCCGACGAGCAACGGCATCGGCAGCGATGCGTTCTGCATCCTGTGGGACGGCAGTCAGCTGCACGGGCTCAACGCTTCCGGCCGCGCGCCCGCCGCATGGGAGCCCCGGCGCTTCGCGGGCCGAAACAAGATGCCGACAACTGGGTGGGACGCCGTCACCGTGCCCGGCGCGGTGTCGGCGTGGATGATGCTCTCGCAGCGCTTTGGCAAGCTGCCGTTCGCCGATCTCTTCGAGTTCGCGATCCGTTACGCCAGCGACGGCTACATGGTCTCTCCCACCATTGCCCGCCTGTGGGCGAGACAGACGCCTGAGTTGCGTGACGTTCCGGGCTTCGCCGAACACTTCCTGCCGCGTGGACGCGTGCCGGAAGCGGGCGAGAAATTCGTCGCGCCGGCCCACGCCAGGACGCTCGCGCGTATCGCGGAGACCAAGGGCGAGGCCTTTTACCGCGGCGATCTGGCCGAGAAGATGGTGGCGCATTCGCGCCAGCACGGCGGCGTGTTGACGCTCGACGATCTCGCCGCGCATGCAGCCGACTGGGTCGAGCCGCTCGCGCACGATTATCGCGGCTACACGCTGCACGAAATTCCTCCCAACGGACAGGGCATCGCCGCGCAGATGGCGCTCGGCATTCTCGAGGCTTTCGATCTCTCCGCGCTCCCGGTGGACTCGGCCGACAGCCTGCACTTGCAGATGGAGGCGATGAAGCTCGCGTTCGCCGACATCTATGAGTACGTGTCCGATCCCGCCACCATGCGCGTGCAATGCGCGGCGCTCCTGGACAAGGAATACTTGCGTAAGCGTTCGCGCCTGATCGACATGAAGAAGGCGCAGGATCCGGGCCATGGCGTGCCGGGCCGCGGCGGGACCGTCTATCTCACCGCGGCCGACGCGTCCGGCATGATGGTCTCCTACATCCAGTCGAACTTTCACGGTTTCGGCTCGGGCGTCGTGGTGGACGGCATCAGCATGCAGGACCGCGGCGATGGCTTCGTGCTCCGGCCGGGACATCCCAACGAGGTGGGGCCGCGCAAGCGTCCGTTTCACACGATCATTCCCGCATTCATCACGCAGAAGGGCGGGCCGGTGATGAGCTTCGGCGTGATGGGCGGCTCGATGCAGGCTCAGGGCCACACCCAGGTGATGACGCGATTTGTCGATTACCGCCAGAACCCGCAGGCGGCCTCCGATGCGCCGCGCTGGCGGCTCGAGCAGGGCCTCGACGTCAACATCGAACAGGGCGTGCCCGCCGACGTGATCGATGAACTCAAGCGCCGCGGCCACAACCTGCATCTCGCCGACCGCTGGGCCACGACCTTTGGCCGCGCCCAACTCATCTATCGCATGGAGGACGGATATCTCGCGGCGTCCGAGCGGCGCACCGACGGGCAGGCCGTCGGATTCTAGTGGGTAGTGCCGTAGGGTGGGCTAAGCGCCGAAGGCGCGTGCCCGCGCGGATGTTTGTTTGTTTGCTCGTCAATGGGTACGGAAGCGCCTCGCGAGCCGCCCGTCACCCCGCGAGTTTCATCGGCCCCTTGGCTGCCTTCCAACCATAGTAGCCGCCCGACATGTAGCGGGCGTCGAACCCGGCCTTGCGCAGCGCCGCCGCGGTCTGGCAGCCGATGTGGAATCCATAGACGCAGAACGTCACAACCGGGTCGTCCTTCGAGAGTGTGTCGATCCATTCCTCGAGGCGTTCCGGGTCGCGCCAGACGGCGCCATCCACCGCGTCCTCGCGGGTCGAGTAGTGGCGCGGGCGTGTGTCGATGAATTGCACCTTCTGGCCGGACTTGAGCATGGCCTGCATGTCCTCCGGTGAGACGGACGGAACGTCGGCAAACTCCGGCTGCACCAGCGGTCGTGGCGGCGCGACGCGGGTGGCGTCCTGATAGCGCCCTTCGACTGAGACCCAGTCGATGTTGCGCATGAAGGCGGCGACATAGCCGCTCGGGTTGGCGCCGAACTCGATGTGATAGGCGTGCTCATACATGTCGAGCGCGAGAATCGGAATTCCCCCGGCGATGCTTTGCGTGTGATCCGTGGCGCTCACATTGATGAGACAGCCGTCGCGTGGAACGTAGGTGAGCAAGACCCATCCGGCGTCGCCGCCCAGCGCCTCCGCCAGCGCGATGAACTCGTCACGCCAGCGATTCACGGAGCCGAAATCCCGTGCGATCGCCGCGGCGATCGTCTCGGGCGGCGACCGGCCGTCACCGCCCAGGCTGGCAAAGTACAGCTCGTGCAGCAGGGTCGAATTGAGCAGCGCCGTCTGCTCCTGCTTGAGACGGCTCACGACGGGCGCAGGCGTCTTCTTCAGATCGAGGAGCTTCAGTTCCTCGGTAACCGCGTTCAGACGCTCAATTGCCGCGCCGTAATTGTGCTCGTAGTGACTCTCGATCAGGCGCGGCGAGATGTTATTCAAGGTCCACGGGCGACAGTAGAGTGGGGCAAGGCGGTACGTCATCATGATGATCCTCGGCAGTCAGGCAGCGCTTGGGCGGGACGCCTTGGCCGGGTGTCTGCGTTGGGACCCGGCATGTGATTGCTCGTTTCCGGCACGGATGGGCCATCGGGCTTCGCGGTCGAGTACCGCACGTTGGTCGGGTCGATCGCGGCCAATCACCGCCAGAAGGGCTTGCTGGCCTCGTGCTTCGCCTGCTCGCGCGTGATCCCGATATCGCAAAGCAGACGATCGTCCAGTTCGCGCAAGTCTTGGCGCTGGCGCCATCTCTCATGCATGCGCAGGAGCGTGGCGAGCCACTGCGGAAGAACTGCGGTTGTTATTGCCGTCCCGTGCCGAAGGCGCAGGACCTGGGTTGAATGTGACATGCGTTTCGAGCTCCTTCATACAGTGACCAGAGATAGTCTGTGGCTTTCGAACGAAATCGCTGCGGCGGGGCCGATACTGCGGTCGCGCATCCGCTCAGGTAGAGCGAGCCGCCCACCGACCGCGGCAGGCTGATGTCCTTGAGGTCGCAATCGCTCAAATAAAACGAGCCGCCTACGGACTGCGGCAGGGCGATGCCGTCGAGGTCGCAACCGCGCAGATCGAGCCAGCCACCCACCGACCGCGGCAGCGTGATGCCGTTGAGGTCGCACCCTTTCAGGTCGATCGAGCCGCCCACCGACTGCGGCAGGGCGATGCCGTTGAGATCGCAACCGCACAGGTCGAGCGAGCCGCCGACCGATTGCGGCAGGGTGATGCCGTTAAGGTCGCAACCGCTCAGATGAAGCGAACCGCCCACCGACTGGGGTAGGGTGGTGCCCGCGAGCTTGCAGCCGTTCAGATAGAGCGTGCCGCCCACCGACTGGGGCAAAGCGATGCCCTTGAGGTCGCACCCGGTCACGCCGAGCGAGCCGTCACAGATCAAGCCGGCCGGCAATTCGCCGACTAACAAGATACGGGCCTCCTCGACCTTTATCTTGTTGCCGTCTATTCCGCCGACACAGCCGCCGCGCCACTCACAAAAGACGAGCCGCCGCCCTTCACAATACCCGCGCCAAGTCCGATCCTGGCCGTGCAGTCCGCCGCCGCATTCCTTGCGAGCGTTGAAATCCGGAGCCTTGATCCATTCGCCCGGTTCGGGCCAGCGGAAACCGCCGGCTTTTTTGTTTGGCGATACGCCGTCGTTGTCGGCGCGAATCATCCAACGGCCGTGCTTGACGGCGGCGTCGGCGAGAGCGCGGCGTTCCCGGAGAGTTAGCGCGGGCTGGGCAATGGAGACGCTTGTGTCCGCCATGGGCAACTCCGGTCCTCTGCGAGGACGGGAGCAGCGCTTGGACGGAGCGTCTTTTTGAAACCGGGCGGCTGCGGTGAGAGCCCGATGGTGTCAGATATGGCGGTTCATGGCCACGGCGCAAAGCATCATTTTTGGGGGCACCCCCGCAAATTTTAATGGACGGAATTTACCGTTCCGGCGCAATCGGATGGCTAGCGCTGCGAAAACATTGCCATAAAAGTAGCGGTTTTCTATCTTGCCCAATCATTTTTAATGAAGGCTGGGCATGCGTCGTCGCCTTCCCGTGCTCAATACGCTCCGGGCGTTCGAGGCTGCCGCCCGCCACGGCAGTTTCACGCGCGCGGCCGAAGAACTGTGCCTGACACAGGGCGCCATCAGCCATCAAGTCAAGGCGTTGGAGGACGAACTCGGCGTCAAGCTATTCAATCGCGAGCACCAGCGCCTCGTCATAACGCAAGCCGGTCGCGCGTACCTCGTCGAGGTTGGCGACGCACTCGACCGCATTGCCATCGCAACCGAACGCCTCGTCGAGCGGCAGCGTTCGGGCGCCCTGACGATCAGCACGTCGCCGGATTTTGCCGCCAAGTGGCTGGTCCATCGGCTGGGAAAATTTGCACAGAGCCATCCCGAGATAGACTTGCGACTCTCCGCTGCCATGCACCGAGTCGACTTCGCCCGCGAGGATGTGGACGTCGCCGTGCGCCACGGCAAAGGCGATTGGGAGGGACTGCACGTTGAGCGCTTATGCGCCGAGCAGCTCTTTCCGGTGTGCAGTCCGCGATTGGTCGAAGCCGGGAAGCTGGCCCAACCCGCCGACATATTGAAATTCCCGCTTCTGCACCTCGACACACGCGATGATTGGGCGGTGTGGCTCGATAGTGCAGGTGTCGCCGGTGCCGACGTCTCGCGCGGCTCGATCATGAATCACGCGAGCATGCTCATCGATGCAGCAATCGACGGCCAAGGAGTTGCGCTCGCTCGCACCGTGCTTGCCGCCTGGGACCTCGTTCATGGGCGGCTTGTGCGCCCGTTCGCACAAGCCCTGCCTTTGTCGAGGAGCTACTGGATCGTCTGCCCCAAGGCGACGGCATCGTTGCCGAAGATCCGGACATTCAACAATTGGCTGTTGGCGGAAGCCGCCGAAGATGTGCGTCGGGTCGATGGCGGGCGATCGTAGGGTGGGCTAAGGCGGAGCGAATCCGCCTCTGCTCGCTGCGCGAGCTACGGCGGGTTTGGAGTCCGCCGAAGCGCGGAGCGCGAAGGCGGAAACGCGACGCCGTGCCCACCATTTGTTTGGAGAGGCCCATCGGTTGGTGGGCACGGCCTTCCTCGCTTCGCTCGATCGGCCTTAGCCCACCCTACACCGCAGCCGGTCGGCAACGCGGCGGGCGATCTCTGCCGGCGCCTCGTCGGGGATCGGGAACACCGAACTGACGTTGATCTCGCCGAGCACATAGCTGTCGGTGCCGTCGGCGCCGGGCGGGCCGAGCATGAAGTCTGCGTCCCAGATCATCGGCAGGTCGCGCGGCGGGATGTCCAACAGGGAGGTCAGCTGAGGCGTCCACTCGTCTTCCATCAGCCGGCGCAGGCGCTGGAAGCGCGGGTCGGCATTGGAGGTGTAGAGCCGCGGTCCGGCCTCGGCGCGCGCGGCCGGAGCATCGACCAGCGCCTTGACCTTGTGAAAGCCGAAGCCGGCGCAGCGATCGCCGGCCATGTAGCAGCGCATCACACCCTCGCTCAGGCGCGCCTGGAACGGCTGATCGATCACGCAGCCGTCCTCGAAATATTCGGCGCACCGCTCGAGAAAATCGTCGAGCGCCAGCTCCTCGGATGCGTCCTCGGTGGCATCGAGCACGCGGACCATCGGCCGGTTGCGCGGACCCGCGAGCGCCTCGACTTTCCAGACGCCCTGGCCGCCATTGCCGCGGTTGCGCTTGATTACGCGCGCGCCGGCGGCAAGCCGCGCCGGCAATTCGGCCCGCATCGCCTCGGCCGTTCGATAGAGGGCCGTATCGCAGCCCCAGCTCATCGTGCGGGTGCGATGGAGCACCTCCTTGGTGCCCATTTTGAGGATCACATCGGGATGGGCGCTCACCCAGACGCCGCGCGCCGCGACCTCGCGCAGCAGCGCGTCGAGATTGGCGCGGTTGCGCCCCTCGTGAATCGGGTTGACCCAGACGAGCACGCCATCGAGCGGGGCGAGCTGTGCGCGCACGGCGTCGAGGACGTCGTCCTCATAAACAACCGGTTCCGCATCGACGCCGAGATCGGCGAGCGCCGCGAACACGGCCTTGAATCGGCTGCTCTCCGGCCTGGCGCTGCGGCGCGCCGCTTCATCGCCGCGCCATAGAATGCCGACGCGGCCGAGGCGAGCTGTGGGCTCAAAGTTTGAATACGGCTCCGCCTTCATTGTCATGCTCCTGCCGCCTGAGCGGGGATCGCCGCTTCGTAGGTCGAGGTATCCATCGGCACCGTCGCGCCGCCGATCGCGTGCCAGGCGGTGATGCCGCCGGCCAGCGCCCGCGCGTCGTAGCCGCGCCGGCGCAGTTCGGTCACCGCCGTGCCGCTGACCTGAAATCCGCAGATGCAATAAGCCGCGATCGGCCGGTCGCGCGGCAACGCTTCGACCCACTGCGGCAGCGCGGCAGGCGCATGCATGACCGCGCCGGCCAGCATGTCGGTGCGTCGCGCCAGGTCGTGGGGCAGGCACAGATCCAGCAGGAACGGCCGGCGATCGTCGTCGCGCGCGAGCGCGGATTTGAGTTCCTCGGCAGAAATGCGCGCTTCTTCCTGTGCAGGCGAGCCGTAGGGAAGGAAGAGTTCGTTTTCCTCCACATTTTCGCCGACAGCCAGCCGATAGCGCGCGCCGATGCGCGGCCAATTCAGGTTTGCCATCGCCTGATCCACGTAGGCGGCGGCCTTGGCGCCGAAATCGATATGATAGGCGTGCTCATACATATCGAGCGCGAGGACCGGCGTTGCGCCGGCGAGCGCGTGCGCGTGGTCTGGCGCCCACTGATTGACCAGACGGCCGAGGCGCTCGGACCACGCGAGGATCGCCCAGCCCGAACCGCCCGCGAGCGCTTTGGCCATGGCGGTGAACTCGGTGCGCCACGCCGCAACGCTGCCGAAGTCGCGTTCGAGCGCCTGGGCGAGTTCGGTCGCCGGCTGTTCACGCCCGGTGGGCGGGTCGTTGCCGTGTCCGCCGAGGGAATCGAAGTAAATTTCGTGCAGGATGACCGAGCCTGCGGCAATCAGTTCTTCGCGCTTGAGGCCGTTGATCTCGAACACGGGCGCGCGCGCCCAGTCGACGGCAGCGAGACGCGTTCGGATCGCATTGAGCCGCCGCAGCGCGCCGCCGTAATTGTTGACGTAATGACTCACCAGCAGCCGCTCGGAGAGCCCGTTCATGTATTGCGGCTTGAGCAGCAGCGGCCGAACCATCAGGGTTTCGGGCGCGGCGGATTGGCGAGCGGATGAGGGAAGGGGCGTTGAAGCGTCCATAATGCGCACTCCTCGCCTTGCGAGTGGCGCAGAACTTGGACGCGTACCGTCTGACGGGGCGTCTGCTTGGCCCCAATGCTGGCGATCTAGTTCAATCGGGATCGTTCGTCAATCACCCTTTCACAGGTGCGTCGAGACCCTTCTGGTTCTTGTGGATGCTGTCGATACCGGTGACCCAGGAGCGGGCCGAGCGAAACCAAATCTGCCGTTTGGGCACGAGCTGGTCGCGCTGGGCCAGAATTCCGACCCGCACGATGTAAGACGCCTGCTGGCCTTCGCCCGGAGTTGTCGAATAAATCGACGAGCCGCATTTCGGGCAGAACGTCTGCACGCGCGGATTGCCGCTGTCGGCAGTGGTCTTGAGGTATGTCGTCGGCTGCCCCTCGACCTTGAACGTGTTGCCGGGGACCGGGACACTGACGCCGAACGCAGAGCCGGTACGGGTCTGGCAATCGGTGCAGTGGCAGATCGAGACCCGCTCGGGATCGGCCTCGCCTTCGATCTTGATGAAGCCGCAGTGGCATGAACCATTGATCTTCATGGGTGCTGTCCTCCTACAGTTGGTCGTCGCCTCCGGAGGCTACAGTAGATCTTCTAGTTTGCGACCCGGCACGAAATGGGCCTACGAATCGTCCGAACCCAATGGAGTCGAGATCATGGTCGACAACGAACAACACCGCGCGAGGCTGAAAGAGCTCAACCGCAACTACGTCCGATCCGTCGACGAGGCCGATGTCGCCTGGTTCGACGCCAACCTCGCGCCCGACTTCTTCAACACCAATCCCGACGGCAGTTTGATCGATCGCAAAGCCTTTCTCGCCCAGATCGGCCGCGGCTCGACGGTCAAGAACATCCGCGAACATGACGTGCTGATCCGGATTCTTGGCGACTTCGCCATCATCCACGCGCGCACCAGCTACCAGAAGCCCGACGGCACCCAGGGCGCCGGCCGCTACACCGACGATTGGCAGCTGCGCGACGGACGCTGGCAATGCGTTTCGGCCCACGTCTCACGGCTCTAGGCGTGATGAGAGCATGATGCTGAAAAGCGGGAGTGGGTTCTCGAAAAATTAGAGCGTGATGACGATTCGAAGAAAAGTCATCACGCACCTCTGAATCGGGACACTAGCCCGACGCACGCGCTCGGGCTATTTGTTCGGCGCTGTAGCGATAGGCGCGCTGCACCGCGTTGACGTGGAAGCGCTCGCGCACGCCGAAGTATGGGTTGACGTACTCCCACACCACGCTGCCCTCACGCGTCACCTCGAAGAATCGGCCGAACCAGCCCTCGTTGATCAGCGTGTTGCCGTTGGGCAGCCGCTGGGCATTCGACAGGCGGGGGCTGAAGAAGTCGGCGACGCGGGTTTCCTGATATTTCCAGACGATCGCCTTGGTCGCCGGATCGATCTCAAGAACACGCGAGAACGGGAACGAGTGATCGAGGCGATGCGGCCCGTTGTCGAACAACAGGACGTTGCCGTTGGCGAGCAGGTGAGGGGCGTGCTGCCCCGCGAGCGGAGGCGCGCCGAGCTTCCAGTAGACCGCGCCGGTCGCACGGTTGATCATCACCACCGTGGAGATGTCGCGGAAACTCAGCAGCAGGTTGCCGTCGGGCATCTCGGAGACGCCGTTCGCCACAGTCCACACGTCGCGGTCGTCCTGGACGGCGGTCATCGGATGTTCCGCGGGATCGAGATGATCCCAACTGTGCCATTGCCACACCACATTTCCGGCGGTGGTCATTTCGACAAGATAGGGGGCATCCATTTTGCCGCCGTTGTACTCCGTGCCCGGCCGGCCTCCGCGAACCCGCGGGGCCATCTCGTCGGGCAGCGGCTTCTGACAGATCAAGAGGACGTTGCCGTTGCGCAGTCGAATGCCGTCGTGATTGTGGTCCGGATGTTCCACCTCCCATAGGATCCATCCCTGCCAATCCATCTCCAACGCGGCGCCCCCCTTGTAAGGCGCGCGGCCGACATGCGTCGCATTCGGGATTTGTCCGTTGTAAAAAAGCGTTCCGCGTTCCGTCAGATATCCGGATTGACCAGGCGGGTAGGGCATCTCCCACGTGTGAACGACATTTCCGAGGATATCGATGAGGTAGACGGTCTTGTTGGTCGTCGGCAGCGGGCTGAACAACGTGAAACCGTCAAAGGCGCGTTCGGGATCGTAGCCGCGCAGGCCGACGCCACGGCGCTTGATCGTGGTCGGCTCGATCGGCGCGTTTGCCGCGCGGGCGTCTCCCGACGCCCCCATCGCCAGGAGGCCGAAGCCGCCGCTGCTCCCCGCCGCGCGAATGAGATCGCGGCGCGTTGTTGTCGCGGTCAGTGACATTGGAGTTCTCCAATGCCGCCGCCGGTCGGGGACTTGCGGATGGAGACATTCCTCAGCAGGCCTCGGCCCGGCGGGCGGGCAAAGCGCAGTGCTTGGGCGGAATGCCTTGGACAGCCGGGCGACTGCATGACGGCCCGACAACGATTTCATAAGGCGGGGCAATCTCCGCGTCAATGTGCCGCCGACATGAATAGGTGCCGACGCCGGTCCCGGAGTGACGGACGCATGCAGTGTGGATTTGGTGAGCGCCGCGGCGCCGACAATAGGAAGGTCTACTCGCATCACCATGCGCGCAGCGCACTCGGCGTGGCGTCGAGGCGCGGTGCATACTGACTCAACGTTGTCAGTAGGGCTCTGTTAGCATGGCGGGGCCGTTGGAGGTATCCGCGCTGCAAGGCGTGCACGCGCATGTGGCTCGGCCAGAATATCCGCACGCGGTTGCAGCAGCGAAATGTGCCGGATCAACAAAGAGGAGACAGTCGATGCCTAATGTGCTGGTCGAGACACGCGGCGGTTGGCTCGGGGCGAAGCGAACCGCATTGCTCGACGCCATCCAGGCGGCGACGGTAGAAGCGCTGCGCATCCCATCTGACGCACTGGTGCTGCGGCTGGTCGAACATCCGAGGGAGTGCTTCGCTGTCCCGGGCGGGGCGGCGGAACGGTACACCCACATCGTGATCCAAATGTTCGCGGGCCGATCGCTCTCGGCCAAACGCGCGCTCTACCAAGCGATCGTTCGGCGCCTCGAGCCATTCGGCGTTCCGGCAGACGATGTGAGGATCATTCTCAACGAGGTCCCGCGCGAAAATGTCGGCATGCGAGGCGGCGAGGCCGCGGTCGATCTCGAGCTCGGCTATGAGGTCAGAGTCTAGCCGACCCGCGGTGACCCGTGACCGGCTGCTGCACCATTCGACCGTCGTGTCGCGGCTCAAGGCTTCAGATTGCTAGCGCGGAGCGAACCGGTAACGAAACGTGCAGCGCGCCGCGCCCTTCATGATGGTCTGCGCGCGCGTGAGGCTGACCGAGCCTTCGCCCGCCGCCACCACGTCGAAGTCGGGCTCGCACACGAGCAGCGCGCCGAGCTCCGGCTCGCCCAGGGCGCGGAAGAACTCCGCGTAGCGGCAGCGCGTCACGTCGAACTCCATCGCCTCCTCATCGTGGCGCAGCGTCGTGAACTCGACGTCGGGCGCGCTCGCCTCGTTCCAGGCGCTCTGCACGGTCGCCCATTTGCGCCGCTTGCTGCCCTCGACCTGAGCGCCGATCGCAGCAAACAGCGCGCGCGACCAGTCGCGCAGGGCCTGTTTCACGATCGCGTCAGCCTTGTCTTTCCCGAGTTCGGCCCGCAGCGCCCCCAGCACCGGCACCAGGACCTGTGCCTGGATGCGGGTCTTGTCCAGGAGGGATATCTCGGGATCCACCAGATAGTCGTCGAGCACGCTCATTGGCTCTTCCTTCAGCAAAAGTCGAACGCCGAAAGCGGGCTGTCATCAACCGGAGCGGCGCACGGTGGCGCGCGGGAAACGCACGATGCGTCCTGCAGAGTCGGCGTCGGTGAGCCACGCGCGCAAACGCTCAATCTCCGGACAGCCGGCTGTTCCCTCGGGGCAGATCAGATAATCGCCGGCGGCCAAACCCGTCTCGAGATGTTCGCAGCGATAGCCTGAATGATGGCCTGGCTTGCGGTCGATCAGCGCGTTGATTTTGCCCTCGACCAGCTCGGGCAGCCCGGCGGGCTCCATGATGCGCAGCCCGATCGTCGGATGGGCGGCGCGGAAACGCTCCGGGCGCAAGCGCGCGAGATCGAAACGGGCGTACACGCCCACGGACAACACCGCGGCGACTCCTTGCGGCTTGAGCCGTTCCGTAGCGTCGGCGATGCGATAGAAACCCTTCTGCACGCTCGTGACGTACTCCTGGCCGGCGGGAGTCAGGATGAGCTGCTTGTGCAGGCGCTCGAACAGGCGCACGCCAAGACGATCCTCCAGGGCTTTGACCTGCTGGCCGACGGCGCCGGGTGTGACGTGCAGCTCGTGCGCCGCGAGCGTGAAGCTCAAATGGCGCGCCGCGGCTTCGAAAGCGCGCAGGGGATTCAACGGCGGCAGGAGATAGGTCATGACCCGGCCATTATGCCAGCATCGGTCGGCGCCGTTGCAACAGATTTTCTATGGCAGGTGAAACGAACGTCTCAAGCCGCTTCGATATACTTACTCCCGCACCTCGGTGGCAAAAATCTTCTGCGCGATCTGCCACTTGCCCTCTACCTTGAGAAAGCACAGATAGTCAGTGAAATAGCGCGGCGGAATCGCGCATTTGAGTTTCACAAATGCCGTCGTTGGTGAGGATTGGTCGATCTGCAGTATCTCGTCATGCCGCGGAAGGCCGCGGGATTTCGCTGAAGCCCGGCCACGCACCGCTTTCAACCATTCGTCGCGCGGAAGCGGCTTGAGTGCACCGTCCTGCTCCCATGTCAACGCACTGGTCGGATGGAAGACCGTCGCCAGCTTGTCGGCGTCCCCCTCATAAAGACCATCAAGATAGGTTTGCGCGGCCATTTTGATTGCGCCGATATCGTCGCTCATGAGGCCTCCTTCGCTTTCCGAGCCGCCTACAGTGCTGCCGAATATAAGCGTTGTCCGCATTTCCCGCTCATAATACATTCCGGTCGAGCTGGATTGCTATCGTGACAAAGGCATCGCCGATCCGAGGTGTCCGAGCGGCAGCGGCGCCGAGGTCTTCAAAGACTGGATGGCAATGTGACTGCGGATCTCCTTGACGATGGGCAGGTCGAGTAACTTTCGCAGCAGAAATGCCTGATAATGCTCGCGGTCGGGGACCGTCACCTCGATGAGGTAGTCGGCTTCTCCCGACGTCATATGACATGCCGTCACTTCAGGCATGGCGACCAAGGCATCCTGAAACGCGTCGGCTCGTGCGTCCGCGTGCCCGTCGATCTTGACGGTGACGAATACGGTGAGGCCCAGCCCCACACGGTCGCGCTGCAGGATCGCCCGATAACCCTCGATATAGCCCTCGCTCTCCAAGCGCTTCACGCGGCGCAAGCATGGCGACGGCGAGAGACCGACCAGCGCGGAGAGTTGCGTGTTGCTCAGCCTGGCATCGGCCTGCAGGGCGGCAATGATTCGGGCGTCGATGGCGTCGAGAGCGGGTTTTGGCATTTTGGCGCACCACGGCGGCGGAAAACGACGGAAAATGGCGCGGGCGTTGTAGCACGAGGAGCAATTCGCAAGAACTCCGATCTCCGCCTGGGCGATAATCACGGCCTCGCGACGCGCGATGGAATCGTCGAATTCGCAATGAACGTCCTTCTCATCGGAGCCGTGGGCATGCTGTTTTCGGCGCTGGTGCTTGCCTGGGTCGCAACCTTCGCCAAGCTGATCGTCGTGCAGCCGGTTCAGGCGCTGGTCAAGGATTACGGTTCCCTGATACGCGCGCACATCGACCTTCTTTTGATGTCGCTTCTGTGCCTTGCAATCTACGCCGTTCGCATTCCGGTCCCGGCCTCGGCCTGCTGGATGGTCGTCGTGGGCGGCTTTTGCAATCCGAGTCTTTTCCTACTGAGAGCGTTCCGTCCTGACGCACCCATGACCTGGCGACGCCAGGCTTTCCGGCTGTTCAGTTTCGTTACGACGACGACCGGTTTCGGCTGGACCGGCTACGCGCTGCTGCGCGCGTTGCCATAGCGGGGCAACTCATGTCCGATCGACCCGCGGAGAGCACGATGGCCGAACATTCCGCCGAGCGAGTGAGATTTCTCAATCCGCCCGAGCTGGCGCCGCCGCCGGGCTACTCCAATATCGCCGAGGCGCGCCGCGGCCGCATCGTTTACTTTGCCGGCCAGGTGGCGATCGATGATCAAGGCAAGCTCGTCGGCGGCAACGACTTCGGCGCGCAAGCCGAGCAAGTGTTCCGCAACCTCGGCCTGGCGCTCGCAGCGATCGGCTGCACGGCGCGCCATCTCGCGAAGCTTAATGTATTCGTGCGCGATATGCGCCGCATCGCCGAATATCGGGCCGCGCGCGACCGGTTCTTCGCCACCACGAATCCTCCAGCGCGGCCGGCGGTGACGCTGGTCGAAGTGTCAAGACTGTTTGGAGACGAGTTTTTGATCGAAATCGAGGCAGTCGCGGTAGCGGACTAGGACGCGCGCTCATTGACTTCCATTTCGCGGCTGTGTCGGGGGAAGCAGAGATGACCGCACTCGATGACAATCTGGCCGATCCCGAGGTGTCCTCCTCGACAAGACACTTATCCAGGCGAAGTGTGACCGCGGCGACCTTGCTAGCGGTCGACTGGCATGTAGTTGCAATAGATTTTCTGGTTTGTCGCCCAGCGCGGCATGGACCTACGGTCCTTGCGCCTCAGGGAAGCGTTGTCATGCCACGCAGTCTCTATCACTTGGTCCCATGTCTTCGCGGCTTCAAGCGTACTAAAGTCTCGCGTCCTTCGAAATCATGATAACGCCTTCGGCGGACCATCTGTGCGAGCCGGCAACCGCCCGGCCGCGCGACGCTGCAACTGGGGATGGGCATGCGGCAAGCTAACCAAGAAGTAGTGTTGAGACATCACAAGGAGATTTGGAGCGAGGGCCGGCTCGAGTCGATCCCCGAACTGCTTGCCGACGATTTCGTGGCGCACCATCCGGGCGCGCCGGACTGGAGCGGCCTCGAAGACGTCAGAGCCATCGTCCAAGGCACGCGCGACGCATTTCCCGATTTCCATGAGAGCGTCGAAGACGTAATGGTCGATGGCGACCGGGTGATCACGCGCTTCGTCGCCCGCGGCACTCACCTCGGCGCCTACCAAGGCCTGCTGCCGACCGGAAAGTCCTTCGCCATGGCGGAGATCGGCATCTTTCGCATGGAAGGCGGCAAAATCGTCGAGAAGTGGGGCCAAGTCGATCGGCTCGGCATGTACCGCCAACTCGGCATCAACCTGCTCGAGCCGCGCAGCCGGCTCTTGTACGAAATCACCATGCCGCTCGAGCCGGCGCAGGATCTCGGGCCCGGTCCAAACGGGCATCGGCGAATCTTCATCGTGAAAGGCGGTCACTTCATTGGTCCGCGACTCAAGGGTATCGTGCTGCCGGGCGGCGGCGACTGGACGGTCGTTGGACCCGATGGATCGGCCCGACTGGACGTTCGCATCACCTTGCGCACCGACGACGATGCTTTGATCTACGCCCACTATGAAGGCGTGCTCCATGCACCGTCTGATGTGATCCGCCGGTTGCGTGGCGCGAGCCGGTTGACCCCAGCGAGTACTATTTCCGCGTCACTCCGTTCTTCGAAACCGCGGCGCCGAAATATGCTTGGCTGAACAAGATCGTGTCGGTCGGTGTCGGCAGGCGCGGAGCGACGGACGTGAGCTACACCGTTCACGAATTGCTGTGAAACGCGCGCACGGCAAACTCAGGCGGACTTCGGAATCGGGACACTCGATCATAAAGGATCAAATCGGAAGCCGGTTCCCGAGCGTGTGATACGGCCGACACCCGGCGAATCAAGGTGGGCTCCGGCAATGGTGTACATATTGTCCGCCGCAAGAGCCATTATCCGCAGCCGGCTCGCACGTGCACGCTCTTGGTCGGCATCGAAGAAAACAATCGAGGTATTCGCGCCTCGGTCGCAAAGATCTTCTGCGCCATCCGCTCATCCGGCCTACGCTTGCGGTTCGCGGACGTGCGTCACAACTCCTGGTCCGATTTCAGCAATGGCTGCGAGAACCGCCGGCATCAACGACCGAAGAACAGTGATGTCGTTGCTCGGCGCATGAATGACAATGACCGCAAGCGAAAGACCCTCGAAATTTTGTTGGTATTCGAGATTGCGATCGACGGTGATCAGAAGATCGAAGTCGGCCGAGGCAAGACGCAACAGCTCGCCGTTCTTGACGCCAGCCCAGCCGACCTCAGCAACGGTCTTGATCTGATGGCCGGTAATGTCCCTGCGCAGCGCGCGGGGGACGCATTCGTCAAGCAGCACTCGCATCGGCAATCAGGTGGGCTTTTGCCTGCTCGAGCGCTGCAATGGCGATCTCGCGCGTGACCGTCGGGAAGTCGTCAAGAAACTCGTTCAGTGAGTGACCACCCTCAATATAGTCGATGAGTGCCTGCAAGGGGACGCGCGTTCCGACAAACACGGTGGCGCCACCCAAGATGTTCGGGTCGGAGTGAACAACGGAAGGCTCTTTCATCGGCGCTGCCCTGGTTCGCGGTCGTTAACTTAGCCGATCCGAGCGAACCGGTCGAGGACAACGATGGTGGCCGGCAGCGGCTTCACGAGAAAGGTCGGTGCCGCGGGCGCGGTCGCCGCGGAGAAATAGAAGCCGTAGGGTGGGCTAAGGCCGCGAAGCGGCCGTGCCCACCAACGATGATTCGTGACGATGCATGGTGGGCACGCGCCTTCCGCCTTCGCGCTCCGCGCTTCCGCCTTTGCGCTCTGCGCTTCGGCGGACTCAAGCGCGCCGTAGCTCGCGAAGCGAGCGAAGGCGGGTCGGCGGACCTCAAACCCGCCGTAGCTCGCGTAGCGAGCGAAGGCAGGTCGGCGCTTAGATTAGCCCACCCTACGGAGATATGTTTTGCAATTCAGGTCGCGAAGGACGCGACGAGTGCATCGACCTCCTTCTGATCCGGACCCTTGCACCGGGCGTTGACGCGCGGACCTGTGGCGTACCCGATCCACAGCACGATCTCCTGGGGTCGCGGCGCGTCATGGATCAGA
>Ga0210408_10001024_pt1 | contig 30844 bp, 22 predicted proteins | sample IncBWH4MmetaG_FD_155471 | JGI IMG/M metagenome (GOLD analysis project Ga0210408, IMG submission 155471) | Forest soil microbial communities from Barre Woods Harvard Forest LTER site, Petersham, Massachusetts, United States - Inc-BW-H-4-M | ecosystem: Environmental > Terrestrial > Soil >... | reverse complement strand
GGGTCCCGTCGTAACTTTTTCACATGGATGGCCGCTGTGTTCTGACGCCTGGGACGGGCAAATGATGTTCCTCGCCCAGAACGGATTCCGCGTGGTTGCACACGACCGGCGTGGCCATGGCCGGTCTAGCCAAGCCTGGTCCGGGAACGACATGAACGGCTACGCCGACGATCTGGCGGCTCTCATCGAGAAGCTGGATCTCAACGATGTCACGCTGGTCGGTCACTCCACAGGTGGAGGCGAAGTGGCTCGTTACATCGGGCGCCATGGCACAAAGCGAGTTGCCGCGGCCGTCCTGATCGGTGCGGTACCGCCGATTATGGTGAAGTCCGCTGCCAACCCCGAGGGAATCCCAATCGAAGTATTCGACGGATTGCGCAGCGGCGTGGCCAAAGACCGTTCCCAATTTTGGAAGGACTTCGCCATCATGTTCTATGGCGCCAATCGGCCGGGTGCGAATATTTCGCAAGGAATGTTCGACCAATTCTGGCTATGGAGCATGCAAGGCGGCCTCAAGAATGTCTACGACAGCGTCAAGGCATTTTCCGAGACCGACTTCCATGAGGACCTGAAAAAGTTCGACGTGCCCACGCTGATCATGCACGGTGAGGACGACCAGATCGTGCCGATCAACATTTCAGGAATGAAATCGGCCAAACTCATCAAGGGAGCCCAAAAATGTTTTATCCAGGCTTGCCGCACGGCCTCACCGCCACGCATCCGGATCAAATCAACGCCGACCTCTTGAAGTTTCTGAAATCGGTCCAGCAGGTTCGGAAGGCGGCCTGAATTTTTCGCCTCGCGCAGATACATATTCTGTGCCGGACCAATCATCAGCTTGCCTTAACCCGAAATTCATTTGGACGCTAAGGTTTAGTCCAAATGCAGGACGCGCAGGGGAGCGGAGTTGTCGCGATTTCTTCCGCTTGCCACCGACGAAGGAGAATCGCAGCCAGTCGGTGGACCCTGCGTGTCGATAAAATTCGTTCGTAAAGTGAATCCGCCATATTGTCTGGGCTCTCCGACAGAGACTAGTTCCCAAGAACCACCTCAAGTCAGTGAGTGGACGACGGGCAAACCGGAAGTAATTTGGCGATATCGCTCCACCTGTGTTTCACACCTGTGGTCGATCAGTTCACCGCATTCGACCGCGTCATCATCGCAGCTAGCATTTCATCCTGAGCTGCAAGACGACCCTCGTTCTTGCTGTGAGCGTAGATTCCGAGCGTCGTGGAAGCGTCGCCGCAATGTTCCGGTGCTTGCCATGGATGCACTACCATCCGAACTCGTCAAAGGTCTGAGGATCGATTACCAGCACGGTATGCGGCAGGCCGTGCAGCACCTCGCGGCTTTGGGACACGTTCGTATCGCGTTGATCAGTGGACCTGTACGTCAGAGAACCGCGGCCATACGAAGAGCTGCGTTTCAGGAGTGCATGACGGAAATTGGTTTGCGAACCATTCCGGAATTGCTTTTCGCAGGAGATCAGACGATGGAGGGTGGCGTGAAAGCGATGTCCGCTTTGGGCGCGCTGCCCTATCGCCCATCGGCGGTGATTTGTTCGAATGATCTGACTGCAATCGGCGTGATGCGCCAAGCTTTCGACCTATCCGTAGATGTGCCACGCGACTTGTCGGTCATAGGGTTCGAGGACATTCGCATGGCCCAATTCACGATTCCGGCGCTAACCGCGGTGGAGATTTCGCAGACCGTGATCGCCGAGACGGCGTTTAGAGCGTTGCTCCAGTCGGCTCAGTCTCCGAGGGTCGATGGGGCCTCCCTGAAGACTAGGCAGAGCTTTGAAGCGCGTTTCTTCCGATTTGAAGCAAGCCCAATGATTGACCGAGGGACCGAGAACGACGGCCAGGCAAGAGGAAGGTACTTCACCGATTGGCTACCAAGAATAAGACGCGACAATCGTGGGCGGAGCCGCGATGTCGTTCACAACATCGGTGTGAAGCACGATCTGCAGGTTCTTCCTACTCCAATCTTTCGGCAACTGCCTTACAAGGTCGGTGATCATTTGTGGATTTGTGACGAAGTCGCCTGCGGCGTGAGTCCCAAAATGACCGAGCCCCGCGATTGTTACAAGAGCGCTTCCAGTCTTAGCGTCAAGAATGCGGGAAACAATCGCATAGTCATCGCTAAACTTCCCTTCGTAAAACTTAGGCCACCACGTCCGCGACGTGTCGGTTCTGTCCTTAAGGTGCATCTGCGGCGTATCGCCGTCCTCAAAAACAAACCGCAGATTGTCGGTCATCTGGAGGGTCCAGTTGTTGTTAAATGCGCCGATCAGCACGGCCGAACCTTGTCGCAAGTCTCCGAAGGAGAGATCGCTACCGAAGCGGAGGTCGTAGGCATGCTGGTGTGAGGTAAATAGCGAGGAGATCTCAGCGGTCGCTGAAGCATCACCGATGGTCAAGTATGTGTTCTTTACAGGAACGAAATCATCACCTGTGAACTTCTTGAGATCTTCTCTCGGGACAAGGCTTTCAAAGTTCGGAGTGTCGTCTTCCGAACGCGGGTGGCTTTTTCGATAGCGATAACGGGCTTGTTCCGCCAAGCGATAAACGCGATTGCTGCCGGTGCAGAGCAGTACCGGACCTTTGTTCTGTAGTGTCGGTTTCCAGAACTGATCGAGTGCACTTTCGACCGGAGATCCTTTACGCGTCAAAACTAAGGTCGCGAACAGGGTTGCAACGACTCCAGCCAGCAATATCAGCAGCGCAAGCCGTTTTTGTTTATCAGGCCGCGCATTCGACCCCGCGACGTCTACCCGGCTTTCAGGAAGCAGTACTCTTTGCAGAAGTACTTCACTGGCAGGGGCGGAACCTTCCGAGGAAGGAGCCTCGACAGGATGGAACTGCACCTTATACGATCCGGTAGGAATCTCAATCTTCCAGTGGCCGGGCTCGTTGTGTCGCGCCTGATAGTATTGGGCTAGTCGTTTTCTGACGTCGGCAGCACGCAAGCGAACCACGGGATCTTCAGCCGTATCGTAGTCAGGAGCGCGTCCGAACACTTCAACCCCAATCACGCGTTCGCGAAGCGAGTCGTCAGATCCATTGAGGCTGTGTTCCACAACGTAGCGAAACAGATCCTGGCACTGACGGCTGGTCCGAAAGGGCGGACTCTGGAGAATCTGGTCCACCTGCCCGTGAATCTCTGGTCGAGTTCCTGCGGGGAGCGCTACCCGAGGGGTATGGTGCTGGGTGCTCATAGGCTCAGGTGAAGATTCTTCCCCTCAGGCGAGCAAAAGTGGCGGTATTTTACCGCTGAAGTTAACGATTTCGGCATCTTTATTCTCTACCCGTAACCAATTGTCAACACAAGAGTTCCCTAGGTCTGCCCCCGGTACGCTACTGTAACCAACCTAGACACAGTGGTGAATCCGGCATATCCCTTCGGCTCCGCGCCCCGAAGCGTCTGAAGTATGCCCTGTCGCAATTTGCTGGGAACGCTCCGGGGATGAGAAATCAAGGAGCCACCGCAAATGTCCAAACCTCGGCGTTTGACCCCGCTTCTGATGTTGGTCGTTGCCACTTTCGCGATCAGTACAACCGTTCCTTTTGCCCAAGGCCAGTCGCTCGCTGCCTCGGCTGCATTGTCGGGTTCGGTGTCGGACCCCTCCGGGGCCCGCGTTGCCAATGGCAACGTCACTCTGAGCAGCCCTGAGAAGGGGATCACCCGTACATTCAAGACGGATGCCGAAGGAAACTTCTCCTTCGCGCTGCTCCCGGCGTCGACCTACACGCTGACCGTAACTGCTCCGGGCTTCAGGACGTACAAGCAGGAAGGAATCGTGCTGGAAGTCGGCCAGAACGCGAGCCAGGCAGTCACCTTGATCATCGGCTCGGTTGAGCAGGTCGAGGTGACGGCGGCGGCGCCCCTGCTGCAGACCGAGAATGCCAATGTAGGAGCTGAGATCACCACAAAACAAGTCACCGAGCTGCCGCTAAATCTGCGTAATGTTTTCAATTTTGTGGAGTTGAACTCATCAGTCAATAACTTATCGCAAAGGCAGACCATTTCGTCGGGTGGACAGCAAGGCTCCGCTGACCAGGACGTCTCGTTCTTCAACTTCGGCGGCGGTTATTTCGGAACGACGGCATTCCTCCTGGACGGCGCGTGGGATGCAAGTGAAGGCTGGGGTGGCGTCATATATGTCCCTTCTCCGGACAACGTCCAGGAGTTCAAGGTCCAGCAGAATTCCTTCACTGCGCAATATGGTTGGAGCACCGGCAACGTTATCAACGTTGTAACCAAGTCCGGCGGCAACAGCTTGCACGGTGACGTATACGATTACCTGCGCAATGGCGCGCTCGACGCGAACAACTACTTCAACAACCTGAGCAGACTCCCGCGCCCGAATTCGCATCGCAATCAGTTTGGTGTTGCCGTCGGGGGCCCGGTGTACATTCCGGGCATCTACAAGCAGCGTAACAAGACATTCTTCTTTTTCAATTTCGAGGGCCACAGAGACCATAACGCTGGGCAGCTTTCAGGTACCTCACCACTTCCGGCCTTCCGCACCGGGGACTTCTCGGCAGTGGTGGGGTCCCAGGCAACGACCTGCGGCCCTCAGAGCAACCAGCCATGCGTTGATGTGCTGGGCAGACCGATTCTGACCGGTGCCCTGTACGACCCTTACACCACACGTCATCTCACAGCCGGGCAGCATGATTCCGTAACTGGACTGACGGCGACCAGTGCTGGCAATGTGCGTGAACGTATTGGCGGAAATAACGTGGCCAACGCTACCCACGGCATCAATCCTATCGGGCAGGCGCTGGTTAACTTTTATCCGACGCCGCTGACCAACGCATTGTCAAACAATTGGAGCGCTACCGGTCTTCAGGCGGACTACTCAGACGAGTACAGCGGTCGGATTGACCACAACTTCAGCGACAGAACGCGCCTTTACGGGCGGTATTCCTACAAGAAGGAATACAAGGACGAAGAAGCTACTTTCTTTGGCGCAACCAATCCTGCCGGCCCAGGGCAGCGAAACCCCAATAACCGCTGGAACATTGGCGTCGGTCTGAGCGAGGTCTTCACTCCCACTTTTACGATGAGCCTCAACCTAGGCGGGATGAAATGGGTTGAGGGGAACGATGTACAGAGCCATGGTTTTAAAGCTTCATCTTTGGGGTTGCCCAGTTTTATCGACACCTACTCCCCGCAATTTCCGATTATTAGTGTGGCCAGCTATCTGTCGCAAGGGCCGCTTGCCGGCGCAGGGCAAGGTGCATTTCCTCGATCTGCCGTTAGCGGATCGGTTGACTTTGTGAAAGTAGATGGGAAACACCAACTATCCTTCGGGTATATGGCAGTCGCGACAGACGAAAACGGCGGGCGATTTCACTTCACGCCGTTCAACTTTAACAATCTGTTCACGGCCGGTCTAGACAGCGCGGGACAGAACGTCGCCGGAACTGGCGACTCAGTTGCTTCGATGCTAATGGGGTTGCCTGCCAGTGGTAACACCGGTATCGCAATTTCGGAAGTTAGCCGCACCTGGTTTCATGGAGTGTATTTGCAGGACGACTGGAAGGCGACACAGAAACTTACCGTAAATCTGGGCCTGCGCTATGAAATTCAACGGCCCGTGACCGACCGCTACAATCGTCAGGCATGGTTTGACTACAAGGCTGTCAATCCGATCAGTTCCTCTGTAGGCCAGAGCTACCCGGGCGAACAGCAATTCGCCAGTTCCAGCCAGCGCGGACTGTTCAATACGGACTACAAGAATTTCGCGCCGAGAATCGGATTCGCTTATCAACTGATACCGAAGCTTGTGATGCGAGGAGGTTACGGTGTTTTTTACCCTCCGAGCTATCGCGGGACTGGCCCGGCGCCCGGATTCAGCTCTGATACTCCTTACGTTGCGTCGAACGATGGTGGCTTGACCCCGGCAAATACCTTGAGCACCGCGTTTTCAGGCGGGCTTGTGCCGGTCACTGGAAGCTCATTAGGCGGCTTGACGAACGTCGGTTTCGGCCTAACAGCCGTTTCGCGGAGTCGGAAGACCTATTACGATCAGCAATGGATGTTCGGATTCCAGTACGCGCCCACAACCAGCGATGTACTAGATATCACGTACGTGGGCAATCATGGCGTCCACGTGGATGCCAGCGGCCTCAATCTGAATCAAATTGACCCCAAGTACTTCTCAATGGGTGGCGCCCTAACGAACCAAGTTCCAAACCCGTTCCACGGCCACATCACGTCGAGTGGCTGTAGTCTTGATCAGCCCACGGTCGAACAGGGACAGTTGCTCAGGCCCTACCCGGAATTTTGCGATATCACCGAAAACCAGGCCCCGGCAGGCGACTCACGTTACAACGCCCTTGACGTGAACTACACACACCGGGTATCGCGAGGGCTCACGCTATTAGCGTCCTACACCTTTTCGAAATTTATCGACAACGTCGGTGGACCCGAAAATTGGGCTTCAGCGTCCGCTAACTTCTCAGAAAACATTCGTAACGTTTACAACCTGGCCGCGGAGAAGTCGGTCGACGCGACCGACACCCCTCACAGCTTCGTTCTGAGCTATGTGTACGAGCTTCCGGTCGGGAAAGGCAGGAAGTTTGGCTCAGGTATGAGCGGAGTCACGAACGCGATCGCTGGCGGCTGGCAGACCTCTGGAACACTGACCCTGAAAGAGGGCTTTCCTCTCACAATTACCAGTTCAGGCAATGGGCTCAACTATTTCGGTGCGGGTCAGCATGTGGATGTTGTTGGTGATTATCACATTGCACATCCAAGCCGTACCGAGTGGTTTAACACGTCGGCCTTCGCCGTCACCCAGCCATGGAGTCTGGGAAATGCTCCGCGATACTTTTCTGACCTACGTGCCCCAGGCTATAGAAACTGGGACATAAGCATTCAAAAGTATTTCCCGATTGAAGAACGGTTCCGTTTCCAATTCCGGTTGGATATGTTCAACACCTTCAACCATACCAACTACTACAGCCCGAACACATTCATGGGCGGTGGATTTGGGACCATCACTCAAGCATGGACGCCGAGACAAATGCAAGCAGCGTTGAAGTTCTATTGGTGAACCGTGCAGAAAATCGGGATTGCTGTTATCTGTTGTTCGATCCTCGTCGCCCTGAACGGAACGGCTTTTTCGAAGCCGTCATCCAAGTTCGAGTCGCTCCTGGCCTCGGCGCAACAAGCTCAGGCCAGGAGTGATTTTCAGGCCGCCGCCGAGTTCTATCGCCAAGCGGTCGCTCTCCATCCCGATATAGCTGAACTGCAAGCGAACCTCGGGTTGATGTACGACCAGACCGGAGACGATCAGCAGGCCACCGAAGCTTTTCGCAACGCGATTCGCCTGAAGCCGGCTTTGTTCGTTCCCAACCTATTTCTAGGGCTCGATTATGTGAAGTCAAAGCGGTTCAAGGAGGCGATTCCATACCTCAAACGGGCCGTTGTTTCCAGGCCCACCGATGTTCAGGCGCAGCTCAGCCTTGGTCAGGCATACGCGGCGGTTGGAGATATTCGTCTAGCGACCCACTCTTACTTGCGGGCGACAGAGCTTGATCCAGCCAACGCGGACGCCTGGTATCGCCTTGGCATTGGTTATCTGGAACAGGTCGAAGCCGACGCGCGCATTGCACTCACGCGACACAAGGATTCAGGCTACTCGCAAGCTCTCATGGCAGATAACTTTTCCCAGCAGCGCGCATTTATTCAGGCTGAAGCCGAATATGAGAAAGCGCTTGCCTTATCGACACATCCCCCAGAACTGCATGCTGAATACGCTTTCGCCCTGCTTAACCGGCACGATCTCCCTGGTGCAGAAAGGGAACTCGAGGCCGAACTCGAGTCGAATCGCGGTTCCCTCACCGCGAAACTGGGTCTAGCCCGTTTGCGTGTTGAACAAGGGGCGCCCGATAAAGGCGTGGCTGAGGTTGAAAAGATATGGAAAACTGACGCCGGGTTTCTCAGAGCAAATGCTGCGCGTTTTACAGCGGGACTGTCTGAGACGGAACGTTCCGAACTTCGGCGCGTCCTGAAAGAGAAAGAAGCAGAGGGCGATTTCTCAACAGAAGTTGCAGCTCTGCTGGGAAACGAAGGCGCTCGGAGGGACGGTCGGCAGGGTGCAATTGCCAACGCTGACCTCCCTGCCGCGCCGAGGAAGACCCCGCCCCCCGATGCGGCAAAGTTGTACGCGGAGGGCAGGTATTGGCAATGCGCTCAGTCGTTGGCTTCTCAACTTTCACCACTTCCGGTAATGGACCTCCGCTTATTGGCATCCTGCGAATACTTAACCGGAAACTACCGAGACGCCTCTGACGCGGGGGGGAAGCTGGCCGCCAGAGCCACTACAGAAGCTGAAGGACTGTACTGGGAAATAAGGTCCGCCCAGAAGCTTGCGAGCGATGCTCTGGCCCGGGCGAGCGAGTTGGATTCGAGCTCACCGAAGTTGCACGTCTTGTTAGGAGACGTTTATCGCCAACGGAGCGATTTGCCCGGCGCCGAAAAAGAGTATCGCAAAGCATTGGAACTTCAGCCCGAAGACACCGGCGCGCTATTTGGCCTGTCTTTGGTACTGCTTGCCGATCAAGAAAAGGATGAGGCCCTCCGTCTAGCGCAAACTGCATTAGAGAAGAATGCCGACGACCCCGAACTCAACGCCGTGATGGGCGAGATCCTTTGCGCTCGCTACGATTACTCCGGGGCGGAGCCATACCTGAACAAAAGTGTGAACGCCAAGCCGGAGTACGTTTCCCATGTGCATGCGTTGCTCGGGAAGGTCTATGCGCAGACGAACCGCACACAGGACGCAATCGCGCAATTAAAACTCGCTCTCGCGGATGACAAGGACGGCCAGCTTCACTATCAGATTGCTCGCCTGTACTTAAAAGTTGGCGATCGCGAGGCAGCTGAACAGGCGTTTCACGTGTCCGAGCGACTGCGCAGTGAAGGTTTGCACAGGGCAGTGGTTGCGATCCAACAGGACCAAGACAACAGCGATTCGCAGTAAAGACACTGGGCAAGACATCTATGTTACGCATTGCCGCAAGCCGCGGGATTCGCCAATCTGCGAAAGGACGATCGGTGCAACGAACCAAAAATGACCAAGAGGTGCGGTGTCCTTCTCTTCCTGTTTTCTCTTATTACATCGGCATGGAGTGTCAACGAGCCTCGATTTGCCGTCAAGGACCCTCGCCGGGATGCAAACGGCGTCACCTTTCGCACCAATAGCGGAAGCATGCGGATTGAGGTGTGCGGCGAGCGAGTCGTACACGTCATCGCCAGCCCGACGTCTGAGATTCCGCTCCCGAAGGTTCCCGTCGTCACCCAACCGTGTCGGGCCGCCTCGCTACAGGTCAAGGTCGGAAGGACAGGAACCACGCTCCTTACCCCGGCGATTACGGTGGCCGTGAATACAGCGACCGGTGCCCTGAGTTTCTCTTCCGTAGACGGGAATGCTGTGCTGACCGAGCCTTCTCAAGGAGGCAAAGCCTTCGACGTGCCTTCCTCGGCTGAATCGAAAACTTGGCAAATCCAGCAGACGTTTCTGTCACCCTCCGACGAGGCCCTTTACGGTCTGGGGCAGCACCAGGAGGGAATCTTCGACGTTCGTGGAGTTCCAATTCGCCTGCATCAGGCGAACACAAACATTTCGATTCCGTTCCTGCTATCAAGCAAGGGATATGGCCTCCTGTGGAACAATCCCTCCCTCACTGATTTCAACCCCGCTGATCAAGCGATTGCGATTGACCCAAAAACTACGAGCGGTAAGTTCACCACCGCTGCAAAGGGCGTGTACGGTTTTCTCTTGAGCAGCGACAACCGTGATCGGCTTTCGTTAAGGGTGGACGGCCAACCTGTCATCGATCTGGAGAATATCTGGACCCCGAGCTCAGCCTCGGGTGTTATGACGTTGGATGCCAACAAGGAATACGACGTCTCCGCCCAGGGCGGCCCGGGAGGCGTTCAATTGTCGGTGCGGCCTCCGCAGGACACCACGACATTCCGATCCGAAGTCGGGCAGGCGATTGACTACTATTTCTTCTATGGACCCGACTTGAACCGCGTGATCTCTCAATACAGGGCGCTTACCGGTGAAGCCCCGCTCTTTCCCAAGTGGGCATACGGCTACTGGCAATGTCGAGAGCGGTATCACAGCCAGCAGGAAATCCTCGATACGGCCGCTGAGTTTCGCAAACGGCAAATCCCGGTGGATGTTCTGGTGCAAGACTGGCAGTACTGGGGCAAGTATGGATGGAATGCCACCAAGTTTGATGAAGACAACTATCCGCAGCCCAAAGAGATGCTGGATCAACTCCATGCCAACGAACTACACATGATGATCTCCGTATGGTCAAGATTTGGAGAAGACACTGACGCTTACAAACGGATGAAGGCCCACGATTTCTTGGTTCCAGGAACCGTGTGGACAGACTTCTTCAACCCCGCAGCTCAATCCGCATTTTGGTCGGCCCTTAAGGAAGGAATCTTCCAAGACGGCATGGATGCCTGGTGGATGGATGCGTCGGAGCCAGAGTTCGATGTTCTCAAGGGCAAGCAGACGTTCCTGGGGAGCGGCGAGTCCGTACGCAACGCCTACCCACTCTACGTGACCAAGGCCATTTACGAGGGCCAACGCGCCAGCACAGATCGGAAACGTGTCGTGATCCTGACCCGCTCAGCTTTTGCCGGGCAGCAGAGAAATGCGGCTGCGTCCTGGTCCGGAGACATCAGCGCGAACTGGCTTACACTTCGGCGGCAGATCTCAGCAGGGCTGAGCTTCAGCATGTCGGGTATGCCGTACTGGACGACTGACATCGGCGGATTCTTCCGCCCGAAGGATCAATACACATCCGAGGCTTACCATGAGCTGCTGATCCGTTGGTTTGAGTACGGGACGTTCTGCCCCGTTTTTCGCGTTCACGGATACCAATCAAATGCAGAGCTGTGGAACTATGGCCCCCAAGTCGAAAACATACTTACCGAGTATGATCAGCTGCGTTACCGTTTGCTGCCTTATATCTATTCCACTGCTTGGGGGGTAACCAAAAAAGGAGAATCGCTCATGCGATCGCTTCCGCTGGAGTTTTCCTCGGATCCGGGTGCGCGAGCAATCTCGGACCAGTTTCTCTTCGGCCCAGCATTGCTGATTAGTCCGGTGACCACCGAAGGCGCCAAGCAAAGAACTCTTTATTTGCCCGCTGGCAGCAGTTGGGTTGACTTCTGGACTGGCAAACGAGTAAAGGGAGGCCAAACCATCAACGCAGAAGCTCCCCTCGACCTGCTTCCTATCTACGCCAAGGCGGGTTCAATCGTTGCTTTTGGTCCGGAACGGCAATACGCTTCTGCTAAAGCGGAACCCATCGAGGTGCGAATCTTCGCGGGCGCAGACGCGGACTTCACCCTTTATGAAGACGAAGGCGACAACTACAACTACGAGCATGACGCCTACTCTGTTATTTCCATCCACTGGGACGACAAAGCTGGAACGCTTACCATTGGAGATCGTCACGGAAGCTTCCCAGGAATGCTGGAGCATCGGACATTTCACGTTTTGCGTGTCACTGATGGACATGGGGTTGGCATTGCCCCGGCAAAACCTGATGCCAGCGTCGAGTTCGATGGCAAATCTGTCAAGGTTCACTTGTGAGTTCCCGCACACGAGTCACATGTATGAGCACACGCATGAAGGACATCGCGAGAGACCTCGGATTATCGGTTGTCACGGTCTCCAAGGTCCTCCGTAACCACCCCGATGTGGGCAAGGAAACTCGCAAACGGGTTCTAACCCGCGTAAAGGAACTTGATTATCAGCCCAACTTAGCCGCACGGGGATTGGCCACCGGACGTACATATTTGGTGGGTTTGGTCGTGCCCACTCTGCATCATCCGTTTTTTGCAGAAATCGCACAGGCTGTGACCGATGCCCTGAAAATGAAGGGATACTCGCTCATCGTTTCGACTTGCGAGGAAGATCCGGACCTTGAAGCATGGGAAGTAGATCATTTGCTCGCCCGACCTCTGGATGCGCTGATTATTGCATCTTGTCGGTCGACATTAGACCTCTTCCTTCGAATTGAGAGGAAGAAGACGCCATACGTTTTGATTGACCGCAGTTTACCCGGACTGTGCGCCAATTTTGTCGGAGTTGACGACGAAGCTGTTGGTGCGCTCGCCACCAGGCACTTGATCGACATCGGCTGCAGAAAAATCGCCCACATTCGTGGTCCGGAAACCAGCCCGGGCAGAGGTCGGTTGGAGGGCTACCGACAGGCACTTCTGCAGGCCGGTCTGAAGATCCGCGAGGATTACATCGTCACTGAATCCAAAGGAGATGTGGAAACCAGACAGCGAGGAGCAGAAGCATTGCGGGAATTGTTAAATTGTAGGCCTGTGCCCGACGGCGTTTTCTGCTTTAACGATCCGCTCGCCATCGGCGCGATGCATCGATTGCTGGACGAAGGGCTGAGAATTCCCGACGATGTCGCTGTGATTGGCTGTGGAAACCTTCACTATGATGACTCTCTGCGCGTCCCGCTCTCGAGCGTCGACCAGCGTATCCCACAAATTGCACAAGAAGCCGCGCGGATTACGCTCCGGATTCTAGGCTCGAATGTCGTCAGAAAGCCTCAGATGGTCGTGCTAGAACCTCAACTCGTATTGCGCGCATCGACACGGCGGATCGCAGCACAACATTCGCCTTCAGTGGAAAGTGTGACCGCGAATCCTACAGTGGGAGAAATGCGGTCTTGACCGCGCCGAGTCCGACCCACTTCATTTCAGCCTTGCGAAGCTGGTGAATGACGTGTCAATGAATCGCAGGAAATTTCTCGTGTCCAGCGGGGTCACAGCCTTTGGGGCTCTCGCACTGGATGTATTTGGCCTGCCGCCAGCTTCAGCTCCCGCGGAGCCATTCCAGTGGAAAACGAGCGACTTGGTCTTCACATTTGACGTCATCGCCGGGAGATTGCGGCAAAAACGCCTTGTCCCCGTGGATGTTGCTGCCCTCGACAATTCTTCTGGCGTTGAAGTGGCACTCGAATGCAGTGGCGAGAATTCCCCCGACCAGGGCATGAAATCCGGCACTGGACAGCCGGGAGCTCGGTTACTCTTTGCCGGAAAACGTGAAGAATCAACGCGCGGAGGTAAACGGCTGGTGTGCACGCATAGCGACTCGAATCTCAAGCTGCGCGTAGAGTCTGTTTACGAAGCTTTTGACGGGCTTCCTGTCGTCCGCCGGTACACGCGAGTTACCAACCAGGGAAACTTGCCTGTAGGCATTGACTTCATGAGCTCCGCGATGCTCCATGGACTTGCAGATCCGCAGAACTACGATCGCGAACTCCGTGTCCATGTTGCTTTCAACAGCTGGATGGCAGAGGGGCAGTGGCACGTCCTGCGCCCTTCGGAGATGGGCTTCGTCGAAAACGAGCGCACAAGTTGGTCTGAAGCGCGAGCTGGAAGCGTCGGCAGTTGGTCGACAGAGCGATATTTGCCGATGGCTATGGCTGAAAACGTGAAGTTAGGCCTGATCTGGTTCTGGCAAATTGAACATAACGGGTCGTGGTATTGGGAGATCTCCAATGTTTCGGCACGCGATAACAACGCCGACAACGTTTATGCCTATCTGGGCGGCCCCGACGATCTTCACTCCGCGGCGTGGAAGAACTTAAGACCGGGCGATACCTACGAGACTGTTCCAGTAGCGGTTGGATGTCTGCATGGCGGATTCAGCGAAGCCGTAGACGCGCTCACGCGCTACCGCCGCACCGCGTGCGTCAGACCACGCTCAAACAATTCACGATGCCCCGTGATTTTCAACGACTATATGAATTGCCTGTGGGGCGACCCTACGGAAGCCAAGGAATTGCCCCTCATCGCCGCTGCCGCGCAGGCGGGCTGTGAATACTTCGTAATCGACGCAGGATGGTACGCAGACGCGCATGAAGACTGGAGTCAAACCATCGGCGCCTGGCAGCCTTCCCCTACGCGTTGGCCACGCGGCCTGAAATTTGTTCTCGATCAGATTCGGCAAGCAGGAATGATTCCCGGCCTATGGCTCGAGCCTGAGGTCGCGGGAGCAAAGTCTTTGCTCGCGCAGAAGCCCGACAGCTGGTTTTTTGTGCGTCACGGAAAGAGGGTGCTGAAGAACTCACGGTTCCAGCTGGATTTCCGTAACCCGGACGTCCGCGCTTATCTCGATCAGGTGATCACAAGACTTGTGAACGAATATGGCGTTGGCTACATCAAGATGGATTACAACGTCGATTCGCTGCAGGGGACTGAGACCGATGCAGACAGCCTTGGACAGGGCTTGCTCGAACACAATCGAGCCCACTTAGCCTGGTTGGACACAATCCTGAACCGCTATCCCGACTTGACCATTGAGAACTGCGGGAGCGGAGGCGGGCGCATGGACTACGCGATGCTCAGCCGCCTGCAACTTCAGTCCATGACCGACCAGGAAGATTACTTGAAATTGCCCGCAATTCTTGTAGGGGCTTCCGCGGCGGTCTTGCCGGAGCAACTAGCGATCTGGTCGTACCCGCTGGCGAACGCCAACGCGGATCAAGCCAGCTTCAACATGGTTACAACGCTGATGTGCCGCATTCACCAGAGCGGTCGTTTGGATTCACTCTTGCCGACTGTGTCGGAACAGGTAGCGGAAGGCATCCGTGTCTACAGGGATGTCCTCCGAAGAAGTATTCCCGCAGCAATTCCGTTCTATCCGCTTGGCATGTCTGATGTGACCAATCCTGAAGTACCAGTTGCTCTAGGAATGCGGGCTCCGGAACAAACTCTAGTCGCAGTCTGGAGAATCGACGGACCCGCAACAACGAGAATACCGGTGAAAGTTCGGGAGGCAAAAATTCTGTACCCAACGGCCCTCGATATCAAGGTTACTAATGACGGAGGAGCGTTGAACGTCGAGTTTCCACGAAAGCGCATGGCTTGCCTGGTCCAATCACACTAGCGTGCCGGGCAGACGTGGCGTCGCGATTTGAAAGATTTCGCGCCCAGGCTTTTTCAATGACAAGTCAGGCGTTGAGAACGGCCGGAGTTGCCGATGATTCAACGAATCGCAGTGAGGGCTGGCCCCAGACGGTTGCGAAGATGAAAAGACAATTGATTCCCCTGACGTTGCTGATGGTTGTGGCTTGTCTTGGAGTTCAACTTTCCGCGCAGGTACAGACCGACGTTCCTCCGGTTGTCCCGGGCGCCAAGCCTGCGACCGTGGAACAAATAAAGGTGCACGGAGCAGCCCTGGAGGGCAATCTTGAGGGGGATGCGGTTGATCGGGAAGTCTTCGTTTTCTTGCCACCGAGTTATGCAGCAGAAAAGTCCCGGCGCTACCCGGTGGTCTACGCGCTGCACGGTTATTCCATCGGCGCCCGGCAGTGGGCCCACGAGATCCATGTGCCGCAGACCATCGAAGGCGCGTTCGCGCAAGGCGCCAAAGAGATGATCGTCGTGCTGCCGGACTCGAAGACTCTGCACAACGGATCGATGTATTCGAGTTCGGTGACCACAGGTGACTTCGAGAGGTTCATTGCACAGGATCTGGTTACCTACATCGACGCGCGCTACCGCACCATTCCCCAACGCCTCAGCCGCGGACTGGTGGGTCATTCGATGGGAGGCTACGGTGCAACCCGGATCGGTATGAAGCACTCCGATGTCTTCGGTAGCCTCTACATCATGAGTCCTTGTTGCTTGTCGCCTCGACAGGCAGGGGGTTTCAACCCGGAACTGGCAAAGGCCATGGAGGATGTCAAGACGCCCGAAGACTCGGCCAAGCTTCCATTCTTTCCCCGCGCCCAGCTTGCCTCGGCCGCAGCTTGGTCACCCGATCCGAAAAATCCTCCGCTATACCTAGACTTGCCCACAAAAGGCGGCGAACCGCAGCCGGATGTACTCGCCAAGTGGGCGGCAAATGCACCATTGGCATTCGTTGATCAGTACATCGGAAATTTGCGGCAGTATGGTGCAATTGCGATCGATGTCGGCGACCAGGACGGTTTACGAGTTGACACCGGCAAGCTTCACGAAGCACTCGACAAGTACGGAATCGTGCACAGCTTCGACCTGTATTCGGGCACTCATACAAGCAAAGTTGCGGACCGCTTTCAGAATCATGTGCTGCCATTCTTCAGCCAGAATCTCTGCTTTCAAGCCCGTTGCAAGTGAGTAGCCGAGATAGCTCGTTGCAATGACACCTCCTTAAGGAGAAGAGATGAAGGTTTGCGGAAGATTCGTGCTGGTGCTCTTCATCGTCTGCATCGCGCTCATGCCTTGTGCCTCTCTGGCGCAGGACACTTCGACGCTCCCGTACATGAATCCCATAGCTTTCGCCTCAAGAGCGCGCCGCGGAAATGGTGCACCGAATGACGCTGGCTTTCGTCACCGGCGTGCAAGGTGATGAGCCCAACTATTATCGTGTCATCTCCACACCCAAGCACTTTGCGGTGCACAGCGGGCCTGAACCCACGCGCCACTTCACCGATGTCGACGTCAGCAAGCACGATCAGCAAGACACGTATCTACCGGCATTTCGCGCAGCCGTCGTGGAGGGCCATGCGGGGTCGGTGATGTGCGCCTACAACGCCGTGACTGGCCAGCCCGCGTGCGCTAGTCAGTTTCTCCTGCAGCACATCCTGCGTGGGACAGGGCAGTTCCAGGGATACGTAGTCTCTGATTGCGAAGCAGTCCGCAACATCTTTAGGGGCCACCATTACCGCCCGACCCAGCCTCAGGCCTCTGCCATCTCGCTCGAGCGCGGCATGGACAATGAATGCATCGACTTCGTCACAAAAGTGAAAGACGACCACGACTATAAGCCGTACATCGAGGCGGTTCAGCAGGGCTATCTTTCCGAAGGCGCAGTCGATACCGCGCTCATTCGCCTGTTCACCGCACGTATGCGTCTTGGCATGTTCGACCCGCCGTCGTTGGTGCCCTATACGTCGTGGGTGGACACATCCGCTACTACTGTGTGCCCACGAACGGAGCGGCGCTGTGTACGTTTCGGTTCCAAGTCGGGCGGCTGTGGCATCGCACGCTCTTGCGGCGTAGCCAAAAAGCCCGCGTGCGTTGGGACCGGATGCGGCGCCTGATCGACCACTGGTTGCCTCCCGCCCGCACTTGTCATCCTTATCCCCTGCGCCGCCTGGGCGTTATCACCTGAGGTAAGAGCCGGATGCGGCAATCCCGCTTGTCCGGATCCGTAGAGGGGGTTATGGGTAACCATGATTCCTACTCTGACTATTGCGTGATCGATGATTTTGCCGTACGAACTCCTTGAAACTGGCTCCCACTTTGTTTTCTGTTCCGACTAAGAAGCGTAATCGCAGCCGCGAGCAGCCAAATTGCCTGAACTCCAGCAACTACTGTGACTGCGTCAGGCAAGGTCAGAGTGAATAGAAAAATCGCCCCTAGCGCCGCAAATACGACTGCTAACGGAAGCACCACATATCCAAAGAGTCCGCGGCGCACCTGCGAGCTGAGAAAAACAATCCCCAATGGCAGGAACAGAACTGGAGCTAACATCAGCCAATAGCCGCCTAGAATGGTCTTTGCGATTAGAAAAGTGATAATCATTTGCTTTAGTCCTTTCGTCGGGCCGGTATCGCCCGCCCGTTTCAGGCTAGCTCCGCCCGCGTTGTCATTCCTCTCGTCTGGAATTGCCTCCGTTCTTGCTCCAGGCTGCAATTCCATACGTGTAACGGCACCATGCGGACCGCCGTGAGCATCTGCATCGTGCCTCTGGCCGTTCGATCAGAGTTGGTTCAGTTGGTCGAACGGTTTTCCCGAGCTATGCCGCCCCCAGCGCTTCAACGCGGCTGCTGGACTTCAATCCGGCATTTTTCGCCTCGAACAGACCCGCAAAGGAACTGCGCTCCTGCGAGAAAACGACGAACCATAGCACCGTGACGACAATGGCGGGCGCGATGTTTTCTGAGTCCAAGAACACGTGGAAGCTCAGGATATTCACGATCACCGGTCCGAGCAGCGTCAGTGCGAGCGGCACGTAGCGGTTGCTGAGTAGCAGCGCACCGCCAATGATTTCCGTTCCGAACGCGATCACGTAGAAATGCGAGCCTAATAAAGCTCCCATGAACTGTCCCGCGAGACCCGGCACTGGCGGACTCGGGAAGAAATGTAGAAACGCGTTGAGGCCAAAGACCGTGAAAACGAGGCCCAGCAACACCCGGGCGACCACAAAGATGTACTTCATTGTTTTCTCCTTCTATTTATGCAGATCGATCAATTTGCTAAGAAGAGTGGACATTCTTAAGCGTCATGCGGCTCCGGTCGCCGCCGCCGCTTCACGGTGTGTCCTGCTTAGTCGAGGTTTCCATACCGTGCGCATGGTGGGCACCATGTGGACCGCCCATGGCCTTGTCGTGGAGAGTCTGGTATGTGCGCTCCCTGGCGGCCGCTTCCTCTGTGGTCAGGTACAGCGGCTGGGGCGGCTTTTCATAGCTGTCATATTCGTACCCGAGCGGCGCAGTACGATCGGTCATGCTGACCGGCAGATCTGCGCGCTTGCCGCTCCTGTCTCCGTACGAGAACTTGCGATTGAGATATCGGGGATCAGTAGGATTCTTATTCCCGAGCCGGTTCCAGCTTTCCCAGAGGCGGTCGATGTTGGCGTGATGCAGATAGAACATCGGGTCAGCGCCTACGGTGGAGAAATCGGCCATGTCGCCCCCGAGGCCAATATGAGTAAAGAAATGAGGGTTTATGTCCAGCCTGGGATTGAACCCGAGGTTGCCGTTGGGTCCATCGATGTAAAACTTCTCGTTGAGGGCGTCTAGGTTGATCCAGTCCTTGAACGGTGTATCGATGCGTCCGCCGCCATTGACCCAAAACCAGCGCGTACCGTCATACAGCGGGCTGCCTGGGACACGGAACACGGCTGGCACGACCAAATCAGCTTCGTTGCCCGTGACCGGGTTCCAGTAGGGAAGCGTAAAATCCTCGTCGTGCAGAACCTCGCGAATGACCCCCTCGAACTGAATGAGCATCAGTCGATGCCAGGGCAGGAAGAACCACTGTTGAAACTGCTCTGGGTCGGAAGGATTGGTAGCGTGCGCTTGGCAGCCGTCCCATACCGCCTCGGCATCGGCTTGAACCTCCTTCGGGAGAGTGGCGATGACCTCGGCTTTCTTTTTCATGGAGAGATCCCAGAGTGCCGCCGGGTAGCCCTTGACCCAGTGGGTATACCACCACCAAGTCCATGAATGCTGATCGGAGTCCGGCAAGGTCTTCATGATCTCGACCGCCTGCGCGTATTTCGCGAGCATCACCTGACCTTCGGGGCTGTTCACGTTGTAACGTATATACGGCTTCTTCCCTCCGGAAGAAGCCGTGCCTACGTTGTTCGCGCCCTCGGTCGAAATCGCGCTTACGTTCTTCAGACGAGCGGAAGAAGAAGTCGCGCTTACGTTGTTCACAGCAGCGGAAAAAGGATCCGCACCCACATTCTTTGCACCCGTGGAAGGCGGCGCTTCGTCCTTCTTCGCACCCGTCGCAGGAGGCGGAAAGAAGAAATTCAGCTCCAGGACATCATGCTGTCCGGTGTGGACTTCGAGCCGCGGGTCCTGGAACGACAACGCTCCTGCAGACTGAATCATGCCGCTGACGAGATGAAATTCGTTTCCAATCACCGCGCCCGCGATGCCATGCCGCGGCATCGACATCGGGGGCAGCGAGATCCATGAATTCGTGGCCGGTTCGTACGCCTCGACGGCCCGGAACGCGCCGACGAGCTCTTTCGTAGTCACCTCGCCGCCCGCTATGTAGATCCTGCGTCCGTCTGTGCCCGTCGCGCCGCCGCTGCGGGGCGTCGGCATCCGTTCTTTCGGAGCACTCCACATATCACTTAGGGGGCTGTACTCCTCCACCACATCCGTGTTGGTAGCGGACAAGATGAAGGCGTGGCCAGTGCGGCCGCCGATGACGTAGATCTTGCCGTTCACCGCGGCGGCGTACGCATGATTGCGCGCCACCGACATCGGCTTGCGGCTCTCCCACTTGTTCGTGGCAGGGTCAAAAACCTCGTTAGTGGTGAGAACCAGAGATGGACCGAAGAACGTGAAGTACGGATCCTTGGAACCTGCTACCGTGGTTGCGCCGCCGATGACGTAAATCTTGCCGGCGACTTCAACCGCTACTGCCGCCCCACGTTTGGTCGGTACCGGAGCCAGCGACTTCCAGGAGTCAGCCCCCGGATCGTACTCCCACGTCTCGGCGATGGGTTCCCACGCGCCGCCGGTCGGGATCTGGGTGTCCTTTGGAGGCACGAAACCGCCGATCACGTAAATCTTTCCGTTGGCAGCTGCTAAGGCGGCATGGTGGGCCAACTGCGGCATCCCTTTTTTCTCAGTCCATTTGTCGGTAGCCGGGTCATACTCGTAGTTGAGGCCCGCAGCCTTACCTTCATCCCAGCCGCCGATCACGTACATTTTGCCGTTGAGGGCAACACCATAGAGTTCTTCATCCGGATACGGGAATGGTGCGCTCTTCTTCCATGGGTTTATTGGCATCTGAGCCAGCGCGGCCATGGAGAGAACCAGGCTGGCGATCAGCATTGCAGTTGCCCGTTGTAGCATTTTTGACATACACGTCTCCTTATTGAGTGTTGAAATAGAAATCAGGTTCTTATCTCGATGGCATTCTGAAGATCAGGCCAAACATTAAGTAGCGGACGTCCTTGATTCCGTTTGTCTTTTCCCACATGTAGGAGGGCTGAAACGACACATGCTTCTCAATGGGCACCGTCACGCCAGTCCATGCTCGGTTTTTCGTCCACCCGCTTCCCTGGTCGTAAAAGGCTTCGTAGGACGCGAAAGGTTTCCAGATGTGGCCCCCAACCGCAAGGGGATACGCGACCGCGATCCGATTGCGATAGCGGTTGATCTCTTTTTCGGGAAGAGACTTTCCGGCATACACATAGGCTGGAAGAAACCTTCTGACATACATGTTGCGCTCGGAGATTTCAAACTTGTGGAACGAGAACATAACCGTCCCGTCGATCCGAAATTGGTGCTCCTGGACAGTGCGAGTGAACCCTGGCGAGCGATTCGCGAGTTCATTAAGCCCGTCTGGCGGGACCGAGTAATACAGATAGCTGGGAGTGATCGAAAGAAACTTTGTCGCGCGAAAAGTGGCGTCAAACTGTCCTGACGGTGCTTTCAATTCGCTGATGTAAAACCCATAGAATTTAAGATCGATCCGCTGTTGCACAGGAGCAATGAACTCTGCCCAGCCCGTGGGCGCAACGACCGAGCCACTTCCGCGTCCACTAGGTACGTCGACTTCTTGGGCAAAGGACAGCGCGCAAAGCGAAACCAAACAGATCACCAGATTTGGCACCTGACGCAGGGCGAATTTTGTTAGCCTTTTCATGTCGTCTCCACCAACATCGCCATCGAAGTCACGATGTCGAGCATTCTCACGACCGGATCGTCTGTCACATCCAGTGGTGACGCACATCACAAGAGCATGGGACGCTCCAAACTTCCGCCAGAGCTAAGTGCCGCGTTTTCTGGCCAATCATGCAATGCGAGAGAGTTCCAAACGACCATCTGCCCGAATGTGGGCAGCAAAATCTGGGCAGTGAGTGCGTCTTGTTGATTGAAGGAAGAGTAGTGCGGCGACTTCTTGGCTGGCGTACGATGACCCAACAGAATTTAGGAAACGTTCAGCCGGGGGCAAAAAGTGCAAAGATACGTGTGTTGCGGAAAGTCCGAAGCCGGTGGCGGCAGCTCGGAATGCCGTTTATCCCAATCACGATGCCCGCAGCAGAGGCAATAATCTGCAGACAAGAAACGCCGCAGCACATCCAGGCCGGCTCCAACTCGCGAGAATGACCCTGTCTAACGTTTGGACTAAGATGTATCTCGATATGGCGCGGGGCATGCACTCAGTCCTCTTGCTGGCCACGATACTGGTGTTCTGCGCTTTCTCATTTGCTGCAGCTGCCTCACTCACAATCAGCCAGGACAGCAGGGACGAGTTCTCCGTGGATCGCACCGTCGCCCATCGAATGCTAAGGGTCAGCTCGCGAAGAGAGCGCAAGGAGAGATCTGACTCCCCAGCCCAGCTTGAGAGAATTCACGCTCAGGCAGGCCATGTTGCGGTCAGGAACGTCAGATTTACCCACCTCACCACGAATGATGGCCTGTCTCAAGGCTATGTCACTGCCATTTTGCAGGATCGCCGCGGCTTCATGTGGTTTGCTACGCGAGATGGCCTCAATCGCTATGACGGTAATACCTTCGTTGTGTACAAGAACAACCCGAATGATCCAAGTAGCCTAAGCTCCAACTTTCTTCAAGACTTGATCGAAGATGACAACGGATATCTGTGGATCTCGACCAACACTGGGGTGAACAGATTCGACCCCACAACGGAGCGCTGCACACGCTACCTCCATGACGTGAACGATCCTAATGGCATCGGCAGTGCATACGTGACGAGCATTGCCCGGGACAGTGGGGGCTACCTTTGGTTTGGCAGTGTAGACAGTGGCCTCGACAGGTTTGATCCGAGAAGCGGAAGGTTTGTTCACTATCGCAACGACAGCAACGGCAAGTTTGTTGGCAGGATCACTAAGGTTATCGTCGGTAGGCATGACGAAATCTGGTTTGTCGGCGAACGCGGTCTTTTTCATGTGAACCCACAGACAGGAAAGATTACTCGTCCCCCAGCGATCCCATATGGCTTGACCGGCGAGAGCGTCTATGAGGACGAGGCAGGGAATTTGTGGGTGCTGGCGGATTCCCCGATCGCGGGCCTTGTGAAATATGATCCAAAGGCAGAGCGCATCGCAACGTATCCACTTCTTGCGGCCGTCCCCGCATCCACGGCGTACGGGGGCTCAACTAATGGCAACCTTATCCCTGACGGGCACGATGGATTGTGGGTACCGTCGGGCCTGGGCCTCTCTTATTTCGATCGGCGAACGGAAAAGTTTACGTACCGGTTGGGGCACGGTGAAACCGACCCGGATAGCCTCGACAGCAACGCGATTCTCTCCGTATATCAAGATAGGAGTGGCGTGCTTTGGGTAGGAACAGAAAACGCGGGTCTCAATATTCTTAACTTCCAGCAAGAACATTTCGGGCTTCATAAGCATCGCCCCGGCGACCTTAATAGCCTGTCTGGTGGCAGGGTCAAGGCAATTTACGCGGAACCCAACGGGGTTGTGTGGGTCGGCTTCTTTCCTCGCGCCCTGGACAGATTGGATCGCAAGACGGGCAAGATCACGCATTATTTTCCCAGCGGGCGCGACGAGGATGCGGTCGCCGAAGGCGCTAACGTCGACGACATATACAAAGATGCAGCGGGTTATCTTTGGGTGGGTGGCGGCGGCTCCGGCCTCGACCGGCTCGATGAACGCACGGGTCGATTCAAGCACTATCGGCACAAGGCTAATGATCCACACAGCCTCATTTCCGATAACGTTCTCGGCATCTACGGAGACCGAAACGGCCGGATGTGGGTGGCGCAGCAGTACGGCATGAGCCAGTACGATCCGGCTGCCGACGGCTTTGCCAATTATCAGCCTGATCCCAATCATCCTGCCAGCATGGCTAATTGGATCGCGACCATATTCCAGGATCGCTCCGGGACATTATGGTTAGGGACCTTTGGCGGCGCTCTGACCCGTTTCGATGAGAAGGCGAAGGCCTTTGAGAGCTACACGCCCGACGCGCATGACCCTCACAAACTGAACGGCGGCGGCGTCAACACCCTCCACGAAGACCGTACCGGAACACTTTGGGTAGGAGCCTTTGATGGGCTGTACCGGTTCGATCGGCGAGACGGGACCTTCACCCGTTACACCGAGAGCCAGGGTCTGCCAAGCAGCACCATTCGCTGCATTCTGCAAGATGGAGCGGGCAAGCTTTGGCTCAGCACTCAGAAAGGTCTTTCCCAGTTTGATCCACTCAGGGGGACATTCAGGAACTACGACGTTTCCGATGGGTTGCAAAGCAATGAGTTCAGCACCGGTTGCTTTCAAAGTTCTGATGGAGAGATGTTCTTTGGGGGCAGCAATGGGTTCAACGCGTTTTTCCCTGACAATGTCCGCGACAATCCCTTCGTGCCGCCGGTAATGATCACTGGCTTCAAAATCTTCAATAAAACGGTGTCCATCGGCGCTCAGTCGGTGCTCAAGAAAGCCGTCCCATACGTCGATTCGGTGACTCTCTCCCACCGGGACAACATCTTCTCCTTTGAATTCGCGGCATTGAGTTACGCAAACTCCCAGAGGAATCGTTATCGATATAAGCTCGAGGGCCTAGAACCCGGCTGGAACGAGGTTGGCAGCAAGCAACGCCTGGCTACGTACACAAATCTAGACCCTGGCAAATATGTCTTTCGAGTGCAGGGATCAAACGGTGATGGTGTATGGAATGAAGAAGGCGTATCGTTGCCCATTGTCATCACGCCCCCATGGTGGAAAACCAACTGGTTTCGCATCGCCTGCACGGCCGTGTTTTTGGCGGTACTCTGGGCGGCATACGAGTGGCGTGTCCGACAACTGCATCATGACTTTGACATGAGACTGGAGGCACGCGTCAGCGAGCGCACACGCATCGCTCGCGATCTGCATGACACTCTGCTGCAGAGCTTCCATGGATTGCTGCTCCGTTTCCAAACGGTTTCTGTACTGTTACCAGAGCGCCCGATCGAGGCAAAGGAGAAATTGGACAGTGCGATCGAACAAGCTGCCGGCGCGATCACGGAAGGACGGGATGCGGTACAAGAACTGCGCGCCCCCACAGGCGCGCGCAACGATCTTGCGCTCGCTGTAACCACCCTGGGAGAGGAACTCGAAAACGACTCAAGCAAACATCGACCTGCAACTTTCCGCGTAGCGGTTGAGGGCCAGGCGAGAGACCTCCATCCAATCCTCCGGGATGAAATTTACAAAATCGCTGCCGAAGCGCTGCGCAACGCTTTTCATCACGCCCAAGCAAAGCAGGTGGAAGTTGAAATCCGCTATGGCGATGACCAATTCCGATTGCGCGTGCGCGATGACGGAAAAGGCATTGATTCGGCGTTTCTCTCCAGCCATGGTCTCGAGGGACACTATGGCTTGCGCGGGATGCGGGAACGAGCCACACTCATCAAAGGTAAGCTGGCGGTGTGGAGCGAAGTTGATCAGGGAACGGAAGTGGAACTGTGCGTTCCTGCCAGCGCCGTCTACTCGACCGATCGCAAACGATCCTGGTTGTTGCAAAAGTTTTCGGGAAAGATGAAGGCATAAAGTCATGAACGCCGGCAGTTCTCAAATTCGGATTCTCGCAGTCGACGACCATCCGGTCGTACGGCAAGGTATTGCGGGTCTGCTTGGCGTTCAGCCAGATATGGTTTTGGTAGGCGAAGCGTCCAACGGTCGCGAGGCGATTCAGCAATTCCGAGCGCACCGTCCCGATGTCACGCTGATGGATTTGCAAATGCCGGAAATGAACGGCATCGACGCCCTCATTGCGATTCGCAGTGAGTTTCCAGATGCGAAGGTTATTATGTTGACGACCTATGTGGGCGACGTACAAATTCTGCGGGCGCTCAAAGCAGGTGCCCACGCCTATCTGCTCAAGAATACGTTACATAAGGAATTGCTGGACGCGATCCGTGCTGTCCATGCTGGGAAGAAGAGCCTATCGCCAGAGGCCTCCTACGAGATTGCCGAACATGCAACCGATGACGCCCTGACTCCGGCAGAAATCCTTGTGTTGCGACTGATTGCAGCCGGGAACGCCAACAAGCAGATTGCAGATCAGCTTTCGATCACGGAGGAAACCGTCAAGAGCCGGGTCAAATGCATTCTTTCTAAATTGGGCGCCAATGATCGAACGCACGCCGCAATGATCGGGTTGAAGAGAGGGATTATCGAGCTGTAGTTTTCTGATCCGCACACTCCTCTCGCTCCAATCCCGTGGGAACCTAAAGAGTGACAATTCCAACCCTTTTGGGGGTTTCGACGGGCCGTCGCAATATCAGACGATTGGTGTCTATAACGTGCGACGGCTATATTCCACATTCGCTGGCGGTTGGCCTGGTACCGGTTTGCTCTTCATGCGCTTGGTGATTGGCTCCGCACTGGTTGTGCGGGCGGCTTCCAAGCTGTGGATTGATCCTCCCTTGAACCTCACGATTCTCGCCGTGCTCTCCATGGGAGCAGGCATCCTCCTCATTGCAGGGTTATGGACGCCCATCGTAGGAAGCTTCGTAGCACTGATTGAACTCTGGAAGATGATTGTGCTACCGGGAGATAAATGGGTCTGGCTTTTGTTAGGAACCGCTGGGGCTGCGCTCGCAATGTTAGGACCGGGCTTATGGTCCATCGACGCTCGGCTTTTTGGATGGAAGCGCATCGAAACTCCAACCCGCAAGACGAACTCTAACTCTCGTTAAGAGCTTCCCACCTCCCAAATTTCTTGCCTCAGAAGAGGGTGACGCTCGTCACCACAAGAGTTTGCGATTTGCCCCGATCTGGGGTCGTGCGCAAATCGGACTTGGCTGACAATGGCTACGTCATCACGACCACAGCAAAGGTCGGGAGAGCGCTTATGTGGAAGATCACGACTCGCGGTTTCACGCTACAGGAAGTCCTAATCATGGCTGCAACGAATATTGCATCCGCCCTGATAGCCACCCACAAGAGCGAACGAATGGCAACACTGGGCACCGAAATTCAACAGGCTACAGGAGATTGTCATGGCAAAAGTAATTGAATTTTACATACCAAAGAACTTTCGGAAACCGTTAAGGAGATCACCTCAGTCGCAACTGGGAAAAATCATCGAGTTTTGTTCGCAGACGAAGAGATCAGCTTAGCTGCTATCCACCGGATCGAGAGGGAATATGACTTTCAAGTTCATTCCTACACAAACGGGCTGTATGCGTTTGGAAGATTCCGAGAGACTGTTGCGGCTCATCTTCCCGAACTATCCCAACCTGCAACCATGCCATCCCGCGCCACGTCTGGAACCGATTCCTCAGGTCAGCAAGGAATACTGGAACAAAGAGGATGTCTCTCTGCTAGCCACTCTTGTTCGTATAAGTGCTCGCAAAGCATCGCAAGTGTAAAGATTCGGGAGGAGACTATGGGCGCGACTGTTGCTTTCACGGGCCTCGAAGGCCTCGCAGGAACAGGTTTTTCCAATGTGAGCGAGATCGAAGACGAGCAACTTCATCTCAAAACAGAAATTGCGTCTCAGCACTGTTTCGAAGACATCGTCGGCAAGAGTCGAGCCATTAAGATGGTACTGGAACAAGTTGCCATCGTCGCACCCACCGATTCCACGGTCCTGCTTCATGGAGAGACAGGAACGGGGAAGGAGCTGATTGCGCGGGCCATCCACAAGCTCAGCTCCCGGCGCGAACGTTCTTATGTGCGAATGAATTGCGCGGCCATTCCCTCGGGCTTGCTGGAGAGTGAATTGTTCGGACACGAAAAGGGCGCCTTCACTGGAGCTCTGATCCAAAGAAAGGGCCGATTCGAATTGGCGGACGGAGGCTCGCTGTTTCTGGATGAGATCGGCGACATCAGCCTGGAAATCCAGCCGAAACTATTGCGTGCCATCCAGGAGCAGGAGTTCGAGCGACTCGGAAGCTCGAGGACTATCCAGGTCAACGTGCGGCTGATTGCCGCGACCCACCGCGACCTCGGCACCATGATTCGGGAGGAGAAGTTTCGCGAGGATCTGTTCTATCGATTCAACGTCTTCCCGATTGAGATCCCGCCGCTGCGCGAAAGGCGCGAGGATATTCCACTGCTGGTTAACTACTTTGTGTCAAAGGTAGCGGGGCGGATGCGGAGACAGATAAAGTGCATACCCAAACGTGCCATGGAGGTGCTGACCAACTGCCCGTGGAAGGGAAACATTAGGGAATTGGCGAACTTCATCGAACGCGCTGTCATTCTCACACGTGGTGAGGAGCTAGAGGTGCCGATTACTGAGCTTGCCACCCGTTCACAAACCAATGTCGCTATTGGAACGGCCTCCACGTTTCGACAAGCTGAGTCTTCTTTGATCATGTGCGCTTTAAGGGCTGCGTCAGGACGGATCGCAGGGAAGGGGGGAGCCGCCGAACGTCTCGGATTGAAACGTACGACGCTGCAAAACAAGATTCGCCGCTTGGGCATCTCAAAGACGAGCTACGGCTATTAGGTGCATACCATGTCTCCGCAGCGCCTCGCTTGTGGCACAGGCGAAGCGATGTTCCCAGAGTGGCGTTGGGCATCCCTTGAAGCGCGCTAAACCATTGGGGCAAGTCAAACGAAGAAACCGAGAACAAGTGACCGCCGAAATCACGCTTTCGCTGCTCATGCGTCAGGGGAACGAACAAGGGTTCATGCCGGCGTTTCTACACGGCGGGTGAAGCGTCGCGATTCTCCTCCATTGCCTTGACGTGGCGTCCTGAAGCCATGTCATGGCCTGACAATTGGCGCCGGGTACTGCCGCCCGGCACACGTTCAGGCGTAGAGAGCAATCTTGAATCGACGATCGGATTGCAACTCTGAGTACCAGAACAGCCCGGCAGCGGATCCAATTCCACAAGCAGTTGTTGGCTGTCGACGCCAAGAATTAAGGTCGAGACTTGGCCGCGCGTTCCTCATCATTCCCCTGCGATAAATGCTCGACATGTGGACATCGTCGATCCTTGTACGTGGCTTCACAGATCCGAATCACCTGAGGTTCCACTGGCGCGGTTTGAACCCACGATTTCCACCCACGATTCTCGTGACTCTCACGGCTTCTCAAGTACTTAGGCGGCCACTTGAAGTCACTTAGTTGTTTAAAATACAGCATAACGTAGCACTGAAAAGGCTTGGCGTCGCCGGTTCAACTCCGTTCCTGGCCACCATATCTTTCAACGACTTAGCAGTCCAGCTCAAAGTTTCACACCTGTGATTTAATACCTGTGGTCGCTTGGTCCCCAAAGCAGACAGCTTTCGAACTGGGCTGTTTAAGTTCCTCATTGCCGACAACTCGCGCGGAACTGTGAGAATGCTTTTTCCCGGCCGAGAGTTAACCGTAGCTGAGGGTAGTGCTCTGTCCGACCTCGATAATGTAACCGTCAGGATCGCGGACATAGCAGCGAATCTCGCCGTACTTGGGGATCGGTTCAGTGATGAACTCGGCTCCTCGACTTTTCCATAGCTTGTAGCACGCTTGAATATCCGCAACGCGGAAATTCATAAAACTGTTGATGTGATTCGGGTCGGGAACGCTTAGCGTTACCGTCGGCTTATCGGGAGTCGGCCCGCCCCCAACGTTCAGAATCATCCAGATATTCGCAAGTTGAAGATAGGCAGGCGCATTGCCGTCACCCAGACTCAGGATGCGCGCGTCGAAGACCTTTTCGTAGTAGCGAGCCGATCGCTCGATGTTGGCGACGGTGAGAAAGTGCGCGATGCTCATCCCCTCCCGCGGGGGCATCTCATAGCTCTTTTGTTCGATTTGGACGAGGTTCATTACGGCGTTCATGATGACTCCAATTTCGATACAGTGTACGCCGAAATTCCAGGTGCGGTGGTTACAGTTCTCACAATTATTCCTAACGACGGCACCTCGATTAAACCAGAAGCGCGACGACGAATCTATTGGACGAAACGTATCGACTAACGGCAAGGTAAGGATTGAAAAAGTATGGGTCAGCACCCCGTGGTTCTACGCCGTCGCCTGCCGGGGCTGACGCAGCAGCCAATGCAACGCAACCATGTGCGTGATCATAAGCAGAGGCACAGGATAGGATCGGCACAGGCAGCGCCCAACTGTCCTGCAACAGATGGAAGGTTGGCGTGGATGTCGTGGTAATAGTCGATCAGGGTGTCTGCAAATGTTGCTGGTGTTCTTTTGGGCAGTAATGGCCGCGCGTGAGCGTGAGGATCAGCGGATCATCACCCTGTAGCTCGCTGAGCTTGCGCAGGCACCCCGTGTGCTCGGGCAGCTCGTAGTCGGGGAAAACGCCTCAGGAGCAATGTCAGAACGCATGAGAAATTCTTCGGATGAACATTTCGTAAGTATCGCAATTTAGATGCGTTGAATGCGAATGTCGGCTTCTTAATTATTGTCACCAACCGGCAGGCTGGGCTCCATTTGACGACGTCAAGCGCCTCGCTGCGCTCCGGCTGCTCCAGCGCCACGCGGAAGCCGACGGGGCCACCGTAGTCCTGCATGTAGAGGGTATAGCGCGAAAGGCCGAGCGCCTCGGTGAAATGGTCCATGGTCTCGGCCAAATGGTCGAAGGTATACGCGAATTTCCTCGGGTCCGGCCAGTCACTGTGTCCGAAACCGGGGTAGTCCGGCGCCATCAGGTGGTAGCGATCGGAAAGCCTTGCGAAAAGCGGTTCGAACATCCGCGACGACGATGGAAGTCCGTGGAGCAGAAGAAGTGTTCCCGCATTTTTCGGCCCAGCCTTTCGATAGAAGATGGACAGGCCGTCGACCTGTATTTTGCGGTAAAAGATGGGATTCATCGGTGGTTCCTTGTTTTCACTTGGGCCGCTATGATATCGACGACTCCATCCCATGGAGGATGGGCCAGCCCCGACCGCACTTGCGTCAGCGCCCGCCGTGCGCAAGGCGAGGTCCGGGTAGAAGAGAAACTTACCACCAATCTCAAGCTGCTGCTCTTCCCCTGTTGAGTGCCGGTAGAAGAAGTTTCAGAAGCGCTTCGTCCGAGAACGGGTTCTGACCCGAGATCAACTCGCGATCTTGAAGGACGTAACTCTTCCATGGAGCGACCACACTTACGTCACCGCCCGCAGTAAGCAAGGCGAAATCTGGATAGAAGAGAACCTTACCGCCGATCTCAAGCGGCTCCC
>Ga0210408_10001023_pt1 | contig 30852 bp, 22 predicted proteins | sample IncBWH4MmetaG_FD_155471 | JGI IMG/M metagenome (GOLD analysis project Ga0210408, IMG submission 155471) | Forest soil microbial communities from Barre Woods Harvard Forest LTER site, Petersham, Massachusetts, United States - Inc-BW-H-4-M | ecosystem: Environmental > Terrestrial > Soil >... | reverse complement strand
GAGAGCGAGCGCCTGCCTGCGCATCTCCTATTGGGTAGTGATGCCGTTGAATATGCTGGCCAAGCGGAAGTGACGCGGGCAGCCGATGCACAACTCTGGCGGGAGGCCAGCCTCTCGACTGATTTCAATACCGTGGGGGCTTTACCTGCTGTGCTGTTTTGAGCGCACACGCCCACACACAATACCATTAACACTGTTAGCATAATTGAAAACGCAAGGAGCAACGAAAACAGATATGAAGACATCAATGAAATCACTAAATCTGCCAAAACCCATCGCGACCTACTTCGCGGCGGACAAAAATGACAGCGAAACGCTCTCTCAATGTTTCACTGAAAACGCCGTCGTGAAGGATGAGGGACACACCTACAAGGGCCGAGCGGCGATCAAGCAATGGAAGACGGTTACTTCGACCAAATACGAATACACCAGCGAGCCTGTCGCGTGCGAAGAGAAGGACGGGATAATAGTTGTCATCAGCCACCTGGTTGGAAATTTTCCCGGCAGCCCCGTTGACCTTCGATTCTTTTTCAAGCTCGAAGGGGACAAGATTGCGTCGCTGGAAATTATCCCCTAGGTTTCCACGGCCAAGTGTTTGGTCCAATCAGTAACCGTCAGCGCGACGATCACGTTGGGGGCGTTGGCTTTGAGCCGGGCGTTCTTGCGCCAGTTGATGCAGGGGGAAAAACACCAAACACAAGCGAAAAAACACCAAAAACCAAACACCAAACACCAAAGAAACTTCAAACTCCAAACACGAAACTTCAGCAGGATTCCCATTCGGCAAAGTATGAAGAAGGGGACCAAGGGACTAAAGGACCAAGGGACTAAAGGGACCACAAGACCAGGGGACCACAGCGGTTGCTGCAGATTAGTCAATTTTTTTGTTGCATTCAGCCACGCTTCTTGATAGCCTCGCTTTCCGCGGGCAACGGAATGCAGAGGACTAGTTGGAACAGGAACAGTTGAGAGAAGCTATGGCGATGAAAAAACATATCATAAAAGCATTCACACCCATATCGGCCGTTGCCGCCGTGTTTGGTCTGGCGGCGTCGGACGCGCAGGCTCGAAGCACTCGCTTGTTCGAGTACGATTTCCCCGCCTCCTGGAATGGGACAGGCACGGCGATAACGGACATCAGCCCCGCAGGTAACAACGGCTTTCTCGACGGGACCCTGGCGTTGTCTGCGGCTGTGCCGCCGGGAGCTCCGGGCGGGACCCAATCAATCGACACGAGTGCCGGAGGCATCCTGACCAGTGCGACCGGTTTGCTGAATAATTCGACGGTCTTCGGCTCCGGCGGCTTCATCTACAACGTGTCGTTTATGTGGAATGGAACGGATTCCGCTTCCTTTGGTCACACTCAAAAGCTTATTGACTACGCGGGCACGGAATCCCTGCAGTTGGTCACAACCACCGGTGCGGCGGCTCTTCAAATGGCCTTTACCGACGATCTCGGCAACTCCGCGCCCGTGGTCTCCACAACCGTCTTACCCAACACTTGGTACAACGTGAAGCTCACGTTCAACGCCACTGCAATGGTCGCCGGCGATGTGGCCGGAACGGCGAGCATGGTGGTTAACGGGGGGGCGCCCATCACGGGCGCGGCGACCAAGGGCACCTACGGTGACAGTTTAAATCGCCCCATCGGCGTCGGCCAACTGGGGGCCAACTTCGGTTACCTGGTAGGTTTCAAGGGAGATATTTACGATCCGTCCGTCAGCCTTGTGCCGGAACCCTCGACGCTCGCCCTGGGCACGCTGGGCGGTTTGGGCATGATGTTGCTCCGTCGCCGGAAATCCTGATGGCCATTTTAAGAACGCAAAGGCCGCCAGCAATGGCGGCCTTTCTGCTTTGGGCTTCCTGATCGCGTTTTAAAAAGCAAAATCCCATGGACATTTCCGGCCGCACCATCAAAATCAAAAACCGTTTTACATGAGCCAGCCGCGGCCAAACAAACCAGACAAGGGGATCGAGCGGCTTTGCCAGGAAGCCGGCGAGGCCTGGAGGCGGCAGGATTACCAGAAAAGCATCAGCTTGCTGGAACTGGCAGTGCAGAAAGACCCCTCCAACTCGAGCCTCCATCTCAACCTGGCGCGCGCGCACGGCCTGCGTTACGACTATTCCGCCGTCGAACGCTGCCTCGAGAAAGCGTTGCAAGTTTCGCAAGGGCGCGTCCAAATTCTCGAGGAAGCGGCGGGGATTTGTTCGGCTTTCAAGAATCTCGATATGATGCTGGGTTACCTCGAGCGCGCCAGCCAGAAAAAGGGGGTCTCGATTGACGCGCTGATCTCACTGGCGGACATCTACGTCCTGGACAATCGGATGGATGAGGCGGCTGAAGTGGTCGAGCGCGCGGCGCGGATGGATCGGAAGGACCCGCGCGTGCTGCTTAAAGAGGCGCTGCTCAAGCAACAGCGCGGCCAAGTCAACGAGGCGGAATCCCAATTCCGCGATGTGCTGGCGAACAGCGCGGCTGACGCTCTGACTCGTGTCCGCGCGGCCTACACCCTGGCCGGCATTTTGGATGGGGCGGGCCAATACGACGAGGCCATGACCGCGTTGTTGGAAGGCAAGGCCATTCAACGCACCCAGGCGGCGGTGTTGGCAGCCCCGCTCCAGCAGATGCAAAACCTTAACCAGGAAATGGCGCGAGCCATCACCCCCGCCATTTTGGACCGTTGGCGCGCTGACGCCGCCAGGCTTCAGCCCGCCCGGCGCCTCGCCCTGCTCGCCGGCCATCCCCGCTCCGGCACCACCCTGCTCGAGCAAGTGCTCGAGGCGCACAGCGACGTGATTAGTCTTGAAGAGACGACTCTGATCCACGACGAGATATACCGGCCCATGGCGCTGGATTTCCCTCCCGGCGCCGGCATTTTTCAGATGCTGGACTCGGCTCCGCCCAGCGTGCTCCGTCATTTGCGTGAAAACTATTTCTGCTGCGCTGAAAGGTTCCTCCGCCAGGCCATCGGCAGCCGATTGCTGGTGGATAAGAATCCCGGGTTGAATGTCATGGTCCCCGTTCTCGCGCGAGTTTTGCCCGAGACGAAATTCCTGGTTGCGTTGCGGGACCCGCGTGACGTGGTGATGAGTTGTTTTATGCAAGCGCTGACGCTCACGCCGGCCAGTTCCGCCTACTTGACCATGGGGGAGACGGTGAAGCAGTATGCCAACGTGATGGACTTCTGGCGGGCGATGCTCCCGCGCATGGGAGCTCAAGGGATGCATGTCCGCTATGAGGAGATGGTGGACGACCTGCCGGCGGTGGCCCGCTCAGTGCTGGGGTTTCTGGGCCTGGGGTTTGAAGATAACGTCCTGAAGTTTCACGAGCATGCGCGCACGAAGCGCGTAAACTCTCCGTCCTACGCGGAGGTAAGAAAGCCACTTTATCGAACGGCGGTCGGCCGCTGGCGGAACTACGAGAAATATCTTGAACCCTATATGCCTGGCCTGGAGCCGTTCGTGAAAGAGCTGAATTACCACTGAGCCGACCACAGGACTAAGGGACTAACTAAGGGACTAAGGGACCAAGGGACCAAGGGACTACAAGACCACGGGACCACGAGACCAAGAGACCACGAGACCACGGGACCACAGGACTAAGGGACTAAAGGACTAGCCATCCAGTGTCCAGCCCTTGCGGTAGGTATGGCGCAGTAAATCGCCGGCTTCAGCGCAGTCGGTGACCTGCCCGGTGGCGCCGTCGTATTTTATCTTCCGGCCGACGCGGTAGGCCACCAGGCCGAGCAACATCATTTCGATCATGTCGCTGGCGTAACCGAAGTCGCAGGAGGTCTTGAGGCTGCCCTTGCAAGCCTTGAGCCATTCCTGCTGGAAGTTGCCCATGGGCGGAAACTGCGCCGCTTTGCTTCGCGGGTGATAATAAGTCAGGTCGGACTCGTTGCCCCGGGGCATGAGAAAGCGCGACTGAAAATCGGCCACCAGGCAGCCACTGGAGCCCTCGAAGAGCACGCCGTGACCAATCTTGTCCAGGTCAATGCCCGGATGCGGAGACTCGGGCAAGGCGCCGCCCTGATACCAGGAGACCTTGATTTCCGAGCGCCAGTCGTTGGCCGGGATATCAAAATGGGTTTCCAGTTTGACCGGGGTCACTTCGGGATTGAACGGGTCGCCCTTGCCTTCGGCGGAGGTGGGGAGGCCGGCGTCGATGGCGTTCCAAGCCAGGTCCATGGTGTGGCTGCCCATGTCGCCCACCTGGCCGCTGCCCCAATCCCAATGCATGTTCCAGTGGAGGCAGCCCCCTTTGAAGTATTCGGAGTTGTAGGGATGAAACGGCGAGGGCCCCAGCCATAAATCGTAGTTGATGTAAGCGGGAGGCTCGCCTTCGGAAGCCAGATAGTCGGCGCGGGGGACCTTCCGGTTGCCCCAGGCGCTCACCTCTTCGAGTTTGCCGATGGCTCCGTCGCGGATCATCTCACGCACTCGGTTGAAATTGGCGAACTGGTGGCGCTGCGTTCCGACCTGCGAGGCGAGCTTATGCTTGTTCTTGCGCCAAGTGGCGCGGATGACGCGCGCCTCCTCGACACTGTTGACCAGCGGTTTTTCGCAGAAGACGTGTTTGCCGCGATTCATCGCCCAGTTGGTGACAAAGGCGTGGGTGTGATCCAGCGTGCAACAGATGATGGCGTCAATGTTCTTTTGGTCGAGACACTGGCGCCAGTCGGCATAGAGCTTCGCCTGGGGGAACTTTTTGGCGGCGGCCGCCAGGTGTTGCTCGTTGACATCGCAGAGGGCGACGACGTTTTCGCCGGCAACCCCAGCGAAATGGTCCTGCGCCCGATGGCCGACGGCGATCAGGGCGAGGTTTAACTTATTGCCAGGAGTCGCAGCCCCAAAGAGTTTAAAGCGAGGCAAGAGCACTGCCGACCCTGCCACCACCGCGGCAGACCTGAGGAACCGGCGTCGTGGGACGAGCGGGGCCGCGTGCGAGAGGACGTGCTCTGGAGGACGGTTGGTGGCTTTCCCCTCACCCCAGCCCTCTCCCTTGGGGAGAGGGGGCGCCGCCGACGAGCGCGGTTTTGCAGGCGGTTGCGACTCGGGGGCTTTCGCATTCATGGGGATGGGCCTTAAGCCCTTGCGTAGACCTCGGCGCCTTGTTCGATGAATTCTTTCGACTTCTCGTCCATTCCCTTTTTGAGCGCTTCCTGTTCGGCCAGGCCCTGTTCGGCGGCGTACTTTCTGACGTCCTCGGTGATTTTCATCGAGCAGAAGTGGGGACCACACATGCTGCAGAAGTGGGCGAGCTTAGCGCCTTCCTGGGGCAGGGTTTCGTCGTGGAACTCGCGGGCGGTGACCGGGTCGAGACTGAGGTTGAACTGATCTTCCCAGCGGAACTCGAAACGGGCCTTGCTGAGGGCATCGTCCCGCCAGCGAGCCGAGGGATGGCCCTTGGCCAAATCGGCGGCATGAGCGGCGATCTTGTAGGCAATAACACCGTCCTTCACATCTTTTTTATTCGGCAGCCCGAGGTGCTCTTTGGGTGTCACGTAGCACAGCATGGCGGTGCCGTACCAGCCGATCATGGCGGCGCCAATGGCGCTGGTAATGTGGTCGTAGCCGGGGGCGATGTCGGTGGTCAGCGGGCCGAGGGTGTAGAAGGGGGCTTCGCCGCACCACTCGAGCTGTTTGTCCATATTCTCTTTGATGAGGTGCATGGGGATATGGCCGGGGCCTTCATTCATGACCTGGCAGCCCGTTTCCCAGGCAATTTTGTTGAGCTCGCCCTGGGTGCGGAGTTCGGCAAATTGCGCCTCATCATTGGCGTCGGCAATGGAGCCGGGGCGGAGACCGTCGCCGAGGCTGAAACTGACATCATAAGCGGCCATGATCTCGCAAATCTCGCGGAACCGGGTATAGAGAAAGCTTTCCTGGTGATGGGCCAGGCACCACTTGGCCATAATCGAGCCGCCGCGCGAGACGATGCCGGTGACGCGCCTGGCGGTGAGGGGGACATAACGCAACAGGACGCCGGCATGGACAGTAAAGTAATCGACGCCCTGTTCGCATTGCTCGATGAGGGTGTCGCGATAGATTTCCCAGGTGAGGTCCTCGGCTTTGCCGCCGACCTTCTCGAGGGCCTGGTAGATGGGCACGGTGCCGATGGGCACCGGCGAGTTGCGCAGGATCCATTCCCGGGTTTGATGGATATTTTTACCGGTGGAAAGGTCCATCACGGTGTCGGCGCCCCACTGAGTGGCCCAGCGCATTTTTTCGACTTCTTCCTCGATGCTGGAAGCGATGGCGGAGTTGCCGATATTGGCGTTGATTTTGACCAGGAAGTTGCGGCCGATGATCATCGGTTCGCTCTCGGGATGATTGATGTTGGCGGGGATGATGGCGCGGCCACGGGCGATTTCGGAGCGGACAAATTCGGCCGTAATGTGGGGAGGAATGCTGGCCCCGAAGGACTCGCCGCCCAGGTTGCGTGAACCGGGAAACGTGACAGGTGAATCGGATTTCTCGCGACCGAGGTTTTCGCGGATGGCGATGAACTCCATTTCGGGTGTGATGATCCCCTGGCGGGCGTAGTGGAACTGGGTGACAACCTTGCCGGGTTTGGCCCGCAAGGGGCCGCGAACAGGACCGCCAGGCTGGGCTGCGGGCTTTGGATTTTGACCGTTGGACTTTGGACTTTGGACTTCCTCGACATCGCCGCGGGCGAGAATCCAGGGGCGCCGAAGGGGAGGGAGGCCTTGCTCGACATTGCCGCCGAATTCGGGGTCCCCCCAAGGGCCGGAGCAATCATAGACGCGGACGGGCCGGTTGTTCTCGACGGTTCCATTGAAGGATTTGGTGGGGCTCAATTCGATTTGGCGGAAGGGAACGCGCAAGTGGGGGTGGATTTGCCCTTCAACATAACTCTTGCCGGAGTTGGGCAAGGGCTCGCCGCTTTGCGGTTCGGAAGCAGTCCTGGACGCGCTCATAATGTACCTTTCGTTCGGATTCTCAGGAACCAACTCCAAGGGCCCGGGTCAAGTGGCATCCCTTCGCCAGCATTACCTGGAGCAGGTTCAACGGGTCTGCGACACTCCCGCGCCGCACTCTCAGCCTTAGCGTCCCGGAAAGCGGGACGACTGGTTGGCTCCCCTGTGATAAACAGAGGTTAGGCCGAAGCTGACGGGGCGTCAAGGCGCGATCCGGGCACCCAAAAAGTTAAATGGGTTAAAAGAGTTAATTGAGGGACTGCGCGCCGGGTGTTTATTGGTCCTGAAATCTAACGGTCGAGGCAGTTGCGGACGAGCTCGGATAGTTTGCCCGGGGCGTAGGGTTTGGGCAGGAAGTTGACGCCTTCCCGGAGGGATTGGTGCGCGCCGGTCATGCCCGGGCTGTAGCCGGTGGTGAAGATGACTTTGAGGGCCGGATTGCTTTTCCTGAGTTGAACTGCCAGGTCCGTGCCCATCATGCCTCCGGGCATGACAATATCGGTGAGCAGCATATCAATCTCGCCTTTCTGCTGGTGCCAAACGGCGAGAGCGGCGGGGCCGGAACTGGCCACCAGAACACGGTAACCCAGCAAGCCGAGGACTTCCGCGACCATCTCGCGCAAAGTAGGTTCATCTTCGGCGAGCAGGATGGTTTCGGTGCCCGAACAGTCGGGCGGGCCGGCTTTGGCCTCGGGAGGCTGCGGGACAGTTTGTTGGGAGAGCGGAAAGTAAATGTGGAAAGTGGTGCCAAGCTGGAGCTGGCTTTGGACCTCAATCCAGCCGCGGTGCTGTTTGACGATGCCATAGACGGTGGCGAGCCCCAGACCGGTGCCTTTGCCGATTTCCTTGGTCGTGAAAAAAGGCTCGAACAAATGGCCGAGCGCCTGGGCGTCCATGCCGCAGCCGGTGTCGGCGACGGTGAGGCAAACGAATTGGCCGGGCCTGGACTCCGGATGGGCTTTGGCGGCAACCCCGTCGAGGGTGACCAGGCTGGAGCCGAGGAGCAGGCGGCCGCCGCGCGGCATGGCGTCACGGGCGTTGATGGTAAGGTTGACGACAATCTGCTCGATCATGCCGCGGTCGGCGTAAATCGGGGGCAGGTTGGGCGGGCAATCGGTTTCAAAAACGATATGTTCGCCGACCAATTGGCGGAGCATGGCGCTGACACTCTGGATGACTTCGCCCAACTGGACGTTGCGGAATTGAAGGATTTGTTTGCGGCTGAAGGTCAACAGTTGGCGCACCAGGCTGGCGGCGCGCTCGGCCGAGCGGCGGATTTCGGCGATGGATTTCGAGTGCGGCCCCTCTTCACCCAGGCGCATGGAAAGCATGGAGGCATGGCCGTGCACGACGGTGAGGATATTATTAAAATCGTGGGCGACACCGGCGGCAAGCTGGCCGATGGCCTCCATTTTCTGCGCCTGGCGAAACTGTTGTTCGGCATGAATACGCTCCTGCATTTCGCGGCGCAGTTCCTGGTTGGCCACTTCGAGTTCGCGCGTGCGCAGGGCGGCCATTTGCGTCAGCTCGCTGAGCTTGAGTCGAGCCTGGCAGTTGAGTTCCCATTTTCGAGTGAAGGCATAGGCCAGTTGGAGCACTTCGACATTGTCGAAAGGCTTTTTCAGGAGCACGAGGTTGTCGCGCGCGCCAAGCTTGCGGACCATTTCCTCCCAGGAATAATCGGAGTAGGCGGTGCAGATGACGACCTGAAGTTGGGGATCAGCCTCCCAAACCCGGGTAGCGGTCTCGATGCCATCCCAGCCTGGAGGCATGCGCACATCGACGAAGGCCATGGCGTAAGGACGGCCGGCGGCAAGGGCTTGCTTGACCTTTTCGAGCGCCTCCTGTCCCTGGTGGGCCGAATCGAGCTCAAAATCGGCGGCCGGCACCGGGGCTTCCAGTACGCCGAACAAGGCGGCCTCGGCCTGGAGCAGCGCTGGTTGCGGGCGATTGCCGCCCGCGAGCACCTTGCGGAAGTCATCGTGGATGGCCGGGTTGTCATCGACAATGAGGATGCGGTGGTTGGCCAGGGACGGCAGGGCCGCCAGCAGGTCGTCATTGGGGCAGGCGACCGCACTGCCGGCCGTTTTGTCGTCCGCTTTGGGTTCGGCGACGGGCGCTGTCGGCGCGAACTGGTACTCAGCTTCGGATGGTGCTCGCCTAGGTACGATGTCCGTGTGCATTTTGTTCCCTCTGAATGGCGGCTCGGACGGCAATTAAGGCGGGACAGAAAGTGGCCCCTTGATTGAGGCCCTCACTCCGGGCGGTCGCGTTGTCATTGTCGACGTTGCTCATTGCCTGAAACCGGCAGAAACTGATTAGCAGTGTGAGAGCCAACAGAGCTGGGCCGGTCTTTTGCCGGGTTGCTCCGTCTTGTTCAAGGACACTCTCGTCCTGTTCGCGGGCAAACAACCGAACTCACACCAACCAGGCAGTTCAGAAGCAAGCGTCAAGCCAAAAACCATAGGTAAAACACCTGATTGAGCCGGTGTGCTGGGCGGGTCTAGCTTGGTTCATGTTAGGATGGGCATTAATATTCCTGGTAGTCGCGATTATCGCCGCGAGCTTCGGTTTCGGCGGCATTGCGGGGACAGCGGCAGGCATCGCTCAGATCCTGTTCTACCTCTTCATCGCGATTTTTGTCATTTCACTGCTCATGGGTCTGATCCGAGGCCGTGGTGGGCCACGGATTTCGTAATACCAGCCGCTGCCGGGCCGGCCCGAAAGCGGTTGAGGGGAGGTGTGTCAACAGGCCGTGGAGGAATACTCAGCCACTGACCCTCGACGTGGCGCACCAAACGTTCTTTTCAGGGCGGCATATTGTACTTTCGCTTAAGCGATTGCAGGAGCGGCGCGGCGTCGAAAGTGAAGGGCTTCTCAGGTTTTTCGGCGAAGCACTTGATGGTAAAGGTGGCGCCGGGTTTAAAATAAGTGGCCGGTTCATCCACTTCGACGAAACTTCCGCCATGGGGCGCGAACCCCTGGTAATTAGGTGTGGGCGGCTGGGGAGGCCCGGGCACCTGGGGGTAAACACCGTTCTCAACAAACACTCGCCGATGCGCGGTATACGCTCGCAGAGTGCTGGCATTGGTGGCATCCACCGTGGCAAAACAGGCGAAACCATTCTGAAGCGCAATTTCTGCCGAGTGGAGCAGCGCCAAATCATAAGCGCGCCCGAGGTCGGTTTCGGCGTTGCCTTGGAAGCTGACACGGAACTGATCGGGGGCCAGGCGCGACTCGGAAAATGTCTCTCCACGTTCAACGGGGCGGTAGCGGGGCGGCGTAGTCGAACAGGAGCAGAGCAGTAATGATAGAATCCCTGGCAGCAAGAGCCTGGGCGGGCTTGTAACGGTGGCCGTAAAAATCAATCTCATGTCGCTGACGCAAACAGAAAGAAGCCTTTTTGAAAAGGTGAAAAGAGCGGAAGTTTTGGAAGGGAGGTCATGTTGACGCTTATCCCTGGAGCCACACCCCGCTGAGCAGAGTGTTAATGGGATGTAGCGGCGGGTTGAGCGGAGGGGAGGGAAAGGGCCGGCATACTGTCGATGCGATAGCGTTGATGGACATAAAGGTCGTCGGCGACCTGGTAAAGCGCGATAGCGTCCTGCTCCAACTCGCGAGCGGAATCGGTGGGAGCGAGCAAAGGCTTCATATCGACCACCTTCGGATCGCCGGTGTAAAATTCGGCGGTTTGCATAAGGCCGAGAACCACGAGCTGGTCGCGGGCGAAGAGGCCGATGTCGCGGTTGTGGTTGAGGAAGGCGCGGCCGTTCTCCGGCCGGCAATTGAACAGGTCATGGCCGAAAAACATGGTTTCGTACGGGCGGCCGACGAGCCCGAGGAGGGTGGGCGCAACATCCAGAGAACCGCCGAGCTGGGGAATTCGCGCGGGGCCCTTGACCACGGCCGGGCCGGCGAGCAGGACCGGAATTTCGTAAGAGTGGATGGGGATGCTTTGGCTGCCATAGACGCGGGCGCCATGGTCGGCAACGACAGCGAAGAGGGTGTTGGTCCAAAAAGCTTCTTTTTTGGCGGCCCGGAAGAACTGACCCAGGGCGAAATCGGAGTATTTGACGGCATTTTCACGGCGGCGCTCATCGGGGTCTTCGAGGATTTTGCCTTTGGGGTAGGTGTAAGGTTTATGATTGGAGACGGAGAGGACGGTGCCGAAGAAGGGCTGCCCGGTTTTAGCGAGGTCGCGGAATTCGTCGATGGCGCGGGCGAAGAGGTCCTCATCGCAGACGCCCCAAATGGTGGTGAAAGTGGGGTGCTCGAAATGTTTTTGCTCGACGAACCGGTCATAGCCGTTGCGGATAGCAAAAGAGCGCATGCCGTCGAAGAGGCCGCGTCCGCCGTAAAGAAACAAAGTGGAATAGCCGTCGCGTTTGAGGACGCGGGCGATGGTCTCGACGTTGTCGGAAAGGTCGCGTTTGACGATGGAATCACCGGGCAACGGCGGAAACGAGGCGAGGACGCCTTCCATGCCGCGGACCGTGCGATTGCCGCAGGCATAGATATTGGTGAAGAGCAAGCCCTCGTCGGCGGCCAGCTTGTCCATTTCCGGGGTGAGGGTGTTGGTGCGGCCAAGGCAGCCCCAGAATTCCGAACCGAGGCTCTCTTCGAGCAGGATGACGACGTTGAGACGGGGACGAGACGTGTCGCCGGCGACCTGGCGTCTGGTGGAGGCGCCATCATCGGAGAAGCGAGTATTGGATTCGGTGAGGAGGCGGCGTACGCGCTGGTAGGCCTGCTCGCGGGGAAGGGTTTTGTAGAATGCGCCGTATTCGAGATGATGCGTTAGCGCCGCCGCGAGAAACGAAATGGCGCCGTTGTCGGCGAGTTCGTTCAACGTTCGATTGCTGCTGAGGTGTGAGCCTGTGAGGTGAAGGCGGGGATTCAGGACGCCGGTTAAGGCCCCCGCCATCAGCAGAAGCGGGGCGACAGCACCCACCAGCGCGGCTGCCGCCCCTAACCGCAGCAGGCGGGACCTGGCCGGGAACGGCTGAGTCCAGGTGCCGGCAAACAAATGCCGCGCCGCCAGGACCCAAGCCAGCGCTAAAACGAGACAAATGCCCAGAACGCGGCCCACGGGATAGGAAACCCAGATATTGCCGACTACCTCCTGGGGGTAGAGCAGATAATCCACGGCGACCGTATTGAATCGCGATTTGAATTCCTCGAAGAAAAAATATTCGACGAACAAGAGGAAGATTTCAGCCAGCCAAAACACCAGGCAAGCGCTCCAAAACAACCTGCGGTACCACCCGGCGCGGAACCAGGACTCCGGCGTGATGAGCAGGCAGAAGAGCAGCGGGAGAACCAGCCAGCAGGCGACCAGTAGATCCCGATAAAGACCGACCAGGAATGTGAGCAGAACTTCCGCGAGCGGCGTGGCGGGCCTGAAAGCGACGAACAGCACCAGGCGGAGCGCCAGCCACGCCAGCATCAAGGAGAGCAGCCAAAAGCCCGCGAAGCCGTAGCGAGACCGGCGCCAGGCGTGGACGTGGAGTGGAGCGGCTTCGTTCATTTCGGCAAAGCTCACCGTTTTCGGCAGAACTGAATACCATCGGCGACGGGGAGGAGGACGGTTTCGATGCGCGAGTCGCGGGCAAGTTTGTGGTTGAGGGCGTCGATGGCGCGGCCATTGGGGTCCTGGATGGGATCGCCACCAAGCTGGCCGTGCCAAAGCATGTTGTCGAAGAGAATGAGGCCGTTTGGCCGGACGCGCGGCAGGAGCAATTCATAGTAGGCGTCGTATTCGGTCTTGTCGGCATCGATGAAAACGAAGTCAAAGGTCAAACCGGGTTCAAGTTTTTGGAGTGTGGGAACGGCGGGCCCGAGACGCAGGTCGATGCGATCCTGAAGGCCCGCACGGGACCAATATCTCCTGGCGATGGCTGTCCATTCCTGGTTCTGATCGACGCAGATGAGCCGACCCTGGGGAGGCAGTGCACGAGCGATGCAGAGAGAACTATAGCCCGTAAAAGTGCCGACCTCGATAGCGGTTCTGGCACCTAGGGCTGCGACCAGGATATTGAGGAAAGCTCCTTGTTCATCACTAATCTGGCATTCGCTGACTTTGCCCAGGGCGAAGGTTTCGGCGCGCAACTCGGCCAGGACCGGGTCGGCAGCATCGGAGCGGCACGCGCACAGATAGGAGTACTGTCTCTCGTTAAGGGTGAGGTATTTGGTGCCCATGAATTTCTAATTGTAATGTTAATTGAAACCTTAATCGCAATCTCAATCGTCATCTTAAGCGTAATCTTCCCAAATCCGAAGACCGAAATCCGATAGGGGAAAGAAGGATTTTCGATGAACTCAGCCAAGCCGGTGACCGAGAGTGAGCGGATGACCGGCGAGGAATTGCGCAGTGCTGAGACGCCGGCCCCCTTCGCGCTGGAGTTGGAGGATGCGCAGGGCCTGGGCGCCAGAGCCGACAACGATCCCGGTTTTATCCGCGCGCAGGATTTCGCCCGGGGGGCCAGCTTGGTCCACCACTTCAGCTTGCCAGATCTTGAGCACATGCGGTTGGGGTTGGGCCGGCAAAAAGGTGAAGGCGCCGGGCCAGGGGACCAGGCCGCGAATGCGATTCCAGAGCGCACGCGCGGGCTGGGACCAATCGAGACGGCCGTCCAGCTTTTTGATTTTAGGCGCGAGGGTGACGCCGTCGGCTGGCTGGGGTTGAGGCAGGAGCCGGCCGGCGAGGTAATCCGGGATGGTCCGTACCAGCAGCTCCGCGCCGATTTGGGCTAAGCGAGCGTGGAGCGTTTCCGAGGTGTCTTCGGGTCCAATGGGCGTCTTTTCCTGGGTGAGGATAGGACCGGTATCCAGGCCGGCGTCCATTTTCATAATCGTAACGCCGGTTTCTGGCTCATCATTGAGGAGCGCCCATTGGATGGGCGCGGCACCGCGGTATTTGGGCAGCAGAGAGGTATGGACGTTAAGGCAGCCAAAACGAGGAAGGTCCAGAAGCTCTTGGGAAAGGATTTGGCCGTAGGCGGCGACGGCGATGAGGTCCGGGTGCAAGGCGCGGAGCTGCAGGAGGAAATCAGGGCTGCGGGCGCGCTCGGGTTGCAGAACGGGGAGGTTGGCGCGGAGGGCGAGTTCTTTGACAGGGGACGGCTGGACAGCAAGGTCACGGCCTTTGGGGCGGTCGGGTTGGGTAATGACGGCCTCAACCTGGAAGGCGGGACAGGAGGTTAGGGCGCGCAGGCTGGGGCAAGAAAGCTCGGCCGTGCCCATGAAGATGATGCGCAAGGCTGGCACTTGGTTACCCGCAAAAGATTCAGTTCGACTCCATAGACCGGCTCAGCGCAACAGGCGCCGGCTGGTGGGCGGGCGGGTAGCGGGGCGAACGGGCGGCGCCACGGGCGGGGAGGTGACGGTGCGTTTGCCCAGAGAAGTGGCGCAGCGCGCGCAGAGGAATTCGTGAAGTTCGCCGGAAGGAAGGACGAGCAGGAGGCGCTCACGAACCGGCTGCGAGGATTTGCATTTGGGGCAGTAGAGTTCGCTGGCGGTGAAAGTTCCGAATTGCTGCGACATAGCCCTAAAGCTTCACGATCCGCCGAAGAATATCAAACAGGACTTCGACCGGAGTTTGGTCGGCATCGATGTTATGCCGAATCTTTCGATCGTAGAACTGCAGGACCGGCCTGGTTTCCCGTTCGTAGGTCTTGAGGCGATTGCGGATGACTTCGATATTGGCGTCGTCGAGCCGATTTTCCTTGAGGGCGCGGCGTTGGAGTCGCTCGACCAGGGCCTCGATGTGGGTGCAACGGAGATAGAAAATGGCGACCACTTTGAGGGTTTCCCTGAGCATGCGGGCCTGCGGCACGTTGCGGGGAATCCCGTCCAGCACGAGGGTATCGTGGTCGGGATGGAAGCGGCCGGATTTGATGCTGGCGTCGATGAAATGGCGCCAGAGTTCGATCGTGGGCTGGTCGGGGACCAGTTCGCCGCGGCTGGAGTACTCGAGAAAGATCCGGCCGACGGAGTTATCGGTCTTGAGGCTGCGGAAGACATCGCCGCAGGCGCAATGGAAGAAGTTGGGGATGGAACCCAGGATCTTGCCCTGGGTGCCTTTGCCCGCGCCAGGGGCGCCGAACAGCAGAATGGTGCGATAACTCATGCATCCTTGTGTTTGAGCGTGACTTCCTGGATTTCCTGGAACGGGATCAGGACCTCTTCGGTGGCATGGCCGCGCTGGACCTGAAGATGCAGGTCGTTGGCCGCGATGCGGCTGATGCGCTGGCCCGCGTATTCTCCGCGTGAGGATTTAATGACCAGCACCATGTCCTTGTCAGCATCGCGCCGAACGACGCTGAAAAAACCCGCGAACTTGGTCTCGAAAAAGCGCCGATTGAAAGTGAACTGGCCGCGCTGGTAGGTGGTCGGCTTCGGCAGCGCGGGCTTGGCCTGTTGCTCGGTCTCGGTGCTATGCGCCAATTTCAGGCCGGCGGGGTGCTCAACTCCGGCGCCCAGCATAGGATTGACGCCTTCTTCAGCACCGCCCGCAGGCGCAGCCTGGACCACCTGTTCGGGGGGGACATCGGGAGGCGGTTCGGTGGGCTGGACTTTGTTTGGCAATAAAGCGAAGACCAGCGGCGACAGCACTCCAAGGCCGGGAATGGCCGCCAGGCCGCACACCAGCAGCGGCGGTTGAACGCGGAAAATGGAAACCTCGTAGGCAGCGTAGATGGTGGCAGCGTAAAGCAGCAACATGAGCAACACGCCGAGCCCGGAGGAGAAAAGCGCGCCTACCAACGATTGGCGCGGCGGCAGTTCCAGGCGCGGCGGCTGCTTGATATTAACCTCGGTCTTTTTGATTTTTTCTGCCTGGGTAACCTCAATAAAGGGCTCGACGAGCGGCTGTACTTTGGGGTTCTTGGCGAAGGTCTTGAGGTCTTCCTGCGAAAAACTGGTCCAAGGCGCCCTTTTGTATTCGCCCTCGGCAATTTTGATTTGCACGCCTTGATCATTGGCCGAGGTCAGTAGCGCCTCCCCTTCGAGGCTCTCACCGGTGGTAAGCTTGTAGGTGTCGGCCCTGGCTACGCCGGCCACGAGCCCACAAATCAATAAACTGATGATGACGTAAAGTCTGAGCACAATGGCAGAGGGATAACAAAAGGCCATGGGCAAAGGAATAAAAAAATGAGGGCGGGCTCAGTCGATTGGTAATCCGTAACCACTAACCACCGATTACCTGATGGACCCCAACTCCTCCACTAACTCCTCCACCACCCAATTCGGACGAGTAGCCTGGAGACGATCGGCGGCCGCGCCGTGCTGCCAGACGGCAAAACGCAGGGTTTTCAACGGGTCGGCGCGCAGGGCGGGTTGGGTGAGCAGGCCGGCGATATAGCCCGAAAGCACGTCACCACTTCCACCCTGCGCGAGGTGCGGGTTGCCGGAGGAATTTACAAAGATCTCACCGGTGCTGCGGCCGAGCAGGGTTTGGTGGCCTTTGAGCACTACCCAGGCATGACCAAAACGACGGGAGATGCTGCGCAGCGCATTGGTTCGGTTCGCCTGCACTTGTTGGGAGTTGACCGACAGCAACCGCGCCGCCTCGCCGGGATGAGGGGTGAGAACGCGAACGGCATTTTTGGGAACCGGCTCAAGCGGCACCCAGTCCAGGGCGCTGGCATCGACCACCAGCGGCAGCGTCGAATCCCGCCACAAATGGCGCACCAGCAGTTTCATTTGATCAGGGATATCGGGCGCAGCAAGGCCGGGTCCGACCAGCAGGGCGGTCCAGGGTCCGGGCAGTTTGTTGTCCGGCTGCCAAGGCGAAACCATGACCGCTTGCAGTTGTGGGGCGATGACGTGATAAACCGGTTCGAGGGTGTGGAGCGTGATTAAGCCGGGGTGGGCCCGTTGCGCCCCGCGGGCCGCCAGCACTGCTGCGCCGTGAAAGCCCAGGCTGCCGGCGACAATGGCCAGGTGCCCATAGCTGCCTTTGTGCGTCGCCGCGGCGCGAGCCGGTGGAAAGCCGACGAAATCCTGAGGCAAGGTCCATTGCAACTCGCTACCATAGGGACAAGCAACGAGGCCGACTTCGGAAGCTACTTCGAGCCGTCCTACGTAGGGCCAGGCAGGTTCCTGGAGCAGCCCGATTTTGGGTGCGCCGACGGTGAGCGTAACTTCGGCCTGGACAGCGGCGCCGTGGGGTTGGCCGGTATCGGCGTCCAGACCCGACGGCACATCCACCGCCAGGACCTTCAGCCGCGCGTCATTGAGCCGTTGAATGAATCCTGCCCATTCGGGGCTGAGCGGCCGGTTGAGGCCAATGCCGAACAGCCCGTCAATCACCATGGCCGGGCGATGGGAAAGCAGCGCGTCGAGTTTGGACAGGTCGGCGGCGGGATCGAGGACGTCGAGAAGGTCGATGCGGCGCTCAGGGAGATGTTCGCGGGTGCAACGGGCGTCGTCGCCGTTGTGGCCCTTGCCGGCGAGAATGAGAACCAGCTCGCCGCGCCGGGTCAGGCGCAAAGCATAGCCGGCGACGGTTTGGCCAACGCGGCGGATAACCTCCGCTTCAGTCTGGCCGGCGGCCCAGCTCGCCTTTTCCCAGTCGCGCATCTGGGCAATGGTGAGAACCGGCACGGGCATGAAAGGGAACCTACACGCGGGCCGGGCAGGGACAAGGGGAAAAGAACGAAGCTCTTTCGCTCAGAGCAGCTCTTTAATCAGGGCCTGGGCTTGTTCGTCGTTGATGCCGAGTTTGCGCCAGGCCAGCGGGCCACTGCCGTCGTGAAGAACAGGCTCCAGATCTTCCAGCGCCGGCAAGTCGGTGCGCTTCCAGAGCAGGCCGATGGGAATTTCCTCGCCCCACTGGTAGCCTTTGTCGAGAGCCTTGTGGAAGTCGGTCGGTTGGTAGCCTTGCTCTTCGAGGACTTTGACGCGCGGATTAAACCATTGATAGGTGTTGTCCTTATTATAAGTGACGCAGGGGCTGAAGACATCGACGAGCGAAAAGCCTTTGTGCTGGATGGCGCCTTTGAGGAGTTCGACCAGGTGCTTTTGCTTGCCGCTGAAACCGCGCGCAATGTAAGTGGCCCCGCCGACCATCGCCAGGGGAATGGGGTTGATGGGATTCTCGACGTTGCCATGGGGGGTGCTCTTGGTCTTCATGCCCTTGACGCTGGTCGGCGAGGTTTGCCCGGTAGTCAGGCCGTAAATCTGGTTGTCCATCACGATGTAGGTCAAATCGACATTGCGGCGCATCGTGTGGAGGAAATGGTTGCCACCGATGCCGTAGCCGTCGCCATCGCCGCCGACGCAAATGACTTTGAGTTCGTGGTTGCCGAGCTTGACACCGGTGCCGACCGCCAGCGAGCGGCCGTGCAAGGTGTGCATGCCGTAAGTGTTGATAAAGCCGGGTAAGTTGGAGGAGCAGCCGATACCGCTGATGACGACGACCTGGTGCGGTTGGAGGCCCAACTCGAACAGCGCGGTCTGCAGGGCCGACAGCACCGAAAAATCGCCGCAGCCGGGGCACCAGTCGGGATGGACTTTGCCTTTGTAGCTGTCTTTGACAAGCTGCGCGGCGGATTTGACGGTTTCAGGCGACGGCGCGGATTCGATCAGTGTGCTCATAGAGTGCTAGACGGGATTTGGCGATATGGAGTTTATTGGCCCATGTGAGGCGGCTAAGTTGATGCTTAAACCATAATCTCATGGGCGGGCACCGAGAGAGTCGTGCGGCCTGCCAGTTGCTCTTTGACGGCTTCGACGATGTGATGTGGCCGGAACGGTTCGCCGTCGTACTTGCGGATGTGGCCATGCGCGTTAAAGCCGGTTTCGGAGCGCAGATAACGGGCGAACTGGCCGGAGTAGTTGTTCTCGACGATGATGACGCGCTTGCTCCGCGAAAGAATGCGGGTGATTTCGTCGGTGTGCAGCGGGACGAGCCATTTGATCTGAAGCTTGTTGGCGACAATGCCTTCCTCCGCCGCAAGCTTTTCGACGGCTTCCCGAATCACGCCCTGGGTCGAGCCCCAGCCGACCAGAGTCACTGCAGCGTTTTCAGGCCCGACCAGTTTCGGCGGTGCGATTTGCGAAAGAACGGTTTCCATTTTGCGGGCGCGCTTTTCCACCATCATCCGGCGTTTGATCGGATTAGTAAATTCATCGCTGATGAGCGTGCCGTCCTCGTCATGTTCGTCGGTGGCGGCGATGTGGATATGGCCGGGAGTGCCGGGGACGGCGCGCGGGGAGATGCCGCTGGGAGTGTTGCGATAGCGCAGATAGGTGTTGTCGCCGTAGCCGCCGAAGGGGTTTTCGGTAGCGCCGTTACCGTTGCCGTTGCCGTTGGGGAAGATGGTTTGGCCACGGTCGATTTTGGGGTTGAAATCAAGGTCAGCGGGTTCGACGCTGCAGGTGCCTTCGGAAATCAGCAGATCGGCCAGGACCAGGCCGGGGCATTGGTACTTGTCGGCGAGATTGAACAGCTCGGGAATCGTGTGAAACAGATCGAGTTGGTCGGCGGGGGCAACGATGATTCGTGGGTAATCGCCCTGGCCGGCGCCGAGGATTTGCCAGAGGTCGCCCTGCTCGGTTTTGGTGGGCACGCCGGTAGCGGGCCCGGCGCGCTGGACATCAACACAAACGATGGGTGTCTCGATCATGCCTGCCATGCCTATGGCCTCGCTCATGAGCGCGAAACCACCGCCCGAGGTGGCGCACATGGCGCGGCAACCGGTGTGGGCAGCGCCGATGACCATGTTCATGACGCCGATTTCGTCCTCGACCTGGCGGACCATGATGCCTAACTGCCGCGCATGGGTCGCCATCCACATGAGCACGCCCGTCGAGGGGCTCATGGGGTAGGCAGCATAGAACTTCACCCCGGCGGCCACCCCGCCCATGGCGGTCGTCTGGTTGCCGGTGACAATAGCTTTGGGCTTGTTGGTTTTGGGGGCCTGAAAAGAAAAAGGTTTGAAGTTTTTAGCAGCGTGCTCGTAACCGCCGCGAGCGATGCCGACGTTTTCCGCGACCACCGCGTCACCTTTCTTTTTGAATTGGCGGGCGATGACGGCTTCGAGCGCTTCGGATTCAACGCCGAGCATTTGCAGGGTGGCGCCCAGGGCGGCGGTGTTGGCGGCCAATTTATTGGCGCCGCAGATTTGCTTCATCGGCATCGGGCAAAGCACGACCCCGGCGGCGGCTTCGCCCGGTTTGAGCTTGTCGGCATCAAAGACAACACGCGAGCCCGGCTTCATCAGGCGCAGATGACGGTCGAGCGAATCCTGGTTGAGCGGGATCAAAACGTCATGCTTGTCGCCCATGCTGCGAACCGGGCCGTCGCTGGCCCGGATGGTCAGGAAGGTGTGGCCGCCGCGGATGATCGACTGGTAAGCGTTGTAAGCGTTGACGTTGAGGCCACGGCGGGCAAAGATGCGGGCCAGGATGTCTCCGGTGCTGGCGATGCCCTGGCCGTTTTCACCCCCGATGCCGACTGCAAAATCCACGATTGCCATAATTCAAAATCCTTCTCTGCCCGCAAATGATTTCGCCTAAACCTCGAAATAAGATGTCATAAAGATTTAAGCAGATGACCGGGCCCCACGCAAGGGTTTTTTATTTCGTTTTTGCACTTTTACTTCTGGCATTCCCGAGAGGGCGAGTACACCGTAAAATCGTAAAAGAAAACATGGCAAAGCAACCGCAGGTAGCGCTGAGCGACCCGGCCGAATGGCTGGGCGACTGGCATCCGCTGGCCGAGCAACTGGGTTCGACCGACGGCCTGGTAACGCTCGGGTCGGTGTCCGCGCTCCTGCGTCTTGATCCGGTGCGCGACCTGCGCTCGTTGCGGAATTTTTTGCGGAGCTACGTGACGCGGGTTCTCCTTCCGGTGGAGCTGCCCGCGATCCGGTCGGCCTACGGGCATGCCGCGCGCCACGAAGTCCGGGAGTTGGTAGCCTTGGACCAGCAACTGGCCGCGACGCCGCTCTTGCGGGAGTTTTCGACTCCGAGCCGGCGCGTGGGGCAAAGCCAATTGCAAAAGCTGCGACCATTGCGCGACCAGCGGGTGGTGCAGCGCTATCTCCAGGCGGTCGAGACCGGCCAGGCGCACGGCTGGCACACGCTGGTGTATGGCCTGACGCTCTCGATTTATTCGCTCCCCTTGCGGCAGGGGTTGCTGGGTTATGCGCAGCAGACCACGCGCGGTTTCATCTACTCGGCGGCGCGCTCGCTGCGCCTTTCGGAGCGGCAATGCCGGCGGCTCTTTGACGAGCTCTACGCGGGGTTGCCGGGAGCGGTGGAGGAGTTGCTCAGAGTAGCGGCCTGAGCGGTTGTCAGGTTATCGGGTTATCAAGCTTTCAAGTTTCAGGCTCCCCCAGTCGCTCGTTTATTTGGATGTAGTCTCTGGAACTCTTTATCTCCATGCTCCTGCCTGTTCGCGAGCGCGGACCACTCGATAAGAAACCTAGAACCTGAATGAACCCCTACTTCAGCGCAGGCGATTGGGCGGTCATCCTCCTTTACCTGGTCGGCATCATCGGGCTCGGGCTCTGGTTTGGCCAGGACCAGCACAACACGCGCGACTACTTCCTGGGCAGCAAGAACGTTCCGTGGTGGGGCATCGGCCTGTCGATCGTTGCCGCCGAGACCAGCGCCCTGACCATCATCGGAGTGCCGTCGATGGCTTATGGAGGCAACATCGCCTTCCTTCAAATGATCATTGGCTATGTCATCGCGCGCATCCTGCTGGCGATCGTGCTGGTACCTCATTATTTCAAAGGCGAGATTTACTCGCCGTACCAACTCTTCGCCAACACGTTTGGTCCAGCGGCACGGCAGACCGCCGGTGGATTCTTCCTGCTCAGCGAAACGCTTGCGGCCGGCGTGCGGGTGTACGTAGCCAGCATCCCGGTGAAGCTGATGCTGGGCGATAAGGTGCTCGGGTTCGGCACGGGCGACCCCATCCTTGGCGCAATCCTGCTGTTTGTGGGTTTGTCGCTGCTCTACACCTATGTGGGCGGCGTCAAGGCCGTGATTTGGACTGACGCGGCGCAGTTTGGACTGTTTCTGCTTGGGGGTCTGTTCGCGTTATTTGTTATTCCTTCCCTGGTGGACGGTGGGGCCACCGCGGTATTTGCCAAAGCGGCGGAAGCGGGCAAGCTGCACTGGCTGAATGTGGCGGCGCCGGCTGGGACCTCGCTGGTGAAATTTTTACTGGGCGCGCCGTTTAACATCTGGATGGGAGTCATCGGCGGCACGGTCCTGGTGATGTCATCGCACGGGGCCGAACAGTTAATCGTCCAGCGGGTGCTGGCCTGCAAGTCGGTGGCGGACGGCAGAAAGGCTCTGGCGCTGAGCGCCGTGGTCATCTTTCCGCTATTCCTGATTTTTTTGCTGGTCGGCGCGATGCTATGGGTTTTTTACCAAAGCCATCCGTTCCAAATTGCGCTGCCGGAGCCGCGTCCGGGTTCCGGGATCAAAGCGAACGATTTTGTCTTTCCGATTTTCATGATGACCGAAGTGCCGCACGTGCTGAGAGGATTTTTGATCGTGGCGATTTTGTCCGCCGCGATGTCCTCGGTGAGTTCCGCGCTGACCTCGCTGGCGTCGGTTTCGACCATGGATTTTGTAAAGCATGTGCTGCCGGAGCGAAGTGAGGGCTTTTTTCTGCGGTTCAGCAAGGCGAGCACGGTGGTTTGGGCGGGGATATTGATCCTGGTGGCCTACTTGAGCCGGCAGGTCGAGTTTGTTTTGAACGCGGCCTTTTCGTTACGCGGACTGACCAGCGGCGCGCTGGTGGGCGGTTTGGCGCTGGCGGTGTTTTGGCGCCAGGGCCGCGCCGCGCCGGTGGTAATAGGGATGCTGGTCTCATTGGGTGTGATGACAGCCATTCAGGTTTTGCCTCAATTACCGCAGACCAAGGGCCTCTGGATGAGGATCGTCGGAACCGAAATTTTTTGGCCGTGGTACACGCTGATTGGCGCGTCGATCACCTTAGGGACGGCGATGCTGGTACGGAGGTGGATGCCCTTGCGCCTGGAGACTGTCCCAGAATTAAAAACCACGGACTCACAAACCAGCGGGGCCGCAACCAAGATAGGTGGGAGTAATTAAACCACAGAGACGCGACAGACGCAGAGAAGACAAAGCAGCAGAACCTTTGCACTACGGCAGCCAAACATGCTCACAGCCTCCGAGCAATTTGCGGCGGCATCGGAGCGCGGCCTTAGGCTGCAGAATCAATGAATATGGATTGCGTTGGCCCGTTTCTACAGCCTAAAGCCGCGCTCCAACGTTGCCGTGATCGTCCGTGAAAGCGACAAAACCTTCGCACAGCATGAGCGGTCGCAAATCCGGGAAAACCTCCGCGGCGCGGCTGCGCCTGCGCGTGAGCGCAACCGCTGAAACCATCCTGCGGTCGGGCCATCCCTGGCTGTTCGCGGACAGCATCCGGGAGCAGAATCGCCAGGGGAAACTCGGGGAGTTGGCGGTGGTTTATGATCGGAAGGACAGGTTTTTGGCGTTGGGATTGTTCGACCCGGAATCGCCGATTCGCGTCCGCGTGCTGGTGAGGGGAAAGCCACAGGAGCTTGACCGCGCCTGGTGGCCGGCGCGGTTGGAGCAGGCGCTGGAAAAGCGCCAAGGTTTGTTCGATGACCAGACGACGGGTCACCGTTGGCTTAACGGGGAGAGCGACGGCTGGCCCGGCCTGGTGCTGGACCGTTACGACCGCACCCTGGTGTTGAAGCTCTACACGGCTGCGTGGCTGCCGCACCTGGAGGACATCGCCGGCATCATCCAACAGCAGTTGCAGCCGGAGCGCATCGTGCTCCGGCTCAGCCGCAATATCCAGGAGACGGCCGCTACCCGGTTTGGAAAGAAGGATGGGGAAATCCTGCAAGGGCTGCCGCTCGGTGGGCCGGTCGTCTTCCTGGAGAAGGGTTTGCGCTTTGAGGCCGACGTGCTGCGCGGCCAAAAGACCGGTTTCTTTTTAGACCAGCGCGAGAACCGGCGCCGGGTCGAAGCGCTGGCGCGCGGGCGCACCGTGCTTAACACCTTCAGTTTCTCCGGCGGCTTCTCGCTTTATGCCGCGCGCGGCGGGGCACTTTCGGTCACCGACCTGGACCTCAGCGATTACGCCCTGGTCGCCGCAAAACGCAACTTCGCGCTCAATCAGTCAGAACCTGCGGTGGCTGCCTGCAGTCACGAAACGATTCAGGCGGAAGCCTTTGAGTGGCTGAATCATAAGCCAAGGCGAAAGTTCGGTTTAATTGTTCTGGACCCGCCCTCGCTGGCCAAACGCGAAGCCGAGCGGGCCGGCGCAATTCGGGCGTATGGCCGTTTGACGGCACTGGCGATCGAACACCTCGAACCAGCGGGCATTTTGGTAGCCTGCTCGTGTTCAGCCCATGTCAGCGCCGAGGAGTTTTTTGCGGTGGTGCGAAGAGAAACGAGCCGGGCGGGGCGCGTGTTCAAAGAGCTTGAGACCACGCATCACCCGCCCGACCATCCGGCTGGCTTCAAAGAGGCCAGGTATTTGAAGGCGACCTATCAGTCGTCGGCGTCTTCGTCGAAATCAAACGGCGGGGTCAACCCGGTGTAGTCCCCGACCACCTTCGCATCATAGGGCGAGTACAGCCCCTTTTGCGTGGTATGGAGGTCATAGCCGACGTTGTTGCCGATGGAGCCTCCGCCGGCGAGCGGAAGCCCGTAGCTGGCGACGATCACCTTGGCCTGATTGACGCGGATGACCCGGTTGTTAAACTGGTCACTGATTAAGGTGTCGCCGTTGCGGAGCCGAACCGCGCGGGTCGGCAGCGGCAAGGCGACGCTGTTCGAGTCGGTGCCCGTAAAATATTGCCAGACGGGGATATCGTTGGCATCGACCTCGACGATGCGGGCGTTGCCCGAATCGGTAAGCAGCGTGTGCCCATTCTCCAGGCGGCTGGAGAATGCGAGAATATTAAGCGAATTGGTGGCGGTGAGCGTTCGGACGATCTGATCGGCCCGCGTGACCTCAATAGCCCGGCTGTTGTTCTCGTCGGAGATGAGGACATTGCCATTTTCGAGCAACTCGGCCGAGTTCGGGTTGTTAAGCTGGTCGCCCGCGTTGGTGTTGGAGCCCGGATAGGACCAGACGATCTGCTTGCGCAAGTTCACCTCGATGATCCGGTTGTTGGCCTGGTCGGTGATGAGGACGTGAAAGCTGGGCAGCCAGGTGCACTGCACCGGAGTGCTCAGGAGGTTGGGACCAGAGCCGGTTTGGCCGAATTGACCGTACTGCCAGATGATACGGCCGAAGGGGTCCACCAGGATGACCCGATTATCCGCAGCGCCACCAGGGATCTGGGGTATCACGTTGGGCGGTGTTCCCGTTCCGGCCATCAGGGTCAGCGGCCCAACACGTTGGGCGTCATTGCAGCCGATGATCGACTGGGGCGAAAAATTAAGCGGCCCCAGGCCGAACGACCAAACGATATCACCGTTGGGTTTAGCCTCGATGACACGGTTATTAAACTGGTCGGCAATCAGGATGTTGCCGGGTTGGTTGAAGCTCGGGCTGAGGCTTCCCGCCTGGACGGAAGCGGCCGGCAGCAGCAGCCCGGCGGCGGCCAGGAGCGCGCAAAAAGCACCCGCCTTCCGAAGGACCCGGGTTTTCCACCCCTGACGACGCTGAGAGTTGAGGTTGGCCTGGCCTGGGCGGCCGGCGTGGTTTTCCCGGGGCAGGCCCCGAGCCAGCTTGAGCGTGAATTTGTTTAACATAGCCTTTTTTGGTTTGGTCTAGATTTTCGGGTTAGATCAGTCGTAACCCAAAGTATGAGGGACCAACGCGCCAAAGGTTCCCGACAGGGCGAGAAAAAAGCGCATAGAAACTCCTTTTTGCGGAGCATTGACAAGCATCTTTGCCGGGGGCAGCCTGGGACCATGAGTGGAACAAACCAACCCCCTACCTCACGTCGCGAGTTTCTCAAAAATACTGGCCGCCTGGCGGCCGTCTCGGCGCTGGCAGGCGCCGCGATTCCTTATGTTCATGCCGCCGGGACGGACACGATACAGTTGGCCCTGGTTGGCTGCGGAGGCCGAGGCACCGGCGCGGCCGCCGATGCGCTGTCGGCCAAATGCGGACCGGAGAAGCTCGTTGCGATGGCCGATGTATTTGAGCAGCGGCTCGGCACCAGTTGCGAGGCCTTGACCCGGAATCATGAGGCGCAAGTGGCCGTGCCCGAGGACCACAAGTTCATCGGATTCGACGCTTACCGGAGGGCGATGGATTGCCTGAAGCCGGGCGATGTGGTGATCCTGGCGACCCCGCCCGCGTTCCGCTGGGTGCATTTCACTTACGCGATTCAAAAGGGGTTGAACGTGTTCATGGAGAAGCCCGTGACCGTGGACGCTCCCACGACGCGCAGGATGCTGGCGCTGGCCGAGGAATCGGAGAAGAAGAACCTCAAGGTCGGCGTCGGGCTGATGATTCGGCATTGCAAGGCCCGGCAGGAACTGAAGCGGCGCATTGACGCCGGCGAAATCGGCGAGCTGACGATGCTGCGAGCCTATCGGATGGCGGCGGCGTCGGGGTTGGCTGCTCCAAATCGGTCGGAGATGACCGAGTTGCTGTATCAAATCCGGCGCTTTCACAGTTTCCTGTGGGCCAGCGGGGGCATTTTCAGCGATTATAACATTCATCAAATCGACGAATGTTGCTGGATGAAGGGGTCCTGGCCGGTGCGGGCCCATGCCACCGGCGGCCGGCATTACCGGGGCGAGTCGCTGGACCAGAATTTCGACAACTACTCAGTTGAATATACGTTTGCCGACGGCACGAAGCTCTTTTTCGTTGGCCGCGCCGAAACGGGGTGCCACGACGAATTTGCCAGTTACGCGCACGGCACCAAGGGGTCGGCCGTGATTTCAACCGCAGGCCATACGCCGGGCAAGTGCAAGATTTTCAAAGGGCACAACGTCACGCGGGCGGATATGCTTTGGACCTCCCCGCAACCCGAGCTCAGTCCTTACCGCCTGGAGTGGGAGGATTTGCTCACCGCGATTCGCGAGGATAAGCCTTACAACGAAGTGAAACGCGGGGCCACCGCCAGCCTGGTCACCTCCATGGGGCGCATGGCCGCCCACACCGGCCAGGTGATCAACTACGAGGACATGCTCGCTTGCGAGCACGAATTCGCGCCCACGGTGGACAAGCTGACAATGGACTCGCCCGCACCGCTCCAGTTAGCCGACGGTAAATACCCGGTGCCCGAGCCCGGCTTCAAGCGGGACAGGGAGTTCTAAGCATCTACGATTTACGATTTACGAATTTTCCCGAGAACGGGGGGCGCTTTGATTGGGCTTGATTTAGCTTGATCGCAGCAAGCACCACGAAACCGGCGACGGCCGGACACGCCCTGAGGGTTGGGCAGGGCGCATCCGGGGCCAGGCGGGTGTCGCTGGCCATACGGTTCGGAGGCCGTGATCGCCGAGGCGTCGAGCGCAAGCGCGCATTGCTCGCCCGTGAGCGGCGCGCGAACTAAGTTAAGCCCATGGAACTATTCGGCAACAACTCGCCGACCAACCTGCTGCCTGGCGACGGGACGGTGAATTATTATGGGCGCATCCTCAGCCTTGACGCGGCGTGGAAGCACCATGCCGCGTTGCTCAGCCAGGTCCCTTGGAAACACGACGAGGCAGTCATCTTTGGTAAGCATATCGTGACGGCGCGGAAGGTCGCGTGGTATGGCGACGCCAATTATTCCTACACCTACTCCGGCACGACCAAGCAGGCCCTGGTTTGGAACGAGGAATTGCTGTCGCTCAAAGCCCTCGTGGAAGAATTAACCGAGGCTAAATTCAATTCCTGCCTGCTCAATCTCTATCACGACGGCAACGAAGGCGTGGGCTGGCACAGTGACGATGAGAAATCGCTTGCCCGAAACGCATCCATCGCTTCATTGAGCCTCGGCGCAGAAAGAGAATTTCGCTTCAAGCACAAGCAAACCCAGCAGTCTGTTTCCCTCATTCTTGAACACGGCAGCCTGCTGGTAATGAAGGATACCGCTCAAGCGCACTGGCTGCACAGCCTGCCGAAATCAAAAAAATCAAAACCCCGAGAATCAGCCTCACCTTTCGCACGATCGTTTTGAAGTGATGCGCGGGCCGAGCGCACGCACCCAAACGCTTCGCGACTTCCTTCGCAGGTTCGCTTTCAGCGCTTTCAAATCCTTCGCGCCCGACGAGCAAGTTGCGGAGTTGAAAGGCGGAGGGTTCGCCCAGGATGTTTTCTCTGCGTTTAATCGCGCCGGATGGAATCAATTGCCCGTGGTGATTACCCGGTAGAAGCGCTGGGGGGAGCCGCTGGTTGGGAAGGTGACGGTCACGTTGGTATTCAAGGCGGTCACGTTGCTGAGAACCGACCAGGAAGGCGGGTTGAGCGAAGTTTCGGACTGAACGGTGTAGGTCACGCCGATAGCGGCGGGGAAGGACAGGGAGACGGTGTTGCCCTGCGCGGTTGCGAGCAAGACCAGCGGAGGCAGGAACCGCTTGCCGGCCGGGCCGGCGTTGTAGATGGAGGCGATTTCAGCCGCGGAGAGCGGACGGTTGTAAAGGGTGACTTCGTCCACCAGACCGGGGAAATACTCGCCGCAGCAGACCGAGCTGCCAATGCGCAGGCCGGTCGCGTCCCCGATGTAATTCTGTTGCGCGGCGGCGGTCCCGCCCAAGACGCCATTGACATAAACCGCGGCGTTGGTGCCGTCGAATGTCGCAGTGAAGTGATACCAAACATTGGGCGAGGGAAACACGCCGGAACCGAGAAACGTGGAGCAACCGCCCGGTGGACGAAGTTGAACGCCGAGTTGGCCATCGGTCATCTCGAGGCCCCAATCAAAACAATTGTTCAGCGAGCCGATGATCGTGTGGCGCCCGCTCGGCAGCGAGGAGGGATTGACCCAGGCTTCGAGGGTCCAGTTCGAGCCGGCGCTCCAGGTCCCGAGGTTCACGTAGCTGTTGACGCCATCCAGTTTGAAGGCGGTGCCGACGCGGCCGGGAGCATAAGCGGCATTGCCCTGGAGGGTGCCGTTGTGGGAGCCGAGTTGATCAAGCGCGTTGCTTTCACCGCGCCACCAGCCGAGCAGGCCGCTGGGCGCAAACACCGGCGCATAGACCGTGACGTTATAGAACTGCTCAGCGAACAGGCCGGCGGCGTCGGTCGCGCGGACGACAGAGTTGAAGGTGCCGGTGTTGGTGGGGGTGCCGCTGAGGAGGCCCGCCGAATTGAAGGTGAGGCCCGGGGGCAAGCTGCCGCTTTTAAGCGAATAGAGGACAGTTGGGGTGCCGCGGGTCGAAACGATGGATTGGCTGTAGGGCTGATTGACGATGGCATCGGGCAACGTGGGCAGCGTCGTGAAATAAGGGCCGCTGGTGGTTTTGCCGGCAGCGCTCGCGTAGTAAATCCCCGCGATTTCCTGCGCGGTCAGGGCCCGATTGTAGAGGGCGGCTTCATCAATCCGGCCCTTAAGAAAAAAGGTACGTGTCCCGTTATCAGTATCGCCGCCCAGGAGCAAAGGATTGCTGTCGTAAGCTATGTTGCGGTCGGCCAAGCCGCTGGCGACGTCGGTGTTGTTGAGATAAAGCACCTGCTGCCGAGTCGCGCTATCGAAGGTATAAGCGACGTGATACCATTGCGCGACCGTAGGGGTGAAAGGAGAGGAGAGGGTCGGGCCGAATCCGTTGACACTCGAGATGACGGCTTTGAGGGAGCCATTCTCGAGCCAAAGCAAGAAAGAATCCAATGTGCTACCGCCGAGAGGTTTGTCGAAAATGACCTGGATGCCGGTGTTGGCGTCAAACCTGACCCAGGCCTCGATGGTGAGGGAGGCCGGGCGCAGGCTGGGCGAATCGGGAATCAAGACACAATCGGAGATGCCGTCCAGCGCGAAGGCCTGGCCGACCTCGCCCGGCGCGTAGAGGGTTGCATTGAGAGCGGTGCCGTTGTTGGTGCCGGCCGAATCCAGCGCATTATTCTCGGCGCGCCACCAGGAAACCAGGCCGGCGGGCGGTGGGACAGGCGTGGCCACGCGCAGCGAGAAGTTTTGGTCGGCATAGAGTCCCGCGGCATCCGTCGCGCGTATGGTGAAAGTGAAGAGGGCGGCGTTGGTCGGCACGACCGGCAATGCGTTAGTCGGCGTCCCGCTCAACAGGCCTTGAGAATTGAACGTCAGGCCCGGAGGCAAAGAGCCGCCGGTCAACGTATAACTCACGGATGGGGCGCCCCGGACAGTGGAAACCATTTGGGTGTAGGCAATGCCGTAGGCCGCATCCGGCAGGACGGGCGGGATGGTGAAGTAGGGGCCGGCAGGAGTTTTGCCCGCCGCGTCGGCGTTGTAAATTGCAGCGATTTCCCCCGGGCCTAGCGCGCGGTTGTAAAGCGTGGCTTCGTCGATGCGTCCCTGGAGGAACGAGGTCAGGCTGCCGTTGTCAACGTCAGCGCCCAGGAACAGCGGATGGGTATCATAGCCAATTCCGAGGTTGGAGATGCCGAAGGCGACGGCGGCGCCGTTCAAATAGAGAATCTGTTGTTTGGTGGAATCATCGAAAGTGAAGGCGACGTGGTACCATTGCCCCGAGACAGGGGAGAATGCGAAGCTGACTGGGGAACTGGCGCCGTTGATGTCTGATATGGTTCCTTTCAGGTAGCCGTTTTCCAGCCAGACCTGGTAGGAGTCGCTGACGCCGCCGCCGACGGTTTTGGCGATGATGCTCTGGACGCCATTGGGGGAGAAGAACATGACCCAGGCATCGAGAGTGACGGAAGCGGGGCGGAGGGCCGGCGCATCCAGGATTTCTACCGCGTCGCTGCTGCCGCTCAGGGAGAAGGCCTGGCCTACTTTGCCGGGGGCGAAGCTGGCGTTGTTGATCAGGAACCCGTTATTGCCGCCGATGGAATCCAGGG
>Ga0210408_10001021_pt1 | contig 30871 bp, 19 predicted proteins | sample IncBWH4MmetaG_FD_155471 | JGI IMG/M metagenome (GOLD analysis project Ga0210408, IMG submission 155471) | Forest soil microbial communities from Barre Woods Harvard Forest LTER site, Petersham, Massachusetts, United States - Inc-BW-H-4-M | ecosystem: Environmental > Terrestrial > Soil >... | reverse complement strand
GTGGGTCGCCGGTCCCGAGATGGTGTTCGGCGCCACGGGTCTGGGCGCCGTGGATGCCCCGGCCGCGATGATGGCCAACGGCAACATCCTTTGCTCCCTTGGCCCCACCAACGGCTTTAACGCTCCGACCTACTTTTACGAGTATGACTACGTTGCCAATGCCTTCACCCAGGTCAACGGCCCGACGGGCACCACCTTGAACACAGCGCCGTTCGCCACCACTATGCTCGATCTGGCAGACGGCAGCGTGCTGTTCATCTCGGGCCAGGGCAGCACGCAACTATATATCTACCTGCCGGCGGGTTCCCCGCTGCCGGCGGGCCAACCCGTTATCAACAACATCACCGAAAACACGGATGGTTCCTTCCACTTGGCCGGCACCGGGCTCAATGGCATCTCCAGCGGCGCCGCTTATGGCGACGACTGGCAGATGGACAGCAACTACCCGCTGGTCCGCATGACCAATACCCTCACCGGCAATATCTATTACGCGCGAACCTACGGCTGGAACAGCACCAGCGTCATGACCGGCAACCGAATCGTGACCACCGAGTTCTCGTTGCCGGCCACCCTTCCCCCGGCAACTTATTCCCTGGTGGTCGTGGCCAATGGCAATCCTTCCGCGCCGCTCACCTTCGACTATTCGCCGCCCGCGGCGCCGGCCGGTTTGAGCGCAACCATCGGCAACTCACAATTGGGGCTGAGTTGGAACGCCGTGCCCGGCGCGACGGCTTACAACCTGAAACGTTCGAACACCAGCGGCGCGTATTACGAAACCGTCGCCACGCTCCCCGGAACCAATTACACCGATACCGGGTTGATCAACGCGACGACCTATTATTATGTCGTTAACGCGGTAGGCAGCGGCGGCCCCAGCGCCTACTCCGCTCAACTCGCCGTTGCGCCGTTCGGCCCTCCTCCGGCACCGACGGGCCTGTCTGCGGGCCCCGATAGCTACCTGGGCGTGAGCCTGTCCTGGAACGCCAGTTCGGGCGCGGCCACTTACAACGTCAAACGTTCCACTAGCAGCGGGGGGCCTTACACGAATGTCACCAACCGGCCCAACCCCGATTACGACGATACCGATGTGCTGGACGCCACGGCCTATTACTATGTCGTCTCGGCGGTGAGCGCCGGCGGCGAAAGCGCCGACTCGGCTCAAGCCGCCGCCATTGCCTCGGCGGCAGGAGATGTCACCAACGGCCTGGCGGGCAATTGGAGATTTGATGACGGCACGGGAACCACAGCAACGGATTCTTCCGGCAACAACAATACCGGGACGTTGCTTAACGGTCCGGCCTGGGTTGCTCCGGGACGGATTGGGCCTGCGGCGCTGTCCTTCATTGCCAGCAATCAGCAATCGGTGACGGTAGCCAATTCAGCCAGTCTGAACATGTCGGCGGGAATTACCATCACCGCCTGGATTAACGCCGCGGACTGGAGCGGCAACCGGCGCATTGTTCAGAAAGGCAATTCGGACAACCAATACCGGTTCCTCGCCGAGAACAATGTCTTTAAGTTCCACCTGAACGGTGTCTCCACCGTCACCAGCGCGTTGCCGCCTTCCAATGTCTGGATCCACGTCGCCGGTACCTGGAATGGCTCGACCATGCTCATTTACACTAATGGCGAGCCGCAAGCGACCCTGGCTGCCGGCGGCGCCATCGCCACTACCCTCGACCCCCTGGCCATTGCCAAAAAGAATACCGGCACATCGGTTGGTGATTTCTTCAACGGCCAAATCGATGAGGTGCGCATCTACAACCGCGCCCTGGGCCAGGCGGAAATCAATACGGTCATGCACGCCGGAGACAGCGTGCCCGCCACGCCCACCGGCTTGAGCGCAGCCGCCGGCAACGCCCTGGCGACCGTGTCCTGGACGCGCGGTTCCGCTGCTTCCAGCTATAACGTCAAACGCTCGACTGCCAGCGGCGGACCTTACTCTACCATCGGCAGCTCCTTCGCCACTACCTACACCGATGCCGGGGTGACCAATGGAACGACCTATTATTATGTCGTTTCCGCCGTCAACTTCACCAACGAGAGCGCCAACTCCAGCCAGGTCAGCGCCAGGCCCGGGATTGGCGTTACGTTCTTTGTGGACATCAATTACAGCGGGGCGGCCGGCCAGATCTTGGGCGCCGGGAATTACACGCTGGCCCAGCTTCAAGCCGCAGGCATTCCCAACGATTCGGCCTCCTCCTGCAGGATTCCCAACGGCTGGACCGTCATTGTGTATCAGAACGACAATTACGGCGGCACTTCATGGACCCTGACTTCGGACACGCCCAACTTTACTGCCTATAGCGGTCTCAATGACAACATGTCGTCGTGCAAGATCATCGCTGGCTCCCCGCCGTCCACACCGGCCGGCCTGGGCGCGGCCGCCGGAGACACGCGCGTGGCCTTGTCGTGGAACGCCAGTTCTGGCGCCTCCGTTTACAACCTGAAACGCTCGACCACCAACGGCGGCCCCTACGCCCTGCTCGCCACCACCACCGCCACGAATTACACCGATACCGGGCTGGCGGATGGCACGGCCTATTATTATGTCGTCGCCGCGGCAAATACCTTCGGTGAAAGCCCGGATTCCGCGTCCGTCAGCGCCACACCCGCCCCGCCGCCGGCCGCCCCGGCCGGGCTGAACGCGACCGCCGGCTACTGGCAAGTAAGCCTGTTGTGGAACCCCAGCGACGGTGCCACCGGCTACAACCTGAAGCGTTCGACCGCCAGCGGGGGACCGTACACGAACCTGGCCGTCCTCACCGTCACGAATTATACCGACACCGGATTGCTCAGCGGCACAACGTATTACTATGTCGTCTCCGCCACGAACAACCTCGGTGAAAGCCCCAATTCCTCCGAAGCCGGCGCGACGCCCTTTGCGCCGCCCATCGTGCTGACCGCCGGGCCGCCGACCAACGGCCAGTTCACCCTGCAGTTCCAGGGCGTGGACGGCCACAATTACATTGTCCAAATGTCCACGAACCTGATGGACTGGGTGCCGGTGTTCACCAATCAAACAACCGGCGGCCTCTTCCTCTACACCGACACGAACGCGACCGACCCGGCGCGCTTCTATCGCATCCAACAGTAAGCTCCTGATTATAATGATCTTGCCCAGCAGATCAGGTTGTTCGAACGGATGGTCTGTATAATCATTGTTCGGCATAGACGCCTATGAATCGCTTTTTCAGGCCATCCCTTCCCACGGTGCTTCCTCCATTGCTATTGCTTGTCTTTGCAGTAATGCCAGTGTTGATCCTGCGCTACTCGCTTTACTCAGTCCTAGCCTATCCTCTCCTCCCGATCATTCACGGGCTCGGCTGGGTCTATCAGGATCACCCAGAGTTCCTGACGCCTGCGGCCACCATGCTCACCGCTGCGGTTTGGGCTCTGCCTCTCTATGCCGTCGTTTGCAGTGGGCGCTATCTTTTGAGGAGGGGATGAAAACTTTGCCGAACAAATCGGCCCAGCCAATGCCGGGAGTGCGTCTCTGTTGCGATCGGGCGCCATCGGCCCGGCATGGCTGGCCTCCGCGTTGCGCGGCGAAGCGTTCGAGAAAGACTCCAAGGCTAAAAACATATGGACAAAGTTACACGATACGAATGGCACGGTAGCGGGATTATTTTGGTCCTGCTCTGCATCCTGGGAATCACGCTGCCGTTTGCGGTGGTGTATTTCATCACCAACTTGCTGAGAATCGAAACCGAGGTTGCGGATGGCGCGAAGCTCTCCGAGTTCCTGGAGGCACGGCAATAAGGCGCCCAACCGGGATGCGAGGCAACGTGGGCGTATCCGGACACTGCCCCCAATACCGCTTTGCCCGCGCGGAGCGCGGCACATTGCTCCCCCGAAGGGGCAAGAACATATCAGCCCCGGCCAAGCGCTGGTGGCCGTCCGCAAGGACCCGCCCGGGGTAAACCGCCCCCGATTTTCACTCCCCCTCTCCCCATCTGATGGGCAGAGGGGAAAGGGGGTGAGGGGCTTGGAGGGGCAGTGCCCGGATACGCCCCGTTCCAAATGCGAGAGGCAATTATAGTGGCTCACGGTTTGACTGCGCCTATACTGCGGCACTATGACCGACGACAAATTACTGTGTCCAAAATGCAAGGGTGAAATGGTCCAAGGATTTGTGCCGGACTATACCTATGGAGGCATCCTGGTAGAAGGCTGGCACGCAGGCCAACCGAAGAAATCGATTTGGACCAGAACGAAAGCTCCGGCTGCTGCAGGTGTACCACTCGGAGCATTCCGCTGTCAGAAGTGTGGCTTCCTTGAGTTCTACGCTGACCCCAGGTTTGCAGCGCAATGAAATCGAACCCTTCGCTCCACCCCTATGAGCTGCATCCTCTCCCCTGCCCCTCCGGTCGAGGAGAGGGAGAGCGAAGAAGCTCGGAGCCAACCGATCAGGGCTGGGGTGCCGGTTTTTGGGGTGGTCCGTGCTGGAAATTTGGTGTAAGTTGCTCATCATAAGAAGCCTGACCATGCGCCTCGCGCTGTTCAATATACGAACGGATGCTTCGTTGAATAATAGTTAGGCTTAGAAGAACGCCATGTTTGGCATCCACAACTATACCGGCTTTGTCGCGGCGATTGCCGCATTCCAGATTATCCCCGGCCCCGGGACGCTGGCGATTCTTAACGCAACAGCGCGGCATGGCGTCCGCTCGGGAATGGGCGCTGTTTTTGGCACGCTGACTGGCGATCTCCTCTTCATGCTCGGTGCGGTGCTCGGTCTGGCGGCGGTGCTTGCGGCGCGGCCGGTCATATTGTCCTCGTTGCAGTGGGTGGGGATTGCTTATCTGTGTTGGTTGGGCTTGAACCTGCTCCTCGCGCCGATTGCCGAGGACAGAGCGGATGCAGCGCGAGTGCAAAATCATTGGACATGTTTCCGACAAGCGTTCGCTGTGTGCCTGACCAACCCGAAAGCCATCATGTTCTTCATGGCGTTTTTTCCATTGTTTCTCACCACCGACTCGCGCCCCCACACGCTGGGCGTAATGATGGCTCATGTGAGCCTGATCAGCCTGGTGTATCAGACCGGGCTCGTGCTCGTCGGCAATGTGGTCGCGGTGAAGCTGTCACGGTTTCACTGCGCCCGGGTTTTGGCCAGACGCCTCGTTGGGCTGGGGCTGCTGGGCTTCGGTATCAAACTGGCCATCAAGCGACAATGACACAGCCCAACACCAAAGCAGATGCACCGAACCCCGCGATGACGTCTCTGTTTCAAATCGCGAGCCATTGGCGCGGGGTTGGTGATCTGCGTCGTTGGGTGAGTAGCTTGGATGGCAAGTATCTACACAGCTTGGAAAAAGACTGATGCCCCCGTTCGGTATCAAGGCGGACAGGTGGTCGTCCAACTGGGAGACCGGGTGGAGTTACACGGTCTTTTCCGAAAGCGCCGAGGAGTTGTGAACTATGTGCCAGGCATTTCTCAGCCACATGGGGAAATGGAGCACGACGGGCTGCATTGGGTCGGCGTGTCTTTCTTGGACGGCACGTTTACTGGAACCGTTGTCGATCCAGATACTGGCTGCCTCCGCAAGAAAGTCGCGTTTGTCGAGCGGGGGCCAGCAGACGCGGCCACTCCTCTTCCGCCTGGACCTTTCGAGTGAGCACGAACCACCCAAAGCGCCTGCACCAAACCGCCGCCTGCGCTGTCCGCTCGGAGCCCTGGCCGGATTTGGATATTCTGTTTGCGCTCAGCCTGCCGTCCCGGCGGCGGTGGGTGATCCGCGCCGTTGCTCCGCAGGCGAGAATGTGGCATACTCGATGTCTTTAAATGCGTTGACAGAGTCAGCTTTGTGATGCAAAGTGAAGCATATGACTGTCCCGAGTATGCTTAAGAAACCGAGCGGCTTTCTTCCGGTGGCGATGTCGCTGACCGCGTTCGCCCTGGTTGTCGCTCATCTTCTCCGGTATGGCCCTGCGCCTCAGGTCGATGAAGGGGCTTCCGCCCACCTGTGGCAGCTACTTATGGCGTCCCAGCTACCGCTGGTGGCCTTCTTCGCGATCAAGTGGCTACCGCAGGCTCCACGGCAAGCACTGTCGGTACTCGCGTTGCAGGCCGCCGCGGGGCTCGCAGCGCTTGCCCCCGTTTACCTTCTCCACTGGTGAGCGAGACCGCCTGACACTTACCCCAGCGTCGCATCACGGGTCGGACGGCCCAACGTTTAGGCATATGAATGCTTCGATTCCACAATCTCGACGAAATCTGCCGGTTGGGTTAAGCGTGGTCGTGTGGTTGTCAGCATTCCTCAGCCCGACTGCCTGTTTTCTGCTGCTGCTTCTGGCCAACAAGTTCCAAATCCCAAACCTGCCGGCGGAGTTCGTCTGGTCGCTGTTATTCCTCGTCCCCGCAGTTGCCCTGCTTGTTTGCGAGTCGGTGGTGTGGTCTTGCAGCAAGACAGTCGGTCGCAAGATTGGTTGGATGCTTTTCACGCTCTTGGCGATGTTGCTCCAGTTTGGAATCATACTTGTGATTCTGCGAGTGATTCTTGTGACGGCGATTGGATATGTTCAGTGACCCTATGCTTACCCGTTCGCTCCAGCCCACCGCCGACGTCCCTTCCGTTTTCAACGGTCGTCGGAAGTCCCGGGACCCTTGAGATCACACCCGGACGATGAACCCTACTGTGCCCTCAACGCCACCGCCGTCATCATGGACTGCGGGTTCCTAAAATCATCCTCGTCCTCGTTCTCTTCCTCTTCCTCTGGAGGCTTGCGCCTGTGGGGCAATGACTTATGCACAAAGGTGCGAAATTAAATTTACATTCGCCGGGAAAGGACTAATGGTGCATTGATGAAAAGGGATATCTCATCCCACGGCGGGCAGTCGAAGAGATTACAATTACTCAACGCACTCGTCCTGTTCTTGGCAGTCTCCGGCCGAGCCGAGTTTTGGCAATCCCAACAGCTCAACTGCGCGATCAGTCTGCCATTAGAAAGCGGTTGGACTCGGCTAACCCCGCCAGCAGACATGGTCAAAGTCTCGATCCGTTCTGCAGACCGCACAAAAGTCATAACCGTTTATGTGTCAGCCATGGATCAAGGTCTGACTGAGGAGAGCTTCATTCAACGTTTCAAGAATAGCTGGTTTGAGCACGGTACTGGCAAGGGCAGGGTCGAGGGGCCAGTCACGCTTGGTGGTCGTCCCGGTTACCTTCTGAAGGACATCGCGAACTTGGGCGGGAAGGAGGTGCACAGAGCCGACACCCTGGTGATTGACGGTGGCAGACTCTACCAGATTGATGCGCTGGGAGTGGGATCTGATCCGATGAATGATCCTGTTGTCACGAAATGCATTGCGAGCTTCCGTTTCCTTGGTCAAGCGGCATTACCACCAACCCCCAAGCCCGCTTCCAACAACCCAGATGACCAGTTACCAGAGCGCATTGGTCATATTACATTCGTGGTCCTGGTGGGGATAGTTATTGTGTTTGTTCTTGTTAAGATTGCCAGGAAGAGACGGGATTAGAGAAATGGTAAAGAATCCTGGCTCTTGCCGGAGCGGACGCGCCGGTTGCGTTTCCGTTTGCATTCGTGCATGATTGGCGGCGCGCCGCTCAGCGTCACGTTAGGCCACCACAATGAACCTGAATCAAGTCACCGTAGCCTCCACCGACGTGGCCCGCTCGATTGAGTTCTATTCAAAGCTTGGCCTGAAGCTCATCGTCAACAGTCATTCCAAGTACGCGCGCTTCGAGTGCCCCGAAGGTCACAGCACCTTCTCTGTGCATTTCGCCGAACGGGTCGGCCCCTCACAAACCTTGGTTTACTTTGAGTGTGCCCACTTGGACGAAACGGTCGCAAAACTTCAGCAACTCGGCGTTAAGTTCACATCCCTGCCCATCGATCAATCATGGCTTTGGAGAGAGGCGCGTCTTGAAGACCCGGACGGCAATGCAATCTGTTTATTCTATGCTGGACCTAATCGGCTCAATCCACCGTGGCGACTGCCTAACCACCAGAAAGGAAATCATGAATGCTGATCCGCAGCGTTCGGCGGTATTGCCAGGATGAAGGAAATCATTCACCAGTTTGACGTGTCGGCCCACAGTGAACAGTTGGCCGCCCTGTGGCAGCATGTCTTCGGCTATTCGAGCCCGCACAACGCACCGCAGTTTGTGATCGACAGACCGAGCAAAGGGTCAGCATGGGCAAGAAGATCCTCGCAAATATCCCCAGTGCCGAACCCGGCGCTCCACCCCTATGAGGCCACGCCACGCCGGTTAGCAGTTCGGGCGTCACTGGCAGGGCCAGCCATCGCTCACTTCCGCGTTCGGCGGCATTCGTTATTACACGCGCACAACAAAACAAAAATGAAAAGACACAATTATGGGATTCTTATCCAGTCTGATTCAAATCAAACGTCAGCGGCGGCTGCCTCCCGTCGCTCACCCTGAAGGTTGCGCCCTTGCCTTATCACCGTTTGCCTTTCGAAAAAACCTGTTGACGGAGCGCTTGCTTTGTGTTACAAAGTATCCATGAAAGCAAACGAGCGAATTATTGCCATCTTCGAGTTGTTTCTCGTCTTCCCTGCCGCCCTGTTTATGGTCGCGCTCTTCCTGCGCGAAGTTCAGCCCCTGGCGCAGACTGGGCGTTTGGTCGAGTGGTTCAGCCACCATGTGGTTCTCGGACTCTATGTCTTCCTCATCGCGATGCCGCTTGCCGCGTTGGTCATCGGCGGCGCTATTGTCCTGCGAAGCTGGCGCAGCGATGCGGAATTTCGGCGAGCCGCATTCGAGGTTTTTACCGCTGCCCGCGCGCACCTGGCGTCCCTGCTAATCGCGGGAGCCACCCTGATGGCCGGGGGCATTCTTGCCCTCGTTGCCATGCACCTGATCACGGAATGACGATTACCGGCCCGGCGCCTAATCAATCGCGCCAGCCAGGGCCGCGAGAGCGGCCTTCCATTTTCCACGCCGGCTTGGCCCAGCCTGGGTGCGCTCGTTATTGGGCCCCCAGGGCGCATCCGGACTCTGCCCCCAATACCGCTCTGCCCGCGCGGAGCGCGGCACATTGCCGCCCCGAAGGCCAGCGGGGTGAGATGTTCCGAACAACAACCGCGGCAGGTCCCATCTCGTCACTACCCGGGCCGCACCGAACGCCGCTCATTCATTCCGATGAAGTAGGGCAGGCGTCTCGACCAATACCCCAGGATTTCTTCATCCCGCAAGGGATGATTGAAAATAGCCCACCCGCTTCAGCGGTGGGTAGGCCCGCTCTCAACGGTTTGCAAAGTCCCGCCAGGGACGGCAGACGATAGAAGATCCTCACCCCGGACGCAGCTCCAGCCCCGGCGGCCGAAGGCGAGATCCAAATATGGTGGCTCCCAGTTTGACCGCGCCTATACTGCGGCACTATGACCGACGACAAATTACAGTGTCCAAAATGCAAGGGTGAAATGGTCCAAGGGTTTGTGCCGGACTATACCTACGGAGGCATCCTGGTAGAAGGCTGGCACGCAGGCCAACCGAAGAAATCGATTTGGACCAGAACGAAAGCTCCGGCTGCTGCAGGTGTACCCCTCGGAGCCTTCCGCTGTCAGAAGTGTGGCTTCCTTGAGTTCTACGCTGACCCCAAGTTTGCAGCGCAATGAAATCACCGAGCGAAATCGCCGAGCGAAATCGCCGGAGCCAACGCCGGTTTCCGCGCCGGGTTTGCCGGGAAGTCGTTGGTTGTCCTGAGTCTCAGCCCCTGCGTGGCGGGGCTCAATCGTTCGGCGTCATTCGTTATTTCACGCGCACAACAAAACAAAAATGAAAAGAGACATTTATGGGATTCTTATCCAGTCTGATTAATTTACGACGTTTGCCACAGATCGAGCGGAAACTGGATGCTTTAGAGCGGAAGCTGGATGCTTTGCTCGAGCATCAGGGTGTTGGTGTTCCGCCGCTGCCGATTGTGTCCGAGGAGGTTCAGTCCATTGCGCGCGATCCCGCCCGGAAGATTGAAGCCATCAAATTACATCAAGACCAGACCGGTCGTGGCCTGGCGGAAGCGAAGCATGAAGTCGAGGAGTTTATTAGGACTATTCAGTGAGACATGCCCCTGCCGCCCAGCCCGCCGGGCGGAGCAAACGGGAAGGTTACACGTTATCGGCCTCAGGGCGGTGTTTTAACGCGGAAGAACCGCCTGGGCAGAGTCGTGGGGTTGGTGAACCAGAATTGGCCGTTCACCAGGGAGTTGGTCGAGAACGTAAGCCAGGCCGCCAGGTTGGTCGAGGTTTGGACGACAAACCGCTGCGGAGCGTTGCCGGTGACCTGAAAGGCGAATTGGCCGCCGGGCAAAAGGAACGGGGACCTCAACTCGAGTTGCGGGAGGCTCACGTTAAGGGTCCAGGCAATGGTTTGGACGAGGAGATTGGTGGGGTCGTTACGCACGAGGCTGGTGTTGTCGGTCACGAGGGCGGTAATGGTATGGGAGCCGTTGGCAAGGGACTGGCGTAAAACCGTGAGGGAAGCGTTGGTCGCATTGGACAGCGGGGAGGAGTCGGCGGACCATTGGACGCTGAGGGAATGGGAGGCGGGTTGGAGCAGGTCGAGGTTAAAGGCCAGCGCCTGGGTGGCAGTGACGGAAAGATTGGTGCCGGCGGGGAGGAAGGCATCCACCGGCCGCACTTTGCGGTAGAAGGAGAGGACCATGGTTTCGGTGCAAACGGCACAGAAGGGGGAGTATTGGTTGCGCATCAGGCAGTTGACCTGGGGCCGGAACCAGTTGGTGGGGTCGTAATGGGCGCCCGGGAACAAACCGACGGCGGAGGCGAAGGCGGAGGTGACGGGGGTGGGGACGGGCGTGGCAGGTGAAATCCAGGCGTTCCATTTAATCAAGGAGCGATTGGTCTGGCGGGTGGTGTTGGGGTCCTCGGTTGAGGAGGAGACGTAAAGGTTGGTGTAATCGTATTCATCGCCGAGGTTGGCGACGACGTGTCCGGTTTCGTGGGTGAGGATTTCGGGGTAACCGAAGGCAGTGGAGGCGATGGCGGTGTGGTCGAAGCCATCTGAGCCGCCGCTGGTGGAATCGTTGACGAGCAGGACCGGGAGGTTGGCATTGGGCATATAGGACTGGAGCAAGGCATCGACTTTGCCCTGGCCGTGGGAGTAGTTCGGGTCGAAAGCGTTGGGGGGAATGGTGATGATATAGTCGTTGAGGAGATCGTAGGAGCTGTTAAAGAAAGTATTGCGCGACTGGCCGTAGGCCGGGTGAGTGGAACCGGAGTTGGTGGAAGCGACGGAGATAGCGAAGGCGTTAAAGTAATTGGAGTATTCGGAGTAGGGCTGATGGGCGAACAGAGCATGGAGGGCGTTGGTGGCATCGATTTGGAACTGGGCGAGTTGGCTGGTGGTGTAGCCTTCGGAGAGGAAGACGATATTGAAACGGTTGGAGGCGGGGCCGTTGGTGAGGATGGTTTGAAAGACGGGTTGGGCAGGGGCGGCGGGCGGCAGGAGCAGGAGCCACAGCCCGAGGAAAGCGCAGGCGATTTTGGCGCAGGGACGCAAAGGACGCAGCGCGGAAAGCCGCAACCAAGGATCTTAACCACAGGTGGACACAGATGGACGCAGATTTTACAGAAGGAAACAGAGCCAACGGAGGGGCAGACGGATGGCCAGAAAAAGGCACAAAAAGACACAAAAAGGAGAGTCGTTGGTGGCGGTTCAACTATAAACAGGCCACCCCTCCGGGGTTTTGGGCCGGACCGCAACTGGTTTGCTGATTCAGGTCGCATGAAGTTGTGGGTAATGCCAAGGCCTAAAGGCCGCGCCGAAATTGCTGGCTGGTTGCAGCATGGTGCGCTGTTTGAATCTATTCAAAGCTCAGGCGAAAGAATTCGTTCGTGGCCCCGATGGGAAGGGTGACGGTGAAATGGCCATTGGTCGTGACCGGGAGGTTGGTGACGGTGGCCCACTGGACGGGCGGGGCGAGGCTGGCGGCCTGTTTCAGGACGAAACCGGCGGCGGTATTAGTCCAGGAGAAGCTGGCCTGGTGGTTGGAGCCGGGCGTGATGGCCAGCAGGGGCACGGGAGCGGCGGATTGGCAGGCGGAAAATTCGGACGTATTGCCGGCTGGGTCGGTGGCGGTAGCGGTGATGGCATAACCGGGAGGCACAGGAACCGGCAAGCGCGCGAGGAAACTGGCATTGCAGGTTCCATCGGTCATCGCGTTGGCGTCGCCCAGGTAGATGCGGCCTTCGCCATAGCCGGAGCTGTTGCAAACCGGGTTGGCGAAGAACTGCAAGAGGAAGGCGGTGTTGGGAGCGCTGTTGAGCGTGCCGCGAGTGCCGGTGGCGCCGCCGCTGACGGCCTGGGTCAGGACGGGGAAATTCTGGAGCAGATTGGCGCCGGAGTCGGTATCGCAGGGATCGTTGGGGGTGACGCCTGCCGGGCCGAGATCAATTCCCAAAGCGCCATTGGAGAAGATGGCGTTGCCGAGGATACGATTATTGAAGCTGCCGTTGCGGATGCGCACGCCGGCAAAACCGGATGGGGCAAAGGCGATGACATTGGCAGCGGCGCCCGGGCCGCCGATGGTGGTATTGGTCACGCCGGCTTCGCACTCGAGGTTGTGAAAGGTGTTGGGCAAGGCGGAAAGGGCGTCGGCTTTGGTCCCGATGAGATTGCCCTGGATGACACTCCAACCGGCGTTGGTCAGGAAGATGCCGCGCGTGCCGTTGCCGGAGATAAGGTTGCCGGCGCCGGGGAGAGGGCCGCCGATGGTGTTGCTGGGAGAAGTCTCGATGTAAATTCCTTCAAGCGCGTTTCCCCGCGCGGAGTTGCCGGTGAGGTCGGTGCCCAGCTTGTTGCCTTGGAGCAGGTTGCCGGCGGCGCCGGGGCCCACAATGTAGATGCCGGCATCGCCATTGGCCGAGATGACGTTGCCCGTAGCCGCAGCGCTGCCACCGATGGTATTCGCTGGCGCGTCGGCAACGAGAATCCCAGCCGAACCGTTGCCCAGGGCCCCCCCGCCGTTCGCCGTTACACCAATGTAATTGTCCTGCAGCGAATTCCCCGTCGAACCTCCGAACAGCTCGACGCCATAGTACGCGTTGCCCGACAGCACATTGCCCGCCTGAATCGACGGCACGCCAATCGTGTTCGCGTTCGCCTTATTGAGCGAAATCCCGTTGAACTGGTTCGGCAGCGCCTTCGCCCCCGTAATATCTGTGCCGATGTAATTGGCGGCGACGGTGTTGCCGACCGCGTTGGTAAGGAAGATGCCATCCTGGAGATTGCCGGCGAGCACATTCCGTCCGGTTCCCAAAGTAGTCCCGATCATATTGCCGCTCGCGCCCGACAGGGTTATTCCGGCAAAGGTGTTGCCCAGCGCGAGCATCCCCGACGCATCCGTGCCAATCAGGTTCCCGAACACCGCATGGTTCGCCGCCCCTGCGCCCAGCGACACCCCCGCTTTGCCGTTGCCGCTAATGACGTTCCCCTGCCCGAGCCCGCCAAGGAGGCCCCCGATGATGTTGCCGTTGCCGCCCTGAAGAGTTAAGGGCAACCGTTGAACCGGGTTTGTGGGCTGAAACGTATGCTGGCCCGACGCGAAGCTGAGGCTTAGTTCTCATGGGTGGAACGGTAGAGGCTGTGTGGGCCGGGACCAATGTGTCAAGGAGCTTTATCAAGGGGTCTTGACGGTTCTCGGGGGTTTTTGGACCATGGGTTGTATGAAGGGAACTTTGGATTTCACCTGGATCACGAAGGTGCCGGAGGGGAAAAGGCGTGTGTTGGCGAAATTGTGGGCGAAGTTTCAGCGGATGAAGCCGGAGGGGAAGCGGAGGGTGATGGTCAGGCGGAAGATGGCAGCGGAGTTGTTGGGGGTGTCGAATCAGTGGCTGGGGCAATTGATAAAGGTTGGAAGGGTTGAGAGTTGCAGGATTGGCGGTGCCAGATTCGTGGTGGGGAGTTCATTGGAGGCGTTCGCCAAGACGAGGAGGTGGCAGCGTCGGCGGGCGCCGGTGCGAGCATGGACGGTGGAGGAGGAGGAACTGCTCGGGACGATGCGTGACACGGAATTAGGGGCGAAACTGGGGCGAACGGTTACGGTGGTGAGGTACCGGAGAAGGGCGCTTGGGATCGGGTCTGTGCGGGGGAGCCGGCCGTGGACGGCGGACGAGGATAAACTGCTAGGCACGATGGCTGACGCAAAGGTGGCGGCGAAACTGGGGCGGACGGTTCCGCGTGTGCGGTATCGGAGGTGGGTGCTGGGCAGGGCGGGAAAAAAGCAGGGGCGCGAGCCTTGGACGGCGGAGGAGGACAGGGTGCTGGGTACTGCACCGGACCTGCTCGTGGCTCAGAAGCTGGGGCGGACTTTTTCTGAGGTTATAAAGCGAAGGTGTAAATTGGCGGTGGACTGCTACCGGTGGAGGCAGCGAGTGGCGAGGTTGAATGGTGAGCGCGTGGCCGGCGGCGCGAAGAGTCGGGGGCAGGCGCGCGGGGTGGCTGCGAACATGCGCAGGCGGTGGGGGTGGGCGTGAGGGAGACATACTAATCCTTCCAGCGGTCTCGCAACTGGTCCAAGGAAATCCAATGGGAGGGGTCGCGGTCGTCTATTTTGCGGGCGAGTTCCTCAGGCGTCACCGGTTCGCGGAGATGCCGGAGAAATGCCAAATACGCCGCGAGCTCGTCCTGCCGCTTTTTGGACATGTTCGTCACCGCTTCCTTAATTTCGTCAAGGGTCATGATCAGTGGAACGCCCAGTCGTGGATTACTGGACATCGGGGAAAACTTCTCTCAGCATTTGGTCACGCTTTTCCGGGGGCATAGGCTCATGCCAACCTCGATAATCTGCCCGGAGAAGCTCGACTGTGGCGGCGAGCGATTCAGGTGTCGCCCCTTCGACGTTCTCAGGCAGGCCGGCTTGCGCGCCGAGAGGCAGCAAGTACTCACCATCGGCAATCAATCGTTGGAGCAAGGTCTTGTGCGCGGCCAGGTCCTCCCGGGTGGGCTCCCGGAGAAACATGCGCTCGTCCTCAACTTTGCGGAAGGCCCTGATTTTTTTGAGCCAAAGTGGAGTCTCCGCGTATACGGGCGACTGCGGGTCCTCGCCCAGGATGAGATTCTGGACAGGACTCCATTGAGCTTCCGCTGCTGTCATAGATCAAAATTAACTCCTCTCGAACCGGCTGGCAACCGTAGTCCGAGCCGGGGGTCGGCAGTGACTGTCCCCTAAAACGGGCACACGCCGTACCGCACCCAGTAGCCGGCGAGTTTTAGATATTCGTGGCGAATGTGGCTCGCTATCTTGGTCCCGCGCCTTTCGGAGGGCTGGTAGCCGTAATACGCCGGCCGGGAATAGAACTGGATATCCGGCGCGTAATGGCGGAAGCATTTCAATGCCCGCCGCGAATGGTACCAGGAGGTGACGATGATGACGCGTTTTGCGCCCAGGGCACGGAGGAGGGGGATAGAGAACCGGGCATTTTCGCTCGTGGTCGTTGAGTTCGGGTCAGCTTCAATAACGGCCGCCGGGATGCCCTTCCGGACGAGCAGGCGCTTGTTGATGTCCACATCCCCTGCCCCGCTGAGGATGATTTGGGGAGCGGCGCCGGCACGGAAGAGTTCTGCGGCACGGGCAGGCCGCTCGCCGCCGCCGCCGCCCAGCACGACGATAGCGTCCGCTTTCACGTCGCCGGAATCGATGGACAAAACCTGTTGCGGGAACACCAGGACGGCGATGGCGGCGAGAACGAGGGTCAGCGCGGCTATGCCAAGGAGCAGGCGCCACTTGCGCCTGGCGGTTTGAGGCATGGGGCTTGCGGCTTGCGGTCCTGGCGCTGGGCCTAGCGTTGCGTTGAGGTCGGCCATTTTCCGGTGTTTAGCGGAAGAACTCGGTTCAACCACGAATGTACACGAATAGACACGAATGCTTAAGTCAAAAAGATGAAGGCAACAAATAGCTTTTGTTCCGTCTTTTTACGGTTGCTGTTGGCGATCACTCGCGCTACTGGGTGAGCTTGCTGCACATTTTGCCGTACGGCGTGCGGCCCAGCACCATGCGGTCGAGGGAATCCTGCCTGAGTTGATGCTGGCGGTAGTAAATGGGCTTTTTCTTGGGAAACCATCGCTGCCTATCGTAGGAGGAAGAATGGACCACGAACAAGTCGTGGAACTCCGAAATGGCGCCACCCACTTGGCGGTGGTTTGTGGCTTCGCCCCAATCGGCAAAGCGTTTCTTCGAGGCCTGCAAGAATTTGGCCCTGGTTTGATAAAAACGCGGACTCATGGCCTAGCGGTTCAAGAGCACGGTGAAGTATACGACTTTTCCAGGGGCGGTCAAAAGCCCGAAATGGATGAAGGGTCTTCTCGTGCGGATGGGAGGATGACGAGCGTCATTTCAAGCGAGCACGGAGCTGCTGCTTGGCGGTTTCCCAATCCATGAAGGCTTCCTGGCCAGAGCGGACGCGCTCGTCCCTTTCTTTTAAGACCTGTTCGTGCCAAGCGGGCGATTGGAGGTCCTGCTCATTACGGCACAGATCGGCCCAGAGCGCTTCCATCACGCGCAGCTTTTCCGCGAACGTCATCTGGTCCAGCGGCAGAGTGATGTCCATATGATCACTTTGAGGTCCATTGGCTGGCAGGGCGGGCTTCACTTCGTGTTGAGCAATGCCACAGCAGCTTCTCGGCTCAACGGTTTCTCCTTCGCCACCCGCTTCATCGCTCGATACAGGCCCGCATCCTCCACGGCCTGGAGCAAGGCTCGATAATCCTGGAGACTCAGCACCACTTTGGTAATCCGCCCGCACCGGTTAGTCACCAAATCCGTTGCGAAGGGAAATTTCAAACGGTCTGATTCTGCCGTTCTGTTCATAGTCGGACGCTAGGCGTTGGCCGTCTCCGTGTAAACGTCCACAACGTTTCACGCCTTCAGCGGGTCTCGTGGTTTCGGGTTTTTCATTTTCACCGAAAAACTTGTCGTGACCACCTGGCGGGATCAAGGTAAGCTGCGGAATGCCGAACAAGCGTTCGAAGGATAAAGCGTTCCTGGGTGGCTTCGTTGACCGGAAACTCAACGCGAAACTGGTGCGTGCGGCCAGGAAAGAGGGCTTCAAAGACAATAAGTTCGGTTTTGTCACCCGGTTGATTGAGGATTACTTGCGGCGCCGCCATCGCCGCAAACCGGCAGCGAGGAAGCTAAGTGCAGCGGGGGATCAATCAAGAAGCGGATCCGCTGAGCCTGGCACCAGATGATCGAAGTAGCGCGCGGCGTAGGCCAGGGAGGCGCGGATGTCGTCAGCCTCAAGGTCTGGGTAATCCTGAAGGATTTCCTGTTCTGAAGCGCCTTCGGCCAACATGTCCAGCACGTCCTTCACCCGAATGCGCATGCCACGGATGCAGGGCCGGCCGCCGCACTGATTAGGATTAACCGTGATTCTTTCCATAATTTCCGCACGCGCTGCGGACGGCGTCGGCCGCCTCGAGGCGCTCCCGCCGGAGCAGGAACCCGCTCACGGGAGGTCCTCAAGCAACCGTTTAACTGTCTCGGAGGTCATGGGGGGCGCGCCTGCCGGAGCTTCCAGCAACAGGGTGCCGCTTGGCCCCTCCACGAGCCGCGCCCCGCGCTCAGTCCTCTCGCTTGAACGGAGGCGCGCAGCTAAGAAACGCAATAGTTGCTCCTTTTGCTCGGTCGGCAGGGCCTCGGCAGCGGCTTCAATCTCAGTTAGCGTGCTCATCTGGAGTCATGCCAGGCGCAAGCCGGAGCGAGCCACTTCCGCATAAAAAGACCCCTCTTTCTTTGCACGCTGTTCATGATTGGCCGGCGTCTCGATGAGCAGTTCGAACGGAATCGAGTTGCCGCTCCAGCGGATGGGCCGCAAGGCTTTAAGAATTTGCGCCGCCTCCCGGACCGGACTTTGCTTGAGCTCCTTGACGATGAGCAGGTCAACGTCGCTGTGGCTGTCAGGCTGCCCGCAGGCATAGGAACCGAAAAGAATGACCTGCTCCGGGCGGAACTGTTCGAGCAGCACGTGCAGGTAGGGCAGCAAACGGTCGGCAATCTTATGGACTGGAAAACGGCGGTCGCGCAACACCTCCTCACGGAGAGTGGCCACCGGTGCAGTCGTTGGCGGGTTTACTGGCATGCGTTCAATAGATTAATCCAAAGGCGGAAATTATGAAAGCTGAAAGCTGAAATTACGCGGCGAGTTTCAGGATTTCGTTATGGAGAGCGACTGCGCCCTGCTCGTGCTGCCACCAGCCCGACTGGGTGCATCCGAGGGTCGTCTAACGCTCCAGTGCGATAACCATTAGCGAAGACGCAAAGCAGATAGCAAAGACACTAAGCAGTTCCATGCGGGCACGCCATCGCCCCCCCGCGAGAAAAGAGATTGAAAAAAGGTCTTGACGAGGTGTTTGACACCTGTCATAAACTGACCCTTACAAGTGGCCGACTCATTCGAATCCGGGCAGGCGTAGCTCGGATCAATCCATTTGCAACCTAAACGGCGTTTAACATTGATAATGGATCTGACGCGCAGACACGGGCTAGTAAGAACACACGATATGTCCTGATCCCGGGAGCTCATAAGTTCCGCAATCGTCCTCTCGGACGGCTGCCAAGGCTTTCTCCCAACCCACCATGAAGAATTCACTCACCTCCCTTTTTACCCCGCCAGTCAAATCGCCGCACGCCAACCGAAAGGAACATTCTATGTCTCATAAGCAAGATGAACACCACCAATCCCCTGAAGTTTCGATGCCTTCCGTGAATCCACGCCGGGCCGCGGCCTGGCTGGCGCTATGCGCACTCGCGCCAATGCTCCTGGCCGGAAACGCCCTCGCCCAAAGCTTGTACTGGGACATCAACGGCGCAACCGCCGGCAGCGGGGGCCCTTCGCCCTCCGGCACCTGGGACGCCACCACCGCCAACTGGAACGCCAGCTCAGCGGGAACCCTGCTGACAGTTCCGTGGATTCCCGGCAGCACCGCTATTTTCTCCGCTGGCGCCGACGCCACAGGCAGTTACACCATCACACTCAGCGGCACTCAAACCGCGGGTGGAGTCACCTTGAAAGATGGCACGCCCACGCTCACCGGCGGCACCCTTTCCCTCAACGCCGCGTCACTGATCAGCGTAGGCATTGGCAAAAGCGCAACGATCTCCTCAACCATCACCGGGTCGGGCTCCTGGACCAATAACGCCGCAGGCGGCACGCTGACACTGAGTGGAGCTAACACCATCACGGGTCCGCTCACTATCCTGGGCGGAAAAATCCGTTTCGATTCCAATACCGCCGCGGGTGTTGGGGCGATCCTGGTCTCACCGACCAATGATGTTTTCATCCAGAATTCAGTCTCCGCAACCACGCTAACCAATTCGATCACGCTGAACTCAGGGCATAACCTGGACATCAGCGCGTTGAGCGGAACGTTGACATTGAACGGGAGCATCGGCGGCACCCGCACCCTCTGGACCGTCGGCGGGCAGGCCGCCAACACCGTCGTGCTGGGGACCAGCAATTACTTCCAGGGCAACGTCGAGTTGCAGTCCGGCACCTTGCTGGTCAAAGCGGATTCGGCCCTGGGTGACATCAGCGGAACGACCACCATCGACTCGGGCGCGACCTTGGGGGTGCAGGGCGGGTTCACCTACGGAGAGCCCGAAAGCGTCAGCCTCTCCGGCAATGGCGTGGGCAGCCTCGGTTCGGTTCGGAGCCTGAGCGGTGTCAACGTGTTTAAAGGCTCGCTCAGCTTGCAAACCAGCACTACCATTGGCGTTGACGGCGATAGCCTGGAACTGACCCGGGGTATCAGCGGCCCCGGCCTCGCGATCACCAAGGTCGGCTCTGGAGGCCTGATCATCTCCGGTTCCCCCAATAATTACGGCGCTACCATCATCGCGGGTGGCACCGTGCAGGTGAATACGACCCTGGGTATTGGCACGGTCACGGTCAACTCCGGCACGACCCTGGCCGGCGATGGCACCGTCTCGGGGTCAGTCGCTCTCTCCGGCACGATTTCTCCGGGCGCCAGCCCCGGCGAACTCACCACCGGCCCGGAAACCTGGAACGGCGACGCCAGCTATGTCTGGGAAATCAACGATGCCGATTTCGGCGCCGCCGGCAGCGGGGTGGGCTGGGACCTGGTTAATATCACCGGGGGGGCGGGAACCCTTAGCATTACGGCCACTGCGGCGCATAAATTTACCATTCACCTCAATTCCCTGGACCCGTTCACCGACCTCCCGGCCCCGGCAGACGACTTCGAGAACACCGCCGAATACAGCTTTACGATCGCTCATACCACCGGCGGCATCACCGGGTTCGACCCCACCGCGTTCGTTTTGGACACCTCGGGCTTCCAGAATCCGCTGGGCAATGGCGTCTTCATCCTCCAGCAGTCCGGCAATGACCTGGTCTTGCGGTTCGTCCAGAAACCCCAGATCGCCACCGGCCCGGTCAGCCAGCTCATCCACGAATGCCAGCCCGTCACGTTCACCGTCAGCGCTACCGGCACCGCTCCGCTCTCCTATCAATGGTTCCACGGCGCTTCTCTGCTTGCCGGCGCCACCTCCAGTTCCTTCTCCATCGGCGCCGTGGCTCCCACCGATGCCGGCATCTATACCGTCGTGGTCTCCAATGTTTCCACTTTTACGGCCAGCGCCTCCGCCACTCTCACGGTGGACGACCCCCCGCCGGTTATCTCGGGTTGTCCGGCAAATATCCTGACCAACACCGGCCCGGGCCACCTCACCTGCGACCAGGTCGTCACCTGGACTCCGCCCACCGCCACGGATAATTGCTCCGTCGCCAGTACCAACTCGAATCGCAATCCCGGCGACGTCTTCCCTGTCGGCACTTCCACCGTCACCTATACCTTCACCGACAACCACGGTCACCAGAGCGTATGCAGCTTCCAGGTTGCCGTGCAGGATACCACCCCGCCAGTGGCACTGTGCAAGAACATCACTGTGGCCCTGGACAACAGCGGACAGGTCAGCATCACCCCGGCCCAGGTCGATAACGGTTCAGCTGACAACTGCCTCATCACTAACCGGACCGTCGCTCCAAACCACTTCACCTGCTCCAATCTCGGCTCCAACTCGGTCACGCTCACTGTCACCGACAGCAGCGGCAATAGCTCCTCCTGTAATGCGACCGTCACGGTGGTCGATACCACGTCTCCGACCGTTCTGACCAAGAATATCATCGTCCCGCTGGTTGGCAGCAGCGCCACCATTACGGCCGCGCAAGTCGACAATGGCTCAACCGATAATTGCAGCATCACCAACCGCACCGTCACACCCAGCAGCTTCACCTGCGCCAATTTGGGGACCAATATCGTCCAGCTGATCGTTACCGATGAAAGTGGAAACAAGGCGACCAACACAGCCTTCGTCACGATCGTCGATACCACGCCGCCGGTCGCCGTGTGCCAGAATATCACTTTAGCACTCGACGGCACCGGCCACGCCACGATAACCGGAAGCCAGGTGAACAACGGCTCCACCGATAACTGCACGATCACCAATTACAGTGTCACCCCGAATCAGTTCACCTGCGCTAACTTGGGCTCAAACTTCGTCACCCTCACCGTGACTGACGAAAGCGGTAACAGTGCTTCCTGCGGTGCGACAGTCACGGTCATTGATAATCTACCGCCTGCCATCACCTGTCCGCCGGATGTCATCGTCACCACAAGCCAGGACAAAGACCCCTACTTCACCGGCACTGCCACCGCCACGGACAATTGTTCCGGCACCATCACCATAACCTATGACGATGTCCGCAGCGGTTTGACCAACTGCGATACCACCGGCCAAATTCTCCGCACGTGGACCGCCGTTGACGCATCTGAAAACACCAACACCTGCGTCCAGACCATCACTGTCATTGACACCAACGTTCCTTACTTCACAGTCCTCTCCACGAACATCACCGTCCCGAACGACCCCGGCCTCTGCTCCGCCGTGGTCAATTACGTCGCTCCCTTAGCCAAAGACCTCGGCTACTTCCAGGGCTTCGAAGACCCGGCTTGGGTTAGCGGTCCTGCGGACACATCCCCCTCTACCGATTGGAACAGCGGCCCCAGCACCGTCCTCCGCGTCATCTCGGGCACCGATGGCATCACTTCCAAATCCGGCACGGCTCACGCCGTCATCGATTCCACCGGCATCACCCCGCGCTCGAATGTCAATGACGGCGGCAACACCACTGGCGCTTTCGGCCGGTTGGGCGGTTATAGCGCTGTCTTCGGCACCGGCTACCGCGCCGGCCTCGATGTTTACCTCAATCTCAGCGACGCCGCGGTTACCGCCAATACCTACGGGTTCGATCTCGACACCGCCGCTAGCGACAATACCGGCGGCTTCCTGCGCGACTTCATCTTCCACGTCGCCTCCAATCCCGCCCACCACCTCCTGGTCGCCGCCGACAATAACAGTAACTTCGCTAAGCGCGAGGACCTTGCTACCATCAACCACTACGAGGTCACCGCCTCCGGCTGGTACACCTTTGAATGGGTCTTCCGGAATAACGCCGGCGTCCTGGCCGTGGACTGCAACCTCCGTGACGCGACCGGCGCACTCCTTTTCACCGAAACGCGCTCGGACCCCGGCGACCTCATCCCCTCCGTCGCCGGCGGCCATCGCTACATGTGGTTCACCTTCGTGACACCCGACCGCCTGCCCATCGACAACACGATCCTCGAACGCAACGTGCCCGTCGGCACCAGCATCGCTTCCGGTTCGGCCTTCTCGGTCGGCACCAGCACCGTGAGCTGCACCGCCACCGATGCCTGCGGCAACATCACCAACACCAGCTTCACCGTCACTGTCAACGATACCGAACCGCCCTCCGCTAACTGCCCCGCGAACGTGGTCCTCAACAATGACCTCCATCAATGTGGCGCGATTGCGACTTTCACCGTGCCCAACCAGACGGATAACTGCGCCGTCGCCAGCGCCGTCGTAACTCCCCTCTCCGGTACTTTCTTCCCGGTAGGCACCAACCCGGTTCACGTCGTGGTTACCGATATCCACGGCAATACCAACTCCTGCACCTTCAGCGTTATCGTCAACGACACCGAACTGCCGACCATCACTGCCCCTACCGACGTCTCCGTCGCCAACAGCCCCGGCCTCTGCGCCAACACCAATGTCACCCTGGGCACCCCCGTCACTCACGATAATTGTGGAGTTGCCTCAGTCACCAACAACGCCCCTGCCACCTTCCCGGTTGGCACCACCATCGTCACCTGGACCGTCACCGACGTCCATGGCAACTCCGCCACCGCAACGCAGAACGTCACCGTGCTCGACCAGCAGCCGCCAACCGTCGTCTGCCAGCCCGTCAGCAAAACCCTCACCGGAGCCGACACACAGGTCACGGTCTCCCCCAGCGAGGCATTTGACGCCGTCCACAGCTCTGACAATTGCGGCGTGGTGACACCAATATCCCTTGTGCCAGACACCTTTTACTGCGCCGGAACCTACACGGTTACGCTGACCGCGACGGACGGCCACGGGAACAACAACACCTGCCAGACGACTGTCACCGTGATCGACAACCGGGCGCCGCCGAACGCCGTTTACGTGGACGCCGGTTATGGCGCCATGCCAAACGGCACGCCCGTCGCCTTCCCTAATGGCGTGGGCCCGCTCAGCCACCTTATCGGTTGCGACGCGTTCGCCACAGTCCAGGGCGGCGTCAACCGCGTCGCATCAAGCGGCACCGTCAACGTCGCCGCCGGCACCTACGCCGAAAACGTTGTGGTCGCCAAATCACTGCACCTCCTCGGCGCTAACGCCGGCGTGGATCCGCGCACCTCCTGCCACCTCGGCCCGGCCCGAGGTCCCGAGGCCATTATCGACGGTGGCGGTCTCGACGCCGCTGTGGCGATTTTGGAGAACCACGTCACAGTTGATGGCTTTACCCTCCGCGGCGGTGGTCTCGCCAACAATAATCACAACGGCGGTGTCTGGATGTACGCCGGTGTGCAGGACGACCATGTCCTTAATAACGTTCTCACCGCCAATGACCGAGGCGTGGCTGCTGCCAGCAGCGGGGCCTCCAGCATCCGCACCAACCTGATCACCGCCAACAACCAGCCTGGTCCCGCGGGCGGAGCCGGAATTGACTTTTACGCGAGCGACACCAACCTGACCGTCGCCGACAACGAATTCACCGGTCACACCAACAACAATCCCATTCTTCTTGAAGCCACCGCGGTTGACCTGCACAACGGCCTCCTCGTCACCCGTAACAACATCCACGACAACTCTTGCGGCTGCTCTGCCGTTTACGCCTTGGGCGTCACTGGCGGCACCTTCTCCGAAAATCAAATCGCCGCCCCCGGCGTTACCGGCATCCGCCTGGGCAGCGGCAACTCCGGCGTTGCCATCTCCAACAACCTCTTCCTCAGCGCCGACGTCGGCGTCCGCGTCGTCGATGACACGGGAGGGTCGTTCCCGGCAAACAGTAACGTCACTATCCACGGCAACTCCTTCGGCACCATGGGTTCCTTCGCCGTTGCCTGGGAAAGTGGCTACGCCGGTCCCGTCCTCGATGCTTCCGGCAACTGGTGGGGAGTCAATACTGTCGCGGGCGTGCAATCCAAAATCGACAACTCCGGCGGGCCCGTGGACTTCACCCCATGGCTGGACAACGGCACATCACTGCTTGCCGGCGCCTGCGCCGGATTCCAGGGCGACTTCAGCGTGCTCGATGTCAGCGCCGACAGTCCGCAAAGCGGCACCGGCGGTCGCATCCAGGAGGGCATCAACCTTATCGCTGACGGCTCACTTACCGCCGGCAGCCGCATGCTAAACGTGCTCCCGGGAACCTATAGCGAGAAGCTCGATTATCGCGATATCTGGGTCAACAAATCACTCAAGCTGCTCGGCACTGGTCGTGCAGGGCTTACGACCATCAATGGCAACGCCCAATACATGGTCCTCATCGATGCCTCAGATGTCACCATGGACGGCTTCACTGTCACCGATCCCACCTATAGCACCGGAGGTTTCGGCGGCGACGGCACCGGTATTTATGTGAATTGGCAGACCCCCCTGTCCAACGTTCACGTCAAAAACTGCGTCGTTCACGACCTCGGCGATCGCATCGCTGGCCTGAGCTGCGGCTCCGGCCCCAACCTCGAAATCGATCATTGCACCGTTTACAATATTAACGGCTACCCCACTCAGACCCATGTCAACGATTACAACGACTTTTCCGTCGGCATCTGGGTTTGGGATGACGGTTTGATCAGCGCCAACGTCCACGACAACACGGTTCACGACATCTTCCCCCGCGCCCTCTCCGTCGGCATCAACCTCAGCTACAACGTCGCCAATGCTACCGTCCTCAACAACCACGTTACCCTCGACCCCACGTGTACCAGCGGTATCAGGCTCAGTTCCTCACTGCTAGGCGGACCGGTCGATATCACCGGAAACACCGTCAGCGGTTCCCAGTACGGCCTCATGCTGCTGAGCCCCTTCGACCAATTCGCCAACGGCAACCACATCACCGGTGCCGGAACCAGCATCTACGTCTCGAGCAGTTCCGCTACCCTCAAGTCCAATTCAGCCTCTACCGGCAGCGGCATCGGCATCTGGGTCAGTGGTGCGACCGCTGCCGCTCTCATCGAGAGCAACACCCTCGTCGGTGACTCTGTCGCCGCTATCAAGGTGGACGGCGGCGCCACCGTTGACGCCGGCGACTGCTCGGATTCCGACGTGACCGGTTTGGCCACCGGCAGCCTTCCCAACGGCTCCAGCGCAGGCGGGAATATCATGACCGGCTATCTCACCGGCTCGGCCAAGGCAGTTCTGGACTTGAACGGCGCTGGCGATCCCGATGTTCTGGCCCACGCCAACGACTACGGGCAGGCAGCCGGCGACATCGTTACCGCCGCCCTCTCCGACCTGGGCCCCGGAAATTCCCGCATCCTGGCCACCGAGCAAGGCGCTCTCAACATCACTTGCCCGTCCGCTACCGTCCAATGCAGCCAATTGGTGCCCCCAGGTGTCGTGGGTTCGGGCGTGACTGCCTTTGACGCCTTCTTTGCTCAGGGCGGCAAGGCCTGGGCCAACGACGGCACCATCTCCTTCGCTGATGGCCCTCTCACCCCGGGACCGTTCGAAGGCACCATCACTCGGACTTACTCCATTACCGATGCCTGCGGACAAATGGCCACTTGCATGGAAACGATCACCGTCCACAGCACCCATGCCCCCATCATCACGCAATGCGCCACCAACCGCACGCTGGACGTGAACGGCAACTGCACCGTCGTCGTGCCCGACCTTACCGGCGAAGTAATGGCTACTGACACCAACTGCGGGCATCCCATCCTCTCCGTCACCCAGCATCCCCCCGCCGGCACCTCGGTCTCCCTGGGAACTACCAATGTCACTCTCACCGTCACCGACCAGGGAGGCAACCCCGCGATGTGTGTCGCCGTCCTCACTATAATCGATACGACCCCGCCGGGTCTCACCTGTCCCCCCAATGTCACCGTCACCACCCTCCAGGCGAAAGATCCTTACTTCACCGGCACCGCGACCGCCTCGGACAACTGCTCCGGCTCTATCACCATCACCTATGACGACGTCCGCGCCGGCCTGACCAACTGCGATACTACCGGCCAAATCCTCCGCACCTGGACCGCCGTTGACGCCTCTCACAACACCAATACCTGCGTCCAGACCATCACTGTCATTGACACCAACGCGCCTTACTTCGCCTTCGTTCCCGCTAACATCGCCACGACCAATGACCCGGGGCTTTGCTCCGCTGTGGTCAACTACCCGGCTCCCTTGGCCAAAGACCTCGGCTACTTCCAAGGCTTCGAAGACTCAGCTTGGGTCAGCGGCCCGCCCGACACCCAGCCTTCCACGGATTGGAATAGCGGCCCCAGCACCGTCCTCCGCGTGCCGTCCGGCACCGATGGCATCGCTTCCAAGTCCGGCATCGCCCATGCCGTCATTGATTCCACGGGCATCAGCCCGCGCTCCGTGGTAAACGACGGTGGCAACACCACTGGCGCTTTCGGCCGGTTAGGCGGTTACAGCGCTGTTTTCGGCACCGGCTACCGCGCCGGTCTAGATGTTTACTTGAATCTTAGCGACGCCGCGGTTACCGCCAATACCTACGGGTTCGATCTCGACACCGCCGCCAGCGACAATACCGGCGGCTTCCTCCGGGACTTCATCTTCCACGTCGCCTCCAATCCCGCCCACCACCTTCTGGTCGCCGCCGACAATAATAGTAACTTCGCCAAACGCGAGGACCTGGCTACCATCAACCACTACGAGGTCACCGCCTCCGGCTGGTACACCTTTGAATGGGTCTTCCGGAATAACGCCGGCGTCCTGGCCGTGGACTGCAACCTCCGTGACGCGGCCGGTGCACTTCTTTTCACCGAGACCCGCTCGGATCCGGGCGACCTCATCCCCTCCGTCGCCGGCGGCCACCGTTACATGTGGTTTACTTTCGTGACACCCGACCGCCTGCCCATCGACAACACCATCCTCGAACGCAACGTCCCGGTTGGCACCGTCCTGGCCTCCGGTTCGGCCTTCCCGGTCGGCACCAGCACCGTGAGCTGCACCGCCACCGATGCTTGCGGCAACATCACCAACACCAGCTTCACCGTCACCGTCAACGACACCGAACCGCCCTCCGCTAACTGCCTCGCCGATATCGTCGTGCCCAATACCCCGGGTCTGTGCAGTGCCGTAGTCGATTTCACGCTGCCCCTCCAGACCGATAACTGCGGCGTCGCCAATACCAACGCCACACCGCCTTCCGGCAGCACCTTCCTGGTCGGCACCAACCCGGTTCACGTCGTGGTTACCGATATCCACGGCAACACCAACACCTGCACCTTCAACGTCGTCGTCCTCGACACCGAACCGCCCTCTGCCATTTGCCCGGCCGATGTCGTCGTCAATAACGACCCAGGTCAGTGCAGTGCCGTGGTTCACTTCAACCTGCCCGCCCAGACCGATAATTGCGGCGTCGCCACTACCATTGCCACTCCGCCCTCCGGCACCACCTTCCCGGTTGGCACCACCCCGGTCACCGTCGTCGTAACTGACATCCACGGCAATACCAACTCCTGCACCTTCCACGTCACCGTCAACGACACCGAGCCCCCCTCAGCCAATTGCCTTGCCGATGTCGTCGCCAATAACGACCCCGGTCAGTGCAGCGCTGTGGTTCACTTCACGCTTCCAGCCCAGACCGACAATTGTGCCGTCGCCACCACCGTCGCGACACCGCCTTCGGGCAGCACCTTCCCGGTCGGCACCACCGCCGTCCATGTTGTCGTCACCGATATCCACGGCAATACCAACACCTGTGCCTTCAATGTCATCGTCCACGACACCGAGCCGCCCGTTATCACCCTCCCGCCCGACGCTGTCGTGCAGTGTGACCAACCCAAAACACCTGCCCAGACCGGCCAGGCCACTGCCGTGGATAATTGCGGCGGCTCCCCCACCATCACCTTCGCCGACAGCTCTCCTCTCCAGGTCACCGCCTCCGGCCAGGATGATTGGGCCACCCGGACCGCCGGCACGCCGCTGACCGGCACCGCCACCTTCGTCAACGGTCCCGGTCATCCTCCGCTCGGAACCGGCAGCCTCCGCCTCGCCGTCGGGTCCAATGGCGACGGCGTCGCCGAGGTCCGCAACTCTGCCTACGCAGGCACTCGTCTCTCGGACCTAACCGAAATCGCTTACGACACCTACCGCACCCAAGATGGCAGCGGCGGCCAGGACATTTATATCATCCTCAACCTCAATGCCAGCGGCACGGGCAGTACGACGGACGACCAGCTCTTCTTCGAGCCCGTTTACCAAACCCACGCCTCGGGTAATCCCAGCCTGCCCGACCAGGGTCCCACCGTCACCGGTGTCTGGCAGCATTGGAATGCCCTTGTTGGCGGTTGGTGGTCGGCCAACGGAGACCTCAACCCCGGGACAGGCGTCGGCTCCCTGGGCGATTACCTCGCTCTGCATCCTAATGCGAAAATTATCAACGACGTCGTCAACGGCGGCGGCTTCCGCTTCGCCACCGGCGAAGGCGCCCCCGATTGGAATAACTGGGACGGCAGTCTCGACGCCGTCGTCATCGGCACCAACGGTGTCTCCACCGCCTACGACTTCGAGCTGACCCCTGGCACCGCCTGTGCCAACACCTACATCGTCCGCACCTGGGAAGCCGGCGACGCCCACGGTAACCACAGCTTCGCCTCTCAGCTCATTCACGTCATCGACACCGTCCCGCCGGTCATCACCGTCCCGGCCACCATCGTCGCCGATAACGACCCCGGTCAGTGCAGCGCGGTCGTCACCTTCACCCCCACGGCCGCGGATGCCTGCGATCCCAATCCGCTCGTCGTCTCCGCCCCGCCCTCCGGCTCCGCCTTCCCCGTCGGCACCAACACCGTCACCGTCACGGCCACCGACGCCTGCGGCAACAGCACCAACAAGACCTTTACCGTCGTTGTGCTCGACACCGAGCCGCCTTCAGCCAATTGCCTCGCCGATGTCGTCGCCAATAACGACCCCGGTCTGTGCAGCGCGGTGGTCAACTTCACGCTGCCGTTGCAAACCGACAATTGTGCCGTCGCCACCACCGTCGCGACACCGCCCTCGGGCAGCACCTTCCTGGTCGGCACCACCGCCGTCAACGTCGTGGTCACCGATATCCACGGCAATACCAACTCCTGCGCGTTCAATGTCATCGTCCATGACACCGAACCACCCTCCGCCATTTGCCCGGCCAACGTGGTCGTCAACAACGACCTCAATCAGTGCGGCGCCGTCGTTATTTTCTCGCTGCCCGGCCAAACCGATAACTGCGCCGTCGCTTCCACCGTCGCGACTCCGCCCTCGGGCTCCTTCTTCCCCGTCGGCACCAACCCCGTCCACGTCGTCGTGACCGATATCCACGGCAATTCCAACTCCTGCACCTTCAACGTGGTCGTCCATGACACGCAACCGCCCTCGATCGCCTGCCCGCACGGCATCGTCATCAAAGTCGATCAGGGCCAAAACTATGCCACCGTCAACTTCTCGGTGGCCGCGGGCGACAATTGCCCCGGCGTAATCGTCACCACCGCCCCATTCCACTCCGGCGACCACTTCCCGGTCGGCACCAACGCCGTTACCGCCACCGCCACCGATGCCGCCGGCAATACCAATTCCTGCGCCTTCACCGTCGCGGTCATTCCTCTGCCCACCATCGTCAGCCAGCCGCAGAGCCGCACCAATAACGCCGGCACCACCGCGCCCTTCACCGTCGTGGCCTCCGCCCCCGACCCGATCACCTATCAATGGTATAAAAATGCCACCAACATCCTCACCGATGTCGGCAATGTCTCCGGCTCCACCAGCAACATCCTGACCCTCACCAATGTCCTGGGTGCCGACCGCGCCGCTTACACCGTCGTCGTCGCCAACCTCGCCGGCTCCGTCACCAGTGCCCCGGCCCTTTTGGCCGTCATCGACCCGACCATCCTGGCCCAGCCCGTCAGCGTCAGCAATAATCTCGGCAGCTCCGTCAGCTTCTCCGTCTCCGCTTACGGCACCGCCACCCTGAAATACCAGTGGCAGCAGGACGGCACCTCCCTCCCTGGCGCTACTTCGTCCACCCTGAACATCTCCGGTATCGTCGATAGCGACGCGGGCAACTACACCGTCATCGTCACCAACACCGCCGGCGCCATCACCAGCGCACCGGCCCTCCTCTACATCTTCCACCCGCCGGTGTTCGTCTCCCAGCCCACCAACGAGAACGTCATCCTCGGCCATTCCGCAGTCTTCGACGTCAGCCTCAACGGCCGGTTGCCCTTCTCCTACCAGTGGCAGAAGAACAACTCCGATCTCCCTGGCGCGATCACCAAGACCTTTAGCATGC
>Ga0210408_10001020_pt1 | contig 30874 bp, 28 predicted proteins | sample IncBWH4MmetaG_FD_155471 | JGI IMG/M metagenome (GOLD analysis project Ga0210408, IMG submission 155471) | Forest soil microbial communities from Barre Woods Harvard Forest LTER site, Petersham, Massachusetts, United States - Inc-BW-H-4-M | ecosystem: Environmental > Terrestrial > Soil >... | reverse complement strand
ACGCCCTCCACCGATGTGTTGGGCCGACCACATCGAGCACGGCGCCGCCCGGAAGGGCCTGCGCATCGATCTCGGCGCCCGCGGGCTCAGCCAGGAGCTGCACTCCATGCGGGTTCATGAGCGGTGGCAGTGCCGTCTTCAGCGTGACCTTCCTCGCCACGATCCGCACGCTGGCCCGGCCCTTGGCCGAGGCGGCGATGTAGAGCGCCTCCCTCAGCGAGCCCGGACCCATGTCATCCGGGCTGGTGACGCTGACGCTCAGCTCGTCGGCAGCCTGGCCGGCCCCGGGATGCGTGGCGCGGTGTGACCAGCTCACCAGGGCAACCACGGCGACGAGCAGCACGGTAGCGACGGCAACCAAAATCTGTTGTTTCGCGTTCACGACCGCCTCCGAGCACGCTTCAGAACGAAAACCGCGTGCCATGAGTGCTTGACCGCCAGACGACCGAACGGCACATCGACCGGAATCGAAAGGAGCGTGACGGCCGCCAGCGCCAGCGTTTTCAGCGCCCGCGGAATTCGCGGCAGATGCGGCAGCAACCAGGACTTGAAGGGTGCCGGATCGACCCCCGCGATGGCCTGTTCTGTGAGGCCGCAGGCAGCGAACAGTCGCCGGTATTCGTCACGCTGACGGGCCCGGAAGCTCGGACTGTTGCAACTCGCGACGGCGCGCTCCGGAGCCGCCTCCAGCAGAATCAGCGTCCCGTCCTCCGTCAGGTGAGAGCGCAGGCGCTGCACCGCCGCGCGCAGCGCCGCCGGCTCGAGAATGTGCTGCAGCACCGTGACGCCCAGTATCAGATCAAACCGCCCATCCACCTCCAGGGCGGCCAGATCCTGCGCGAGGAACCGGCAGCGCGCGCCAACTCCCAGCGCCGAGGCGCGCCGACCCGCCTCGACGATCATCGTGGGACTCAAGTCGACACCGGTGACACTCGCCCCGCGCGCAGCGAGCCGACAGCTCCAGCGACCGATCCCGCAGCCCACGTCGAGCACCCGGGCGCCTGCCCGGACGTGCAGCCACCTCGCTAGGGCGAGGCACTGACACCAGTGGATCACCCGGTTGTAGAACGCCGGCATCCCGTAGGAGCACACAGCGGCGAGCCCGTCGCCTTGGCTCGCGAAACGGCACGCCCGCTGTTCCCAGTACCTAAGAGGACGGCAAGACGCGGTGAAGGAATTCATGCGGTCGCGACTCCCAGCTCCGCGTGCTCACGTCTCGTCCTGGGGAGCCTCGCGGCCAGCTCGCGGCACACTGCCCCTTCGTCCGCAATCGGCAGCCCCCGTTCGGCCATCGGACGCAGAGAGCACAGGATCCAGATCAGGGAGCGCAGCCGCGACGGCAGATGAGCTGCATCGCCCTGTGCATGCGTCAGAAATGCCTCGAAGTCGCGCTCGATGCGCAGGACGGTCTCACGCACCAGCGGGTCTATCGGCAGGATCTTGGTCGGCTGATCCCACGCAACCCCGGTGCCCGCGATCTCGCGTCGCTGGCAGACCGTGAAGGGCTCGAGCGCGGGATCGGCCGCCATGGGCGCGCCGGAGAACGGAATGACGTAGGGGTACATGCCAACTTCGCAACCGCGACTCAACCAGCGATAGGCCTGGCGCAAGGTCTCCGCGAGATCGGCAAGTGTCGCGCGGGGTGAGCTCAGAATGAGGTCGAGGAATGGCGTGATCCCTAAGTCGAGGGCCGAGGTGAGTGTCGGCTCTATGTGATCGTAGATCCGGCCCTTTTTGAATTCCTTGAGTACATTGCGCGAGAAGTTCTCGATCCCGAAGCCCAGCACGCGGAAGCCGGCGCGGCGCATGGCCGCCAGGCGCGCAGAAGTCATCGCATCGACGCGATTGGTGCTGATGAACTGCAGCGCGCCCGGCAGCACGCCGCGCTCCTTCGCGGCGATGATCGCCTCGCACAGTGGCAGAATGCGCCGATCCTGGGTGAATACGAAGATGTCGTCCTGGAAGATGACCGTGCGCACCCCGGGGTGCGCGGCCACGATGCGCTCGAGCATGGCGGTGCATTCGTCTGCATCGAGGCGCGCGATGCCGGCAACGCTTCCCTGGGCCTCGTTCAGGAAGTTCGTGGACGAACAGAAGGTGCAGCCCATCGGGCAGTAGTTGAGGGTGATGAGCCGCACCGAACGGATCTCCGCCAAGCGCGCCTCGCGGGCGGCCTTCGTCGGCAGCGCGCCCACCCGGTAGGCGCTTTCGAGCCGCTCCCAGTACGCGCCATAGGGCATCCGCTCGTAGGGTGTGCTGAAGATGGCGTCCCGCAGCTCTTCGCGGCCGAGCGCGCGCTGCGGCAACCTCAGGCACTGCCCGTCGGCGCGGCGCTCCGCGGTCCCGCTGATCCCGCTCAAGGGCGCTGCGGAACGCAGTCGCGCAACCATCTCGAGGAGCGGGTGCTCCCCCTCGCCGAGCACGATCCGGTCGAAGGGACCGAGACGGAACAGAAGATCGGGCCTGAAGGTCGCCTCCATCCCCCCGGCGATCAGGAGCGCCCGCGGGGCCAGTCGCCGCGCCAGGTGCGCCAGCTCGAGATCGAAGCGCAGTGTCATCCCGGTGGTCGAGACGCCGATGATGTCCCAGGGGCGGCGCAGGAGTTCCCGCTCGAGGGCGCGGTCCGACGGCCCGGTGCAGCAGTTGGGATCGAAGACCTTGACCGCGACGCCTGCGGATTCGAGCACGCCCGCCAGGCGCCAGACCCCGAGTGGGGGAGCGAGGAAGGTGTACTCCCCGCAGTGTGGATCGTAAGGTCCGATCAGCAGGACGTTCGGCGCTTGCATCACCGCTCCACCCGTTGGTGTCCCCCGTCAACGAAGGCCCGGCGCGCGGAACGCGGCTGATCTACCACGGCCGGATTTACCTTCAGGCTCAAGCCTGCAACACCAAGACCTCGCAGACTGCGTCTGTGCCATAGTCCGAAAGGACTACGCCGGATTTCCCGGTGCGTCCGAACGGCTCCTGCCATAAGGAGCGCGGATGGTGCCGCTAGCGCCGCGCGCTCGGGCCGAGCGCCGCCTCAGTCGCAGCGCGCACGAGAAGCGCATGCACGACCGACACCGGCTTGCCCACGGGCGTGTGGTAGTTGGCCAGCTTGAGGTAGCAGCCCTGCCCGACATAGAGAGTCGGCCCCCGATAGGCGAGCACGCTCCTCCCATCGACCCAGGCGTCGAAGAAACCGTCGGCGCCCGAGGACCAGTGGACGTGGTAGACGAACTCGTACCAGTGATTCTTAATTATCGGGCCCACGGGGAATTGCCGGGTGGGCGAGCCGGGCGCGCCGTTCGAGACGACCGGCCCACCCGAAATCGCGAGCTGGAGTTCGGGGGGCTTGCCCGCCACCTGGATCTGGAAGTTCGCCTGCCCCTCGGAGCCTGTGTGATGGAAGTCGAACACCACGCCCCAGGGCCAGGGATCGGCGCGGGTCACCTGCGGCAGGACATAGTCGTCGGGAAAGAGCAGCGCGTGTCTCCACCACTGCTCCGCTCCCTGTTCGCAGCCGGTCGCATCTGGCGACAACGCGAGGTCGGCACGCTCCGCCGCCCCGCTACCGGCGATGCTGTGGTCGCCGGGCAGAGTCTGGAGGCGCACGCCGGGGACGCCCGCCACCTCCATCGGAGTGATCCGGTCGGACGATTTCGCCTGCGCCGCGAATCCGCAGGCCATCATCCAGGGGGGCGCGAGAGTGCAGGAGAAGGGTGCGGCGTCCGCGCCATGGGTGCCGCCGGCACCCGGCGCGGCCAGCGCGAGGAGCGACGCCGCCGCCCGCAGCCTCATTGCGACGACCCCGGGCTGCGGATTCGCGTGCCGCGGACCGCGGCCGGGACCGATCCCGCGCCGCGCTGCCACAGTGCATCGTAGGCGGCGATGAGGCGCGGTGCCTGGTGGCTCCACTCGAGCTGCGTCTCCACCCGGTGCCGGCCGAACGCCCCCATGGCGGCACGCCGGTCCGGGTCATCGATGAGCTCGACGATCTTCGCGGCGAAGTCCGCCGTGTCGTGGCGGCGCGCATAGAGCGCCGCCTCCTGCGCCGCCCAGCGCCCCTCCGTCAGGTCGAACTGCACGATGGGCTTGCCGAGCGCCATGTACTCGAGCACCTTATTCATGGTCGACTTGTCGTTCATATCGTTGGCAGGGTCCGGGTTGACGCACACCTCGGCGGTGTTGAGCAATGCGAGGAGCTCGCGGTCCGGCACGCGCCCGGTGAATGTCACGAACGGCGCCACTCCGAGGTGCACCGCCAGCGCCCGCATCCGCTCGAGCGACGGGCCGGCGCCCACGATCCCGAAGTGGATGTCGCGCCGGCCGAGCTCGAAGACGAGGTGATGCACCGAGCGCAGCAGCGAGTCGATGCCTTCCTGCTGGCCGATGACGCCGACATAGCCGACGAGGTAGCGCCGCCCGCACTTCAATCGCTCCTGCGGCGGCAGCTGCTGCATGCGCGCGAGGCTTGGCCCGCTGCGCACCACGAAGACCCGCTGCGGATCCATGCCGCCGCGTGCGATCGCGATCTGCCGGTAGGAGTCGTTGGTCGCGATCGAGACGTCGGCGGCGCGGAACGTCGCGCGCTCCAGCCACAGCAGCAGGCGATAGAAGAGATCGCGCCGCCCGAACTTGGCCTGGTACAGCTCCGGGCACAGGTCGTGATGATCGAACAGGAACTTCTTGCCGAGCAGCTTAAAGAAGCCGCCGATGAGAAACAGCAGATCGGGTGGATTGCAGGCGTGCACCACGTCGAAGCCGCGCGTCAAGAGCACGCGCCACGACAGGAAGAACGCCTGGGTGAGGGCGCTCAGGTACTCCACAACGTAGCCGGCGGCGGTCGCAGCCTCGAGCGGCAGCGGGTAACGGTAGATATGCACGCCGTCGATGATCTCGAAGCGGCGCTCGCACCCCACTCCGGTGGGGCAGACGATCGAAACTTCGTAGCCGGCGCCGCGCAGCGTGCACGCCTCCTGCCAGACGCGCCGGTCGAAGGGGCTGGGAAGGTTCTCGACGAGGATGAGGACGCGCCTCACCAGCACACCCCCTCGTAGACGCCCGACACGCTGTGACACTCGCCGATGCGCACCAAGTCGACCACGGTTTGGCGGTAGCCGACCCGCGGCAGGATGTCGCGGAACTCCGGCGCCGCGTTACCGATGACGATGGTGCCGGCATGCTCCAGCACCTCCTCGATGCTGGAGACGAGCAGCGCCGAGAGGTGCGGAATGCGCTGCAGGATGTAGTCGCGGTTGGTGCCATGAATGCTCGCGAGCTTGACGTTGTCGTCGTAGATGCGCAGCTCAAAGCCCTTCCCCAGCAGCCTCTCGGCGAGCTCGACGACCGGACTGTTGCGCAGATCGTCGGAGCCGGCCTTGAAGCTCAAGCCGAGGATGCCGACCTTACGGCTGCCATGCTCGATCACGGTCTGCACGGCACGCTCGATCTGCAGCTCGTTGCTCGGCAGCACGGCCGACAGGATGGGCATCGCGACGTCGAGCGACTTGGCCTTGTGCAGTAGCGCCCGCAGGTCCTTCGGCAGGCACGAGCCGCCGAACGCGAAGCCGGGCTTCAGGTAGCAGGCCGAGAGGTTGAGCTTCGTGTCACGGCAGAAGATCTCCATCACCCGGTGGCTGTCCACGCCGAGGGACTTGCAGAAGTGGCCGATCTCGTTGGCGAAGCCGACCTTGAGGGCGTGCCAGGCGTTGTCGGCGTACTTGACCATCTCCGCCGTGTCGATGTCGGTGCGGATGAGCGGCGCCGGAATCTCCGTGTACAGGCTCGCCAGCAGGTCGCCGCTCGCGCGGTTGAGCTCGCCGATCACCGTCTTCGGCGGATTCAGATAATCGTGGACCGCGCTGCCCTCGCGCAGGAACTCGGGATTGATGCACACGCCGAAATCGGTGCCGGCCTGCCGTCCGGAGCTCGCCTCGAGCGTCGGGATCACGAGCTCGCGGGTCGTTCCGGGAAGCAGCGTGCTGCGCACGACGACGACCGGAGCGCCCGGATGCGAGCGCAGCGCCGCGCCGATCTGCTGGCAGACGCGCCGCACGTGCTGGAGGTCGATCTCGCCGTTGCCACGGCTCGGCGTGCCCACACAGACCATGATCAGGTCCGAGTCCTTCACCGCGGCCGCGACGTCGGCGGTCGCCGAGAGACGGCCAGCGGCGACCTCCCGCGCCGTGATCTCATCGATCTCCCGCTCGATGATCGGCGACTTGCCGGAGTTGACCAGCGCGACCTTGCCGGGCTCGGTGTCGACGCCGACGACCTGATGGCCGCGGCGCGCGAGACACCCGGCAACGACGGCGCCGACATAGCCGAGCCCGAGCACCGTGATCTTCATGAGCGTGCCTCCGGCGCAGCCGTGAGGCGCGCTCTTGGGGGCTTGCGCACGTGCAGGATCCGATGCCAGCCCCAGCGCCGTCCCAGGACGCGACACAGCCACGGCGGCAGCAGCCGGCCGAGCACGCCCCAATGACGGTGGTCGAAGAAGCGCACCTCGTGGCACACGATCTCGAATCCGGACAGGAGCTTCTCGGCCTCGCGGGCGCCGTAGACCCTGCAGTAGGGGTAGTCGGGGCCGTTGGTATTGCGGCTCAGCCATTCCTCGCGCGACATGCGACCGCGCTCGCGATGGAGCTGCCGGTGGCGCTCGAGCTTTGCGCGCGGCAGGCCGAGCCATGCGAGCACGCCGACCATCCCGGGGATGGCGAGCAGCCGCAGCCCGAGCCTGCGTAGGCACATGATCTCGATCACGTAGTTGACCGAGGAGCGGTTGTAGAGCATGAGGAGGAGCTCGCCGCCCGGGGTCAGCACGCGCTCGATCTCCGCCACGGCGCGCTCGACCTGTGGTATGTGCGGCAGGACTCCGAACGAGTAGACGACATCGAACACTCCGTCCGAGAAGTCGAGCGCCCTCGCATCGCGCTTGAGCGAGACTCCGGGCAGCGAGAACAAGCGCAGTGCCAACGCGGCGGCCTCGGCCGAGCCGCGGTCGATGTTGATGCCGACGTAGCGCGCGCCGGCGCCGATGAGCTGGCGGGCATCGGTACCGATGCCGGCCCCGACCTCGAGCACGCTCTTGCCACGCCAGTCGATCCAGGAGTGACACTCGAGGATGTGCGGCTGCAGCGCATAGCGCTGCCGCTCGACGTCCAGGTAGAACTCGCGCGAAGCGGGCTCGCGCGCACTCAGCTCCGAATCACACGGCTGGCGGTCCCAGTGCTCGCGGACCCGCTCCTGTGCCAGTACTCCATCCATCGTCGGCTCCCGTGATGCCAGGTACTTGGCTATACGGTTTATCAACCGAGAAGCTGCCCTTCGAACCGGGCGGGTAGTCCGAACGGCATATGAGCTCGCTGCGCAGCAGCACCGGGCCCGCGAGCCGCGCCCGCCACACTATTGTCGGGGCGGGCTCGCGCTGGTCGTAGCGCCGGGAGATCCAGCCGCGCGGGGGGTGCGCGCTGCCGCGGTAGACCTGCGCCGACGCCTGCGGGTGCGGCGGCAGGCGCAGCAGGAGCGTCCAGGGCCCGCGGCTGATCGCAAATCCCGACGCCACCGGCAGCACGGCGCACTCAGCCGCGCAGTGGAAGGAGAGCTCGACGTCGTGCTCGCCGTACATCTCGAGCCGATCCTCGATGCGTAGCAGCCGTGCGCGCTTCTCGAGTGTGTACCGCCGCCGGTGCAGGACCGGATCGGCGAGCCGCAGATATCCCTCGTGCCAGCCCTCAAGGGTCTCGACCGTCTCGGAAATCTGTGCGGCGCTGCAGCCCGCCCGGGCCTTGCGCAGCCAGAGGAAGTCCCCGCCCTGCTCCGACTGGTCAAGGCCGTCGACCGCGACGGTGTTGTGGGCCGAGGTGCCGCGGAAGTACGCGCGCCAGGCACCACCGCCGTGATAGAGGTACGTGCCGGGGTCGATCAGGAACGGCAGCCCCCCGATCGAGAGCGTGAATGACAGAGCATCGGCGTGCCCGTGCGCCGCGAGCGTCCCGTAACCGAGGGGACCCACGTCCGCAACCACGCGGATCTCGCTCTCGCTCTCGAAGTCGCAGCCGAGAATGTAGTAGCCACCGGCTGGAAAAGCGCGCCGCCGTGGAAGCGCGGCGGGCTGCACGCGCAGCCGATGGAACACGTGTGCGGCGCGCGCTCCGAACAACCAGCGGGTCTTGTCGTCGAGCTCCCGCGCCTTGTGCCGCAAGCCGGCGTCTTCGAAGAGCACCGCGCCGCTCGCCAGGAGCGAGCGGTAGGGTGAGAAACCCGCACCCGGTGCGAGCCGGGTGACGGCCCCGTCGTCCGCGTCCCCGATCATCGGCACCTCGCCGCCCGCGTCCATGATCGAGGCGAGAAAGCCGAGCATCGCCGCGATGCGTTGCCGGTAATCGGCGGAGAACGGCTCGCCCGCGCTCTCGCCGGCGAGCAATGACAGCAGCAGAAAGTCCAGCACGAACTGCTGATAGCAGACGGCCTGCTCGAGGTTCACTCCGTCCGCGGAGTTCTGCAGCAGTGCTTCGTGCTCCAGGATCCGCCGCGCCTGCGCGCAGGAGCGGCGCAGCTCCGGCCAGCACGGCCAGGTGAGGCCCGCGATGTACAGCCCCGCCGCCTCGCCGATCAGATGATTGTTGGCGGAGGAATGGCGCGAGAAGTAGCCGCGCACGAAACGGGTGTGCTGGTAGATCGACGCGAGCCATTGCTCGCGGAAGCGTTCGCCCTCGCGGTCCGCGAACAGCTCCGACCCGGCGCCGCCTGCAAGCTGCCAGGCTATCGACCAGTTGATCAGGCGAATCGCGGCCTCGAGCGCGCTGCACCAGTTCGGCCCCCGCCCGTAGGGGCAATCGCTGAACCAGCTCGTGAGGTGTTCCCGCAAGACGTACAGGTATTTCGAATCGCGGCTGAGGGCATAACCTTGAGCGAGGGTTACCAGGTGAAGATGGCGGTTCAATTCCCAGAGATACTTGATCTCCCCGACCCGGCGGCGATCGCGGTAGTCGAGGCGCTTGCCCCAGGAGAGCGGCGCCTCAACGCCGGTCTTCGGGTCACGATTCCAGCGGGGCGGGGAGACGCCGCAACTCACGCCGAAGATCTCGAGAGTCCCGGCGGCGATGCGCTGCGCCACCGCCAGGTACGGCGCCGCATCGAGGGCCGCCGGGACGTGCATCCAGCGGCCGGGCGCCGGCTCGCGGTCGGCGCCGGGAACGCGGCCACGGCGTGGCGACATGGGCTCGATACACGCCGCGATCGATCGGGCGAGGCGAAAGGCGAGCTCCGCGGGCCGCATGCAGCGCAGCCGATTGATGCGCCAGCGCAGGCCCGGCGCGTTGAGCAGCCCGCCCACCGCCTCAGGCGCGTGCGACATTGCTTCCCTTGCCGCGCGCGTTGAGGCTCGCGTACAGCGCGCCGAGCTGCGCGGCGAGGCGGCGGATGGAATAGCGGGCCGTGATGGTGGCGCGGCTCGCCGCGAGCGCGACGCGGTCCTCCGCCAGCGTGCGGATCGCCGCCGTGAGCCGCGGGGCGGTCAGCAGTGCGACCGGCCGCCTCACCCGCACACCTCGAGGAACAGCTCCTCGTAGCGGTCGATCATGCGGCCTACGCTGAAGCTCTGCTCGACCGTGCGGCGCGCGGCGCGGCCCATCGCCGAGCGCTCGTCGGCATCCGAGAGTCGCACCAGGCAGTCGACCAGCGCGGCGGTATCCGCCACCGGAAACAGGAGTCCGTTGCGCCCGGGCTCGATCAGCTCCGCGGCTCCGCCGACCTGCGAGTGCACGACCGGCCGCGCCATCGCCATCGCCTCGATCGCCGCGAGCGACAGCGCTTCAGTGAGGCTGCACAGGCACATCACGTCGCAGGCGGTGACCAACGGACGGATGTCGTCGCGAAAGCCGGTGATGAGGAGGTGCGGCTCGAGGCCGAGCGCGCGCGCGCGCGCCTCAATCGCCGCGCGTGTCGCGCCGTCGCCGATGAACAGCGCCTTCGCCGCGATTCCCCGCGCGCGCAGCCGCGCGGCGGCCTCGAGCAGTTGCACGTGGTTCTTCTCGGGCCGCAGACCGCCCACGATCCCGAGCACGTAGTCCGTGTCCGTGTAGCCGAGCCCGGCGCGCAGCACCCGTCGCTCGGCCGGCGTCGCCGCATCGCGCAGGTGCTGCACGTCGACGCCGTTGTGGATCACGGCGTTGCGGCGCGACCTCAAGCCCCGCCGGATGCAGTAGCGGCGCTGGTACTCACATACGAACACCGTGCGCTCCGCCGCCCACATGCACAGCCGGTAAGCCAGGAGCTTAGCCTGCTCCTTGAGTCCCGGACAGCGCGTCGAGTGGTAAATAGCGATCAGTGGGGCGCGCAGGCGTGACTGTGCGCGCGCGAGCGACGCATACATGAGGGCATAGGGATTCGCGGCCACCACGGCCGAGGGCCGGTGCCGCGCGAGCGCGCCGGCGAGCCGTCCGACCGCGCGCAGATCGAGGTAGTGCGCGGCCTCGAGGCAGAGCGCACTGCCCGCCTCCTTGAGGCGCAGCCGCGTGAGCTGCGCGGACTCAGGCTTGACCCAAGCGGTGTGGCATTCGTGGCCGCGCGCGGCCAAGCCGTTCGCCAGCGTGATCGCGTGGCGCTCGGCTCCTCCGTAGGCCAGCGAACCCGTGAGGAACATGAGTCTCATCGCCGCCCCGTCCTCAAGCGCGGCGCCAGACGCCCCGCAGGGCCGTCCGCCAGTCGCGGCCGAGGCCACAGAGCGTGAGCAGAGTGAGGTATGCGGCACCCAACAGCACCCCGCCGACCACCGGATGCGCAGCGGTCTCGAGCGCATCGAGGGAACTGACGACGCCCGAGGCGAACAGCCCGGACAGCGCCGCGCACAGCAGCAGCAGCACGAGCGACCGCCAGTCCTGAACCTGCCGCAGCGGGATGCCGGTGCGCCGCGAGATCCGCCACAGCGTAATCAGGTGCTCGAAGTAGATCGCGGTCACGCTGCCCGCCGCGGCGCCGGCGAGACCAAAGAGGCGCGCCCCGGCGAAGCTCACCGCCACCGAGAGCAGGAGCGCCAGCACGCCGATCCTCACGCTGAAGGCGCCCTGGCGCAGCAAGAACATGAGGCTCGCCGGCTCGATCACCAGCGCGATGAGGCCGAGAATGTAGATGCGCATCACCTGCACCGCATCGACGTAGGCCGATGTATAGATGACGCTGACGATCTCCCGGCCGAATACGAAGGCAAAGGCCAGCAGTGGGTAGACGAGCGTCGCGACCATCACGCTGCCGCGGCTGCTGAGTGCAAGCATGGCGCGCAGGTCCCCCGCAGCCTGCAGCCGGCTGATGCTGGGGAAGAACGCCTGGGCCACCGACAGCCGGCACAGGTGCACCAGCGGACCGAGGAGCGCCGCGATGGAGAAGGAGGCAAACAAGGCGACCGGGAACAGCACGCTCGCCACCCACTGATCCGCCTGGGCACGGAGGCCGTAGAGCGCGCCCGCGAAGCCGAACGGTGCCGACTGCCGCAGCTGCTCGGCGAAGGCGCTGCGCTGGAGAAACGGTCCCCGTACCCCGTGGTGCCGCGCCACGTAACCGATGAGCACCGCGAGCTTGAAGGCCGCAAACCCGAGCAGCGCCAGCAGCACGGGCTCGAGCTCCCGGGTCAGGATCGCGGTGGCCGACAGTGCCAGCGCGCGCAGGGCTGATAGCCCGACGACGGTGCGTGTCTGCCACGCGACCCGCTCTTCGGCGGTGCCGATCAGGTCGAGGAGCGATGCCATCACCCACAGCAGCACGAACAGCGGCACGAGCAGCTGGTTCGCCACCAGATCGCGCACGTTGGCCGGCAACCAGGGATTCAGGGCGCTGACCGCCCACGCGCCGATGAGTCCGGCGGCACCCAGGTACAGGATCGCCTGGTTGATGTAGAGGCGCTTGCCGTCGGCGTCGGATCGCGGCAGGAAGTAATAGAGGCTCCCGGCCATCGCCTGGGTGACCACCGCCATCACCGTTCCGGTCGCGAGCCACAGCAGCCGGTAGCCGCCGAAGTCGGCCGGCGAGAGATAACGTACCAGCACGACCGGCAGCAGGAATTGGAGCGCGTAGTCGAGAGCGTTGGCGACGCCCAGTGACATCGCGCGCGGCGCGAGCTTGTCCGGAAGCGAGGTGCCGGCCGCAACCGCGGCATCGGTTCGGGAGCTCATGCCGCGCCTATCGGACGCGCTGAGCATGAGCCCGGCGTGCGTGCGGGGAGCGGGCGAGTGACGGCGGCCCGCCGCGTGTACTCGCCGTACATCATGCCGATCGCGAGCCAGAGGAATGCCTGCTCGGGTCGCGGCGCGAGACTACTGTCGGTGAAGTCCGAAACCAGCATCCCGAGGAGAGCCGCCGCCGCGCCCTGAAAGAACCCGCGCAGCGCCGGCTCGAGCTGCAGATCCTTCCCCAGCCGTCGAAAGCCCCGCCAGACGTGCACGAAGTAGGCGCACAGCAGTGTCGTCCCGACCAGTCCCATGTCGAGCAGCGCCTCGAGATAGGCGTTGTGCGGGTGGGTCACCGCCAACACCTGCTGCCCCCCGCCCTGGCGCATCGGTTCGGACCAGAGAATCGAGCTGATGCCGTTGCCGAAGAGCGGATGCCGCAGGACTTCCGGCAGCAGCGGCAGCCACAGGCCGTTCAGACGCCCGGCACTGATGGCATCCAGTCCCGCGCCCTGCCCCGTGGCCACGCGCTCGTAAACGGCCGCCGGCGCCAGCACTAACCCCGCAACGCCGACGACCGCAGCGGCGATGACCGTCCGCGGGCTGCGCCGCCACAGCACGTACAGAACGTTCACCACGGCGAGCGCGACGAACGCGCCACGCGAGAAGGTCAGGACCAGCGCCACGGCTGTCAACCCCGCCGCGGCGAGCAGCACCCAGCGCAGCGCCACGTCCCGGCCTTCCGCCCAGGTGAAGAGCAGCAGCGCGTAGGCGATCGCGTAGAGCCTCCCCAGGTCATTCGCATGCAGGCCGAGCGCCGAGAGAAATTCCCGCTCGTCGCTGCTCGCGAGCGCGCGCAGTCCGATTCCAGACTGCGCCACGTACACCGGAACGAAGGCCGCCATGGCGCACATCGAGACGACCGCCGGCAGCACGAATCTTGCCGGCCGCTGCGATTTCGCCACCGCCGCCGCTACCAGGAGCGCGAACAGCACCATGAGCAGCGGCTTCAGCACCAGCTCCCGCAGGTAGCTCGCCGCATCGGCGAAATCGAGTCCCTGGTAGACGACCAGCAGTGAGGGTGCAATTTCGTGAATGTGGCGCGAGCCGATCGCACCAGCGATGAGTATCGGCACGACGTACAGCCACAGGAGCGGCCGCGGCAGAAAGCGGCGCAGGCTCCCATCGGCGAAGGCATGCAGCAGCCACGAGCCGCACGTGCCCGCCAGCAGCAGGTTGATGGGATTCAAACCGACGATGCCGAACATCTCGTGCGGGAACAGCGTGCTGCTGCCCGACAGGGGCATGAGCAGAATCAGCATCACGACGCCGCAGCGGAAATCGGCCAGAACGAAGGCGCACCCGAGGAGCGAAGCACACAGAAAGAACGCGGTCACACCGCCCGCGGCCAGCACCACTCCAAAGAGCGCGCCCAACAGCGCGATCCCGGGCAGTTTCAGTCGCTGGTCCAGGGCCAGGAACACGAATCCGACCCCGGGTCAGAACGCGGTCAGCACGGCGCCCACGACCAGAGCGCCGGTTTCGGTCAGATCGCGTGTGAGCGCCGCGGCATCGTCGATGCGGGTGTGATCGGTTCGTGCCAGCACCAGAGCGCTGCCGGCACAGAACACCACGCTGTGCGCGTCGGCACTGTCGCCCGCCGGCGCGGTGTCGATCAGGACCACGTCGTACTGGGCGCTGGCGAGCTCAAGGTAACTCGCCAGCGCCGGTCGCAGCAGCAAATCCTGCGGGTTCGGCGGCGGCGCACCCGCCGGCATGACCGACAGCGCTCCGAACGTCGGCAACTGCACCTCGCCCGCGGCTCGACCCGACAGCACGGACGATAGGCCGCCGCGATCCGGAATGTCGAAGATTCGGTGTTGCCGCGGCGCGCGCAGGTCGGCGTCGACCAGCAGCGTACCCATACCGAGCTGCGCGAATAGCACGGCGAGGTTGGCAGCGACGAAACTCCGTCCCTCGCGGGATCCCGGGCTCACGACTGCCAGCGCGCGCGGCTTGTTGCCGAGACCGGACCAGCGAATGAGCAGTCGGGTCCTGAGGGCCCTCAGCCGCTCAACACTCGGATGCAGCGCGTCGCGAAAGACGATCAGATCGGGATGGACGCTGCTGCCGTTCAGCCGCTGGCAGGGAAAGTCGTACTGCTTGGCAAGCGCCAGGCGCAGGTCTTCCCGGGTAATCAGCCCGAGGCTCAGCGCCGCTTCGCCGAAGCGCAACCCGTGCCGCACATGCTGGAGTCTCAGTACCTGCCCGATGCGCGCACTGTCGAGCTTACCCTCCGTCGCCAGGATGGCCCCGATGCGCAGATCGCGGTGCGGCGATGTGTACGGTGTGCCCTCGAGCGGCTGGCCGTCGCTGCGCGCGCTCATCGCGCCATCACCGGGGGCCGGGAAGCGCTCGCAGCGCCGCGACCGCGGGCCGCGGCAGCAGGCCCGCGCGTCGTCCTTCGTCGCTCAGCACCGCGAGCAACGGCAGCTGCAACGCGGAGGTCAGGTCCTCCGCGCAGCGCACGCGCGCGTCCTGTCGTTCCAGCAGCGCGACCAGCGCGCCGCCGAGTGCCAGACCGGTGATGAGCGCGAGCGCCAGGTTCATCTGGATGTTGGGACGGTAGGCCTGCAGCGGCACCGCCGCCGGACTCAGAATCGCGACATTCGTCTGGACCGCCCGGCTGTCGACCTGACTCGAGAAATAGTGCTGCAGGGCGGTGTCGTAAGCCCGCTCCGCCGATTCCACGTCGTGCTGCAGGACCGGCTCGCGGGTGCGCGTGTGCTCCGGATCCGGCGCGGACTGCCGGGACGCGGCGCGTGCGGGTGTCTGGCCGTCGGGGCTCGCGGCGCTCGCGGCCGCTTTACGCAATTCCGCCTGCAATCGGCCGCGCAGCTCGAGGTTCTCCGAGACCTGACGCTGATAGGCCGGATGATTCACGCCGTACTGGGTGGAGAGCTCGCGAAGCTTCGCCTCGCCGTGCAGCAGGTCCGCGCGCAGCTGCTGGAAGAAGGTGTCGTCTCTGACCTGCGGGAGCCGCTCGGGATGTTGCGCGAGCTGCCGCTGCTCGGCGTCCTGGTCGGCGCGGAGCTTCTTTTGTGCGTCCTCGAGATTGGCGCGAATGCCCTTCAGCTGCTCGTCGAACCAGGTGGCCGCCGCGCGGGTGGGCGCGACGCGCAATTCCAGCATCGTGCCGACATAGGCCGTGGCAAAGGCGTTGGCAATCGTCGCCGCCAGGCGTGGATCGGCGCAGGTGAAGGTGCCACGGATGACGCTGCTCTGCGAGGTCTCCACCTTGAGCGCGTGCAGCAGCCGATCGACGAGCTGGTCCTCAACGCGTGGGTTCCCGGATGCCGCGACGCCGAGCGTGCTGAGGGCCGCGGGATTCTCCGCGAGCTTGAGCTGCTGCACCACGCGGCCGGCCACCTTGGGGCTCGCCAGGATGTCGGCCTGAGTCTGCAGATAGCTCACGTGCTCCTGCGGGAGACCGAGCGCGCGCAGCGCTTCCCCCATCGACTGCTCATCCTTGGCATCCACCAGCAGCGAAACCGTGGCGCGGTAGCTCTTCGGCATCACGAAGCTCGCCAGCGCCGTGGCGAGCACCACCGCCACCAGCGACACGACGAATACCCTAAAGCGGGCACGCAACGCGAGCAGGAACTGTCGCAGACTCACGGCGGCGCGCCCCTAGAAGAGCCGCTCGCGCACCAGAATCACATCATCCGCATGCACGGCGTCCGTCAGGTGGACGCCGTCGGTCCGGACCTGACCGTCCGGCGTGCGGCGCTGGACCTGGAGGCCGCGCAGCGTGCCGCGCGGCGTCAGCCCGCCACCGACCGAGATCGCCTGCATCACGGTCATCTGCGGCTGCAGCCGATAGGAGCCGGCGTGCTGCACTTGGCCATAAAGATAGAACTGCGGTGCGCGCTTCACATAGACGACGTCACCGTTCTCGAGCCGCATGTTGCGCGACAGGTCACCGGTGCGATACATCTCCGAAACGTCGATCGCGGTGCGGGTCTCCTTGCCGTTCTGATTGCGCACCACGACGACGGTGTTATCGCCGTCGCCACTGATCCCACCGGCGCGGGCGAGGACGTCGGTGAGGCTGTTGCTGACATCATCCAGTGGGTAGCGGCCCGGCTTGCCGACCTCCCCGAGCACTGACACCTGGCGGCTGCGCACCTGCTGCACGCTCAGGCTCACCTGCGGGTTGATGACGAACTTGCCGCGCACCAGCCGGTCGGCGATGCGCGCCGCGGCTCCCTCGGGCGTGAGGCCGGCGATCGCCACCTCGCCGATCAGCGGGACGCTGATCGAGCCGCGCTCGGAGATGCGCGCCTCGGTCGTTAGGTCGGGTTGCTGAAAAACGGTGACGCGGACGGAGTCGCCGTCGCCGAGCAGTGCCGGCGCCTGTGTCGGCGCCTGAGCAAGCGCGCTGGATGCGACGAGGGGGGCCGTCGTCAGCGCGCAAATCAGCCAGAAAGCCGCAACTCGTACCGCCCGCGTCATGGGCATAACGCTAATGGCCGCGGGTTATCTCCCCGACCTCGCGTGCGTAGTCCGTCCGAGCTATTGCGGCTCCGTTCGTGTCATCACTACTCTACACATGCGTCGAGATCTCACTATGCACCCGTCGAAGGGAAGTGTCGTTATCCAGCGACACCTGGGATGCGCTCGACCAGGAGGAGTCCTATGAGATTTTCGAGCGTCATCACGCCTGGGTTGGTTTTGTCGGCGACCATGATCGGCTGTTCAGCCGCCGCGGCGAGCCCGCAGGGGATGTTTTCCACTGTCGGCTCATCGACGTCGCCATTCTCACCGGCCACGTCTCAAGCTGGGCTGGCCACCTCCAAGCTTTCGATCAGCAGTACTTCAACGACCATAACCTTTCAGGTCACTTATTCGGGTACTCCCAGCTTCGTTCGCGTCTTCGTTGATGCGGACAGGAACGCGACCACGGGTTATCCCATTGGTGGCATCGGAGCCGACTATTTAATAGAGAACGGATTTCTCTATCGATACGCCGGTTCAGGTGGCTCCTGGGCATGGACAATGATCAAGACTCTCTCGCTTTCGGAAGCCAACGGAGTGGCGACCTGGAATGTCGCACGATCGGCACTCGGCTCACCGAGCGGCGTCACTGCCATCGGGAACTACAATTCGGTCTACTCATCTGCGCTGAGCTACACGTTCGTGCAGGCAGTCATTAATAACTTCCTATTAACCAATGTCCCAACCCAGGCAACGGCTGGAACACCGATTTCCTTCTCCGTCACGGCAAGAGATTCCAACAATGCTGTTCTGACTGGCTACACCGGCACGGTGCATTTCTCCTCTTCTGACCTGGGTTCGCCGCTCCTTCCGGCCGACTACACCTTCTTGAGCACCGACAACGGCACCAAACAATTTTCCGCGACCCTGAAGACCACTGGACATCAGACCATCACTGTCAACCAGGTGGCAGGCAGCGCGCCGGTGGCAACGACCCCGGCAATCAGCGTGGCGTCCTCCGGTCAAACGGGCACTCGCGATCCTATGAAATGGCCTTTTGCAAGCAGCAGCATATGGAACATGCCGATTGGCTCAGGCGCGAATTACTTGGCTTCGGGTTTGCATTTTACGACCGCTCCCAACAGTACCGAGTATTGGTACGACATGCCGCAATCCGATCACGAGCGAATCGTTCTCACTGCGACCGCGCCGCTGACCAACGTCTACATAAGCAACGTGGGTTGGGGTGGTGGCAACCGTTGTGCTGCAACCGGCGGTGTATTTTTTCAGGCACCGCTCCCGGCTGGTTACATCGTACCTAACAGCACCTATAACAATGGTGCCGCAATCCTGCTGGCTGACGGCATGACCATCGTCCAGACTCAACCCTTCACGAAATGTGCGGGTTATTCCTATGCCACCAGCATGCAAGTCCCCTGGAGCATCACGGTATGGGAATATAACTTGCAAACTGGAGACGGAATTCTGGGGGCGCATGGCGGTTCCGAACTTTCCACTCTCGGCGGGACGATCCGCCTGGGAGAGCTCCGACCGGGGACACAAATGCGCCATGCCCTCAAGGTCAATGTCGACTCAGTGACGTCCTTGGGTCTTTGCACCGGGAACTTCAACGCTTGCTTTACCTGGCCCGCGGCGACCGCCGACGGCTATGCGGCCAATGCGGGCGGCGGCTACGGCTCAGCGACCAACAACACGAACTCCGCCATGAAAATGGGGGCCCTGCTGGCGATTCCCGCGAACGTGAATATCAACACTATCGGCCTGCAGTCGGTTCCGGGACAGATGCTCGCATGGACCCTGCAAAACTACGGGGCGTATATCGTCGACAGCAGGGGTAGCCCAGGCTTTGACTTCTCCATTGAAGACGGAGCTGCGGGAAGCAAGGCCGACGAATTTCAGGCTGACTACGGATTCCCGTTCGACGGTCGGCTCGGATACATGACGCTGACTGGTTCCACGGGACAGCCCACCCCGCAGGCCAAATGGGTGAGTGATATTCGCCTCATCATTGATTACCTCAGGGTGGTCAGCAACAACTCTCCGACGAGCATTGGCGGTGGTGGAACCCCCCTGCAACCACTGGCTCCTCCGTTTCAATAGTGCAGCGCGAGCGTGTGATGGCGTCTCGGCCCCAAGGTCGACCACGCTACCGGCGCCATACCGTCTATAGGCGTTGTCGACCAGGACGGTTCCTATCGGCTCCGCAACCGGAAAGTGACCCGACTCGAAACGCGTGTCGAGGCCGAGCCAATTCCCCGTGCCACTCGCGCGCCTGAGCGAGCGTCTGTTGAGTCAGGGAATGTTCGGCAACCCCCCGCGCGCGAAACGGGGATGACAGGCCACGAGGCAAATTGCAGCGGGCGGGAAATAGCCCCGCCGTCAGAGGGCCGGGCACGTAAGGATGAGGAAACCGGAGTCTCTGTGGCGCGGCAGCGCGACTGGCGCCTACAGCGAGAGCCGTGCTTTGAGCCAAACGACATCGTCGCCGTAGCCGCCGAAGGCGATGTTGGACGAGCGCTCCTCATGGAGGAAGCTCAGCTGCAGCGTGACCCACGTCCTCGGGTGGTAGGCGAGCAGCGCGCTCATGGTGCGCACGTGATCGTCGCGCGGCGGTGCTGCGCCAAGCGCCACGGCTGGATCGGAGAGATAGGTGCGCTCGAGCCACGCGAGGTTGGCCGACAGGTCGAGCTCATCGGTCATGTGCCAGAGCGGGCGGAGGGTCAGCCCCCTGACCATGACGATGCTCGAATGGATGTATTCGTACGGGCTGATGTCGCGCTCGGCGATCGCGCTCACCGACACCTTGACGTCCGGGGTCCAGGTGTATTCGAGGCGGCCGGTGGTGCGGTCGAAGTCGCGCGACGTTACCTGGTGATAGTGGCGGCTGACCTGGTCGACGCGCGCCACCACGTGCGAGGGCGTATCGGCTCCGAAGTCGACCACCACCCCGAAACCGTACTGCGAATAGCCGTTATCGACCAGGACGCTTCCGATTGGCTCGGCCACGGGAAAGTGGCCCGACTCGAAGCGCGTGTCGAGGCCGAACCAATTCCCGGTGCCGCTCGCGCGACTGAGCGAGGCCTCGAGGGAGTCCACGGTGACGTTGTTGAATTGCCCCGCGGGGTCGCTGTTGCTCTGTACCAGATCATCGCCCGCGACATACAACTTCCAATCGGGCGTGACGAGCCACGAGCCCTTGGCAAACTCCTCGCGCACGTGCAGCCGATCGGGAGCGACGCCGAGCGTCGCCGCAAAGGACGCCAGCGAATAGGTGTCCGACACGCCCAGCTGGCCACTCAGGTTCCTCCCGACCTGCCAGAGCCAGCTGCCGTGCAGGTCGTAGCCGTCATAGTCGAGCTCGTGAAAGCGATCGTAGCGGTTGCTGTTGTAAGTCACCGAAGCCTGGAAGCGTTGCAGGCTCACGGGCACATCCGCGCTCAGGCCGACCGAGGTGGTGCGATAGGTATCGCCGCGCGAGCGGAAGCCGATCGCGGTGACCGGATCGACCTGGTTCGATATCCGAAAGACGTTGTCGTCGGTGGTGACGGTCTCCTCGGCGAAGGGCGTTAGCTTGGCCGTCTCCGGGGCCGTCTGCTGGGCCCGCAGCGGCCCGGCGGCCAGCGCCAGCAGGCAGGCCAGCCAACCGCTCACGGCCGATTGCAACAGCCGCGGCCGGTAGCGTGCCGTGTGCGCACACGGCGGCGACCCCCCTGTGACGTCTCCGCTCATCGCCGCAGCCGGTACGGTATGAGAGTACGGTCTCCGATCGCGGACACCCGCCGGCGCCCGATTGCCCAGACTCCCGCGAGGCCTGCGACGAGCAGCGCCCAGCTGCCCGGCAGGGGCGACCCATGTAACACGGTCGTGACCCATACGAGCAGCTCGCGCTCGCCGGGCACCGGGAGGCTGGCAGCGCTCACCTGCGCCACCGGCGGCTCGCCGGCCACCCCGGGCGCCATCGACGCGCCGCCCACCTGGGTTGTCATCGCCGCGATCGAGAGCGCGAAGATCGCTCCCTTGAGGCGCAACCGCGTGTGCGCTCGGGTGGGTTTCATGGTGCAACCTTCATGACTCAAGTACGTACCGGGACTTCCGGATATTCCATGGGTGAAAGCGGCTTCAGGGATCGAGGAAGCGCAGCGCCAGCGCCCGGCCGACCGCCTGGGTGCGATTACGGACGTTGAGCTTGCGCAGGATCTTCTGCACGTGATTCTTCACCGTCAGCGGGCTGATGCCGAGGATGGTGCCGATCTCGAAATTGCTCTTGCCGACATGGATCCAGCGCAGGATCTCCTTCTCACGCACGGTGAGCAGGTCCGGGGTGTGCGCCGTCGCCTGGATGTCCGCGAGTGGACGTGCGAGCTGGGAGCGCATCCACGCAAGATGCAGGAACGGCACGATCAGCTCGAGGAGAAACGCCTGCTCCTCGCCCAAGTCGTCGTTCACCGCGCCGAGCACGAACAGGCTCAACGGCTTGCCAAGCGAATCGTAGGTGCCGTGCACCATCACGCTGTCCGCCCCGATCGCGTGCAGCTCGGCGGAGAGCTCGCCGCGCGCGATGGCGTCCACGCCGTGCACGCTGCACATGACCGGGTGGAACTCGGCTTCGACCCAGTGCCTGAGTAGGCCGGCGACCAGCTCCACGTCCTGCTGGAACAGCGCCCGGACTCTGTCCGCTTCGATCCACGGGCTCGCAAAGCAGTCGACCTGGTAGGCGAGCCCGCGGTCCTCGCGCACGGCGCACAGCAACAGCTCGTGCCGGAGAAGATTCTGCAGCAGGCCCTGCGTCCAGCCGAACAGTTGCGGGCGCGAATACACCCGGAGTGATGCGTCGATGTTGAGCAGCAGCGACTCGAGCACGCGCGCATCGAGCAGCCGCGCACCGCTCGCGGACCCGCGCTCGGAACTCCCGGAAGGCGCGCTGTGTCCGCCCGGTCGGGTGTGAATCTTCAACTGAGTGTCGCCCGCCTGCATGGGTACCTTCGCTTCAACCCCGCAGGGACACGTACCCTGCAAAGGCGACCACTATGGGAAGCCTTTGTTATGCAATCGTGATGTGCCGCTAAACCGGCCCGGGTAGTCCGTTCTGCCTAGCGAAAGCCCCCCTGGGGTTCATCGGCCCGACGGCCGGCAGCCTCTAGGATTCGCTCATGTCGGCAACTGGTACGCAGCTGCACCGCGAGTTCCTCGATCGCCGGGCCGCACCAGCGGCCGAGGTCGTGGCGGCCATCGATCCCGTGATGACGATCGGCGCGCTGCTCTGCAGCATCGCCTTCTTCCACGTTCACTTCCAGGGCGCGTACCTGATACTCGCTCTGCTCGTCTTCTCGCTGACCTTCCCCGGCAAGGTGCCGGCCGGGGGCAGCGCGCAGGCCCTGGCCCGCGAGGTCGCAACGAGCTGGTTCATCACCGTCACGGTGCTCGCGGTCATTGGCTGGGCGACCGGGACCGTCGAGGCCTTCGATCAGCGGGTGCTGGTGGCCTGGTTGCTGGCAACTCCCGCCGCGCGCTTCACAGGGCATTTAGCGCTCCCTCCCCTGCTGCAACGCTTGTTCGCCGCCGGGCGTGCGCAGCGGGTCGCGGTCATCGTCGGTGCCTGCGAGCTTGGACATGCGCTCGCGGAGCGGCTGCGCAATCCGCACCTCGGCGTACGGGTGGCCGGTTTCTTCGATGACCGGGGACCTGAGCGCACCGGCGAGGAAGCGGCCAGCGCGACCCTCGGCCCCCTCGAGCAGCTCGCCGACTACGTCAAGGCGCATCGGGTAGATCTGATCTACATCACGCTGCCGATGGCTTCGCAGCCGCGCATCGTGCGCCTCCTCGATCAGCTGCACGACACCACTGTGTCGATCCATTTCGTGCCCGATATCTTCCTGTTCGAGCTCATCCAGGCCCGCATTGACACGCTCGACGGCATACCCGTCGTGTCCGTCTGCGAGACCCCGTTCCGCGGCTTCAACGGAGTCGTCAAGCGCGCGAGCGACATCGTGCTTGCACTCCTCATCGGTGCCCTCACGCTGCCCTTGATGCTGGCGATCGCCGTCGGCGTCAAGCTGAGCTCGCGCGGCCCGGTGATGTTCCGGCAGCGCCGCTACGGGCTCGATGGCCGGGAAATCCTTGTCTACAAGTTCCGCTCCATGACGGTCACCGAGGACGGCGCCGACATCCGGCAGGCGACGCGCGCCGACGGACGCGTGACGCGCTTCGGCGCGTTCCTGCGCCGTTACTCGCTCGATGAGCTGCCGCAGTTCATCAACGTACTGCAGGGGCGCATGAGCGTGGTGGGCCCGCGCCCGCATGCCGTCGCCCACACGGAGCTCTACCGCAAGCTGATCAAGGGCTACATGTTCCGCCACAAGGTCCGGCCAGGGATCACGGGCTGGGCGCAGGTAAACGGCCTGCGGGGGGAGACCGACACGCTGGAGAAGATGGAGCGCCGGATCGCCTGCGACCTGGATTACCTGCGCCGGTGGTCGCTGCAGCTCGACCTCTGGATCGTGCTGAAGACGGTGTTAGTCGTGCTCGACGGGCGCAATGCTTACTGAGAGCCGCGCGCGGCGCGCGCTGCCCGCCACCGTGTCACTCTCCGCTGGTCCTGAAGCAATAGCCCGCGCCGCGCACCGTCTCGATCATCCGATCGCAGCCGCTCGGCGTCAGTGCCTGGCGCAACTGGCGGATGTGAACGTCGACGGTGCGATCCTCGACGAACACGTGATCGCCCCACACCTCATCGAGCAGCTGCGTGCGGCTGTAGACCCGGTCCGGGTGCGCCATCAGAAAATGCAGCAGCCGGAATTCGGTGGCCCAGAGCTTGACGTTGCCGCCGTTCGCAGTGACGCGGTGCGCCGCCGGGTCGAGCTTCAGGCCGTCGAACTCGACCGGCTCCTCGCCGAGGAGCGGCGCTCCGCGGCGTACCACCGCCTTGATGCGCGCGAGCAATTCACGATGCGAGAAGGGCTTGGTGAGATAGTCATCCGCCCCGGCCTCGAGCCCGGTCACCTTGTCGGTTTCCTCCGAGCGGCTGGTCAGCATGATGATGGGCATCTGCTTCGTGCGCCGGTCGGTGCGCAGCTCCCTCAAAAAGGCCACGCCGCTCGCGGTGGGCAGTACCCAGTCGAGCAGCATGAGTCCGGGGAGCTCTCCGCGGATCGCCTCCGCCGCTTCCTCGACGTTGGTGGCGCGCATCACCTCAAATCCGGCACGCTCCAGGCCTGCCGCGATCAGCCGCTGGGTCACCAGCTCGTCCTCGACGATGAGAATCGCGCCGCGCACACCGTCAATCATAGGTGGCGCCGGCCAAGCTTGGTATCACCGAATCCCGATCTTGTTGTAGGCGCCGCGCGGCACACCTGTGGCGCTGCATCGACAGGCGGCGATGACTTAAGATCTCAGATGAGCCGGTACTTAACCGCGTAGCGAACCAGTGCCGCGTTGCTCGACAGCCCCAGCTTCCTCAGGATCCGCGCCCGGTAGGTACTGACGGTGCTCGGGCTCAGGGACATCTCCTCGGCAATCTCGTTGATCTGCTTGCCGGATGCGATCAGCCACATCACCCGGTACTCGCGATCCGAGAGCAGCTCGTGCGGTGGTTTCTCGCCACCGTTGGCGAGCTCGGTCGCGAGTTTCTCGGCAAACGCGGGGCTCACGTACTTGCCGCCGCTCACTACCTTGCGGATCGCGCCGGTGAGATCCTCGTTGGCGCTTGCCTTGTTGATATAGCCCGCGCCGCCTGCCTTGAAGACCTGGCCGGCGTGCACCTCCTCCGGCAGGATGCTCAGCACCAGAACCGGCCGCTCCGGATAGTGCCGCTTCACCTCCCGCACCAGGTCGGCGCCGCTGCAGCCCGGCATCGAGTAGTCGAGCACCGCCACGTCCCATTCGATCTGCCGCGCCATTTCGAGCGCTTCGTCCCCGCTCTTCGCCTCGCCGACGACGGTCATGTCCTGCTCGGAGGCGACGATGTCCCGGAGGCCCCGGCGAACGACGGGATGATCGTCTGCGATCAGAATCCTCACAACGGCTCTCCTCAGTGTCATGTATTTACGGGCCCACGCGTCGCTCATGCCATCGGTAGCGTTACGTTGACGACCGTCCCCTTACCGCTCGCCCCTTCGACATCGATCCACCCGCCAAAGGGCAGAACGCGCTCGCGCACTCCCATCAGGCCGAGCGATTTGGGGCTATGCGCGGCCTCGCCGTCGATACCGCGGCCGTTGTCCTCGACGGACAGCACTACCTGTCGGTCGTCGGACCGCACCGCCACGTCGACGCGAGTGGCGTTGGCGTGGCGTGCCACATTGGTCACCAGCTCCTGAAAGATCCTGAACAGCGCCGTGGACCGGTCCCGGTCGAGCTGCACGCCGTTGGCCGGGAGCGTCAGGTGGCAGCGAATGCCGCTGCGCCGCTGAAACTCATCCGCCTGCCACTCGATCGCCGCCGTCAGTCCGAGCTGGTCCAGCACATCCGGCCGCAGCCGCGAGACGATCTGCCGCACCGATTCCATGGTGGCATCGATCATGCTCGACATCGACTGCGTGCGCTCGCGCAACGCGTGGGCATCGCGCGGCAGACGGCTCGCGATCCAGCTCACGTCCATCTTCAGGGCCGTCAGCTCCTGGCCCAGCTGGTCGTGGAACTCCCGGGCGATCCGCGTCCACTCCTCCTCACGCACCGACTGCAGGCGCGAGGCCAGGGCGCGCAGACTCTCCTCCGAGGCCTTGAGGTGCGCCTCGGCCGCGGTGCGCTCCTTGATCTCCTGGACCAGCGCCGCGTTCTTGCGGTAGAGATCGACGAACACCGAGATCTTGGACTTCAGGATCTCGGGCCTCAGGGGCTTGACTATGTAGTCCACCGCGCCCGCCTCATAGCCGCGCGTCATCGAAGGAGTGTCCTCATAGGCGCCGGTGAGGAAGACGATAGGCGTGTGACGGGAACGCTCACGCTCGCGGATGAGGCGCGCGACCTCGAAGCCGTCTATCCCGGGCATACGCGCGTCCAGCAGGATGACGGCGAAGTCCTGCTTCAGTATGCAACGCAGCGCCTCCTCCCCTGACTTTGCGGTCACCACCCGGAGAGGCATGTCGCTCAACAGCCCCTGCAAGGCAGTCAGGTTGCGGGTGTCGTCGTCGACGGCCAGAACGCTCGCCTGCGCCTGATCGGAATTCATCACCTCTCCTGGAGCGCTGGCGGATGATTATTATTGATCAGCGCGCGTCTGTAGAGAACCCGCGACGGGCTCAAAATCAGCCGTGTCGCGCGGCCACTCTCACCGGAGGGGGCAACCTGTGGCTGCGCAACGGGGTTCTGTAGCTGATCGTCGACGCCGGCGCGGTGGGCCCGGAAGCCGCAGGCGCCGGCGGATCAGGTGGCTGCCAGGCGAGCCTGTCGTTTCCGGTAAAGCCACAGGATGATCGCCAGGATCGAGCCGCCTGGCAGAAGGAGCTCGATGGCTGCATATGGCGCGACCCCCTTCAAGAGCGCCCATGCCGCCGTGATCCGCCGCGCAGCCTGGAACACAACCGGCATCGAAGCATTTCGCATTGCGGAAGCCGCTGCGGGCTCATGCGTCAGGAGTAAGTAATTCATCGCATGCCTCGATCGGTTTCACGAACATCCTCGGTCTGTACCTACGACGTTCGAGACACGCGGATTTCGACAACCGGCTTGCCGCCGGCCACGGCGAACGCAGCGCGAACAGTCGAGGCTGCCTCAGCTCCACTCAAGGGACGATTCGTGCCGGCACGACAGAAGACAGGTCGCATCGCGAGGCATGTGCGCCATCAGGACGGGCTGGTACGATGGGCTCTAGCGGAGAAACCAGGGTCTGCCGCGCAAAGGCCTCGGTGGCATGATCGTCCGGAGGCAAGGGTGTTAAAGAAGTCAGGTGCGGGATGCGCGGTCCTCGTCTTTCTCGCCGGCTGTGTGCATCAATACTCCGTCCCGCCCGCCGCGGCACCCCCAGAACCGGCGAACACTACGCCGCCTCCGAAGTCAGGCGTTGCGCCCGCTCCGCCTGCACCCGCGACTCAGGCCGTCCAGCCTGATCAGACGGCCCAGGCAACAGAGAAACCACCTGCCGCGCCGCCGCCCTCACCCGGCAGCAGGCCCGTGCCTCGGGGAAGCGCTACCGCGGGCGCCAATGCATCCACCACGAAGAGCTCGGGCAAACCGCCCGCCGCCGCGCCAGCTGCCGGCGGGACTTCCCAATCAGTCCCGGCTACAGCCCAGCGCCAGGGTGCAACCGCGCAGCCTGCGCTCGATCTCTCCTCGTTGGAGCAGCGACTGAGAGACACGCACGCGATCGGCCTGTTCACAAAGCTCAGCCTGAAGAACCAGGTGGACGATCTCCTCGCCCAGTTCAGAGAATTTCACCAGGGACAATCCACAGTCAAGCTGGCGGAGTTGCGACAGCACTTCGAGCTGCTGCTGCTCAAGGTCGTCAGTCTGCTGCAGAATGGTGATGCTCAGCTCGCCGCGGCGGTATCGTCTTCCCGGGACGCAATCTGGGCGGTTCTCGTGGATCCAGTGAAATTCTCCCAAATCTGACCTCACGCAGAGGAGCAATCATGCGCCCACGTGGATATGTTCTTGCGGCGCTCGCGGCCGTGATGGGACTTGGCTCGCCGTACCTGCTGGCTGCCGAGGAACCCGCGTTCAAAGACCTTACTGCCACCATCGTGCTGCAGGGACTGCCCTGCGACAAGGTGATCTCGGCCACGCGCAACGGCGACAGTGATTACACCGCTACCTGTCAGAACGGCAATCGCTATCACGTTTTCGTCGACTCGACTGGGCGAGTAGTCGTCAGGAAGCTCTGAGCGGACCGACTGGCTCAGCGCCCGAGCTCACCGACGAGCGGTTCCCGGCACGGCCAATCGATCCAGGCGCACGTAACTCGCCTCCATGCCGTGCTCCATTCCGGTCGCGAGCATGCGCTTTCTGGTCTCTGCATCGGGAAGCGTCATTCGCATGGTCATCAAGGTCCCCGCACCGTCGCGCTCAAATCGCGTTTCGATATGGTTGTCCGGCGTGGGCTCGGGAAGATGCATGCGCTCCACGTGCACGATCTTCGATGGCGCTACCAGATCTACAAATTCACCCGTCAGGTGGAACCCGCCTCCCTTGCCATTGCTCCACTCATAGCGGATCTTCCCACCCGGCCGCGCTTCGCAGATGCATACCGGCATCGTCCAGCCCTCCGGCCCCAACATCCATTGCTGCACGAGCGCCGGGTCGGTGTGTGCACGGAAAACAGCTTCCGGCGGCGCCCGAAAGTACCGCGTCACGATGACATGCCGCTCACCCTCGACCCTGAGAGACAGTTTGTTCGTCATGACTCCTCCTGATTGCGGATCGCCGCCGTCTTCGCCAGCAATTCATCCAGGCGCTCGTAATTTCGCGACAAGGCGCGGCGCAGCACCCTCAACCAGCGATCGACCGAGTCGATCCCGGCCGGCGCAAGACGGCAGGGGCGGCGTGCGCCATCCACTCGCCGAGTGATCAGCCCCGCCCGCTCCAATACCTTTAGGTGTTGGGAGATCGCCGGCTGGCTCATGCGGAACGGCTTGGCCAGCTCGAGCACGGTTGCCTCACCGCGAGCCAGGCGGTGAAGGATCGCGCGTCGAGTCGGATCCGCTAGAGCGGAGAACGCCAGATTCGCGGTCTGGGTGCTAAACATATAAGCTGTATATTATATAAGTATGCGCTTTTGTGCAACCACTGGCGCCGGCTTTCCTTCACAGCAGTGGCGGACCGCATACCTCCGAGCGCCACGCAACTCCTGATCGCGGTGGTAGCATGAGCTCCCAGGCAGAGAGCGCTTGCATTGCCGCAACAACCAGAACCGCGGGGATTCGCAATGAACAGACGTCTCATCATCGCGCTCGCCGCCGCCTTACCGGCGTTCGCGCCTGTTGGGTACGCCGCGGAGAACAACACCAAGGTACTAGCCGCCGCGCAGGCCGCCCGCGCCGCTGAGCTCCAACTGCTCGAGCAAGTCGTGAACGTCGACTCTGGCACGGGCGACGTCGAGGGCGGCCGCAAGGTAGCGGGCATGCTGATTCCGCGCTTGAAGGCGCTGGGAATGACCATCGAGTCCGTTCCTGCGGAGGAGCCCGGACTTGCGGAAAACACGGTGGCGACGCTCACCGGCCGTGGCAAGACCCGTATTCTCCTGATCGGGCATATCGATACGGTGTTCGAACCCGGCACCGCGCAGCGCCGGCCGTTTCGTACCGACGACAAGCGGGCCTACGGGCCGGGCGTGGCCGATGAGAAGGGCGGAGTGGTCGAGGGTGTCTACGCGCTGCAGATCCTGCACGATCAGGGCTTCAGGAATTTCGGGAAGATCGTTTTTCTGATGGAAACGTCGGAAGAGCGCGGCTCGCCCGGAACGAGAGCCCTCATCAGCAGACTCCTCAAGGATGCCGACGTGGAGCTGAACCTAGAGCCGGGTGACTTTCCGGACACCCTCACCGTGTGGCGCAAGGGCGCTGACACGCTCCGCATTGACGTCAAGGGCCGAGCCGCGCATGCGGGAGTCGCTCCTCAGGATGGCCGCAACGCCGCACTCGAGCTGATCCATCAGATCTCGGGACTCGAAGTATTCCCGAAGTCCGGAGACGGTCTCACCGTGAATCTCACCGTCATGCACGCCGGCACGCGCGCCAACATCATCCCCGAGGACGCATCTGCGCAGGTCAACGTGCGAGTGCGCGACAAGGCCGACTTCGATCGAGTCGAGCGAGCATTGCGCAAGAATGCCGAGACTACCGTAATCCCCGACACCAAAGTAACCATCAGCGGTGGGGAGGGCTTCCCGCCGTTACCCAACAATCCCGCGACCGACAGACTCGCTGCACGGGCGCAGCGGATCTATGCCGGCATTGGCCGCGCGCTGGCAGCGGGCGGAAACGGCGGGGCGTCGGAGTCAGCGCTCGCGGCCGATGCGGGCGTTCCGGCATTGGACGGACTCGGCCCTGTCGGGGGCGGGTTTCACTCCGATAAGGAGTTTCTCGAGTTGGATACCGTGGCCTCCCGGCTGTATCTGCTGACAATGCTCCTGATGGACTTAGGTAACAGTCCTTAGAAGTTCGCCTGGAGGGAAACAAACGATCCTAGCGACGCCGCTCCGAGCACTCGCAGCGGTTGTTAGCGCCGTCCCAGGCGCTCGCCGCACTCGCAGACATGAGACGCAAAACTGCGTTTCGTCAAGAGGCCATCCTAGGATGCGACCAATGGCCACCGTGTCAGCTTCGCTTCGCGCGAACGACCGTTAACAGCATCACAATCTGCCGCTTCGGACTGCCGTGGAGACCGCCGCTAGTCCGATCGGATTATTGTGCCGTGTTAGATGTAGTGATTACCGTGTGCCACTCGTCTTGGTCGTTACGTGTGTGTCGCCATTCGGCGACGCGGGGGCCTCGTCAACTCGCTCACTTGGGGGTGTATGACTCCGTTGCGCGTCGCCGTTGGGGTGGTCGTGCTCGCTCTCACCTGCTCATCGCAGCCGGCGGGAGCGCAGGCTGTCTCCCCAAACGCTGCATGGTCCTGCATGTTTGCCAGCACGCCGACTGACTGCGGCTTTTACCTCCAGGCGGCCGCGTCCGATCGCGCCACGCTCGTCGCACAGGCGCGCGACGGAAACAACGCCGTTGAACTCACGACGCAGCCCGGCGATACCAACCTCTTCGGCAGCGGTCTCAACGAGCGCGCCGACCTCGATTTGGGAACGTCGTCGAGCTACTGCAACCAGGGGCAGGAAGAGTGGTGGGCCCATTCGCTCATGTTCCCCGGCAACTATGTCATTCCTCCCACCGGCTTGATCTGGAACTGGGGCGTGGTCTTTGACTTTCATCATACTGGCCCGAGCGGGCAGGCCAATTTCCAGATCGCCTCCCTGCCAACCGGTCTCGAGTTCTGGATCTCCGGCGGCCCGACGGTGGTCAACGGACCAACCGACCCGGGCTTCCACCGCGCTCCGATCGGACTTGTCGTCCAGAACCAGTGGTATGACTTCGTCTATCACGTGAAGTGGTCATCGGGCAGCGACGGCTTCTTTCAGGCCTGGGTCAATGGCCAGCAACTGCTGAACTTCAACGGCCCCACGCTCTATGTTGGTCAGAGCTGTTATCTGAAGCTCGCTGATTACCACACGCCTCTCGGCGTTGCGATTTCGGTGGTTCACGACCGCGTCGTTCGCGGTACCACCCGGG
>Ga0210408_10001016_pt1 | contig 30910 bp, 27 predicted proteins | sample IncBWH4MmetaG_FD_155471 | JGI IMG/M metagenome (GOLD analysis project Ga0210408, IMG submission 155471) | Forest soil microbial communities from Barre Woods Harvard Forest LTER site, Petersham, Massachusetts, United States - Inc-BW-H-4-M | ecosystem: Environmental > Terrestrial > Soil >... | reverse complement strand
CCCGTCAACTTCTATTGCGCCGCGCCCACCGCAGCATCCGTTGTCCTGGTCGGAGATTTCAACGGCTGGGATGCCACTTCTCATCCAATGCAGCGACAGGTTGACGGTTGTTGGTCCCTCCAGGTGGAGCTCACTCACGGCCATCAGCGGTATCGATTCTTGGTGGACGGCAAACCAGTCCTGGACCCGCGCGGAACGGGCATCGCCCGCAACGAACGCAACGAGCGGGTCTCACTCGTTGCTGTGAGTTGATCCCTGCACTGGCCCGTCATCTCCGCCGGTTCGCGGTGCGCTCGCATCGCCTGCGCATCAATGGGGACCGGGCTATGGATTCATGGACTGACAGATTGCGGAGGAGGGAAGTTTCCATTATTATTCGTTGAAGATTATTGAGCACGTATGGCCACCCACCCAACCTATCGAATCGGCCACAAGCGCTACGGGATTGATAATTGCGAGCCACAGAAAGAGGCAGTCCGCGAAGGTAAAATTGAATTTCACGCGCTGACCAAAGGGCACTATCCCGGCACGTTGATGCCCAAGGACATCCTGCCCGGGCTTAACAGCATCGGTTTCTGGGATGCCAATACTTCCCAGGACTGGGGGCTGAATGCACATCGGAACGAAGGCATTAAAGTTGTGTTCTTTGAGACCGGAACGTGCGACCTGGTCATCGGTCAGAAAACGTTCAACTTGCAGGCGGGCAATTTTATCGTCACGCGTCCGTGGCAGCTTCATAAATTCGGCGCACCCAACATCGGCCGGGGACGGCTGCACTGGATGATTCTGGATGTGGGGGTCAGGCGGCCACATCAAAGTTGGAGCTGGCCGAAGTGGATCGTAATGACCAAGGCCGATCTCGCTGATCTGACGGAAAGATGGCGGCGGATTAATAACCCCGTTTGGACCTCCACACCGTCCATTGCGCAATCGTTCCGCGAGTTGGCTCGGTGCATTACCGCCTGGGGTCAGCCCCGCGCCGTTTCGCGCATGTCGGTCCATTTGAACCTGTTGCTGATCGGCGTCCTGGATGCCCTGGCGAAACAGCAGACGCATGAAAACGAACAATTGACCTCGCGCAAGCGCGCGGTCGAAGTGTTTTTTCGCGATCTCAAGGAGGGGAGCCTGGACCTCGGCGATGAATGGACGCTGGACCGCATGGCTGCTCACTGCCAAATGGGAGTGACCGCTTTTTCAAAATACTGCCGCGAACTGGTCAACATCGCGCCCGTTGAATATCTCAACCAGTGCCGGCTGGAGCGAGCCGCACAGCAATTGCGCACCGGACCCGGCCATTCAATAACCGACATCGCTTTCGCCAATGGTTTTAACTCCAGCCAATACTTCGCGACCTGTTTCCGCCGCCGGTTCAAGATATCTCCGAGTCAATTCGCATCGAATCACGCAGCGGCAAGAACACCAAACGTAAATGGTCGGTAACGGCGGGCGCACATACCGGAGCGCGGACATTCCTGTCAGACATTCCTGTCCGCAGCAATCTTGAAATGCGTAGCGGCCTCCGATTCGCAGTTCCATTCCACATAGGAGCTTGCTGTGGACGGGAATGTCCGCGCTCCGCCCGCCCGTCACTGTTCAGTTGATCTGAAGGTGTGAATTTAAAGTGACGGGCTTTCCTTTTTTCAGATTCAACACAACGTTTTCTCCCTCGTATCTCACGTGATAAGTTCCGCCCAGCTCGGAACGAAGAGTCGCTGAAGTCAATCGACCGGCCTTCCAGGCGAGGTCCACTGCCACTCCGCCACGAGCGCGAAGGCCTTTGACCGAACCTTCAGGCCATGCCGAGGGCAACGCCGGCAGCAGTTCGATTTCCCCCGCGTGACTTTGCAGCAGCATCTCGCCGATAGCCGCCGTCACGCCGAAGTTGCCGTCAATCTGAAACGGCGGGCAGGCATCGAACAAATTCGGATAAAGGCCGCCCCCGCTGTCGTAGCGAATTCCCAAATCCGTCGCCGGACTCAGTGCCTGGCGAACCAACGAACAGGCACGGTCACCGTCCCGGAGTCTGGCCCAGAGCGCCGCTTTGAAAGCGATGGACCAACCGACTCCGCCATCGCCGCGTGCTTCCAGCGATTGCCGGGCCGCCCGGGCCAGCTCTGGCGTCGTGCGGGGGGAGATTTCATTCCCTGGATACAAAGCCCACAGATGCGACACATGGCGATGATGAGGGTCGGGTTCCTGGTATTCCTCCAGCCATTCCATGATGCGGCCATCCGAACCGATGCGGGTCGGCGCGAGCCGCGCCCGCTTGTCGAGCAACTCGGCTCGGAAATCAGCATCCACCCCTAGGATTTCCGACGATTCGATGCACGCGGTGAAGGAATACCGCACGAGTTGTTGCAGCATCGTGGGCCCCAGGCACACCGTCGCCTGCCGGCCATCGGGGAGTTGAAAATGATTCTCGGGTGAATTCGCCGGCGCGACGACCAACCAATGGTGCTTTGGCTCCTCAATCAGCATGTCGGCGTAGAATCGGGCCGAGCCTTTCAGGATGGGATACGCCCAACGAAGAAACTTCGGGTCGCGGGTAAACAAGTAATGATCGTAAAGATGCTGGCATAACCAGGCAGAACCGCTGTTGGCCGCACCCCAGGACGCTTCTTCACCCGGGGCCGTGAAGCCCCAGGGATTGGTGATGACGTGCGCCACCCACCCGCGCGCCGCATAGTATTCCCGCGCGGTTTTGGCGCCCGGCTCCTGTAATGAATCAATCAGGGCGAATAACGGCTGGTGCAGCTCCGAGAGATTGCAGATCTCCGCCGGCCAATAGTTCATCTGCACGTTCACATCGAGATGCCAGTCGCCCGTCCAGGGAGTGTTGGTTTCTTCGGCCCAAATGCCCTGCAAGTTTGCGGGCAGCCCGCCGGCCCGCGAGGAGGAGATCAAAAGGTAACGGCCAAAATTAAAATAGAGCGCTGCCAGCGCTGGATCGCAAGCGCCGTTCTTGAATGCCTTCAGTCGTTCCGGCGCAGGTTTGGGGCTGGAGTCCGGGTTGACTGACCCGAGCTGAAGAGAGACTCGCCGGAAGAAATTCTGGTAATCGGCGACGTGTGCTTTACGCAATGAAGTGTAGGGCTTGCTGCCAGCCTGATTTAATTCCGTCAGCGTCAGTCCGACCGGGTCTTGGGTTTGGCGGCCGGCGAAGCCCTGGTAGTCAGTGGCCGCCGTAATCAGCAAGAGCACCTCATTCGCCCGGCGGATTTCCAGCGCATTTCCCCTCACCGAAAGTTCACCGCCGCGATTCAACACTCGCACGCGTGCCGCATACTTGACTCCTTTGCCGTCCACGCCGTTGTCGAGTTGGCCGGTCATGAGCAACCCCTGTTTCGGCTCAGCAACGGTTTCGAATCGCTCCGGCCGGTCCAGGCTGACGACGAACGAAATCTGGCCTGGACGATCTGCGCTCAGCCGCAGCACCATGACTTCATCCGGCGCGCTGACAAACATTTCGCGACTGAATTCGATGTTGCCTCGGCGAAAATGCATCCGTGTGACCGCATCATCGAGGTTCAATTGGCGCGCATAACTGCTGACGGGCGTGTTGGTGTCGCTCGATTGAAAAGTCAGGTGCAGATTACCCAACACCTGATAGCAGCCATACTGACGGCCGGCTGAGCCTGGACCTTGGCAGGTAAAGTTCGCGTTCACCAGCGCTTCGGCCTCGACATTCCTGCCTTCGAGCAGCAAGCGACGAATCTCCGGCAGAACCTTGTTCGCATCCGGACGATCCGCATCCTGCCGGGACCCCGACCAAACAGAGCTTTCGTTCAGCACGATGCGTTCTTCATCCACGCCGCCAAACATCATCGCACCCAGGCGTCCATTGCCCATCGGTGAAGACTCAGTGAAATTTTTTGCCGGCGCCGCGAGCCAGATTGTGGTTTCGGGTGGAGAGGACCTTCCGATCTCGGCCCCTGCTGACGGCCCGATGAGCAATGCCCCGAGCATCGCGACAATCAGCAGCAGCGTTCGCAAACCTGGTGTTTTGCGCGTATTCACGCCACTGGCACCGGATTTGAACAGGAGGGCACGGAGAGAACCGAGATTTTCCTTTGCTTCTCCGTTTCCTGAATTTCCTCTGGGCGCCTTCATGGGGTTCTCTCCATTAGATCCGGTTCAAAAAGCCGTTTAGAGGTACCGTCGCGCCGGGCTTGAGAGTGAACGTCGCGGTCGTCTGACCATAACGAACCTTGATTGTTCCGCCTTTGAGGCCGTGGATGTCGGCAGTTTGCAATTTACCCCCCTTCCATTGCAGGCTCACGTCATACTCGCCGCGGGCGCGGAGTCCGGAGACCGAGCCGTCATCCCAGCCAGCGGGTAAGGCAGGCAGCAAGCTGATTTCGCCGGCATGGCTCTGCACCAGCGCCTCTGCCACCGCTGCCGCAAAACCGAAGCTCGCATCGGACTGGTTGGCGCCGGCATTGTGCAGGTTCAACGCCGGGCCCCGGCCCGTATAGGCTTCGATGCATTTGGCAACCTGGTCCCCACGCTCCAAACGAGCCCACATGGCGATGCCCCACGAGACGATGAACCCGCCGCGCGGCGGATGAGCTTCCATCCATTTTTGGTAAGCGGCGGCAAATTCCGGATTGCCGCGCAGCGTAAGGGAGCATCCAGGATAGAAGGCGAAATTAGGCGAGACGTTGTGCCCTTGCGGGCCGGTCTTCCAGTCTTCAATCCATTCCTGGACAAATCCGGAGCTGCCGATCTGATAAGGGGGAATCTTCGTCAGTGCGTCTTCCAGTTTGGCCCGGAAATCCGCGTCCAAGCCAAGGATTCTGCTGGCCTCGATACAATGCGGGAATAACTCGCGCATGATGGCGACATCCATCGTCGGCGAGGGTGACAGGACGGCGGGCTTGCCATTGGCATCGAAATAGCCGTGCTCCGGCGACATGGAGAACGGCGTGACCAGCCAATGATGCTTGGCCTCGACAATCATTATATTCAGCAAAAATTGGGCGGAACCTTTCAAAACGGGATAGTATTTCCTGAGAAAATCCACATCCGCGCCAAAGGCGTAGTGCTCCCAAATACTCTGGCACAGCCAGGCGCCGCCGACCGGCCACATGCCGAACTTCGCCGCGTCCACCGGCGCCGTTCCGCGCCAGAGATCGATGTTGTGATGGGTGACCCAGCCGCCCACGCCGTAATAGGCCTTCGCCGTCCTTGCGCCGGTTTCAGAGATGTCCTGAATCATGTCGAACAAAGGCTGGGCGCATTCCGGCAGATTGCAGACTTCGGCCGGCCAGTAATTCATCTCGGTGTTGATGTTGATGGTGTACTTGCTGCCCCAGGGCGGAAGAACGTCTTCGTCCCAGATGCCCTGCAGGTTGGCTGGCTGGCCGCCCGCGCGGCTGCTGGCCACCAGAATGTAACGGCCAAGCTGAAACACCAAAGCTTCCAGGTTCGGATCGCGAGTTCCCGCCTTCACTGCGGCGAGCCGGTCTTCGATGGGCTTGTCGTTCTGCGCGGGGTTGCCGATATGCAGATGAACGCGCCCCATCAGCCCGCGGAAATCCGCCTCATGCCGCCGGCGAAAAGTCGCGTAATCCTTGTCGGCACATTTCGCCAGAATCTTCTCGCACTGGTCGGCTGGATCGCCGCTGATATCGTGGTAATTAATGTAGCTGGTCGCCGTGGTGAGAATCAACGTGATGGCGTCCGCCTTCTGGATGCGCAGGCTTTCTGCGGTGGCCGTTGTTTGGCCGCCTTCGGTGCGCGCTGTCATCGCGGCTTCAAAGCGGAGCCCCTCGCCTTCGACGGGCGCGATCAGCCAGTTCGTTTGCGAGCCCGGCCTCCTCCACGTTCCATTCAGGACCAGTTGGCCGGGCGTGGCGGTGATTTTGTCCACGAATTGGGGGGGACTCTTGAACCGCGCCTCGACCGAGACTGAGCCGGGCTTGTCGGCAGAAATGCGCACGACCAGCACGCGGTCCGGGTAGGAGATGAAAGCTTCGCGGGTGTATAATATGCCGCCGGAACGATAGGTGACTTTGGCGACGCCAGTCTCCAGGTCCAACTCGCGGAGATAATCGGCGACCTCACCCACGCCGTCGAACGAGAGCAACAAATCGCCGATGGGCTGAAAGGCCTGCTGGCCCTTGGGGATGCCCCAGAAATGGTCGTCCACCATTTTTTCAGCTTCCTGGAGTTTCTGCTCGGCCATCAACGCTTTAATCTGGGCGAAATACTTGCCCGCATTCGGGTCGTCGTAGTCATGGGGCTTTCCGGACCAGAAGCTCGAATTGTTCAGAGCGAGCCGCTCGGTTTTTGTCCCGCCAAAAACCATGGCCGCGGTAAGCCCGTTGCCCAGCGGCGAGGCTTCCGTCCAGCGCTGGGCCGGCTGCTTGTACCAAACGACCATGTCGCGCGTGCCCGCGGCGGCGCTGGCCGGCAAACCGACGCACCAAGCGGCGGAGGCGATAGCGGCAAAAAGGCGTCGAAGGGACAAAAGTGCGTGCCTGGACATGGCTCATTCATAGTCGAAAGCCGGCGGGATTGTCCAGACAGGCCTTTGTATCCAGGCCTGGAACTGGCCTCCAAACGAAATAGATTTTTCTCGGCCGGCTCATGGGCAGCGTATGTTCAATTTTCTTCGCCGAAGGAAATTGGAAGCCAAAAACGGCCCAAGTGGCGTAAACTGGCTCTCGAAACAAATACTCCTTAGAACAACCAGGCCACCAAACATGAAAGCAATCACTCTCTGTGCAACCCTTGTGGGCGTGCTCACCTCGGCGGCGAACGCCGCGAACATCACTTGGGGTAGCCCAACGAAGATCTCTGGACCGTCCGACGTCCGCACTGTGGGAACCTATTTCGGTTCCTGGGCCCCCTACAACGGCGGCGCGAATGCGTCTCCCGTCAATGGCGTGACTTTCCAGGGTTTTTCCGATCTTCCCAATCTCAGCAGCAGCTTCGACAACGGCTATAACGGCTTTGGCAATCCGGGCACGTCCGACAACAACTACAACAGCCTTTTGCAATACGCGACTTTCTCCAACAATTCCGGCGCTAACACGTTCGGTTGGAATGGCATGACATCAGGGGACACCTACCTGGTGGAGTTTTGGGTGAATGACGGGCGCAATATCGGCCAGAGCCGCTCCTTGACCCTCAGCGGCGGCAGCGATTCTTCAGGCTTCCTCAGCTACGGTTCCGATGGCAGCGGCCCCGGGCAATTCATCACCGGACAATTCGTCGCGGACCTTTCCGGCTCGGAAACCATCACGGTGACGCCCTATTCCTCTGGCCCGAATCCATCCGCCCAGGTCAACCTTTTCCAGGTTCGTGATATCACCGTTCCTGAACCATCCTCACTCGGCATTCTCGCTGCCGGTGCGGTGCTGTTCGTTTTGCGTCGGAAATCTTCGGCAACCTGAGAAGAACCCGTTGCCAAACGCAACCTCCGTAACGGAAGCTTGCGGCTGTTCGCGCAATTGCCGAGCGGCGTGATCGAGCCGGTACTGGCTCGGCTGGAACTGACCTGATGAACGACCCGATGAGCCGCGTTGATTGGACGATCGTCGCCATCTATATGCTTGGCGTGGTCGGACTGGGCGTCGCCGCGGGATTCCTGCACCGCAAGAACGAAGTCGGTGGCGAAGGCGGTCACTATTTTCTCGCGGGTAATACGCTGGCCTGGCCGGTGATTGGCCTGGCCATGTTCGCGGCCAACATTTCGACCGTCCATCTGGTCAGTCTGGCCGAAGCGGCTTACAAGTTCGGACTCGTTTTTGGCAACTTCGAATGGATGGCGGGGTTCACGCTGATTCTGCTTTCGTTGTTCTTCGCGCCGCTCTATCTGCGCTCGAGAGTCGCGACGCTGCCTGACTTCCTCGAACGCCGCTTCAATCGCGGTTGCCGCGACGTGCTGTCGGTCGTCTCTTTGTTCTCCGCGATCGTTATTCACATGGGTGTCGCCCTTTACACGGCCGCCTGGGTGTTGCGCGGAATTCTCGGACTCGCGCCCGGCGCAACCATCCTCGGCGTGGACGCGTTGTTGTTGTTCATCACCGTGCTGGGCTTGCTGACGGGAGTTTACACCATGCTTGGCGGCCTGCTGGCGGTAGTCTGGACCGAAAGCGTGCAAACGGTTTTGCTGCTGGTGGGGGCGATCGTCATCACCGTCGTTGGCTACTTAAAGATTGGTGGTTGGAGTGGGCTGGCCCATACGCTGGCGACCCATCCGCATCCGCTGGCCGCGGTGCCGGACGGCAAAGTCACCTGGGGCACCGGGAACTTTCTGAACATGGCTCGAAATCCCGGTGATCCGTCCGGGCTCGCGTGGTACTCGATTCTGCTCGGTTATCCGGTGCTCGGCATCTGGTATTGGTGTTGCGACCAGACGATCGTGCAACGAGTCCTGGCCGCGAAGAATGAAACGCACGCCCGGCTGGGACCGCTGTTCTGCGCGTTCCTGAAAATCTGGCCGGTTTTTTTCTTTGTCTTGCCGGGCGTGATCTGCGTCGCGCTGGTCCAGCAAAACGCCTTTGCGGGCGCTGCCCCCCAAACTGCCGCCGACACCTACACGTTTCTGATCACGCACCTGTTGCCAATTGGGTTGAAGGGGCTCGTTGCAGCGGCGATGCTGGCGGCAGCCATGCAAACTTGTTCCGCCGCCCTGAACTCCACCGCGACGCTGGTGGCGTATGACTTGTTCAAACGTCATCGCCCCAACCTCAGCGATCACCAACTCGTCACCATCGGCAAAATCACCACGGTGCTGGGCACGATTCTCGCCATCGTGGCGTCGCCGCTGTTCGGCCACTACACGACGATTTTCGAAGGAATTAACAAACTGATTTCCTACGTCGCCCCGCCCATCACTACCGTTTTCCTTTTGGGCGTGTTCTGGAAGCGCGCTTCGGGCAGGTCGGCATTCATCACCCTCGTGCTCGGCATGCTGCTGGGCTTCGCCACGTTCCTCCTGGATTGGAATAACCTCTATCGCGGCGACTTCATGTTGATTGCCTTTCTGCTATTCGTCGCCTGTGTGGCCATTATGACGCTGACGACTTTCCTGCTTCCCGAAACGCTCAAGCCCGAAGCGCGCCTGCTCGTTTGGGAAGACTGGCGGGAACCCTTGCGCGGCGAGGCAGGTGGTCGCAGCCTGGGCAATTATCGCGTAGTCACCGCGATGGTGTTGGCGACATTTGTCGCGTTGTACCTGATTTTCCGATGACGCCATGAGCACTCTACTTCTCAAAGACAAGGTCATTTTTCTCACCGGCGGGTCCTGCGGCATTGGCCGCGAATGCGCCAAAGCCTGCGCTGACGAAGGCGCAAAAATAATAGTTGTCGCGCGCGACCGGGCCGGGGTTGAAGCGGTCGCCGCGGAGCTTGGTCCGGAACACCTGGGACTGGTTTGCGACGTCACCCGCAACGCGGAGGTGAAGGCCGCGGTGGAAAAAGCGCTGAAGCATTTCGGCCGCTTGGATGCCGTTCACAACAATGCCGGCATTTCCTCGCCTTGCAAACCAATTCACGACACGACTGACGCCGAATGGAGTGAGTTGTTCGATGTGAATTTGAAGGGCGTGCTTCACACCACGCGCCATGCTTTTGAGGCGCTGGTGGCGAGCAAGGGCTGCATTCTTAACACGTCGAGTCTCGTGGGCGTCATCGGTCAGGAACTCCACGCCGCCTACACTGCGACCAAGGGCGGCTTGAACGCGCTGACGAAATCCATGGCGCTGGACTATGCCAAGTATGGCATTCGCGTGAATGCAGTATGTCCCGCGGCCGTATGGACGCCGATGTTGCGCCGCTGGTGTTCCGAACAACCCGACCCCGCGTCCACCGTGCGTTACCTGGACGAAATCCACCCGCTGGGTTACTGCCCGGAAAGCACGGTGATTGCCGATGCCTGTGTCTTCCTGCTTTCGGACAAAGCGCGCTTTATCACCGGTCACATTATGCACGTGAGCGGCGGGGCCGAGCTCGGTTATCGGCGCTGAATAGGTTTATGATTCAAACCGTTTCCATTCGCGACGCGCGGTTTCCCATCGGCCACGGCCATGGTAGCGATGCGATTCATCGGGACCCGCTCTATTCATACGCCGTGACGCAATTGCACGACGACCAGGGTCGCACTGGCACCGGACTGGCCTTCACGCTGGGGGAAGGCAATCAACTTGTCTGCGAAGCGGCCAGGTTTTATGCGCAACGACTCATCGGCCAGCCGATCGACGAACTGATGGCGCGTTTTGGCGCGCTCCAGCGCGAGCTGGCGGATGAACAACAGTTCCGCTGGCTCGGTCCGCACAAGGGCGTGGTGCAACTCGCACTGGCCTCAGTCACAAATGCATGTTGGGATCTCTGGGCCAGGACCCAAGACGTGCCGCTGTGGAAACTGCTGCTGGATCTTTCACCTGAACAAATCGTCGCCACCCTCGACCTTTCTTATCTGGAGGACGAGCTCACACCAGCGCAAGCGCTGGGAATTCTTCGCCAACACCAGGCGACGCGTCCGTCGCGTGAGATAGTTTTGAAGGCGGGTTATCCCGGGTACGACACCTCGGTCGGCTGGTTCAACTACGACGACGAACGGGTCCGCGAGAACTGCCAACGCGCGCTCGCCAACGGATTCACCGCGCTGAAACTCAAGGTCGGCTCGCGCGATCCTGCGCGCGACCTGCGCCGCGCCGGAATTGTCCGCGAAGTGGCCGGGAACCACGCCCGGGTGATGCTGGATGCGAACCAGCAATGGACCTTGCCGCAAGCGCTCGACATCTGCCAGCGATTGCGGGCCATTGATCCCTTCTGGATTGAAGAGCCCACCCATCCCGACGACGTGCTCGGGCACAAGACGCTCGCTGACGCCATCGCGCCGACCCGGCTCGCGCTGGGCGAGCACGTCCCGAATCGCGTCGTCTTTAAGAATTATTTGCAGGCGAATTGCGCGGGCTTCATTCAAGTGGACGCCGTGCGGGTGGCGGGCGTGAGTGAATTCATTGCCGTGAGCGTGCTGTGCAGGAAGTTTGGCGTGCCGGTCGTTCCGCACGTTGGCGACATGGGACAATTGCACCAGCACCTGGTGCTATTTAACCACATCGCGCTCGGGCACGAAGTTGTCTTTCTCGAACATATTCCGCATTTGCGTGATCACTTCGTTCATCCCTGCCTGGTCGAAGGCGGCGTTTACCACACGCCGCAGGAAGCCGGCGCAAGCTGTGAATTGAAACCCGCGTGATCCATGAGTGTATCGCCCATCGTTGATTCGCACGTGCATCTGTGGAAGCCCGCGCAGTTTCGTTACGCCTGGCTCGATGGGCTGCCCGCACTCAACCGGGCCTTTCAGCCGCCGGACTTCATCGCCGCCAGCGCGTCCGTGAACGTCAGTAAATTCATTTTTGTAGAGTGTGGCTGTGAGCCCGCGCAGAGCCTGGCGGAAGTGGATTGGATTTCGACTCTGGCAAAAAGCGAGCCGCGGTTGAAGGGTATCATTGCCCAGGCATCGCTTGAACTCGGCGAAAGCGCTCGCTCCGACCTGGTAACTTTGGCGAGCCGCCCACTCGTCAAAGGCGTCCGGCGAAACCTGCAGGCTGAATCGGACGAGGAGTTCTGCCTGCAGCCTGAATTTATTGCGGGGGTGAAGCTTCTCCCGGAGTTCGGGTTCACCTTCGATTTGTGCATTCGGAACGAGCAACTGCCGGTTGCAACTGAGCTGGCGCGCCGCGTTCCGGAAGTTGTTTTCGTTCTCGACCACCTTGGCAAACCTGATGTGCGCCATCATCATTTTGAAACGTGGGCCAGGGATCTGGACGCACTCGCGGCACTCCCCAATGTGATGGTCAAAATTTCCGGGCTCACTACGGAAGCCAACTGGCACGATTGGCAACCAGCCGACCTGGCGCCGTACTTGGGGCGAGCCTTTGAGAGCTTCGGGCCGGAGCGACTCATATTCGGGAGCGACTGGCCGGTCATGACCCTGGCGACGAGTTATCAGAGGTGGGTGGAGACCGTCCAGACACTCGTCCCATTCTCGAAAGAGCCGGAGCAGGTTCAACTCTTCCGAACCAACGCAGAAAGGATCTATCGTGTTTAGTCTGCATAAGAAAACGGCGCTGGTCACCGGTGGCGCTTCCGGAATCGGCGCCGCCGTCGCCGAAACGTTTGCCCAGGCCGGTGCCACAGTCTGGATCGCCGACTGCGACGAAGCGAATGGCCGAGCCGTTGCCAAACGCATCGGCGGACAATTCGTCTTGCTCGATGTTGCCAGCGAGACGGATTGCGCGCGGGCGGCGCAGACCGTCGGGAGGCTGGAAATCCTCGCGAACGTAGCTGGCATCGGTCACGTGGGCTCCTTGGATAACACGACCGCGGCAGATTTGGACCGCCTGCATGCCGTGAACGTGCGAGGGGTTTTCAACTGCTGCAAAGCGTTCGTCCCTGCCATGCTCGAAGGCAAATCCGGCAGCGTGATTAACCTGGCGTCGGTAGCCGGCATCGTCGCAGTGCGCGAGCGGCTCGCGTACACCACAACCAAATTTGCCGTGGTTGGAATGACCAAGGCATTGGCACTGGATCACTCGCACACCGGGGTCCGGTTCAATTGTATCTGTCCGGGCCGTGTCGAAACGCCGTTCGTGCTCGCGCGCCTCAAAGAATATCCCGATCCCCAAGCCGCCTATCGCGAGATGGCTTCGACCCAACTGAACGGAAGAATGGCGAAACCCGAGGAAGTTGCCGCCGCCTCCCTCTATCTCGCCTCAAACGAAAGCGCCATGGTGACGGGGAGTGCGCTGATGATTGATGGCGGCTGGAGCGCAGGAAAATAGTTTATGAGAATCATTCGTTACCAGGACAACCAGGGAGACACCCACTATGCCTCGCAGCAGGCGGATGGCTCGGCGTTCAAACTCAGTGGCGATATTTACGCCGGTCCGCAACTTTCACGCGATCGGGCGGAGGTTGCCCGGTTGCTCGCCCCCATCGCGCCGGCAAGCATCATTTGCATCGGTTTGAATTACCGGCGCCACGCGGAGGAAACCGGAGCGAAGTTTCCGGAATATCCGGTCGTGTTTTTCAAAGGCATCAACACGCTGCAGCATCCGGGCGGACCGATACAGATTCCCACCCACTTGCGCAGTGACGAGGTGGATTACGAATGTGAATTGGCCGTGGTCATTGGCCGCGCGTGCAAGAACGTCCCTCGCGCGAGCGCCCTGGAATATGTCCTCGGCTACACTTGTTGCAATGATGTCAGCGCGCGGGATTGGCAGCTCAGGCGTGGTGGAGGGCAGTGGTCGCGTGGCAAGACCTTCGACACCTTCAGTCCGCTCGGCCCGGCGCTCGTCACGCGAGACGAAATCCCCAACCCGAACGCGCTGAAGATTCGCACCGTGCTGAACGGCCAGGTGATGCAGGACTGGAATACGAGCGACATGATCTTTGACGTCCCGGCGTTGATTGAATTTCTCAGCGGCAGCACGACTCTTTTGCCGGGCACGGTGATTCTCACCGGAACTCCCCACGGCATCGGCATGGCGCAGAAACCACCGCGCTGGTTGCGGCCTGGGGATCAGGTCAGCATCGAAATTGAAAACATCGGCACGCTGACCAATCCCGTGATCAACGAGCCGCCCTGAATTCCTCGAATTCGACGCCGTTACTCTTGTGTCCGCAGAATGTAAAACTCCCGCGGATTACTCGGATTAACCACATTGGTGGATAAATTTAAGCCGCCGTTCCCGTTAAAGGAGTTGGTCAAAACAGGTGTCCATTGCGTCAATGGCAGCGTCACATTGGCGCTTTCCAGCAATACAAAGGTGCCATTCGCCGGCCCGTTGGTCGCCGTAATTGTCAGCGTCGTGCCCCTGACGGCGACACGAGTAATCACCGGCGTGATGTCCCGAACCTGAAACAGGTTCACTTGTGGGCTGGGATTGGCCCCGGTGGAAAAGGCCGTCAGGCTCAACGTTTGCCCGCCGGAACTGTTCGCCACAAAAGTGCCGATAATGTATTGTCCTGGTCCGCTGCCGTCGGAGCCAAAACTTAACGGGGCGGAGGTGTTGGTTCCACCGGTAATGGTTTCCGTTCGGCTCTGGCCAATATTGCGGCCGTCATTCACCCAGAATTCAATCAAATAGACATGTCCTGGCGTCATGCCGGCCCAGCTAAAAGTTGCCGGGGTAGAACCTTCATTGGAATACCGCGCAGATTGCAGAAGCGTATTGTAGTTAGTATCCGAAGTATTGGGCGAACCGTAACTATTATACCCACTATCAAAAGTTGGACCGGACGTAAAGAAGGGCAAATCAGAAAAACCCTGGAACGTCACCCCGTTAACTGGAAAAGTGTTGGCGCTGCCGTCTTGAGGCGCCCATGAACCAAAGTATATCCCCTGGGTGCTCACGTCGGCCGTGCCGGAAATGGTAACCGGAGCTCGCCACGTCACGTTGGGTCTCAGCGTGATGTCACGAACCTGAAACAGGTTGATTTGGGGATCCGGATTGGACCCGGAGGAAGAGGCCGTCAGGGTCAACGTTTGCCCGCGTGAATTGTCCGCCACAAAGGTGCCGATAATGTATTGTCCTGGTCCGCTTCCGTCAGAGCCGTAACTTAAAGAGGCGGCGGTATTGGCTCCCCCGGTAATGGTTTCTGACCGGCTTTCACCAATATTGCGTCCGTCATTTACCCAGAACTGAACCAAATAAGTACTGCCTGGTATCATGCCCGACCAGCTAAAGGTTGCCGGGGTAGTTCCTTCATTGGAAAAACGCGCATATTGCAACAGCGTGTTGTAGTTAGCATCGGAAGTATTAGGCGAACCGAAACCGTTATAGCCGTTATCGAGAGTTGCACCGGCTGTAAGGCCCTGGATATCGGAAAAACCCTGGAACGTTACGCCGTTAACCGGAAAACTGTTGGCGCTGCCATCTTGCGGCGCCCATGAACCACAATATACCCCCTGGGTGCTTACATCGGACGTGCCGGAAATGGTAGCCGGAGTTTGCCACGTTACGTTGGGCTGAGCGTTCGCGCCGGCGATGAACATGCCGGCGCTGGACGCGCAGACCATGATTGCTTTTATTGTTTTAGATTGCGCGGCCTCAAGGCCGCTGAGGATGCTGTCGGTAAAGAAACGGAGTGTTTTCTCTTTTTTCATAACGGTTAATGTTTGGTGGGATTGGCTCCACGCCTGCCAGGCGCGTGGGTTGAGGCGAAGCGCGGCCACGGGGAGATGGCGTCTTCTACGTGCTCCGCAGAATCGTGTTTCATATCTATACTCTCGCAAAAATAACGAAGCGGGTCTTGCGATTCTCTTCGGCGAGGAATTTTGAACACACCACAATAAACCCGGCCTCCAGTCCGAGCGGGGCGTACCCCATGAAACTGTCAATGAGGACGCTTGTAGTCGAATCCGTTTACGATTTGGGAGAACCGGAAATGGCGCCAATTAGGACGCATGGCGAGTTCAGGCATGACGACGGCACAAAGTGACCATTTTCTTGAAGGATTTTAGCCGTGACAAACGTGTTGTGGGTGATAATGGAAATTCACAGCTTATGACACAAGAACGACCATTGCCTCGTATTGCGAAGGCTACTTTGATTGTATTGTCTTTTGCCACACTTGTAACTGAACATTTTAGCCCACAGGACCATTCATGAATGTTCAAACGACTCTAAATCTCTACGGGCGAACTGAAGAAGCGGTCAAGTTCTATTGCAGGACGATTGAAGCTGAGACTCTCTTCATGATGCGGTTTCGCGACTGTCCAGACCCTTCCCAATTGAAGCCAGGAATGGAGGAGAAAATATTTCACGCAACATTTCGCATCGGTTCCACTGAAGTCATGGCGTCAGACTGCGGTTGCGAAAAGTCGCCAACCGAAACAACGTTTGCAGGCTTCTCGCTTGCTCTCCGAGTCGAAACTCCGCAGAAAGCCGAACGGTTCTTCGCGGCTCTCAGCGATGGTGGACAGATCCAAATCCCTTTGCTGAAAACATTTTTCGCAGAGCGATACGGAATCGTAGTTGATCGCTTTGGCATCTCTTGGAAAATAATGGCCGAGTCTGAAACGCAACACTGAGATAAAAATGAGGGTGACGTCGCCGAACACTTTTAGCACGGGTGCGTAGAGCACTGGCATGGTTCTTGTGCTATTCGCGTTTCTAGGTCGGAAGTATGCTCGAAGCGATCACTCACATGAGACCTATGCAAATGACACCTTCCCGTGTCGCTGAACCCGAAGCAATCTAAGCGGCTTCGCAGGGGATTGTCGTGCGTGGCCTGTAGCCCTAAACGCCCCGCTGTCTGCCCGCTCAAGGGTGGGCTAGTTTCAATTCCCGCGGCTGTCCATTCACGGCAATGATCACGGATTCGTCACGGATTTCTTTGACGGTGATCTCGACGCGGGTGTCCAGGGTTTTCACCTTGGCGGTTTCACCCGCCATCAAGGTCTCATTGTTAATGAGCGCCATGCGGTGGTTGCCGCTGCCAGAGATCCCTTTGAGCGTCAGCTCGCCATAACGTATTGCGGGCGCAGGTCCTGCCGCCTGGGATGGCGCATTTGGCGGTGATTTGGCCGCGCCAACGGGCGCTGCTGTTCCGGGTTGGCCGCGGTGGGGCATGCCGGGAAATTTGTTGATCTCGGCAATGAAAGCGCTCGTTCCGCCCTCGACGTAACTGGTCTGGCCGATTTGTTGGCCGCTCGAGTTGAGCAGGATGATGGTCGGGTAGCCCTTGATGTCGTACTTGACCGCCAGGTTTGCGTTGGCATTGATTTGGTCCAGGCTCTGGCTCTTGTGCCTAGGAAAATCAACCTCCACCATGATCAAGTTGGGGTTGGCGTAACAGGCAAAGTCGAACTGGTCGAATACCTCCCGCTTGAGTTTCTGGCACCAGCCGCACCAGTCGGAACCGGTGAAATCCAGAAGCACCGCCTTGTTCTCCTTCTGGGCGCGCGCCAGAGCGGTTGGCAGGTCCGTCAGCCACTCCAACGCGCAGGCTGGTTGGCAAACGGCGGCAATCAATCCCAAAACCATCAAACTTCGCTTCATTAGCTCTTCCCTTTCATCTGGACAGCGTTGTCTCACCGCCGGACACCGCCACCCAACCCGCGAAGCTCAGGAGGCGATTCCGGCGCCAAATCGGTGCTCCAGCCACGGCTGAAGCCTACGTTTGCCCTTCGTCACCCCGGGAAAGCCGCTTCTGTGCCAGTCTATGGTTCTTGGTCAGCGGCTTGTGGCGAATCTCCGGTCCCGCGCACGTTCGTCGTGCCTAAAACACGGCGAGGGGATTGACTGGCGAGCCGGTCCCGCCCTCGACAGCCAGGGGGGAAACCAGCAGCAGAAACTCCCAGCGGTTGCGTTGTTTCGCGGCGGCGCTCAGGGCTTCCAGGTCGCAGTTATCCAAAATCCACGTGCCCATAGCGATCAGACACAACTGGTGCAGCGGCATCGAGACCCCCTCGACGCCTGGGGGCACAACGTCACTGGCGGCGTCGCTCCCCAGCACCGCCACATCGCGAGCTTTGAGCCAGCGAGCGCAGGAGGCATGCAGTCCGGCGAACTGGCCGCTCCAGGGTCCCACGGCTGCCCGCCGGGCCCAACGCCCGGTGCGAATCAAAACCACGTCGCCCGGTGCCACTTTCGTCTTGGTTTTCTTTTCCCAGGCGTCCAATTCCTCGGGACAAATCGGCGTGCCGGGTTCGACGAATTCCACGCCGCGCAAGGCCGGCACATCGATCAAAACGCCGCGGGTCACGATGCCCTGCTTGAGATTGCCGATACCCAACCGGAGTGCGCCCTGGCTCGTCACGTTGGTTTGGGCGAAGCCATTGTACATTTTGCCTTCAAAGAACATGTGGCACAGGCTGTCAATGTGCGTGTGCGCCATTCCGTGATAGGAGACCTTGAAAGTGTCGGCGCAGGAAAAACCGGCGTTAGTGATTCCGTCGCGGTCCATCACGTGAATGAAGGGCGAACCGTTATCGACGGCTTTCTCCTTTTCGACGTCGCGCGCCAGGGACACCACAACGCCTTCCCGGACAAGGCGCAACGCCCGTTTTCGTTTTTGCGGTGTCACCAGATTCAGCGCGCCCAACTGGTCGGCCTTGCCCCACCTTCCCCAATTGGAAAGCTCCGTCATCCAGCGTCCAAACTCGGCCCGGGAAACCGGTTTTGCGGCGGTGGCTGGCTCCTGCGCCGGGAGCGCGGCGAGTGAAAGCAGCCAAAGCAACGCGAAATGAATACCGGAACTGAAACAATGTGAAGGCTGGTTCATCCCGCAATTCTGGCGCGACCTTAGGGCAAGTCCAGCGAAGAACGCCGCCGACCTATCATATAGGGCGCATCCACACTGCCCCAGTACCGCTTTGACCGCGCGGAGCGCGGCGCATTGCAGCCCCGAAGGCTCCTCAACCACTTCCGTCTCTGGGAATCCCTCCGCGCTCCAGCCCCCGTCACCCCCACGGAAAATGCTTAACACCACTACGCTGCAGCAAAAGGTGGTGTTTGTGACGACACCCAGCGGCCGGGAAGGAGCGCTTTGGATGAGCGGCCAGCCGCCATCGGCGGACAGCAACGGCAACCTCTATGTCTCGGTCGCCAACGGGCATGTCGGCAACCGGACCAATCCCCAAACCCCTGGGGATCGGGTTGAGAGTTTCCTGAGGCTGACTCGGAGCGGCACCAACCTGACCGTGGCCAGCTCGTTCACACCTTACAACTGGACGGCCCTCGAGGATGGGGACTTGGATCCCCGTTTCTGCCTCTCCAACCTTCTATCGACTGAAACGTTAGCCAGCCGTTCAAACCGTCGCAGCATTGGCCCGAATTGGCCACGTTTTAAAAATTAAATGACTAGTTGACGCGGCTCACTCCCATCAGCAACGCGGCGCTGAGGACTGACACGCCCCCCTTCTGGCCGAGCAGCGATACTTCAAAGATTCCGCACGGCTCGGAAGATCTGGCGATGGAGCGGGCTGTTGTTAGTGGCGGGGTTATTAGTAAACTGATGCAAGGCGCCCATCATCGTGAAAGTCGGTGAGTTCGTGGTCCAGGTTAGAAAGTCCGTCGAGTTGAAAAGAGTATACCGTTGCCAGTCCACACCGGTGAGTTTGAGTCGAACGGCTCCATTCGTCAGCCGGCTGATGGTAAGTTGAGAGTTCATGTTCCAGGTCAGAGCGAAATTTCCCGTCGCGCCGCCAAAGCCATCGATGGCAATCCGGTAAGTCGTTCCCGCCAAGGCCCAAAGGTCAGCCCGGCTAGCCAGTCCCGAGCCTTCGGGATCATCGATGTTGCTGGCAATGGGATTGAGATTGGTCAGGACGTTCCCGGTGTAGACCGCCAGGGTCGTGTTGTAGGTGCTGCCGACCGTGTTGAAATCCACCGGTCCGGAAGCAGGCGCCGTCCACTGATACCAGACGGAATGTCCGCCGACATCCCCAGCATGAGCCCGTTCGCCGGGTTCCTTGGTCGCGGCGAAGTTGGAGCCGTTGGTTTGCCCAGATACGCCTGAAAGCAAGTAAGGATTGGCAAAATCGTCATTTCCTGGAGGATTGACATTGAGAACCACCGTGCCGATGGCCGTCGCATAGCCGTCCACCGCGATGTGGTAAGTGGTCCCGCCAGTTGCGGCGAAGGAAACCTGGCTCTGCAGATAAACACCCTGAATGATGTCATCATTGCTGGCCACCACTCTCAGGCCCGAAACGCTGTTCCCCGTATAAACCGCCAGGACGGTATCGAAGTCGCTGTTCTTGGTGTTAATCACGGCGGTTTGAGGCGAGGCCGGGGTCCAGGAAAACCAAACCGAGTGGCCGCCGGTACTGCCTGCGTGGTTCGGCTCGCCGGGTTCTTTAGTGGCGCAGTTGTTAAATTCCGAAAAACTGAAGGGAGTCTGGGTAATCAGGAGCGCGTTGGTGAAAGCATCATTTGGGGGCGCCGAGGGGCAACCGGTGGGCGGAACTGTCACCGGAACGCGGGTCTCATTATTGGCGGTGTTGGCTTCCTGGATGAGGTTGTCGGGGTTGACAATAAGCTGCAAAACGTAATTGCCCGGCGGCACGGCGGTGACATCGATGTACTGGCAAGGCAGCCCGGCCGCATAAACATCCGCCCAGCCCGATTGGATGCCTTGATAACTGCAGTTGTACTTTTTCTGGGGATTGGCGCCGGGGGCCCAGCTATGGACGTCTTCCAGGCAAAAACCGACCTTATGGCCTGTGGCCACGATATTGTTGCTGAGGTCCAGCAGGTTGTACTCCGCGAAGGACTCGAAATGATAATGCTGATGGCAGGTGGCCCAGTAAAAGAGTGAGTTGGTGGCAGGGTCGCCCATAATCAGGTCGCCGCTCCCTATGTTGCGCGTCTCGGTGGTGAAGCTGAGCAAGCGGTGAGTTCCAGGCGTTTCGCACCCCTCGACAACCTCGCAATCCGTGTTGGTGAACGTCCGGGTAATGACGGTCGCCGACACGGACGGCCCCCAAATGATTAGGTCGGGCAACGACCCTCCGGTCTGGTTCCAGTTCAATAGAACAATGCCTGAGGCGCCGCCATAACCGTCCACGGCAATATGGTAGGTGGTACCGGTAATCGGGTTGAACCTGACCCGGCTCTGGCGGTTGGTCCAGCCCGCGATGTCATCGTTGCTGGCCACGAGCGTGAGGTTGGAAACGCTGTTGCCCGTATACACTGCCAGCAAAGTATCGAAGGTGCTGCCGAGGGTGTCAAAAGTGACCGGGGCGTTGGTGGGCGCCGTCCAGCAATACCAAAGGGATTTGCCGCCGGGGTTCCCGGCGTGGTTAGGTTCCCCGGGTTCTTTGGTCGCGTACGCGTTGTCGTCGGCGTAGGAACCCGCCGCCCCGCTCAAAGAGGCGCAGGTGGCAAAAAAGTCGCTCAGGCAAAAATCCTGGGCGAGGGTTTGTTCCCGGTGATGCGCCAGAGCTGGGTCGTTGGTGCTGGAATGAATGTCGTCCGGCGTTGTTTGTCCCACCTCGTAGAGCTCAATCTTGTAATCCCAACAGCCGCAACTGCTATCCAACTGGACATCCCAGGATTGATCGCCGGTGCTGCGGCAGCCGGTGATTGAGTGCGGTGCGTTGGTGTAAATTGGAGCCCAGTTTCCTGTATCACAGTGCGCCCAATAGACGATCTCAAAAACCGACAAAGTACCATTGCATCCTTGCACGACAGGACTCCAATTAAGCCGTGCCTTGTTGCCAGGCAAGTTGCCCGCGTAGCAGCCGTCCCCGTTGCAATCCTGCTGATAAGTCCACCAGGAACCCCCAATCTGGGCGGTTTGTGCCTTGGCACAGGGGGTAAGGAATCCATTGGCCAGGGAAGCACACAAAAAGAGCACGCGTGCAAATCTCGGCGGATAGCCTGGATTATCCCTGTGGAACGGTGGGTTCCTTCCGACGTTTTGTATGTGCATCTGGTATCAGCCCGCAAATGCTTATCAATGGTACATCAAACTGCCTGTCCCCAGCCCGGGCCGACGCGGTACCTCGCACCACGCAACGTCAGAAGGCTATCTCAACTCTTGCGTTGGGACGCAACCTTATACCATTCATTCGACGGTATTTCAAGAGGCTGCTCCGCGTGCCAACTTTCAAACCGCGCGCGAACCCACTCTACCTCGCGGGCATATTTGTAGAAGACGGCAAAATGCAGGTAGGGTTCAGTTACTGCGCTAAAATCCCAGTCCTCAGCCGGAACCTCTGCCGGGCCGAACACAGACGCGGTCCACACGGGATTTGGATGGTTGGCTGCCTTGTAACCAAATTCCCGCAAACCTCGTCAATACGCTCGGTGGGCGCTGTGGGGACGTAATGGGAGCGATCCGTCTCGAATGCGCTGGAGTTTGAACTTCGCGCAGCAAAACCTGGCGTGAATCAGGACATCTCGCGCCAGGTCCGGCCGGACGAGCCACAGCTTTTTTCTGATTAGTCGTCCGCGTCCTCGTCGGAGTCAAACGGAGGGGTAAGGCCGGTATAATTACCAACGACCTTGGCGTCGTAGGGGGCATACAAGCCGTTCTGGGTTGTGTGCAGGTCGTATCCCACATTGTTGCCAATGGTCGTGCCTCCGGCCAACGGAAGACCGTAGCTGAAGACAATGTTACCGGCATGACTGACACGAATAACGCGGTTATTGAATTGATCGCTGATTAAAGTGTCTCCATCGCTGAGCCGGACCGCACGAGTCGGCAACGGGTTGGTAATACTCATCGGGTCGGTCGCCGTCGCGAATTGCCAAACGACTTTGTCATGGGGATCGACTTCGACGGCTTGCGCGTTGCTGGTATCGGTCAGGAGTGTGTCGCCGTTGTCGAGCCGGCTGGCGAAGGCGCAGGCACCCAGAGTGCCACTGGCCGTAAAGGTTGCGACGATTTCATCGTCACGGGTCACTTCGATAGCGCGGCTGTTGTTCTCGTCGGCGATCAGGATATGCCCATTTTCGAGCAACTCCGCCGAGTTTGGGCTGCTGAGTTGGTCCGAGGCGTTGGTATTTGAACCCGGATACTGCCAAACGATGTGCTTGTGCAGGCCCACCTCGATGATTCGATTATTGCCCTGATCCGTGATCAGGACGTGAAATGTGGGCAACCAGGTGCTTTGTACCGGCGTGCTGAGCAGATTGGGGCCGGAACCGGTTTGGCCGAACTGGCCGTATTGCCAGACAATGCGACCGTGTTCGTCAACCAGGATGACGCGATTATCAACCGCGCCATTAGGAGCCTGGGGGATGACGTTCGGAGGCGTGCCGGTTCCAGCCATGAGAGTGAAGCGGCCGACACGTTGTGCGTCGTTGCAGCCGATGATGGAATGCGCAGAGAAGTCGTTGGGCCCCAGCCCAAAGGACCAGACGATCTTTCCCTCAAGAGTTGCTTCAATGACCCGATTATTGAACTGGTCCGCGATCAGAATGTCTCCCCGGCGGTTAAAACCATGGCCACGCGAGCCGTGGTCGTCCCGGTCACCATGGTCGGCGAGGACGGAAGTTGCCCGGAGCAGGAGTGATAAGGAACACGCGAGTACGGCAGCTCGCCAGAAGACCGTGCCGCAGCGCGGCGGTCGAAGGTCATGGACTTTGTTAATATTATGGATTCTCATGATTTCCACCTTTCTAGCATTGGTTTTGTGCCCATGTTGCGTGGGCGGGTTAAAGTGTTGTTTGGGGTACATCCTGATTTGAAATCTGGTTTTCGGAGGTCTGTTGGTTGGTCTCAGAATCCGTAGGACAATTGAAAGACGAAGAGGTTGTGGTTTTCCTGGGGATCGTTGCTGTGGTGAAACTCGTAATCCCCTTCGAATAAGAGGGTATTGCGGGAATTAGTGGCAGGTTGTTGCGGCTGCGAGGTGGCGAGGTTCTTAGCCTCGGGGTTTCCGGCGGGTTCGGGGGATCCGGGGTCCGCGGCGGGGGTTGCCGCGTCCGAGGCGATGAGGCTGTTGTGACTTGCCAGCAGCAGCCATATTCCGCCAAGTGGAATGGTCACGCCCAGCATTCTCCGCCAGAGGTGCAGCCGAACTGGCTCCGGCCGGGAGCGATTTTCAGCAGCGGAGACCCTAATCCGGTTCATAAGTTTTCAGCTCCGTCGCGCTTTGAAGGTAGGATGCGCAGGAACCGATAAGGTTCTGCTGATCTTTTTCATGCGCGGGTTGGAACCAAACCGGTGGGTCGCGCATCGTACGATCAAGCCTCATAGCGAGGAAAACAGCAAAAAGAAAGGCACCGATCATGAATACCGAAGGAATTGGCAGAACAGGCAAAATGAAGCTGAACCCACTGGGGTCGAGAGGTCAGGCTCCGGCGCTAACCGTCTTGCTGGCCATTGGCCTGGCAGGGAGCATTGGGGCTCCGCGCCTGGCTCAAACATCCGGCACCTGGGCCAAGACAGGCACCATGAACAACGCGCGCCAATACCACACGCTCACGTTGCTTCCAAACGGCCAGGTGCTCGCAGCCGGCGGCGGGGTGGCGGGCAGCGCGGAGTTGTTCAACCCCGCGAAGGGGGCCTGGGCGATCACAGGCAGCATGAATACCGACCGCCAGCTCCACACGGCGACGCTCTTGGGGGACGGCCAGGTGCTGGTGGCTGGAGGCCTTAATAATAGCGCCTTCCTTTCCAACGCCGAACTTTACGACCCCACAACGGGAAAATGGTCTGTCACCGGCAGCATGGAAGGCCCGCGTTATGGAGCTGCCGCCACGCTGCTGCCGAACGGACAAGTGCTCGTGGCAGGTGGCAATGACGGCACGGAGAATATTGCGACAGCCGAACTCTACAACCCCGCGACCGGCACCTGGTCCAGGACCCGGAGCATGAGCACTGCCCGCCAGGCCAACACGATGACCCTCCTGCCAGACGGAAAGGTGCTCGTGGCCGGAGGCGACGGTACGACTGCGATCCTCGCCAGCGCTGAGCTTTATGATCCCGCCACGGGCTCCTTTTCAGGTACCGGCAGCATGAACAGCCCGCGAGAGGGTCACAAAGCCACCTTGCTCCCCAACGGGCTGGTTCTCGTTGCCGGTGGGGTCAGCTCGTCCGGCGCCTTGTTCAGCGCGGAGTTGTACAACCCGGCAACGGGCAAGTGGGGGTTGACCGGCAATATGGTGGTCAATCCCGTAGGTTTCACTGCCACATTGCTTGGCACGGGAAAAGTCCTGGTCGCGGGAGGAGCGGTAGGGAGGTATCCGAATGAGCATACGACCGGCGCCGCGGAGTTGTATGACCCGTCCACCGGTTCCTGGGCCGTTACGGGCACGCTGAACACGGCCCGCGCGCTGGCCCAGGCGGCCTTGCTCGAGGATGGCCAGGTGCTCGTCTCAGGCGGCCAGAACTTTTCCAGAACGGCCAGATTAACCTACCTCTCCAGTGCCGAGCTTTACACCCCGTAGCTCAAAAATGAGTGAGCCCAACTTTAACAAACAAGGAAAGGAAAACTACGAAATTGCGTTTACTGCCAAAAGCGTCACCTGCGCATTCAAAACGGCACCCTCGTGAACCCCAACACATTGATTCCGGCTAATGGGAATTCCCCACAGGCAGCTTGGCCGTCATCTGTAGTCTATTTTACCAATGTTAATAGCGCTCAAATACTAAAGTAGTGATACTGAAATCGTCCCCGCTGCTGTTATGGCACCAGCTTATTTTTTCGGGAACAAATCATATTCCAACGGCAAGTTCACCCACCTTGGAGCGCCCGCCGGCACGACCACCAGCGCCGCCGCCATCAACAGCATCGGTCAGATCGTTGGAACGATTATCTTCAACAGCGGCGCTCCCGAGCACGCGGCCCTTTACAGCAATGGCGTCTGGACTGACCTCGGCGGGTACCCGGGTGCGATGGGGACTTCCGCAAGTGGCATCAATACCGCCGGACAGATCATCGGCGTCGCCGGTTTTAAAGTGACGAGCTATCACCCCGTCGAAGCAGATTTAAACCGGCCGGAAACCCTTAAATCTGCATTTGAAGGAGCACATGGGGTGTTTCTCGTCACCAATCCTCGGGAAAAAGGTGCCGATGAGCGTGAGCAGCAACTGCGGCGGTACACGCGGCCAAGGATGCCGGGGTCGAACATCTGATCTGGTCCACGCTGCCTGATGTAGAAGCGATCAGCGGCGGCAAGTTCGACGTTCCCCACCTTACCAACAAGGCCAGGATTGATCCGATCGTCAAGGCGGCCGGGTTTGCGTCTCACACGTTTGTCATCCCGCCTTTCTACTACCAGAACCTTGTGGGCGCTCTTGCGCCGCAAAAACAAGCAGACGGCTCCTTGGGCTGGGCTGTTCCGCTTGATCCCGATGTGCGTTGCCTTCACATGGGCGACATCACGGAACTTGGCAATATCGTGGCCAGCGCATTCGTTCAGTCGGTTCAGGCAGGCAATGGCGAGTATCTGCCACTCGTCGGCGATTTCATGAACTTCAATGAGATCGTCGAGACGCTAAATCGACAGGGAAATGAATTTTCATTCAAACAAGTCCCAAAGGAGATTTTCGCCACTTTCTTTCCCGGGGCCGCCGAGATAGCAGAGATGTTCAGCTACTTCCAGGTTCTCAATGATTCTGCGAGGCTGGCCGAGTTGCGGGCTTGATGAGCACGAGCTTGCCGTATTGCGCGCTTGGGCTATTCTCTGCTCAGCCATATTTTGTCCTCAACTAAGCAAGAATTGTAATGATGCAAAAAATGTCATCGCAGAGATCGCGGCCCGGTGCGGTCGTGGCCGGCACGGTGCTGGCCGCCACCCTGGCACTAACCAGCATGAGAGCCCAGGATGCGCCCACGGGCGATGCGGCGCGCGGCCAGGCGTTTTTTCAAATTAATTGCGCAGTTTGCCATTCGCCGGTGTTGGGTCCGGACAACCTTGTGATTATGAAACAAGGGCCGAGCCTGCTGGGCGTCGTGGGACGGCCGGCGGGCTCACTGCCTTATTTCAATTACACCAAGGCGATCCGGCAGTCGGGTTTTACCTGGAACGCGGTGACGCTATACCGCTTTTTGGCCAACCCGATGGAGGTGGTGCCCGGCACCACAATGCCGATACCGGTGGCGGACCCGCGCAATCGCGCCGATGTGGTTGCTTATCTGGCGACGCTGAAATTCCCGGAAGGGGTGACGCCTAAATACGAGGCCTTGCCGGAAACGGCCGGAGGAACCGACCCGAATGACTGGCAGCGCCAGGCCCCTGGAGCCCAGCATCGTTTCACTATGGCCGAGTTGGCGAAGCCTTATGAGACGAGGTCCGCAGGCAACGGCCCCCAGGTGGTAGCGGCGCCGACGAACGCGACGCTGGCAGTGCCGCCGGGGTTCACGGTGAAAGTATTTGCGAAAGGCCTGCACAACCCCCGGCTGGTGCGCACGGCGCCCAACGGGGACATTTTCATCGCGGAGACGGGTCGCAACCGGATTCGAGTGATGCGGACGACGGACGGGGCGGCCGCGCCGGCGGAGAACCAGGTTTTCGCGGAGGGGCTGGAGCGTCCGTTCGGGATCTCGTTCTATCCGCCGGGGGACAAGCCGGAGTGGATGTATGTGGCCAATAACAATTCGGTGGTGCGGTTGCCCTATCATAGCGGGGATTTGAAGGCCAGCGGCACGCCGGAGGTGATTGTGCCGAAGCTGGCGGAGACGACCGGCGGGCACAGCACGCGGGACGTGGTGTTTTCCAGAGACGGGAAGCGGATGTTCATTTCGGTGGGTTCCGGATCGAATGTGGCCGAGCAAATGAACAAGAAGACGTTGGAGGAAGCCCGGGCGTGGGAGGCTGAGCATGGCGTGGGAGCGGCCTGGGGGCCGGAGGTGAACCGGGCCGCCATTCTGGTAACCGACCCGGAAGGGCATCAACCTTTGCATGCGTTTGCGACGGGCGTCCGCAACGGCGTAGGGTTGGCGGTGAACCCGGAAACAGGCGACTTGTGGGTATCTACGAACGAGCGTGACAACCTGGGGGACAACCTCGTGCCGGACTACGTGACGCGAGTGAAGGAAGGCGGCTACTACGGCTGGCCGTGGTTTTATATAGGGAACCACGAGGACCCGAGGCATGCCGGGGAACGGCCGGACCTGGCCGGCAAGGCCATTCTGCCCGACGTGCTGGAACAGTCACATTCGGCTTCGCTGCAGATGACTTTTTACACCGCGAATTCGGGAGCGGCGGTATTTCCGAAAGATTATCGAGGCGACGCGTTTGTGGCACTTCATGGGTCGTGGAACCGGACCATTCGCACCGGTTACAAGGTCATCCGGGTGCTGCTGAACCACGGAGTGCCCACCGGGCAGTATGACGATTTCCTAACGGGTTTTGTAGTCGACAACCGCAGTGTATGGGGCCGACCGGTAGGGGTGACGGTGGCGCACGACGGTGCGTTATTGGTAACCGAAGACGGCAACGGGACGATGTGGCGGGTGGCGTACGAGCAGGAAAAGTATGCGAAAGCTGTTTTCCCGATCGGTAGGACATGCGTTTGTTTAGAGTCACACGAGAAACCAAAAACCGTTCGTTGGCCAGACTTGTTTTGAAATGCTTGCGTCTGCCCGACCTTGGATCATTCATCACCTGCCGCGATGGAAAAAACCAAAAACATTCCCACGAGACACCGGCTCTCGGGTACTTGCGCTCCAGCGCTTCCGGCACTCTTGCAACTCAGCAGCCAACGTACCGGCCATAAACCAGTAACCTCGATGACTGCGCGTGGCTTTGTACACCTCCCTCGGATGGATGCCCAACCGAATCGAAAATCAAAACTCAAAAATCCCTTCCCTCCGTTATCTTCGTTTCCTCATGTTAATTCCGGCCCTTCCCCTCCTCGATCGCAGCCGCATAACCGCTCCGTACCCCCTCACCCAACCGTTGCCCGTTGAGCACCTCGCGCCAGTGATAAAACATCAGCGCCGGACTTTGACCCTCGGCACCCGCTCCGCCATGACCCATACCTTCCATTGCCTGACTTTGTCTTTACACATTTGTTGCAATTGTGTAAAGACAAAGTTTGTAAAGCTAACCTGCTGACGAATAGGACCTCTTTTCCGTCAAAATCCCTTATTTTAATCTTCTTCTTGACCCGGTAACGCTAAAGTGGCACTTTTTACCCATGAAGGAACTTTGTCTTTCGACTTTGTCTTTGCACAGGTGACTTTGTCCTAATTATACTGTTGGGCTAAAAATGTAACAGTGCCTGCATGAAGCTGTTTCGGTTCGTTCTAATTATGGCGATTTTCTCATGGCTTGGCGGCGGCTGCAATCCCAAGCAGTCTCCAGACTTCGCTTTCATTGACAGGTATCTCGAAACGTGGGACCGGTTTGCACAGGGGGCGAACGAGCTGATGCCGCGTCTTAGAAAAGATGGGCCGGAATTCCAGCGCCACCTCGCTGATGCATTGAGCAAGAACGATTCACGCGCCCCGAGTCGAGTTGTCTTCTTCGGTGTCGTCCAAGTCGGCGGGTTCATACCGATTGATTCTCCGGTTGGACAAGCGTTTCAGGCGCGCTTCGGCAGCGCGGTCCCCGTCTTCACCGATGAGAAGGACGGTGCAAAAAGTTTTTTCGCCGGCGACCTTTACTTCTGGTGGGAGAAGCACAACTCAGAATACGACACCTTCCCACTGTATGAGGATTGGCGCCAGCGTCCATTCGCGAAGAATGTCGCAATAAAAATGTATGAGAGCGCAGCGAAAAATAGCAAGTGACGCACCGCCCAACAAGAGGATGGAGCCGATGACGAGCAGCGCGATATGCCAGTGGTGCCAAATTGTCGCCGGTGACGCGCTGCTCGTCACGGCTCATCCTCGGCGTTCGGCGTCGCTACCTGCGTCCAATGAGTGAAGCCATTCTACTCGAAGCGTTGCGAACGTCCTCTGCGGCAGCGCGGACACTCGAATACGACTTCGACTTCGTGCCTGCGACACGAGCCACGAAGTCGAACCTCTTTCAGCTACGCGCAGGCTCAGGCTACGAGTTGGTTGCCACGGACGCCAGCGGCGGGGAGTTTGCCCTTTGCGATGCCGGGGCTTTGCCGACGCGCCCAATGCTTTACGCATCATCTGAGGGTCAGGCTGGAGTCATCGCCATCAGCCTGAAGATCGGGCTTTCGACCATCATTGACCTGCCGTTCTGGCAGGATTGTCTCAAATTCTCAGGTAGTGGTCAGCTTGCCGAGATGCGGCGGGTAGCTCCACTTGCCCAGAGTGACCTGCTTGCGGACAGGCCCCAGATCGAATCGAGTCGCGAAGCCGTGCGGGCGATCTTTGGCTTGTCGCCGCTTTCAGATCCGCTCCGGGAGCTTCATGCGGCCCTCACGGAGATCTCAGCACGCTACCCCGTGAGTGGCCCTGACGGTTGGCAGTTTGCGCCGCTGTTCGGGAAGTTTACCGCCGAATCAAACGCCGAGTGGCGGCGGCGGCTGAAATCCCAGCAATGAGCACCCTCTCCACCAGACCCACAGCGCCGAACCCGGCTAGTGCAGTGGACGCGCCGATAGCGTCTCTGTTTGCATTTGAGGGCCAGCGGCGGCGCGCCACTGACCAGCATCGTTGGCCCGTGTGAGGTACAGCGATGAACATGCGCATCAAACTTAGGGCGTTTGCAGCCGCGGCAGCGGGGTTGTTGTATGTGTCCGGCTGCCATACCGCAGAAGCGCCCAAATACAGCGATCTGATCAAAACCTGGCACCCGATCTCCATCTATCACGTAGCCGATGGCAGCCACATCGTTCTGGTTCAAAGCATCACTAACGGAGTGGAGTCGGGGAAATACATCTGGCCCATGTTTTCGTCAATAGGGCCGGGCGGCGATGGATTCGCGCTTAGCGCCTGGCGGAGCCCAGATGGCTTTTCGCTAATCGACCTCGGACCGAGGCAAGGACAAGCCACGGTGCTTGAGTACACTAGGCGCCAACCAGACGGTGCAGCGAACCGGAGCCAGCCGGTTAGCCCCCAGACAAATCAAACATCAGCGCCGGCTGGCTCCGGTCGCTGACCTATGTGTTAGTATCGGGGTTGGGGTCTGGCCAACACTTTGACACTTTCATAATATCGTCAGCCTCCGCCACCACGGCGATTAAAGCTTCCGGCACCGCTCTTTGTCTCCGGCTCCACCTGGAAAGCCCGCATACTTCCCAACACCACCCCCAACTCCTCGCCTCAGCCCCTCCGCCCAAACCCGCAACCCGTGGTCACCTGCCCCTCGTCCTCCTTCGCCGCTCAGCGGTTTTCCTCCTTCAGCATTTCCTCAGGTTAATTCATCAATTATAAAAACTGAATTCTTGCGCCGAGCCCGCCAAAATCACTTACCACCTCCAATTTGGCCCCAATCTCGCTGTCTTAATTCTGCGTCGCCCTATGGGGTACCGATGTCAAAAACACGACACCACGGCTGCTCTCTCCCGGTCGCCGGGAATAGCCGCAGCCCGTGCCAGCGTCAGGCCTGGGTTCACC
>Ga0210408_10001015_pt1 | contig 30923 bp, 19 predicted proteins | sample IncBWH4MmetaG_FD_155471 | JGI IMG/M metagenome (GOLD analysis project Ga0210408, IMG submission 155471) | Forest soil microbial communities from Barre Woods Harvard Forest LTER site, Petersham, Massachusetts, United States - Inc-BW-H-4-M | ecosystem: Environmental > Terrestrial > Soil >... | reverse complement strand
GCCCGGGCGAGCGTCAGGCCAACCGGCAACAGCAGGGTCGCAAGACCGGTCACTAGGACCGCGGTATGTGGCGTGGAGTTGCGGTCGTGCGCGCGGCTCATCCAGCGATGCGTCATGCCATTGTGAGCCATCATGAACAGCACGCGCGCGGCAGCCGTGACGCAGGCCAGCGTGCAGGCAAACATGCTCACCATCGCGCCGATGTCGATCAACGGGCCCAGGCGCGCCGCTCCGGCGGCGGTTGCCAACACACTCATGGGGGACGCGCTCTGATCGAGGGTTCCCGCTGAGGCCGGAAACCCCAGCACCTCCGTGTACGACGCGGTGATGAAGAAAAGGCCAGCCAACAATGCGCTTTGGATCACCGCGCGCGGTATGGTTTGCAGCGGATTCTTGGCCTCTTCCCCAAGTGTGCTGGCGCTCTCGAATCCTACGAAGCTGAACATGGCCAGCACGACGCCAAGTCGGACTCCGCTCCAATGCACGCCGTGCAGCGTGAACTGCGCCGGATCGAGGTGCAGCCCATGCTTCCAGAGCAGCATCGCGAAGACTGCGCCGATCAGGGCCACCGACAAGAATTCGATATACACCATGAGTTGCGTCGAGATCTTCACATCGCGATAGGCCACGGCGGTCGAAACTGCGACTGCCAGAACCGTGAGGAAGATCGCAGAGGCGCCCACGCCAAAGAACTCGCCCAGCACCACGTTGGCGTAGTGGACAAAGCCGCCCACCACCGAAGCGCCCGTGGCCACGTACGCCAGCAGCAGGGCCCAAGCGGACACGCTGCCCAGCACCGGATGCAGCGACGTCGTGGCGTACACATAGAGAGAGCCGGGCGAGGCCGACTCCCGCGCAAACCGCGCCACGCATAACGCCATAAGCAGGGTGCAGCCCATCGCAAGCAGGTAGGCAAGCCAGGTCCCGTTTCCCGCCGAGGCGAAAACCAGCGGCACCGTCATGGCGGGCGAGCAGGTCGGGCCCATCGTCGAAATCGATTGCGCCAGCGTATCGAGCGGCCCCAGGGCTTGACGGTGCAGTCCGTACCCCGGCTGCTTGCCAGTTACGGGTTGCATTTCCGCCGGCGTGCTTGCTTGCTTCAACCTGTACATCCCTTCACAAGTTCAGTTTTGGCGCCCCAAGAGAAAGCGGGCATCGCTTGCGGGTTGACGATCAGTTTCGAGGCCGAGCCATCCTTGAGTCAAGCAGATTGCAGTGATACCCTCGATCGATGGAACCGCTCGCCTCGCCTGCAGTTACTCCTGTCCTGGATGCACGTGGAATGTTAGCCGTCGCTCTGGACCAGGCGCGCATCGGATTCGCCGAGGGCGGCGTCCCCGTCGGCGGCGCGATCTTCCATCAGGACGGCACCCTGCTGGGCGCAGGCCGCAACCGCCTGGTGCAGGAAGGCAATTGCTCGCTGCACGGGGAGACCGACGCGTTTCGGGCTGCCGGTCGTCGCCCCACTTGGCATGACACCATCCTGGTCACGACGCTCGCTCCCTGCTGGTATTGCACCGGCCTGATCTATCAGTTTCGCTTCCGCCAGGTCATCGTGGGCGACTCCGTGAACGCCCAGGGCGGCATGAAATGGCTGTGCGAGCAGGGCATCGACATCGTCGATCTGCACTCTAAGGAGTGTATCGACCTCATCGCCAAGTTCCAGCGGACCCGCCCAGATCTGTGGAAAGAGTGTATCGGCGAGGCCTGATCCCGGCCGGCGAGACCCCTACGTCATTAGCTCCTGGATAACTGAATGCGCCAAAAAGCTCGAGGACGGCACTACCGGCCTCCCGCCCCCCTAACCGGCCCGACCCTCAAGGTCCTCCCTGATCGCTCCTGAACGCCAATAACAGTGCATTCTGCGGTGGGGCACAGCTTCTCGACCCCGGAGGCCCCTGGGTTGATTTCCAACAGCTTAGCTGATAGTGAACCAAAACGGGAAGCCTGGGGTGGATGGCAATCGCTCCAGAAGCAGGGCCGGGCAGGCGGAAGAAAACTGGCACCCGGACAGAAAATGTCGGGTTGTCAGTTCCGCGACCGGGAGTAGTTGGGTTACTGCACGCCAGCTTCTTCTTCCGCTGCGCCGTGACGGCGCAATAACTGCGGCAGATTCTGTGAGAAGGCCGAGCGCGGCAACACCATGTCGCATCCCACCTCGTGCGCCTTCTGCTTCAGGTCCCCCTGCACGTGCGACAGGAACCCGATGATCGAGGTGTCTTTCTTCAGCTTGCTCTTGAGTTTAGGGATCAGCGTGAGCGGCTTGGCGTTGACGTTGTTCAGATCGAAGATGATCAGCGACGGTTTCTCTTCGCCGTTCTGCTTCATGCGGTCGAGCAGATCTTTGTCGGTTTTGACAAACTCGACCTTCACGTTCATCTTGCGCGCCGTCTCCTGGATCTTGGCCATGAAGAACAAGTCATCGACGAAGGCGAAGATGCGGGAGTTCGCATCTTCCCGCACGGGCAACGGTTCGGGATCGGCGGGATGATAGGTGGCCGAAAACCCGGGCCGCGGTCGACCGCCGCCCTTATGCCCGTTGCTGTCGTTGCCCTGGTTGGCACGATAACTGTGGTCCATGGGAGCGGTGTAGATGCCCCCTGGGTTGTGGCGATCGCGTCCCTGCCCGCCCGTTCCACCGCCACCGCGATGATTGGGCGGACGGCGTCCACGCCGCCGCCTGCTTCTCCCGCCGCCTCCGGAGGGATGTCCCGGTCCTGCATTCATAGGTTTTCTCTTGTTGCGGTTCTCAGCTTTGTCGATGAAAGGTTGTCGCTTTCGTCTGCCCTGTGCCGCATTGGGGGAAGCACCCCACTCGCGCGCCGATTCTTCGATGCGCGGAAACCCCGATGCGATTGGAAAAATCCTGAATGACCTTTTCCGTCTTAAGCGCCTGGAGCCAGTGGGCGCGGAGGGCCAGCACGGGAAGCGTGGCCGCTGGGAACATCCTCATGCTACCCGCCCTGCGTAACGAGTGCAAGTGCAAAGTGCACACGGTTTTGCACAGAGGTGTCGATTGCGACCCCTCACTTTCGCGGCTCCGTCCGCGGGCCGTTTCATTTCCTGCTGTTCACCTGCCGGGCCCAGGTCACCACCTCCCGCCAGATCTGCCCCGCCTCCCTCTCTGATCTGCAGCTGAGCCGCGGATTCTCTCACCGGCGACCAGTTCCGATGGCGGACATGCTGGAGAAGATTGCTCTCGATCAGGACACCAAGGCCGTCTTGACTGGAGGTGAAGGAGTATTAGAACCCGTCTACTGGTAGCGCCGACAGCACCCAGGTCACTCGATTTCTGCCGAAGAACCCAGCACCAGCAGCCGGATCCAGCGCCGCGACCCGATACAAGTCCTAATTTTTTCCGCAAGCGCCTCTGGATGAGAAATCTTACCTTGGTGGAAAAATCGGCCCGAGCCGGGTGTGCCAAAGGCAAGAGGCGGGTCCTTCGACCGCGTTCGGCTCGCGCCTCTGTTCGCTCAGAATGACGGGGCTTTAATTTTCTCGCAGATGACCTCCATCCGCTGCTCGTCTCGATTCATCTAAAATAGGGAGTTAAAGGACTTAACCAGTTTTTGGAGGAGCTCAACGCATGCCCGCACTTTCGGCCGGCAAGGCCGCGCCCCACTTCCAACTGAACACCCTGGACGGCAAGACGTTTTCGCTGAAGGAGGCGCTCGAACGTGGTCCCGTGGTGGTGGTGTTCTTCAAAGTCTCCTGCCCGACCTGCCAGTACGCACTGCCCTTCTACGAGAGGCTGTTCCGGGCCTACAAGAATCAGCACGTTACGCTGGTCGGGGTCTCGCAAAACGCCGCCAAGGACACGGCGGCCTTCGCCAAGGAATTTGGCATTTCCTTTCCGTTGCTGCTCGATGACACGCGCAACTACCCGGTTTCGAACGCGTACGGCCTGACCAACGTTCCCACGATCTTCTGGATTGCGACCGATGGGGAGATCGAAGTATCCAGCGTGGGTTGGATCAAGGCGGACTTCGAGCAGATCAACCGCAAGATGGCCGAGAGCGCCCACATCGCGGCTGCGCCGATGTTCCAGCCCAGCGAAGCCGTGCAAGATTACCGCGCGGGTTGAAGCTCGAAAAACTGATCCCGCGGTTCGCGGGACGAGAAAGCGATTCCTGAGATGGTCTGTTTACTTTAGAGGATGCGGCTAAGTTGTCCTGTGTGCGAAATCGGTGGCCGGGTAGTGTTGCTCCGGCGAAACTTGAGGAGGCTACGGAAAGCTTTCAATCGCCAAGGTCGCAGAGAAAGGCCGCAAAGGACGCTGAGGAAAAACGTCGGCCCGACACCTGTTCGGTGTGACACTGTCCTAACGGTGCTCGACGAGAGCTCCCATCCCGTACAATAGAAAGTCTACTTAATACTTCCAGCCAAACCTCAGGAGCCTTAATTTCAACATGCTCAGGAGCCTTCTTCTGTCTGTACTGACCCTGTCGGCGCTCGCGCCAGCGCCGACCGTTTCGCAAACCGTGCGCGGGGGGAACTCGCGCCCGTCCTCTGCCGCCTTTGCCGCCATGGAGAGCATCAACGCCGAGCACATTCGCGCCCACACGCGCTTCCTGGCGCACGACCTGCTGGAGGGGCGGGGCACGGGCCAGCGTGGCGGTGACATTGCAGCCGAGTACATTGCGACTCAGTTTGCGCTCTACGGCCTTTTACCCGCGGGAGACAACGGCGCCTACATGCAAAGGATGCCGATGGTGGGCATCACGCCTCTGCCCGAAACGACATTTTCGTTTGTGCCCAACAGCGGCGCACCCATGACGCTAAAGGTGCTCGATGAGTACGTGGTCTACGATCAGACTCAGCAAACCCATTCACAGATCGATGCGCCCATCGTGTTCGTGGGCTACGGCATCCGGGCGCCCGAGTACGGCTGGGACGACTACAAGAACGTAGACGTCAAAGGCAAGGTGCTGCTCATGCTGGTCAACGAGCCTCCCTCCGAGGATCCCAAATTTTTCAAGGGCAAGGCGCTGACCTACTATGGCCGCTGGACTTATAAGTACGAAGAGGCCGCGCGCCGCGGCGCCGTGGGCGCGATCCTGATCCACGAGAGCGACATGGCGAGCTACCCATGGGAGGTGGTGCGCAACTCGAACTCGGGCGAGAAGTCGTACCTGAAACTCGACGGCACGCCCAAGCTGAAGGCCGCCGCCTGGATACAGCTGGCGGTGGCACAGCGGCTGGCTGGGGCATCGGGCCTCGATGTGGCCAAGCTCATGGTCGAGGCGCGCTCCCGCGACTTCAAGCCCATTCCTCTCTCGGTGAAACTGCAAGCCCACATCGCCAGTGGGATTCGCCCGTTTGAATCGAACAACGTGATCGGATTGCTGCCGGGCTCAGACCCGAAGGTGAGAGATGAGGCCGTGCTGTACACGGCGCACTACGATCATCTGGGGATTCGTCCCGATATGCCGGGCGACAACATTTACAACGGCGCTGACGACAACGCCACCGGGTGCGGCATCCTGCTGGAACTGGCCCGGGCCTTCGGCCAGGCCAGCCAGAAGCCGCGCCGCTCGATCCTGTTCGCCTCCGTAACCGCCGAAGAGCAAGGCCTGCTGGGATCGGAGTATCTGGGCAAGCATCCGCCGTTTCCGGCCGGCAAGATCACGCTCGATCTGAACTATGACGATGTTCCGCCACTGGGATCGCCCGAAGAAGTCGAAGTCTCAGGCTCGGAGCGCACGACGTTCTATCGCACGATCGAAGCGACCGCCAAGGATTTCCGTCTCGCCATCCGTCCGGACGCACATCCCGAGGCCGGACACTACTACCGCTCTGACCACTTCAGCCTGGCACGGGTGGGGATTCCTTCCTTCTCCGTGAATGAAGGCGTCCGGTTCAAGGGCCACGATGAGGCCTGGGGCTTAGCCCAGGATGAGGAATACAACCAGAAGCACTACCACCAACCCAGCGACGAGTACCACCCCGAAATGGATTTCACCGGGGACGGAACCATGGCCCGGTTCGGATTCCTGCTGGGGTGGCAGGCTGCCATGCAGACGCAACTGGTGGGCTGGCAGAAGGGCGACGAATTTGAGCCGGCACGGTTGAAGGGCGGGCAGTAGAGAGAACCGGGGAATGACGCACCAGGTCATACTCCGGGAGTTCTCGCCGGAACGGTGCCGCGGCTGAAGTCGCGACGATTTTCGTGCTCCCGCAGCGGGCTCTTCGACTCCGCTCGGGGCAGGCTCTGAAGGGGCACCCTCGTCACGCATCCGCTTGTTCTTTCGAGTCCCGTGGCATGCGGCAAGACCTGTCGTTCGTGGTGGAAGATGGATGCGCCTGGGGTATCGCAAGGAGAGGCGGGGTCCTTCGACTGCGTTCGACTGACGCCTCGCTGCGCCCAGGATGACAGGGTCGATTGATCGGAAGCTCGAGGAACCTGCCAAATCAACCACTTGCCAAGTAACTTGGGTAACGTTCCCGGCGCGCAGACTGCGTGCTACGCTCCTCATTAATTAGGTAGTGAAATCAGTCATTTCCGAGGTGGCACCTTGCGCTGGACTGCCTTTCTGGTCTTGCTCTGCGCCGTGGCCTTTGGCTCGGACGCAAACTTGCGCCACGTCAAGCCCGCCCAGAAGAGTGTCACGCTCCCGGTCACCACGACATCGGCGGCTGCCCGCAAGGAATTCGAACACGCGATGGGCGACCTCGAGAAGTTGCGCCGCGCCGATGCGATCGAGGATCTGCGCGCGGCGGTCAAACACGATCCCAAGTTCGCGCAAGCCTACATCCTGGTCTCACAACTCACGCACGATCCCGACGAGCAAGTTTCGGCACGCTCGCACGCCGAGCAACTCGCCGGCCGGGTCACGCCGGGCGAGCGCCTGCTGATTCGCTGGATCAGCGGAGTGCAGGAAAACAACTACGTTCCGGCGATTGCGGCCATGAACGACCTGCTGGCCATGTATCCGCAGGACCATCGTACGGCGTTTCTGGCGGGCCGGTGGCTGGTGCACCAGCGCCGCTACGCGCAGGGCATCTTTGTCCTGGAGCATGCGCTCACCCTGTTTCCCGAGTACCCCGCGGCATTGAACGAACTGGCTTATGCGTACGCCTTCAGCGGCAATTTCGAGAAAGCGTATGGGTTGATGGACCGCTACGTTCAGCTGCAGCCCGACCAACCGAACCCCTATGACTCATACGGCGAAATTCTGCGCGCGGCGGGCCACTACGCTGCGGCTCTGGAGAAATACCGACAGGCGATCCAGGTGGATCCGAACTTCGGCTCCGAATTGGGCGTGGCGGATACGTTGGCCGTGATGGGCAGGGAAGCGGAAGCGCGCGAGGAATACGCGAAGGCGCTGATCTTCGTGACCAGCGACAGCGATCGGGTGGAGTACGAGCTGCAGGCCGCGGTGACCTGGATCCGCGAGGGCAATCACAAGCAGGTCGACAGATCGATGCACGACATTGCCCGGAACGCGCACGCCGCGGGGCTGGCGAAGCTGGAGGCGGAAGCCAACCGGATCATGGCGATGAGCGCGCCCGACTATCACGATGCGGCGCATCACTTGAAAGCGGCAGAGCACGCGCTGGATGAGGGACATCCGATTTCGCGCAGCGATCAGGAAGAGGAGCGAGCCCTGATTCTTGAGGTCGCGGCCAGGAGCGCAGCCCACAACCAGGCGATGGATGCAGCGGAAAAATCGGTCGCACAACTGGAAACCATGGCCGGACAAAGCCGCAGCCAGGTGATCCAGCTGGCCTACCACGCGGCAGCCGGTTCGGTGCTGGCCGAGCAGGGGAAGTACGCCGAGGCCATCCCGCATCTGGAGGAAGACATGGAGAATCCCGAGTCGATGCTGCTGCTGTGGAAAGCGTACAAGCAAACCGGCGCGCAGGAAGATGCGAACCTGCTGGCGAAGCGTCTGGCGGGAATGAACGAACCGACGGTCGAGCAAGCCCTGGTGGTGCCTCAATTCCGCGCCGTTTTGGCCGATGAACAAAGGCAGGCGGCGCAGTAAGGCCCGAGGACCCGTATTCATGCCGCGCATCCCGATCTTCAAACTCGGTGGCTCCTCGGATGAAATCATTCCCCCGGCGCTCACCAGTTACACGCCTGCACTCGCGCTGGAGGGGCTGTCGGTGGGCGTGGACAATCTTCGCCACGACGTTCATCTCAGCACGAAGTTCACCGAGATCGCGCGCGCCTATATTGCGCGGCTGATCGCGCGCCACGGCGACGTGGAAGGCCTGCTCGCCGCCGAAACGCCGCAAGCCAGTCCGCGCACGCCATTCCTCAATAAGCTGACTACTGTGCTCAAGCCGGGGGCGAAAGCTCAGCCCACCGACTTCAAGTCGGTGCTCACGGAGTTGCACGTCGCCGCGCTGAACCGCGCCAAAGCCGAGAACAACGTTGCGCTGGACCTGCTGGCACGTCTGGCGCTCATCAAGTTTCTGCGCATGGAACTCAACTCGCAATTCGCGCAGGTGCTGGAACGTTGCCGCATGATGCTCAAGACCTACGAAGGCGTGCGCCAGCAGAGGGCGCTCGAGTATCGCGAGCGGGTGGCCTCGTTTCAGGTGCGGAAGAAAATCATCCAGCGCAAGACCGGGCAAGAACTGTTTCTGCAGCTGCGCGACATGGAAAAAGAAACGCTGGCGCGGATGCGGCGCTCGCGCTTCGGCGACAACGACAGCGAGGGCCACAAGCTGCTGATCAACCGGCTGGTGCTTTCCGAAGACGGGCGCGACGACTACGTTTGCGCGGAACAGTACGTCATGCTGGGGAACTGGGACCGCGATCCTGACCGCTTCACCCGGATGCGCGAAGTCACGTGCGAATTCCTACGGTCTTTGCAGATTGATGTGCCGGACGATGACGCGGCGCTGGATCCGTGGCTCAACGCGCCGGAGAACGCGCAGGAATTGGTGGGCGGCGGCTCGCCCGACGAGTCGACTCCAGAAGGCCGCTCGCAGAAAGCGCGGCTGACTGCGTGGGTGCGGCTGCTCGAAGATCAGGCAGTGATGGAATATGTGATTGCCTCTTACGAAGTCGTGCCACTGCTCTCTGAGTACGCGTCGCGCATCAACCCGCAGCAGTTGAAGAATGCGCTGGTCAACCGCGCCGAATGCGACCGGGTGGAGCGGTTGATTCAGGAAGGCGGCAAGCTCTCGGCAACCAACCTCTACACCGCCGTTGGGCGAGTGGCCAGCTGCCGGGGCGCGGACCGGGCCAAGGTTGCCGGTCGGTTCCTGCGGGATTTCCTGCGCTACCACCGCGACATGCGCCGGCTGGAGGCGTTGAACTCGGCACTCGACAGCGTCAACCTGATTGGCAACGCGAAGCTGCGCGAGCTTTCCGCCGTGAATGGAACGCTTTACGAGTTCCTGCTGGCTGAGGAACAGAAGCCAACCGAAGAGCGGGCCTTGGGACACGTGATCATCAAAGCCGACATTCGCGACTCGTCGCGGTTGACGCGATCGCTGATGGAGTCGGGATTGAATCCGGCGTCCTACTTCAGCTTGAATTTTTATGATCCGGTGAACAAGCTGCTGGCGAAGTACGGCGCCAGCAAGGTGTTCATTGAAGGCGATGCGGTGATTCTGGCGTTGCACGAGAAAGAAGGCGAGGCTGGGCTGGCCGTGAGCCGCGCCTGCGTGCTGGCGCGCGAGATTGTCGAGATCGTTCGCGGGTACAACGAATTGGTGACCAAGGCTGGGCTGCCGCAGCTGGAGCTCGGCGTGGGTATCTCGTACCAGGAATCGGCTCCGCTCTACCTGATGGACGGCGAGAAGCGCATCATGATCTCGGACGCACTGAACGAGAGCGACCGGCTTTCCTCGTGCAACAAGCGCGCGCGCAAGGCCATGGAACCGCTGGGCAGCCCGTTCCACGTATATGCGTTTCAGATCGTGAGCGACGCGGACGCAGGCGAGGCCGCCGAAGACTTCGTGATGAGCTTTAACCTCGGTGGCATCCGGCTGAGCGCGGCGGCGTTCACGAAGCTGCAGAACGAGATCTCGCTCGAACCCATCAAGCTGAAGCTTCCCGAACTCTGGGGCAATGAGGGATTCAAACTCTACCGCGCGCTGGTGGCGGTGGACAACGACATCTTCCGCAAGATCGTGCTGCGCGAAAGCCGCGTGGCGCAGATCGATCCGCGCAACTTCACCCTGCAGAAGTGGACCGAGAAGTCGTACTACGAGGTATGTACGGACGCTGCGATCTACTCTGAGCTGGACGGTGAGAAAGCGGCGAGCGCCGGCCGTTCCTAGTTTTCCGGCACTTCAGTTTTTTCCAGGCTTCCCCTTGTTTGCTTCTGCCCAGTGCATGATGGCTCCCTTGGGACCGACCGCCCACGCGTTCCCCGGTGCGACGAAGCTTAAGGCATTGAGATTCGTGTCCAGAGTCGTGAGCCATTCCTTGGCCTGCACATCATCCGCAAAGGCTGCGCGAGCCGGCCCGACTGCCAGCAGTCCGTGTCTTTGTGATGGCTCCATGTATCCCACGGCCGAGAAAAACGGCTGGTGTTGGATGGGCGAAAGCCGCCAGGTCGTGCCGCCGTCCTCGGTGGAAGCGAGGTTCGGACCCTCCTGCTCGGCATGCTTGTAGTCACCGCCCGCGATGAGTCCGTGCTGGTCGTCGACGAAGCGGATCGAGAAGATTCCCGACGAGTCACTCCCCTGGGTGATGGGCGTCGATGCAACCGACCAGGTCTTGCCACGGTCGGCGGAGTGAAACACGTGCGCAATTTTACCCGTGGCAAACCACACGTTGGACTTGCCTTGCACTGTGATGCAGGTGCCGCTGGCGGCGAAGGCGCCTTCGCCTTCGATTGCGGGCGGGAGCCCGGCCGGCGTGAGCGGCTGCCAGTGAATCCCGTCGTCGGTTGTGATCAGTTCGAACTTGCCGTCAACGGGATCGCCTACGGCGATGCCGTGCGTGCGATCCCAGAACGCCATGCAGTCGAAGAAGCCTTTCGGTTCGGGATTAGTGAACTCGAGGGTCCAGTGTTTGCCGGCGTCGGTCGTCTTATAGATGCGGGATTGTTCGCCTGAGCCGATGGCGAGGAGGTAGGCTTCGTCCGCGCTAAAGGCCTCAACGTCGCGGAAGTCGAGTGTCTCGGCTCCGGGAACCTGGGCCGGGGTCCAGTTGAGTCCGCCATCGAGGGTGCGCAAGTAGATGCCGTGAGTGCCACTGGCCCAGACGATCGTGGCCGACACCGCGCTGACACCACGGAGGTTTTCCGAGGTGTGGCTATCCTGGAGCGTGTGGGTCTGCGCCGAGCAGAGTCCCGTGAGAACGACACACAGCCACCTGCGTGCATGCATGTCGATGATTCTCTTACAACCTGTGCGCTGCGGCGAATCGAAAAGCGGGCCCAGTTACTTGAGCGCGGGTTTTGTGTCCGCGGGTTGCTGGAGTCGCAGTTCGGTGGTTTTGTAGTTGAACTTTCGCGCCGGCGTGCATTTCACCTGGCGTACGAAGTGAGTCACGTCGGAAGTCTTGTCCTCGCGAGCCATGACGTAGGTGCGCATGGAGTAGCAGAGATCGTCGTTTTCAGCGGACTCGCGCAGCACGAGGTCGCCACCGTGCTCCATGAGAGGCTGCACCAGCACCAATGCGCGGTCGGTCTGCCCGGGCGCCGGACGTGCTTCGTCCAGGTGAGGGTTGTCCGGCAAAATCTGTAGGGGGTTGGAATCGGGCCGTTCGGTCTTGATCGCCGGCAGGTTCGCAGTTTGCGCGTGGCTGGCGGCCGCGGCCGCGAAGAAGACGATCAGGATGAACAGCAGAAGAGCCAGGAGGCCGGTGAGTCGCATACAACACCTCCGGTAAAACATTATAACTCCACGGTTCTCCGTATTTCACGGCAATCGTGGCCGCGCGTCCTGGCCTAGCTCTTGCCCGACTTTTTAACGATCGTGTGCCCGCGAGAGCAATACACAAAGACAACCAACATTCGTTGTACATTGGCCTTGCGCGGCACCTCTGTTGCGAGGCCTTAGAACGGCCGGCGCAAGATGGGTTTGAAGGGGATCATCACGATCGCCTCGACGTTGATGGGGGTGCCGTTTTTTTCCGCGGGGAGGAAGTGCCAGCGGGAGAGCGCCTGGGCGGCGTAATGATCGAGGCGCTTGTCGGCGCCGTTGACGACCTTGATGTCGGCCACCGAGCCGTCGGTGCGGATGACGGCGCGCAGCGTGACTGTGCCGGACACGTTGTCCCGCATTAACTCCATCGGGTAGGCCGGGTCGACCTTGTGTTCGGCAACGGGGGCGATCAGATCTCCTTTTTCTCCGCTGCTGGCTTCTAATTCCGCGAAGCGGATGACCCAGCTGCCACCGGCAGAATTCAGGTTGGGCATGTTGAGGGTCATCGAATACGCGAGGCGTCCGCCGAAGACCTGCAGGTCGAGCGGCGTCGGGTTATCGATGAGTTCGGCTTTCGGTCCATGCGCGGCCGGAGATGCGGCTGGCGTGGCTTTGGGGGGAGCGGCCGAGGCCATGAGCGTGCCCTTTGGGCTGCCCAATCCTCCGCCCGCAGTCCCTCCGGGATTGCCCGCCGTGGTGGAAGTGGGAGGGCGCGCCGGTGCGCCGACGTGTAAGCCAGGCGGTGCGTCGGTGGCCGCGCCCGATCCCGCACCGGCGCCGCTCCTCTTACCGCCCAGCCCGTGACCGTCGGGGCCAGAGAAACTGTCACCGCGAATATCCGGGGTTCCAGCGTCTCCAGGCTTGCCTTCCGGAGTGGCAGCGAAGGTTCCGCGACGATTGCCCTGTGGTGGGTCAGGAGGCGGGGTCACAGAGGGATGAATGCCGAGCGCGATCAGACGCCCGCCGCCGGGGGATGAATGCGTGCCTGGAATCGAAGGCGGCGGCGGAACCACTTCTCCTCCGGCTTGACCGAGCGCCGCTGCGTGCTGGGAGCCGCGCGTGGACGAAGCTCCCGCCGAGCCACTGCCGCTCGCCTCCAGCGAGGGAGGAGGCGGGACCACTGCTTTCGCTGAGCCACCCAACGTTCCCAGCGTATGTTGCGCGGGCACCGCCAGTTGCGGGGCGGGTGCGATCACGTCGGATCGGCCCAGGTTGATGTCGCCCAGTTTGCGCACCGAGGCCGCGTTGACCACCGGAGGGGGCTCGACCACGGACGGCTGCGGCGCGTTCAGAGTTCGGTGGGTGCCCGTGGCAGTTGCGTCGGGAACTGGCGCGATGACGTCAATCGCGAGCGATGCCACGGCGCGCACCGGACCTGCGTGCAGGTCGGGAGGCGGCGCCACGATGGACTGCGAAAGCGATGTCGGGCTGCGCCGGCTGGACTGATCGACGTCGGGCGTCGGTGCGACGATCTGGTTCGGCAGCGCTGGCAGCGGTGTGGGACGGCGCTCGGTGGCCGCGATCGGAACCGGCACCGTGCGGTCTCCCCAGGCAACGATGTTGGGCGTCTTCACGTCCTGCGTCAGCTTGATGTTCGGGGGAGTGACGATGGTCTGATGACGGTTGTCGGACTCGGGCGGTACTGAGAGAATCGCTTGCTTGGCGTATTCCGGCTCGCCCTTGCGCGGTTTGGCGACATGGGAAGCGCCCGTATCGATTGGCGGTAGATATTCCGACGGTGAGTAATAAATCACGTCAGCCGAGTTGAACGGGCGTGGCGGCGTGATCTGGGGGCGCTTCGGGAGCAGGGCACTCCATCCCCAGGCCAGTGCCAGGACGACGCTGTGGTACAGGATGGATTCCGCAAACGCGCCCCACGGCATCCGGCGCGGCACAAATACGTCGTGCCAGAACGCGGCCGGCGCCGAGGTGGTGGTGACCGCAGGCGGGCGGCGGCGCAGCAGAATATCGCCCAGGTTGTGCAGAAACGACCGGCCCCAGGGCTCGAGTTCGAGCAGCAGCCTGGGCGGCCGGTGGGCGCGCGATCCCAGGCTGGAATCGGTACGTGCGAAGATGTTTTCCAGCCCTAATCCTGGGTTCATGGATCACGTCGGAACAGCCAAGGGGCCTGTCAATTATAGCCAGGGAAGCGGCGGTTTCGGAGCGGAATGTACTGGTGAGTTGCATCACAAAAGGGAACGCGAGCCTGTAGTACGATTACCCGTCATAGAGGCAATCCGTATGCGTATACAGAAGATAGCGGGTGTTTTGTTGATGCTGCTGCCGAGTATTGTGGCGGGGCCGAGCGCTCCACTGCTTGCCCAGGAGAACAGCGCCGGGACCGACGAGAAGGCGCAGAAGTTGCCGGGATCGGAATATTCTGGGATGTATGCGTTCCTGAAAGAGGGCGAGTTCGTGCAGGTGACGGTGGAAGAAGCCGGGCGGGTTACCGGATTCGTCTCGCGCTACGGCGACCTCGACAGCGACAAAGGGGCCTTTCTTGACCAGTTCTTCAAGACCGGGAAACTCGAAGGCAACGCGCTGACTTTCACCACCGAAGTGGTGCATGGCACGTCGTTTGAGTTCAAGGGAGCGATCGAACGCGGAGAAGGGAAGAAGCCGGGGGACGAGGCCTACTACCTGCTCAAAGGGACGCTCACCGAAACCACGACCGACGCGAGTAAGAAGACTTCGTCCAAATCGCGGGAAGTCGCGTTCAAGGCGTTCCCGGAGGACGCAAGTCCGGTGCCGCCGACGCGGGATTAGGCGGGGATCGTCGAATCCCACCTTTGCAAAAAGCGCAAGGGTGGGGCACCCCCGGATCGGAAACTCGCCCCGGAATGTTAGCCCCATCTAGTTCGATCAACCGTGCGGCGTGCAGCCGGATAGGGATCGGGCTGCTCAGCCTATTAGGCTCGCTTGCCTGCGGGCCAAAGACAGCTACCTCCCAAGGGGGTGCCTCCCCTTCTCCCACTCGAACGGCCCTCAGTTCCGGGGCCGCGCTGTATCCTCGGGCAGTTCGGCTCTCGCACAGCCCCGACGATTCAAAGAACGGTTCGATTGTCGTGAGTGTGACCGCGTTTCCCAACGGCAACCCGGAGGCCGCCTTGTATGCGAGCAGCGACGGCGCGAGTTTCTCCCAGGTCAGTTCCATCACCGATCCAGATTTTCTGAGCGGGCTTTGCTGTGGGGTGCTCTATGAACTCCCGGCACAGGTAGGAGCGCTTTCCCCTGGAACACTGTTGTGGGCGGGTTCCGTGGGACAGAATTCGGCGACTGCCCCGATGGCGCTCAAGATTTACAAGAGCTCAGACCAGGGAGCAACCTGGGCGTATCTCTCGAACTGTGCCGCAGCCTTGAGTCCCCGGAGCGTCGCAGGAGGGCTGTGGGAGCCGAGTTTCACGATTGTTGGCGATGGCGCGCTGGTCTGTTTCTACTCCGACGAGACCCAGCCCAAGCACAGCCAGCTGCTCAATCATGTTCGATCCTATGATGGCGTCCACTGGCAAGCTCCAGCTTATGCGATTGCGAGTAACATCCCGCAGGACCGGCCGGGGATGGCGGTGGTCACCCGATTGCCGAGCGGCGCGTATTTCATGACGTACGAACTTTGCGGGCCTGCAGCTTGCACCGTGTTCTATAAGACCTCGGTGGATGGCTGGGACTTCGGCGACGCAGCCAATGTCGGAACCAGAATTCAAACCGCCGCCGTCGAGTGGTTCGAACACGCTCCAGTGAACGCGTGGGCGCCGTCGTCGTCCTCGACGAACGGAACCATCTTCGTCATTGGGCAGATGATGGACAACAACAGCGGGGTGGCACCTGGCAACGGTGTAACCATTTTCACAAATCACTCGCCCGACGGATCGGGTCCATGGACCGCTGCGCCCGCTCCTGTGAAAGTGCCGGATGCCTATGACAATTATTGCCCCAACTACTCGTCGGCTCTACTGCCATCGGCAGACGGAAAGAGCGTACTGGAACTGGCGTCCGATTATTCAGGTTCGATCTGCCAGACTTACTTCGCTACGGGGCAGCTGAATTAGCGGGTGAGGCGGTTGGATGGAACCGACGCTGTCGCGAAGTCTCGCCCTGGCAAAGAGCACAAGGACTCGGGTACCCAGACGCCCACGGCGCCTGCCCCACAGGTTAGAATACGACCGGTCGATCCCTGAGACCGAGAAGTCTTGATTCCTGGCAAAAACGCGAGGGTGGCGCCAACCGGCGTGAAAACGGTGCGGCCCAAGAAACCGGGCAGCCGGACCGACAAGGGCGTCTGTCCCTACGTGGGGAAACGGGGCGCCTGGCCTTTTCGTGTACGCGGATGCGGGGACCCGCGTAGACTCCTTCCGGACGGTGCCGCGATGCTCACTGGCGCGAACCTGAGCGCTCGCTTTCCGATCGTTTCTCCAGCGCTTGGAGTCCTCCTTTTCCTTTTCCTTGCCAGCTGGTTGACCGGCTGTAGTGGATCGTCCGGAGGCACCACCACGAAAGCTTCCGGGCCACCGCCGGCTTCCGACAATCCTTTTTGGGCGCAGTGGGGCTCGACGCCGCAGCACACGGGGACGACGTCAGTCGCAGCGCAGCAGCTGAACAAGAAGCTCGCCGACATTGTCTATGACCCCTTCGTCACGCAGGAGCAGGCCGAGTTCTCCGGAGATCTGGTGGCGCACTACCAGGCCACGTTGACCGATGGCAACGACTTCTACATGGAAAACAAGAGCGGGACTTATCCTTCGTGCAATCCGGTGGGGGATTGGGCGAATGGCACGGCTTGCGGTCCCAATGCATGGGACCAGCTGATCTGGAACGTGGCGCGCTATACGTGGGAGAGCGGGCAGCCGGTGCTGATCTGGACGTTTCAGTCCGACTGGAAACCGGAACCGAACGTCACCGGCGGCCTGGGCGGATGGGAACCGGTGTTTCATCCGGTGCTGGCGAATCGTTTCATCTACGTTCCCGGCGCGGGCGGCACCGTTTGGAGGGTGGATAAGAACACGGGGAAATCGGTCTCGCAGATCAATCCTTTTGCCATGGGCGCGGTGAATGTCAAGAACACGTTCGTTTCCGGCCCGCTCACGGTCGACACGGCGGGGAATGTTTACTACAACGTGATCGAGTTGGCTGATCCGGCGGTCATCGACCCGTGGTTTGTCTCCGATGTGCTGGGAGCGTGGCTGGTGAAGGTGACCTCCGCGGACGTCGCCAGCACGGCGACGTATGCGTCGCTGGTGCCGAACGCGCCCATCGGCAGTGCGGTGAATTGTGCGGGAGCCTTTTTCAATGTGAGTCCGAGGCCGGCGTTTCCCTGGCCGCCAACGCCCGCGTCGGTGCCGCCGATGCAGGCCTGCGGCTCGCAGCGTCCGGGAGTGAACGTGGCTCCTGCCGTTGGGGCTGACGGCACGATCTACACCGCGAGCCGTGCGCATTTCGACTCCATGGTTACTTACCTGGTGGCAGTCAACCCCGACCTTACACCCAAATGGCAGGCGCCGATGCAGCAGTTGCTGCAGGACGGTTGCGGCGTGCTGCTCCCGATCGCGGTCGGCAACAGCACCACCACTCCCAACAGTTGCACGACGGGAACCACGCAGGGAGTCGACCCCACCACCAACGCTCCGGGTTCAGGCAGCATCGCTGATCAGGCTTCTTCGACACCTACGGTGCTCCCTGACGGCGGCGTTCTTTTCGGGACGCTCGACCACTACAACTACGCCCGGGGACATCTGTTCAAGTTCGATGGCAACGGAATCTTTCAGGGTGCGTACCCGTTCGGCTGGGATTCAACGCCGGCGGTCTACGCGCATGGTGGGACGTACTCGATTGTGGTGAAGGACAATCACTATCCGACAGCGGCGTATTGCGGGCGCGCGGGCAACCCGGTGTGCACGCCACTGGGGCCGGGGCCGTACTACATCACGCAACTGGATGCGAACCTGAACGTAGAGTGGCAATTCCAGAGCACGACCATCGACGCGAACCATCCCAACGGATATGAGTGGTGTGTCAACGCGCCCGTGATCGATTCGACGGGCACGGTGTACGTGAACAGCGAAGACGGGAACGTGTACTCCATTCCGCAAGGCAATCACGGCGTGTTCACGACCCCGCAGCAGAAGATGTTTCTGAACCAGGCGATTGGAGCGGCGTATACCCCGCTGTCCGTGGGGCCGGATGGAAAGCTCTACGTGCAGAATGATGGGCATTTGCTGGTGGTGGGGAACTGAGGCGGGGCATGCGGGAGAGTGTCTCGGAGTTGTTCGGCACCGCCCAGGAGATCTTTGCCCTGACAGAGACTGCGCTCTTGTCGAGGGCCGCCCCGACCTTTACCTGTGCCACCCGTCCACCGACCCTTGGGTTTGCGATGACGCAGGAAATCACTTTCCCACTGTTTTCAGTACGGCCGTATTCCGTTCGTCGCTGGCGATGATGCGATAAAACTTCTTGAGTTCGTCGGCCTTGCTGACGGGAACGCTCAGTTCTTTCACTTCGAAGGTGCGGGTGTAAGCGATCACGCCGCCGTTCACTTCGGTCTTGGAGTGGTAGCTGGCAAAGCCGAAGTCGGCGTCGACGGGCGGGGGTAGGTCGTCCACGGCATAGCCGGGGGGCAGGGTGATCTCAAACGTGTCGGTGTCGCGGACAGGTCCTTCGAACTCGATCGGGAACTGGCGCGGCTCTTTGGTTTCGAGAATGGATCGGGCTTTGCTGCCGAACACGCGGGGCCGCATCAGGATCAGGTTGCCGGCGTTGCGCGCGTAGCCTTCCGATTCAAACGTGTAGTTGTAGCCGAAGGGCTCGTCGGTCTGGTTCAGGTTGACCAGGGAGGCGCCCGTGATGCGATAGCTCGAAAGCGAGCCGGCCAGCAGGTTTTCGATGGGCTTAATACGGTCGACATCCTTGGTGACGTTGCGTAGGGCCCAGCGTTGCGAGGAGGCGCGGTCGCCGACGCGGACCTCGGTGACATCCCCTTTCAAAGTGCCGGTTGCATCGAGAGTGAGCTTGGCCTTGCGGCGGATGCCGTTCATGGTGGCGGGCTGACGCGGCAGTTCGAGCAGTTCGCCGCCATCCGGCGTGACCAGCAGGCCGTAGTTCTCCTGCAACGTACCGCTGATCTGGCCGAAGGGCGTGATCTCGTCGGTCGGGTCGAAGTAGAGGAGAGTGCCCAGCTTGGGATGCTGCAGGGTGGCGACCAGGGAGGGGTCTTTGAGACCGTCGGGTAATTTGATCGCCGTGATGACGTGATTGAAGCCCATGTAGGCCGGCATCTCGGGGCTCACGGACCCGCGCTCGGTGTTGATGGGCACCAGATAGGCATCGACGCCGATCTCGTGGAGCATGGCGCGCGTGAGCGTGGCCTTGTCTTTGCAGTCGCCGTAGCGGTGGGAGAATATGTCGCTGGCGGGATGGGGTTGCCATCCGCCGATGCCCAGTTCGATAGCGACGTAGCGGATATCATGTTGGACGAACTTGGCGATGGCCCGCATTTTGTCGATTGGGGCGGACACGGAGGCGGTGAGGGCAGCCACTTTTGCTTTGATCTCCGAAGAAGCGTCGGAGCGGCCGCTGGCGAGGTCGAGATACCACAAGCCCATCTGTTGCCAGTTGGTAAAGCCCTTGGTTCCCGCGCCGCCTTGGGGGAAGTAAGAGACGATCATCAGCCCAGCGACGCCTTCCTCGGGCGGCATATCCTCTTCGATACGGATTCCTTTGAGGTCGTTGACGACCCACTCCAGTTGGCTGCCGGACTCGGTGGGCTTGACCTCGGGATGGTTGAGCCAGGTTGTCTTGTGGCCCCATCCGGGCGGCAGCTGAAGGGAGTAGTGGCTCTCGCGGACCGGCACTCGGGACTGGGCATACCAGGTGTCCTCCAGGACGAAAGGCTGCTCATCGACCTGGTATTCGTAGCCGACGATGTTGCCGGGATCGGGCGCGGGGATATTAATGATCTTGGCTTTCAGGTCGCTGACCAGTTCGCTACCCTCGATTTTGGGGACGGCGACCTCAAGGCCATCTTTTTCTTTCACTTCGTAATCTTTGCCTTGGGCGGGAATGCACCAGCCGCGGAGGTTGGAGATTTTCTCAGAGCGAGAGCTGAAAGGGACGACCACTTCGCCATACCGGCGTCCTCCAGGGCGGAGGATCTTGTAGGCGACGCGGACAGTCCGCTTGACTTTCTCGGCGGATTGAACGGAAACGGTGGTTTCCGAGTAGAGCTTGACCGCGTCGGTTTTGTCGTCGTAGGCCGGCAGGGGAACGTTGACCAGGGCGTGCATCCACGCGGGAGCGTCGCTCCCCGCAAAGGCTGACGGAAGACAAGCCAGGGTCACGAGCACAAGCCGGAGAACTGCCCGCGCCACCAGGCACTTAGTTACTGGTGGTTGCGGTTGCGGGTTGCAGGATAACTTGCGCATCATCGCCTGTCCTTACGCCTTCGTAAAAGTTACGCAGTGCCTGATAGTACTTTGGGTCGAGAAGAATGATATCCACATTGAGTTTGCGAGCCCAATGGAGAGTTCCGGCGTCGTGATCTACTTTCAGGGTGTAGGTGACTACATGGCCGTCCTGGTTTATGGCGGGTGGGGCGCTGCTCACCTGCCAACCGAGCGGAAGGGCGACGGTGACGTCATCGACTTTTTGAAACGTGTAGTCAAAATAGATGGGGTGAACGCGGTTGCCGTGATCGAACAGGTGTTTTTCGGGCGCGCTGAACAGACCGACCGGCATCAGGGCCCTGCGGCCTGCGGATGACGCCCAGCCGGGAACTCTCAGTGAGAACTCGGCAACCAGAGGCGGGTCAGAGTTGCTCCAGTCGGGCTTGTTGCTGAGGTCGACCTCGATGGCTGCGGGAATAAACTCCCGCACCTGGTCCTCGAGAAACTTCTTGCGCTCGCCTTCGTCCTCATTGCGTTCCTCCAGTCGCCGCCGCCACGCTTCAAGACCGGTGAAGGCGATGGTGAGGGTGCCCTCCAGGCCGCCGGTTGTCTCGTCAAGCTTCAACTTGGCAGTGCGCTCTACGCGAGCATCGGCGCTGGCGGGCGGAGGAACGTGAATCCAGGTTCCGCCGTCTTTGTCGAGGCGTAAACCGTCGACGTAGGTTTCGTTCCAGGGCAGCAGAGCGTAGGGAGCGAAGGCAGCGCCGGGATCGCAAAAGACGTCCTTACCGCTGATCTTGACGAGGACTATGTTGGCGTCAAGCTTGCGACGCTCCATGGTACGGGGATCGAAGAAATAGTTGCTGCGGTCCGAGACCCAGACGCCATAGGCCTCCAGGCCGGCGGCGCGAGCGAGAGCGAGATAGAGCCAGGTCAGGTGGAAGCCATCGCCGTAGCCGCGCTTCCAAATTTCTTCGACGTTGGCGACCTCCTTTTCCTTGTTGCGCTTGGTCTCCTGTTCGGTCTTGCGCACCTCGAACGAAGTGTTGCGGATCTGCTGCACCCGGGCATAAATTTTGCGTGCCTTCTGTTCCGGAGAATCGCTGGGCGACACAATCTGCGAGACGGCCTGCTCCATGGCCTTGCGCTTGCCTACAAAGCCTTCCATCTGGTCGTTGAGCTTCTTGCCGGTCTTGCGCCAGAATTTGTCGACGTCAGGCTCATACTGGTCTTCGCTATAGATGAAGTCCACGCGGGACTTCATTTCGTTTTCCGGCGGCATGAAATCTTCGGTCTGGAAGGCGGGAATGTTTTGCGTCTCCAACCGCACAACGTGGTCAGAAGCCTCTTTCGGGGGATTGGTCCCGGGGGGCAGACGTTGCCAGGTCCAGCGTACCGAGAAGCTCTGGTAGTAGCCGGAGTAGGGTTTGAGGGAGAATTTGGCGCTCTTTGTAAACAGGTCCTCGCTGAGGATCCAATGGGAGTCGAAAAGCTGGCCTTCCTCGAGGTCGTGGGTGTAGTAGTACTCGATGATACTGCCCACTTGAACATCCGGGAGGGTGAAGGTCTTGGCAAGATACCTCAGGCCCTTGGCTTTGGCGATGGTCTTGTCGAAAGCCTTGCCCTCGAAATTGGCGATGGTGCCATCGGGACGGATGGTGCGGGCTTTAATGCCCACAATATTCTCAACGTCCTTGCGGTATTCAATCTCGACGTCGGCGTATTTGCGGCCTTCCTCGGTGAGGATCTTAATGCGGACGTAATCGTCCTGATGTGACGTGCGGCCGTTGTCATCGCGATCCACTTGACGGTAAAGGATGATGGCGGGGGCGCCGGGCGCTTGCTGCTCCGCGTTCATCTTGAGTTCGTCGGGCGAAACCGGCTGAAACCCGATTCCGAATGCTGCCGGGACGAGAATCGCGGCCCAGGTGAGGGCCGCGAAAGCCGCTGCGAAAGAGAGAGACGAAAGGCGACGTAAGGGCACGGTTTTATCTCACTTGTCAGGAAGGATGTTAGGCCACGCACACGGTCATCCAGGAGACCAGAGCGACGTGCTCCGCGGATTGACGAAGGGACCCGAGCCATACTGCTGCAATCCAGGTGCAACTTATTGGAGGGCAAGATACAAGTGTCCGGGACGAGTGTCAAGGAAAAGCAGGAGGGTCGGTAGCGACTTGGATCACAGCGAAGGGTGAATAACTAAGAACGTAGGAGGACGATCCATGCCGGTTCGTTGGCCTCTCTAAAGGACTCATTCCGGAGGGTTTTGTCGAGTCGGGCAAAGATCGGGGCAAATTAACGCTGAATCAGAACCGGAGCAGATAAGACGCTTTCACGAACAACTGCCGCCCGTCGTTCAGGTAGCTGCCCGGGACTCGTGCGAGCTCCGTGCTGTCGTAAGGGTCGGCAACGAGAGAGCGGTTGTAGTTCGCCAGGTCGGAATTGTAGCCCACGTAAATCGCTGTGCCCGGATGGATCATGTAAGTGAAGAGCACGTCAGCGTTGAAATTCTTGGCGGCTGGTAACGAGCTAAACAGGGAGTTCGACAGCGTCGAGTTGTACTGGCCGATGAGGCGCAATGAGAGGGCCCGGGTGAACTGGTAATTCCATTTCGTGCGCGCGATGTAGTTATTGAAGAAGTTGGCGTTGGTATGGAGGTCGCGCAGGGAATAGTAAAAGAACGTGTTGTCGACGGTCAGGCCGCGCCCGGGCTTGAACGTGGCGTTGACCTGCGCAAAGCGAGACTTGCCCGGTACGGGAGGTAATTCTCCACCGGGCAGTCCGGTTTGAGGATCGTAGTTGGTATCACGGCCTAGGTTCATTTCGACGCCCAGGGTCAGCCAGTTGAAGTACTGGCTGTTGGCGAAGAAGCCGAACTGGTCGTGCGGGATATCGATGTTAGTGGTGAGCTGCGAGTAGTCAAGCGGGCGGAGGCGTTCGTGGCCGTAGTTCGCATAGACACCGAAGTTATTGCGATTGGTAAATACCCAGCGATAGTTGACGTTGGTGAAGTATTCGATGCGCAGTCCGTTATGGTCCCAGATGTTGCGGGTGTAAAGGCTGGGGCCGTGGAAGAGAAGGTGCTTGCCTTCAACATAGAAGCGGCGCTGGGCAAAGTTGCTGAACCAGCGAATGTCGGGGCGCTGGAAGAAACCGGTGCGGGTCTGGAAATTGGCGGTGTTGTCTTTGTAGAGTGAATTGACTTCGAGGTTGCGCGTGCTGCGCTCGAGATAGAGCTGGGCGCCCGTGCCAGTGGAGTAAGTGCCATCGTTGAGGCGGGTTTCACTGCCGACGATCTGGCCGTCGAGCTGCCAGATCTTGTTGAACTTGATATGCGCGTCGAGTCCTCCGACTCGGTTGGTACGCGTGATGCAAGGATCGTCGGTGCAGATTGTGTTGGGCACCGTATCGAGTTCGCGGTCGGTGTAGATCAGCCCAATGTTGCTGCCCTTCTTGTCAATCTCACGGCTGACGCGGGCAATCCCGAAGTACGCCTGTCTTCCATATAGCGCATCGTTGGGGGCTACGCTTTCTCCAGGGGACTGATCGTCGGCGAAGAGGGTGCCAACCGACCATGGGCCTTTCTTGCCAGTGAGGCGAATGCCGTAAAGCGGGTCGGCGATGCGGCGAGTAAAGACCAGGTTGATGGGCGTGGAGAAATACGTCGAGTTCTCCTGAAAGAACGGGCGTTTCTCGGGGAAGAGAACCTCGTAGCGCTGGTTGACGGTGATCTGCGGCTCGTCGGACTCGATCTGGCCGAAATCGGGATTGATGGTTGCGTCGAGGACGAAGCTGTCTTTGATCACGGCCTTGGCGTCGAGTCCGGCCTTACCGTCAAAGTCTTTGGCTTCGAACCTGGGGTGCGCCGGGTCGCGCTGGTCAAGGCTGCGGAACGAGCGCGCCGAGACATAGGGGATGAATTGCCAGTTGCGACCTGGGGAGATATTTTCAAAGCCGGTGATCGAACCTTCCTGGCTCAGCAGTCCCTGGACGTTCATCGAGTTTCTCGGAAAAAACGAGTGCTCGCTGCCGTTGTGCGGGATATCGCGCTCCAGAAGAATGCCCCAGTCCTTGATCGAACTGGTCGATCGGAAGCGCAGCGATTTGAAGGGCACCGAGATGTAGCCGATCCATCCCTGTCTGAGGACGCGGGTGTCGCTTTTCCAGATCGTGTCCCAGGAGAGGTCGATGTCTTCCTGGCCCTCCATGTATGTCCCTTCCTGCTGGATGCCGGCGGGATTGATAAAAAAGAAGACGCAGTGGCGACGGTCGTGGAAGGTGTCGAGAAAGATGCCGACCTGGTCCTCTTCGTTGATCTGCTCGCGGCGTACCATGTGGTTGCGGATCTTGTCCATCTCATTGTCGAAGGCGAGGAAGATGACGTAGAGGTTCTTATCCGTGTAGCCGAGGTACGCTTCGGTTTTCTGCGAAATGGAAACACCGTCTTTGGGGTCGTGTTGCCAGAAGGTGTCGACCCTGAGCATGGTGGCCGCGACTTCGGGCGAAGCTACCATGTCGGCAAAATCTTCGAGCTTGGGATCGCGCGCGAGATGGGGAATGTGGAGAGTGGCGCCGGAATCGATCGCTTGCTTGGTGATGGCGGGATTGGGTTGGGCGGAAAGACTTTGCCAGGCGGCCGCCAGGACGAACACGGGCAGGAGCGTTTTCAGGCAGCGGCTTTGCACAGGCCTTTGGGGTCCGGAGCTGTGCTGAACAGGGCGCCCCGGGATGGCTTTTAGACGAAGGGGACAGGGAAACGTTAGGGCTCGGCGAGACGGGCCGGGCCAGTTGCCGGACTCTACTCGTAGCGCAGACACACGATAGGGTCGAGATTGGCCGCGAGGTTGGCCGGGTAGTACCCAAAGAAAAGTCCCACGCTGACTGAAATGGTGAACCCGATCGCGACCCACAGGTACGACAGGGATGCAGGGATTGAAGGTACGAAAGTGCGCACCAGGGTCGAGACGGCGGCTCCGATCAGGATGCCCAGAGTGCCACCGACTAGGGTGAGAGCGACCGCTTCGAGCAGGAACTGCAGGCGGATATCGGCGCGGCGGGCGCCGATGGCCTTGCGCAGGCCGATTTCGTGAGTCCGCTCGGTCACGGAAATCAGCATGATGTTCATCACGCCGATGCCGCCGACGACCAGGCCGATCGAGCTGATGACGCCGGTAAGGATGACGAGCGCGCCGGTGAGCTGGTTCCAGAGATTGCTGATGAAGTCCGGGGAACTGATCTCGAAGTCATTTTCCTTGTCGGCGGGGACGTGCCGCAGCCGACGCATTGCCTGGATGACTTCGTCTTGCGCGATCTCAACATTGACGTTCTCGGGCACGGTGAAGGTCAAGATGAGTTCTTTGTTCTCGGGGTAACTCTTCTTGAAGGCGCTCAGGGGAATAATGGCGAAGGCATCGACGCCGGGACCGATGAAGAGGCCGCTGTCGTGCTCGAAGACGCCGATGACCTCGAAAAGCTGGCCGTTGATGCGGACGGTTTTGCCGATCGGGTCTTCGTAGGGGAACAGAGACTCGGCGATGGCGGCGCCGAGCACGACCACCTGCCGCGCGTGTTCTTCATCGAAGGCGCTGATGAAGCGACCGCGGTCGACCGAGAAGAGCGGAATCGCATCGGTGTACTGCGGTTCGGCGCCGCGCACGATGACTTTCTCGACGTTTCGTCCCTGGTAGACGATCTGGTTGCTGTCGCCGAAAAAGAAGCCGCGGGTGCCGATGGTGGTGATGATCTGGATGTGCGGAGCAGCCGACCGAATATAGTCGGCATAGCCGTACTCGAGGTACTTGCGAACCCGAATGCTTTCGGGCCAGCGCGACGGGTCGGTGCCGGGCGGGAAGCGGGAGACGAAGTAGGTGCGCGATCCCAGGGATTCGACTTTGTCCTGCACAAACTTGTTCAGGCCCTGAATGATCGCGGCCATCGAGATCACCGACGAGACTCCGATGACGATGCCGAGCACGGTCAGGCCGGATCGTACCTTCGCCGACCGCAGCGTCGCGAGCGCAGCAAGGAAATTCTCCCGAGCCTGGGAAGCGGTCATGATCGCCATCAGTCGGACCTCAGAGCGACGATCGGGTCAAGGTTGGCGGCGCGCAAGGCAGGGTAGATCCCGAAAAACAATCCCACCGCAGAACTGAGAAACATCCCAAGAATCGCGACACTCGTCTGCACCGACGCGGGGAACGGGGAGTAGGTCCGAAGGGCGAGCGCGACCAGGAATCCCAGAGAGATCCCGATCAAGCCTCCGGCAATGCACTGCACTACGCTTTCGGCGATGAACTGGCGCATGATGTCGAGCTTGGTGGCGCCGACCGCGCGCCGGACACCGATCTCACGCTTGCGAGCGGTTACGCTCATCAGCATGACGTTCATGATGACGATGCCGCCGATGATCACCGAAATGGCGCTGACCATGATGAAGACCGCAAAGAAGGCGGCGCTGATGCTGCGCCACAAGGCCATGTAGCTCTCTTTGGTTCCGATGAAGAAGTCGTTGTCCATCTCGGTGGTCAAGTGGCGTCGGGCGCGCAGAATGAGCTGGGCCTGGTCCTGAGCGTCCTGAAACTTCTCGGTGCTGGCCCGCACGTTAATGGTGAGGCTGGTATGCGCGCCCTGCATGCGCAGAAAGACGGATAACGGCAGCATGACGAAGTTGTCCTGATCCTGACCCAGGACGCTGCCCACTTTTTCCATCACGCCCACGACGGCGAACTCTTGGTTGGCCACGCGCAGGGTTTTTCCGAGCGGGTCGACTCCGAGAAACAACCGCTGCACGAGGGTGTCACCGATCAGGCAGACGTTGGTGCGGTGCTCACCTTCGGAGGCCGTAGAGTAGCGGCCGCGGTCGACCGATCGGGTGTCGATGTCGACCATGTTCGGGGTTTGGCCGGAGAGGGTAACGTCGGTGACTTCGTTGTTGCCGTAGCGGGCGCGCGCCGCGGTGGTGCTGGCGGTGGCACCAACTTCTTCGCAACTAGTGCACCTGTCAGCAACCGCCTGCATGTCTTCCAGTTCAATCTTCCGATACTTCAGGGCCTTGATGACGATATTGAAATCGGTGACCGCGAAGGGAGTGCGCGCGATCTGGAAGACGTTGGTGCCCAGGTTCGCGATTTTCTGTTCGACATAGACGTTGGCGCCCTGCACGATGGTCATTACGGTGATAAGAGTTGCCACGCCCATGGTGAGGCCGAGCATGGTCAGCGAGGCGCGCAGCTTGTGCGCGCGCAAGGCGCTGAAGCATTCGGCCAGGTTGTCGCGGACAGGGAGCATGGTTGCAATGGGATATCTACTGTCTGTCCAATAATCCTATCAGTGTCGCGGGCAGGGCGATGACGAGCGCTGGCGGGTTGGGAGCGCAGAGGCGGCCTATGACCGAAAACAAGGAAGGGCCGCCGGCCGGCCCAGCAGGGTGCGGAAAGTTGCTTGATGGGTTCTGCCGACTCTTTCCCAACATGAAACGCAACCGGGCTCAGGTTGCGGGGCGCGGCATGGCGGAATTCAGTAATTGACGCGCTGCTCGCGATGGCGGCTCAGGTACCAGCAAGGCGCGTAGCCGAGGTGGGGGAAAAGAGAGTGGACGCAGGTCTGGACCACCGGATCTTCGTAGACGAATTCGGTCTTATTGTTTTTTTCCGAGATGGCATCGTAGCGCTCGATGGTGACTGTGCCGAACTGCTGGCGAGTTCTCGGGATGCGGTAGCGGACCGAGATGTCGTCGGCGACGTACAAGGTGGCAAGGGAAGCGAGGGCGATGATCAAGACGCGAGCGCTCATAGATGGCACACGCAGGTAGATGATTCAGAAATCCAAGTGTAGAAGTCAAATGTCGAGAATCGGGGAATTGCAGGAGGCGTTGGTTCGGCGTGAGAAATCCCAAGCGCTGTCGAGACGGAATGAACCGCGGACCGCATAAACACCGGGGGTGTCTCTTTTTGAACACCCGAAGCTAAGTTTGACAGGAGAAGGGTTATCGCCTACTCTCCTCGTGATTTCGCGCGCGTGATTTCGGCGCGCTTCCACTCCTTCATCGATCGGGCGCATTCCGGCAGACCGACCCGTCCGGGCACGATTCGCTCCCGCTCCTTAATGGACATCACCAGTAAGCTTTGCGCTTTCGCTTCGGAACGAAGGACGCGAAGCTGGTTACCTTCAGGCAGTAACGACCCGGTTCGCCAGCGCCGGAAGGTAATTAGCGCCAGAAGGAGCTTTCTTGCGTGAGAGTTCACCTGATCAATCCCAGTAGTGTGTCGTTCGGAACGGCAGTCATCACCCCACGCTGGCAGTACGTACTGGCGGCGGCCACTCCGAGCTGTTTCGGCGATCCCATTCTAGTGGATGAAACCCTTTCCCAAGTGGACCCTGAACGTATTGAGAAAGGAGACGCGGTCGGGATTGGAATCCACACCGCGAACGCCTTGCGCGGCTATGAAATAGGCAAGATCGCCCGCGAGCGCGAAGCCCACGTGATTTTTGGCGGGATTCACGCGACCCTTTTTCCAGAAGAGGCAATGGAACTGGGCGGAGCCCACGCGGTCGTCAAAGGCGATGGGGACGTGGTGTGGGCGATTGCGCTAAGCGACTGCCTGAACGGCAGGCCGAAGCCCGTCTACACCGGCGGGCAAATCGAAGCCAGCAATTTCGTGGCGGCGCGCTGGGACCTGGTGCCGCGCAACCGCTATATGTGGGCATCGGTGCAGACCGTCCGAGGATGTCCGAAGCATTGTTCCTTTTGTTCCGTGTGGCGCACCGATGGGCAGCGGCCCCGGCAGCGGACTTCGGATGTGGTGATCGAGGAGATTGTGCAACTGCGCCGGCTAGGATTCCGCTTCATTGCACTGGCGGACGACAACTTCTATCCGGTGACGTTGACCGATCTGGACCTCGCTTTGCGCCAAAACAACCCGCAGCGGTTAAACGAACTGAAGCAGATGCGGGCAGAACGGTTTGAACTGATGGCGCGTTTGGCTCAACTCCCGGAAGACACCGTTTTCTTCACCCAGATCACGATGGAAGCGGCAGAGGACACTGAGTTCCTCGACGCCATGAGTGCGGCCCACATCAAGGGAGCGCTGGTGGGAGTCGAATCGGTGACGCCCGAAGGGCTCAAGGATGTGTACAAGGATTTCAATTCAGCGGGTCAGAACCTGATCGAGCGGCTGCGAACGTTCAAGCGTCACGGGGTCCATGTGCTCGGTTCTTTCATTTTCGGCTTGCCGAGCGACCGACCGGAGACTTTCGACATGACGGCAGCGGCCGCGATCAGCGCCGAACTGACTTTCGCCCAGTTTGTGACGCTGAGTCCTTATCCAGGGACTGTCGATTTCACGCGTTGGGAAAAGACACTTGGGCCCAACCCACCGACCATTGCGGGGGTCCCGCTGACACGGCGCTGGCGGATCCCGCAGGCGTTGCGTCCCAAGCTGTATTGGGACCATCCCGTGATGTCGGCCGAGGAAATCCGGTCGCGCACCCAAAGCGTGTGGGACAAGTTCTACGGGTGGAGGCCGATCTGGAAGCGGTCGGGGTTCATCAAGTCCAGCCGCGGTCGGTTGGCCTTCGTGCTGATTTCAAGAATCTATCGACACATGTATGCCGACACCGGGATCGCCACCGATAGCGCACGCGTAACCTGGTCGGGACGATGGACCCGATGGATGGCAAAACCTTGCCGGCGTCTGTTTGCGGGGCGTCCCATGCCTGACTTGGCAGTGCCGAGTTTGCGGGTCGACCTGCCGGTAGCCGTCGATCTTTAGATCAACGGCATCGTTCTGAGCCTTAACCACCGAGGCGGATCGCGGCTCAGAAATTCAGTGGCCGGTCCTCCGGGCGCGCTCGCGTTCCAGGCGTGCGAGGGTCGAGCGCAGCCAGTTCTTCAGAGGGTCTTCCAACTCCAGCTGGTGGCCGTGGCGCTCGATCTAATCGAGGGTCTCTCCTTGCTGGTTCAACGATATGAAATGGGAGGGAATGACCTCCTCGCGAGCGTCTCGGGCACAAAGTCGGTCAGCAAACATTCATGGCAGGGATGCGGCCGCGCCGGATCGTTGAAGTTCAGGCAAGATGGCGAATCCGGGAACGCGGAGGTCGCCTTCGAGGGCGTAAGCACACTCCGCCCGCGCCCACCCTGCTCGAGAAAGTTCAGGTCAAACTTGAGCACCTTCGAGAAGGTCGCGTTTGTCGTCGGACATGGAAACCTCCCGGCGGTTGAATGGCCTGCGGCGGATCGATTCCGCGGACCATCAACTTTGCGGCGCCCCCGGAAGTCGGCGGCGGGCCGGGACTATGCACTCCGGAGCACCTGCGGTTTGGCGGCGGTTTCGACCCTGCTTGGTGGCCACGCTGCGAGCGGTGGCGAAGGCGTGCGAGCTGGAGTTTGACGGCGTGGGGTGACCGGGGGCGGAATTTCCGTCAGTATCTTGACAAGATTTCATATTGCTGCAAATATCGAAATATGGTCACGGCTAACCAGAACAGCGATCGGGTGGCCCGGTATGCCGACATGTTCTCCGCGATGGGAACCGAGCCGCGGCTGCGCATCATGCAGCTACTGCTTTCGGCGCATCCGGAGGGCTTGGTGGTCGGGGAGATCCAGGCGGAGCTCGACATCCCCAATTCCACACTCTCCCACCATCTGGACAAGCTGAAAAACGAAGGCCTGGTGAAGGTTCGCAGGGAGAGCACCTTTCTGCGTTACACGGC
>Ga0210408_10001014_pt1 | contig 30953 bp, 32 predicted proteins | sample IncBWH4MmetaG_FD_155471 | JGI IMG/M metagenome (GOLD analysis project Ga0210408, IMG submission 155471) | Forest soil microbial communities from Barre Woods Harvard Forest LTER site, Petersham, Massachusetts, United States - Inc-BW-H-4-M | ecosystem: Environmental > Terrestrial > Soil >... | reverse complement strand
CCGTGCCGTCGGGCGCGACTTTGTAGGTCGGGTTGCCGTCCTTGTCGTAATATTTGCCGTCTTCGTTCTTGACCGCGGCCGGGTCGCCCGAGCCGTCCGCGGTGGCCGCCGCGGCAGCAATTGAAACGGCGAGGAGCATGCCCGCCCCGAGGAACGTTCGCACGGGTGTGCCTCGAATTGTCATTGGCAGAAGCATGAAAGCGGAAATCCGCGCGCGAGCATGACTGCCCGCGCGCGAGATTTCATTCGTCACGTCGCCGCGCGACTTACTGCGGCAGCGCGAACACCGTGAGCTGGCCGCCGAGCGCCGTGTAGTTGCTCAGCGCCGCATAGCCGCCGACCGCGCCGAGGCCGTCGGTCGGGTTGGTCAGCCCGGCCGCAAGGCCGATGCCGGCCCAGCCACCGACGCCCGAGAGCACCGCGACGTACTGCTTGCCGCCGTGCTGGTAGGTCATCACGTTGCCGATGATGCCGGACGGGGTCTTGAACTTGAACAGCTCCTTGCCCGACTTGGCATCGACTGCCTTCAGATAACCCTCGAGCGTCCCGTAGAACACGACGCCGCCCGCGGTCGCCAAGGCGCCGGACCAGACCGAAAACTGCTCCGGATCGGACCAGACGATCTTGCCGGTCTTGCCGTCCCAGGCGATGAAGTTGCCCATGTTGGTCTCGCCGGGAGGCGGATACATGGACAGCGTCGCGCCGACGTAAGGCTGACCCGCCGTGTAGCTGACCTTGAACGGCTCGTAGTCCATGCAGACGTGGTTGGTCGGCACGTAGAACAGCTGCGTGTCCGGAGAATAGGCCGCCGGCTGCTCGTCCTTCGTTCCCAACGCCGCCGGGCACACGCCCTTGGTGTTTTTGTCTTCGCCGTTCTGGTCGGTCGAGTATTGCGAGACCACGAGCGGACGCCCGTAGGTCTTCGAGTTCTTGTCCATGTCGACCTTGGTGGCCCAGTTCACCTTCGGATCGAACTTCTCGGCGACCAGCAGTTCGCCGTTGGTGCGGTCGAGGGTGTAGCCGAAGCCGTTGCGGTCGAAATGCGTGAGCAGCTTGCGCGGCTGTCCATTGATCGTCTGATCACTGAGGATCATCTCGTTGACGCCGTCGAAGTCCCACTCGTCGTGGGGCGTCATCTGATAGACCCACTTGACCGCGCCGGTGTCGGCGTCCCGCGCCCAGATGGTCATCGACCAACGATTGTCGCCGGGCCGCTGCTTCGGGTTCCAGGTCGAGGGATTACCCGACCCGTAGTAGACGAGGTTGAGGTCCGGGTCGTAGGAGTACCAGCCCCACGTGGTCCCGCCGCCAATCTTCCACTGGTCGCCTTCCCAGGTGTTGGTGCCGGAATCCGCGCCGACCGGCTTGCCCAGGTGGGTGGTCTTCTGCGGATCGATCAGCGTGTCGCTGTCCGGGCCCATCGAGTAACCGCGCCACACCTTCTTGCCGTCCTTGACGTTGTAGGCGGTCACCGAGCCGCGCACGCCGAACTCGCCGCCCGAGATGCCGATGATGACCTTGTCCTTGATCACATGCGGGGCCGAGGTTCCGGTTTCGCCTTTCGACGGGTCGCCGTTCTTCGCCGTCCACACGACATTGCCGGTCTTGGCATCGAGCGCCACCAGCGTGGTGTCGGCTTGGTGCAGGAAGATCTTGCCGTCGGCGTAGGCCAAGCCGCGGTTCACCGTGTCACAGCACATCACCGGGATGACATTAGGATCCTGCTTGGGAACGTATTTCCAGAGGATCTTGGCGTCGTGATCGAGATCCAGCGCGTAGACTGGATTCGGGAACGGCCCGTGCACGTACATCACGTTGCCGATCACGAGGGGCGCGCCTTCGTGACCGCGCAGAACGCCGGTCGAGAACGTCCAGGCGACTTGCAGTTTGCCGACGTTGGCCGCGGTTATTTGGTTGAGTTTTGAGTAGCGTGTATTGGCGTAGTCTCCGGTCGGCATCGACCAGTCTTGAGCATTGGCGCCACCTGCGGCGAAAGCCGCCAGCACGCCAAAGCAACTCGAAAGCAGGAATTTTCGCATGCCAAGTCCTCCCTGCGACGTTGTCGTGGGGCCGGCGACGCGATAGCGCCCGTTAGTTCGGCGCCTCGGCACCGAGCCTTTGCATTGGGAAGAGCTTCCGGCAGCGTGTCACAGCTTCAGCGAGGCGTAAGGGTCAAACATCCTCGCGACCCCGCCTAGCCTTCGAAGAAACGCCAGCATTCCCGTTGATACTGGCGTCCTTGAAGCCGGAAACCTAAGAAAGCCTAGACCCGCGTTTTGGCCGGCGCAAGCGCAAACATTGTGGCCCCCGCGCGGCGCTATCTCTGCGTCATGCGGTTGCCACGATGTCGGCCTCGGCTTGACATTGGGATTGGGCGAGTGCCCATCGAAATGTTCGATAACCGACTGCCGATGTGAGCGAAGTTGCATGCGGATTGTGCACCTGATCGCGGCAGCCGCAATTCTCGGCAGCGCACTCAGCCTGTCGAGTGGGGCGGTCCGTGCGCAGGCGCCGCCGCTCGAGGTTCGGGAGGTGTCTCCCGCCGTGTTTGTTCACGTCGGCGTGATCGCGCTGATGACGCGGGAAAATGCGGGCGCCATTGCCAACGTCGGATTCATTGTCGGCAATGAAGCGGTCGCGGTGATCGATACCGGCGGCAGCGTGCGCGAAGGGCGCCGGCTGCTGGCCGCGGTTCGGCGCATCACGGCAAAGCCGATCCGCTACGTGGTGAACACCCACGTGCATCCCGACCACGTTTTCGGCAACGCCGCGTTCGCGGGCGGGGGCGCCGTATTCGTCGGGCACAAGAATCTGCCGCGCGCGCTCGCCATGCGCGGCCAGCACTATATCGATGCGTTCCGCCGCCTCATGGGCGATGAGCTTCTCGCCGACGTGCGTCTCATTGCGCCGACGATGCTGGTGGAGGATGAAACCAAGCTCGATCTAGGTGATCGTGTCCTCGTGCTCAAAGCCTGGCCGGCGGCGCACACCGACAACGACCTCACGGTGCTCGATGCCGCAAGCGGCACGCTTTTCGCCGGCGATCTGCTGTTCACGCAGCATATTCCGGTGCTCGACGGGAGCATCCGCGGCTGGCTCGCGCTCACCGAGGAACTCGCGCGCATTCCGGCTGCCCGGGTGATCCCGGGGCACGGCGCCGTGCCGGACGACTGGCGCCGGGCGCTCGACGAGCAGCAGCGTTATTTCAGGCGGTTGACGAACGACGTGCGCGACCTGATATCGAGCGGTGCCGAGATATCCGCCGCCGCCAAGCGCGCAGGGCAATCGGAAAAGAGTTTTTGGCAGCTGTTCGCGGAGTATAATGCTCGTAACGCCACGGCGGCTTTCGCCGAGTTGGAATGGGAATGATGCAAATGCGGTTCATATTGGGCATGGCGGCCGCGGCGCTGATCGCATGCAGTGCCGGTGCGCTCGCCGCTGAAGAGGCCGCGGACGATCCGTGGCCGGGACTGGTGCGCGACGCCTTCAACGGCCGCGCGATCGAGGACGGCAGCAGCATCCTCACGCTCGATTTGCCTTATCGCGCCGAAGACGCGGCGATTGTTCCGCTCGCCGTGCGCACCGCCTTGCCGCCCGGCGACCCGCGCCGGGTCAAGGCGATCACCCTCGTCATCGACCGCAATCCGGCGCCGGTGGCCGCCACCTTCACGTTCGGCCCGCACGCGGGCACGTCGTCGCTTTCGACCCGCGTGCGCGTCGACTCCTACACCAACGTCCATGCGGTGGCTGAACTCTCCGACGGCAAGCTCTACGGCGTTGCGGCTTTCGTGAAGGCGTCGGGCGGATGCTCCGCGCCGGCGGCGAAGAATGCCGACGAAGCGCAAGCAAACCTGGGCCAGATGAAGTTGCGGCAGTTCGCGCGTGGCGGCGACGCTCAGGCCTCCGGGATGCGCGAAGCGCAGATCATGATTCGCCATCCCAACAATTCCGGCCTGCAAATGGATCAGGTCACGCGCCTCTATGTGCCCGCTTATTTCGTGCGCGAATTGCGCGTTTGGCAGGGCGACGACCTCGTGCTGTCCATGGACGGCGGCATTTCCATCTCGGAAGACCCGACCATCCGTTTCACCTACGTCCCGAACGGCGCGAAAGCGTTCCGCGCCGAGGCCGTCGATACCGAGAAACACGTGTTCACCGGCACGTGGCCGGCCGCGGAGATGTAATTAAAAACACCTCACCTCGGCTTCCGCCTGCGCGCGCCGCAACTCCGCCACCGCCGCCTTCGGCTCCTCGGGCGTGCGGAACATGGCGCCGAAGCGCCCCGGCACCTGAGCGAGACTAAGCGCCGTTTCCGCCGTCACGTAGCGGTCATACGGCAAGATCGACGCTATGACGTCGATCGAGCAGGAGCATTGGTCGAGCACCGAGCGCGTCTCGCCGTTGGCCTTCATGCAGGCGTAGACATAGTCGGCGCGGGTCGAGGTCGGATAGTCGTTGAGCTCGGCGGCCAGCGCAGGTGCGGCCGTTGCGACGGCGATGAGCGTTGCAATACATCTGATCGTCAGCATGTTCGTGTCCGTAGGGTGGGCTAAGCCCGCGGGCACTTCGTCCCGCGGGCGTGCCCACCAACGATGGATCGTGACGATCCCTGGTGGGCACACGCCCGCCTTCGCGCTTGCGCGCTTCGGCGGGCTTAGCCCACCCTACGGTGACCGGGCTGCTGTGCAAGAGGGTTCCGACGCGATGCCGAAACTCTGGCCATGGTGGGCACCCCGCGGGCACTTCGTCCCGCGGGTTAGCCCACCCTACGTATTGATGGCGATTCTGGCGATGTGGCTTGCCGGCCCGGCCGTTGCCGCCGATACGATCCGTATCACCGCCCAGAAAACCGGGACCTTCGCCTGGGAACTCGACGTCATCCGCGCGCACCGGCTCGACAAGCAGCGCGACTTGATCATCGAGACGACGGAGCTTGCCAGCCCGGAAACCGGAAAGATCGCGCTGCGCGGCGGGGCCGCGGACATCATCCTCTCCGATTGGCTGTGGGTCTCGCGCGCGCGCGCGCTCGGCGACAAGCTCGTGTTCTATCCCTATTCGAGCGCGCTCGGCGCCGTGATGGTGCGGCCGTCATCGCCGATCCGCACGCTTGCCGATTTGCGCGGCAAAAAACTCGCCGTCGCGGGCGGCCCGCTCGACAAAAGCTGGCTGCTGGTCCAGGCGGCGTTGAAGCAGGACGGCATCGACCTCAAGGCGACGGCCACGCTCGCCTATGGCGCACCGACGCTGCTCGCGGAAAAGACGCTGCTCGGCGAGATGGATGCGACGTTAAATTACTGGAACATCTGCGCCGATCTCGAGGCGAAAGGTTTGCGCCGGGTTGCCGACGTCGCGGACGTTCTGCCGAAGCTCGGCGTCGCCGGTCGTCCGGCCATGGTCGGTTATGTGTTCGACGAAGGATGGGCGCGCTCGCACGCCCAGGCGTTGACGCGATTCCTGGCCGCCGCCCACGAGGCGAAGGAAATTCTCGCCGCGTCCGACGCGGAGTGGGAGCGCATCGCCCCGCTCACCGGCGTTCGCGACCGCCAGGCACTCACTGTTTTTCGTGACCGGTATCGTGAAGGCATCCCGCGGCGCCCCATCGCCGAGGAGGAAGCCGACGCCCGCGTCCTTTACCGCATCCTCGCGCAGCAAGGCGGCGCCGAATTGGTAGGCCCGGCAACCGAACTCGCGCCCGGCACGTTCTTTTCTCCGCCGTCCGCGGGGGAGTGAGCGTGCTCCGCCTCGGCTCGATCGCGATCCTCCTCGGCGTCTGGTACGCCGGCTCGCTGTTTGCCGGCGAGCGCATGCTGCCGGGGCCGGAGGCGGTGCTTGCGGCCATCGTTGCAGAAGCACGCTCGGGCGCGCTGGCGCTCAATCTTGCGGCGACGCTGGCGCGGGTGGCGCTGGCCTTCAGCCTGGCAATGGCGATCGGCACGGCCCTCGGGCTGCTGATGGGCCGGGTGAAGCTCGCCGACAAGCTTGGCGATCCCTGGCTCGTCGTTCTCCTCAACCTGCCGGCGCTCGTCATCATCATCCTCGCCTACGTATGGGGCGGGTTGACCGAGGCGGCGGCGATCGCGGCGGTCGCGGTCAACAAGCTCCCCAACACCATCGTGACCATCCGCGAGGGCGCGCGGGCGCTTGACCCCGCGCTCGACGAGATGGCGCGCGTGTTTGCGATGCCGCGCGTGCGCGCGATCAGGCACGTGGTGATGCCGCAAGTCGCGCCCTATTTTGCCGCCGCCGCGCGCTCCGGCTTGTCGCTGGTGTGGAAGATCGTGCTGGTGGTCGAACTGCTGGGCCGGCCGAACGGCGTCGGTTTCGAAATGGGCATTGCCTTTCAGCTGTTTGATGTGACGCGGATTATCGCCTATGCGTTGGTGTTCGTCGCCGTCATGCTGACGATCGAAACCGTGGTGGTGCAACCGCTTGAGCGACGCGCATCCCGCTGGCGAGTGCGGACCGCTTGAGATCCGCATTGCGCGAAAATCCTTCGCGCGGACGTCCGGCGGTCCACTCGAAGTGCTGCGCGACATCGCCTTCACGCTGCCGCGCGGCGAGGTCGCCGCCTTCGTGGGGCCGTCCGGTTGCGGCAAGACCACCATGCTGCGGATCATTGCCGGGCTCGATCGCGACTATGACGGCACCGTCGTGCGCGGGTTCGGCGGCGCGGTCGGAGTGGTGTTTCAGGAGCCGCGCCTGCTCCCCTGGCGCACGGTCGAGGAGAACGTGCGGCTGGTCGCGCCGGGCGCGAGCGAGGCGAAGCTCGCGGCGCTGTTCGATACGCTCGAGCTTACGCCGCACCGTTTGCACTATCCCGGCCAATTGTCGTTGGGATTGGCGCGTCGCGCCGCGCTGGCGCGGGCGTTCGCGGTGGAGGCCTCGCTTCTCATTCTCGACGAGCCGTTTGTTTCGCTCGACGATGCGCTTGCCGCACGTTTGCGCGGCGAACTCATCAAGCTGATCGACAGCCGGCCGGTGACGACGCTCCTCGTCACCCACGACGTCGAGGAGGCGATCGGGCTCGCCGATCGGCTGTTTCTGCTCTCGGCCGCGCCGGCGCGCATCCTGGCCGAACTGCCGATCGGGCGGCGCGATCCGGCATCCACCGCGGCGATCAGGGCGGAGGTTGCGCGGCTCACGCCGTAGGGTGGGCTAAGCGCGCCGATGGGCGCGCGTGCCCACCAACGATGATTGTTTGTTGATGAATGGTGGGCACGGCCGCTCGCGTGCGCTCGCGGCCTTAGCCCACCCTACGGCGGTGAAGGAGTGTATCATGCGGATGATAATCCTCGCCCTCTTCGCGCTGCTGGTTGCCCCGGCCGGCGCGCAAGACATGATGCGCAACGTCGATCTCTCCTCGCCCGACATGATCTCCGCCGAAATGACGCGCGCCGAGGTCGAAGCGGCGCTTGCGGCGGCGAGGGAACGCCCGGCCGACTTCACCGGCAAACGGCTCTCCGGTCTCGACCTGTCCGGCCTCGATCTCTCCGGCGCGGTGCTGCGCGCGGCGCGGCTCAACAAGACGAAGCTTGTCGGCGCGCGGCTCGAGCGGGCGGTGCTCGATCAGGCCTGGCTGCTCGCAGCGGACCTGCGCGGCGCGAATCTGAAGGGAGCCAATCTGTTTGCCACGCAGTTGCAACGGGCGAACCTCGACGGGGCCGATCTGTCCGGCGCGCGCATCGTCGCCGACATGACCGGAGCTAATCTGACCGGCGCCTCGCTCGCCAACGCCCGCATGGGCGCGGACATGAAGAACCAGTCGATGGGCCTGATGCGGGCGGTGCTCACGTCCGCCAAGCTCGACGGCGCGAATCTGCGCGGCGCCGACCTGTCCCGCGCCGGCATCGAGTTCGCGTCGCTCAAGGGGGCGGACCTCACGGATGCCTCGCTCGCGGGCGCTGACCTCGGCGGCGCCGACTTGGGCGGCGCCTTCGTCGCCGGCGCCGATTTTGCCGGCGCCGACCTCACGTCGACCCGGCTGGTCGGAACGGTCGGGCTCGATGCCGCGAAGAATCTCGACAAAGCGCAGAACCTGCAGCGCGCGATACGGAACTGATTTCATGGCACGTGTTGGACGACTTGTTTTTGGTTTTGTTGCGCTCCTCGCCTGCGCCGCCAACGCCGCGGACCCCAAACCCATCCGCTTCTGGAATTTGACGACGAGCACCGTCGTCGATTTTCGTGCGGCGCCGACCGGAACCGTCGACTGGGGGCCTAATCAATGCGCGAACGACCGCGACGGTGGCGTGGACCACGACGAGCGCCTGCGCATCACCGGGATTACGCCCGGCCGCTACGACGTGAAGCTGACCTTCAAGGACGGACGCGCGTGCACGGTGCGCAACATCGAGATCAAGGACGGCGCCATCTTCTCGATCGAGAATAAGGACCTGACTGACTGTCACAAGCCGTAGGGTGGGCTAAGGCCGCGAAGCGGCCGTGCCCACCAACGATGGTCGTTTGTTTATGTTTGGTGGGCACGCGCGCCCATCGGCGCGCTTAGCCCACCCTACGGAATCGTGCGGATGCTATTCACCGAACGAACCACCCGCCGGTTGCCGCGCATCGCCGGCCCAATCCGGCGGCAGAAGTTCCCGCGCGACGTAACGGTGAAACGAGCTATGCGGCCAATCGCACACGCGCGAGACCAAGCCGTGTTTCACCGGGTTGTAGTGAATGTAGTCGATATGACGCGCGAGGTCGGCATCGTCGCGGATCGCGTGCTCCCAATAGCGGCGCTGCCATATTCCCTTTTCGCGTTTGGCGAGCTTGCTCGGGCTTCGGTTCGGATTGCCCGCCAAGCCGCGGGAAAAATCGTGTTTGATCAGAGTCCAGCGCCGGGGAAAATCCGCATCGTCGGGCGGCAATGCCCATATGGCGTGCAGATGATCGGGCAGCACGCAGATCGCGATGGTTTCGAACGGGTCGCGCTTGAGAGCCGCTGCGTAGGCGGCACGGAGGCGCTCGATGTGCCGCACGAGAAGGTCGGTTGACCGGTCAGCAAGAGTCAGCGTGAAGAAGAACCAGCCTCCTTCGATCCTGACTCTGCGGTACCGTGACATATTTTTCGTTTATCATATCGTGTATTTTTCGTCAACAAATATTTGTATTATATTTCGATATTTATCGACCGCGTGGGCGCGGACCTTCTGCCGTAGGGTGGGCTAAGCCGGCAAAGCCGGCGTGCCCACCATCGATCGTCACGAACCATCGTTGGTGGGCACGGCCGCTTCGCGGCCTTAGCCCACCCTACGCGGCGTAACCCGCGTGCCCTCCATGGATTGTCACGAACCATCGTTGGTGGGCACGCGCGCCCATCGGCGCGCTTAGCCCACCCTACGGAATGCGGAGATCAAAAAAGATTTTCAGCGCGGCCACGTGCTCGGCGACGTCGTGCACGCGGAAGATCGCCGCGCCCAACGTTGCGGCGGCGAGATTGGCGACGATGGTTCCCGCCAGCGTCTCGAGCGCCGGGGCGTCGGCACCCAGGAATCGCTTGCGCGACAGGCCGACCAGGATCGGCAGCCCGCGTTGCTTGAGCTTGGCGATATGCTCGAACGCCGCGCGGTTCTGAGCCGAGGTTTTCGCAAAGCCGATGCCGGGATCGATGATGATGCGCTCGCGCAAAATGCCGGCCTTGGCCGCCAACGCCAGCGAACGGTCGAAGAAGCGCTCCATGTCGGCGACGATGTCGAGGGCTGCGTCCTTCTCCGCGCGATTGTGCACGATGACGAGCGCGGTTTCCGCGGCGGCGACGGTGTCCGCCATCGCCGGATCCTTCTGCAGTCCCCACACGTCGTTGACGATGATCGCGCCAAGCTGCGCGGCACGCGCGGCAATTTCCGCCTTGTAGGTGTCGATCGATATCGGCACGCCGGCCTCGCTCGCCAGCCGCGCCAGCACCGGCTCGCTGCGTGCAAATTCCTCCGCTGCAGAAACGGCAGCCGCTTCGGGTCGCGTCGATTCCCCGCCTACGTCGATGACGTCGGCGCCCGCCGCGGCCATCGCGGTCGCGTGCGCGACCGCCGCATCGATGTCGGCAAACCGTCCGCCGTCGGAAAACGAATCGGGCGTGAGATTGAGAATTCCCATGACCGCCGGGGGCGAGGCGAGCTTGCGCAGGAACGTGTCGCGCTGCGCCCGCGCGGCGGGGTGCATCAGATTCTTAGCTTGCCGGGATATTCGCAATGCCAGCGGACCGGCTTCCAGTTCGGGTGTTCGTCGATCCACTGGGCGATGTAGGGCTGGGCACCGGCCGCGCATTGCTGCAGGGAGCCATTGAATGCGAACTGGAAATGCCGGTCTTCGCACATATTCGGCTGCGTAGCGGCGCACACCGTCAAAATCAGCTCGATCAGGCCCATCGCTGCCTCCAATATCTGCTTCATCAACACGGTACAACAAACGAAGGTTCAGCAGGCGAGGAAGATCTCGCCCTTGCCGAGCACCGCCATGTCGCCGGCGAACCGGCGCAGCGACCGCCGCAGGACTTTGCTCGCCGGCGCGCTGTAGCGCGCGACGAACATCGCGAGAAGCCGCAACGCAACCAGATCCTGCTTCCCGCAATCCATGAAGGTGGGCGACAGTGTCGCCGCCGACCCCAGCACGATCGTTCCGCGCCGCATCAGATACCCGGGCAGCGGCCCGGCCGGCTTGGCGAGCACAATGGTCCCGGCGACCATCCGGCTTCCTGCCCAGGCGCCCGCGCGTCCTTCGACCACGATGGTGCCGCGCCGCAAACGATCGCCGATCCGTTCGCCGGCATCGCCGCGAACGATGACGAAACCGCCGCGCATCCCAACCATTTCGCCCGGCAGCGAACCGCCGAGGCGGTCGCCGGTGGCGCCGCGAATCTCGATCTCCCCGCCGCGCATGCCGGAGGCGGCCCATGGTCCGGTATTTCCTGTGATTGTCAGACGTCCACCCGTCATCAGCCGTCCTGCCTGACTGCCGGCATCGCCGTCGACCACGATCTCGCCGCTCGCCATGCCGTGTCCGATCCAGTCGAGGCGGTCGCACCCGTCCTCGATATGGATGCCCCGGGCATCTCCCATGCGCACGCGGAAAAGGTCGCCGACCGTGATCGGCCGGCGGGTCGTCTGTACGCCGATTCGCGCAATCTCGTCGGCGGTTTTTCCAGCCAGCAGGTGCGGCAGCAGCGGCGAGAGGTTGAGACGCTCGGGCGGACGTTCCTTCAGCGCCAGGACCAGCGGCTTCACGGCAACAAATCCTTCAAATGAAAATGATGCGGGCCGAGTTTGCCGCCGTAGTTTCCGGAGCCGACGCGCACGGCGCCGCGGCGCGACCCGAGCTTCACGATGGCGGCGAGGCCCGCCGCCATGGCGTCGGCGACCGCCTTCGGCGTGAGGCCGTCGATCACGATCTCGAGCACCGAGGCGACGTCGGCGTCGAGCGCGCTTTTCACCGCCCCTTTCAGCGTCGGGCAATAGGCGTCGTTGGTCGAGGCTTTCACATTCTTGTATTTCGATCCGACCTTCGAGCCCGAGCGGGCGATGCCGCCGGGAAACGGCGTGATCGCGTCGGGCACGCGGGCAATCGCCTTCACCGCGGCCTCGGCCGCGGCGAGCGTCGTGCGCGCGCTCTCGCCCATGATCAGGAGATTGCCGCCGCCGACCGCCTGTTTGGTGAGACCCGTGGTCGCCTCGCACAGGAACTCGCCGTCGAGCACGGGAATGCGCCAATAGTGTTTGCCGCCGAAGCGCTTGGAGATCTGCCAGCCGTCGCCGAAGTATCGCAGCGCATTGCCGAGCTTGAGGCTCTCTTCGCCGTCGAGCCCGGCGTAACAGGCGGATCCCGGACTCGTCAGCACGCATTGTCCAACGCGCGCGGCAAGCTGCTTCTGTAATTCGCCGGTGGAGACGGCAAACAGCAGCACGCGCACGCCGGGACGGCGGTCGGGTGTTTGTTTTTCGTCGATCTCCCGGTCGATGCCGGCCTCGCAGCCGCAGCCGATCACGGAGGTGGCAAAGCCGGTCATCGTCGCGGCCGCCTGTCGTGCCCAAGCGGCGCTGTCCGCCGTGACGATTAAAGCGGTGGCGCGCATGCCGAACGCCTCGGCAAACGTGTCGTCGATCCGCACGCCGTTGGCGATCAGTTTGCGCATGGCACGTGCTCGAATGGTTCGGGCCGTCCGATCGCCGCCTCGGGCACCTTCATGAAATCGTGCGCGAGGCCGTAGCGCTCGTCATAGTAACCTTTGAGGCGGCGATCGATGTTATGGTCGTATCCGGGCCGCACGCCGAGCGCGCGCCCGAAGTGCTCGCGCGTGACTTTGCCGTCGCGCACCACGAGCTTGCCGTCCTTGAACACCAGCGCTGCCGCGCGAAACATTTTCGCGCGGTCAACGTCGTCCGCGTAAACCGCAACGTCGGCTACGGCGCCGGGCCCGAGATGGCCGCGGTCGTTGAGGCCGAACAGGCGGGCCGGCGCCGCGCGCGTCATGGCAGCGATTTCGGCAAGCGAATACTCGCGCCGGATCGAGGGGAGGGTGGTCAGCTCGATTGCCGCCGGGGGCAGCCGGGCGATCCACTCGGCGCGCAAATCCCGGCTCATGAGCAGCGCGAAAATCTCGGGGTAGGTCGTAAACGGCGCGCCGTTCGGGTGATCGGTCGTGAAGAACACGCGGCCAGGATCGTCGATCAACAGGAACAGCTCGAGCCCGACCGCCCACTGCACCGCGTTGTAAAAATTCCCGGCGCGGTATTCGTACGGCACGATGCCCCAGCCATTCGCGTCGCCGTCGAAAATTACCCATTTGTTCGGGTGCGCCTGGCCGCGCGCGTTGAACTGGCGCAACACGTCGGACGAGATCGTCACCGTCGGCCCGAACATCACCTGGCCCACGTCGACGGTCACGTTTTTCGTCCGGTTGACCGCCTCGGCGACGCGCGCGGCGGCGGAGGAAAATCCGCGCTCGCCCTCGCTGCCGTAGCCGTAGAACTGAATGTGCGCGAGATGCAGCGGCAGATCCTCGGCCGCCGTGATCGTCGCGAGCGCGGTCTCGGCGTTGCCGGCGAGCCCGAGATTGTTGCAATGGACGTGCAGGGGGTGCGGCACGCCCAACTGATGCACCGCGCGCTGGAGTGCCTTGACGATCGCGCGCGAGGACACGCCATAGTCCGGCACCACGTCATCGAGTGAGAATTGCCGCGCGTTCGCTTTGAACGCGACGGCGCCGCCCGCGTTGACGACCTTGATCCCGATCGCGCGCGTCGTCTGCAGCGTCCAGGCGACGTAGTCGCGCGCCGCATCGGGGCTTTCCTTGTCGCGCAGCAGGCGCAACAGAAAATCATCATTGCCGAGGATCGAGAGGGTCGCCTTGTCGATGATCGGAATGTCGCTAAGTTCGAGGTGCGCGTGCAGCGCGTAGTGCGGCGCCACCGCCGGCTCGACCACCAGGGTGAAGCCCATGGCGGCGTAACGGCAGCCGGTCTCGAACGCCGGCCATCCGGCATTCGACAGCGCCCTGCCCGCCGGCCGCGTCGCCGAGGCGCGATGCCATTCGGGCAGCAGCAGCCGCGCCGTATTCACGTTGGCGCCGGCGATATGCGAGTGGATGTCGATCGCGCCTGCCATCACCACTTTGCCGGCCGCGTCGTAGGTTTCGTCGGGGTGGGTGCCGGCGGGAGGCGGCGCGCTGATGCGTCCGTCACGCATCCACACGTCGCCGATCTCGTCGCGCTCGCGGGCGGGATCGATGACGCGGCCACCGGCGATGCACGTCAACATGACGTACGGACCGAAGCTGGCAGCGCGGCCGCGATTTGATTGAGCGCGTCGCTTACGCGGATCGTCGTGCGCGTGGCCGTCGCGTCGGTCCACGTCAGCGTCCCCGCCGCTCGGAGATATGCGACCGCATCATGATCGAGGCCGGGGCGACCCACCGCGATATGAACGCCCTGATGCGAAAGGCTTGCGTGCGCATTCGTCAGTGAGATCATCGGCACGCCATGGGTCCACGGCGGCCGCCCCGAACCAAAGGCGGAAATCCACACAACGCAGTCGACTTCGCCGCTCGCGACGAGGCGGCGTGTTTCGAAGCGCCAGGGATCATGCTCGGCGAAGCCGCGGGCGAAACCGGTGCGCGGCGGAAACGCGCTCATCCATCCGCACACCTGCAGCACGCCCAGTGCATTGTAACTCGGGGGCAACGACGACAGCCCGGAAAAGCGGGTCTTCGCGTTGAGATCCTTGATAAGGCCGCACAGCATTTCGATGGTGAGCGCATCGAGCGTCGCCGCGGACCAAACCGCGACGCCGAACCGGGCTGCCTGCAACTGCGCGGCCAATTTCGCCAGCGCCTTCGCGGGAACCGGGGCGCGCTCCACGGGTCGTCCCGCAAGGGTGACGCGCAGCGCCGCGAGCAAGGCCGGCAAGTCGTCCGGTTTGCGGCCGATGGCCGGCATCTTTGCTTCAGACACAGTACCGCTCCGGTCCGCGCGTTCAGGGCAGAGCCAGATCATTGATTGGCTGCCTTTATCACGCATCGCCGGAGCCAATTGCGGCCATTCCTCATGAGGCACTGGGCCGGCCAGCAGCAGCACATCCGCGTGCAGCCCCGCTTCGCTCGGCGTAGTCGTCATCATGCCCGCATCGCGCATGACCTCGAGGTCGTGCAGCAGCGCTTCCGAGTGCATGTGATCGATGACGGCGCCGGCACGTTGCGCCAGCGCGATCGCTGCGCGCGCGCCGGCTACGTCGGTCTCAAGGCCTGCGACGAGGGGCAATCGACTTTGCTGCAGCAGTCGCGCCGCCTCGGCGCACGCCGCCCGCAGGTCAACCGGTCTGCCGTCGATCCAGGCGTGATCCATGCGCGAGTCCCCATTCGCAGGATCCGTAGGGTGGGCGTAGGGTGGGCTAAGCGCGCGCAGCGCGCGTGCCCACCAACACTTTCAATGGTGGGCACGGCCGCTCGCAAGCGCTCGCGTCCTTAGCCCACCCTACAAGTGAGCGCCCCTCAGGCATCATATTTGATATAGGCGAAGCGCTGATCCTTTTCCGGCGTGCCCTCCAGCGCCCCGCCGGTCTTGCCGGGTTGCCAGTGCACCACGTCCTCGATTTTCTTCGCCAGCTCGAAATCCTTGTCGGTGATGCCCTTGGCGGCGTGGTTCTGCAGGCGAACCTCGACCCACGCATAGGACGCGGTGATATCGGGATGATGCCACGCCGCTTCGGCGAGGTGACCGACGGCGTTGATCACCATCAGCGTGCCCTTCCAGCCGTGCGTGCGATATTTGCGGCGGATCCAGCCGCCCTCCAGATACCAGTGCGGCAGTTCTTTCTTGAGCCGCGCCTGGACCTCCTCGTCGTTGTAGGTGCGTTCCTTGCTTTGTTCGTTCATGCGTCGACCTCCCACAATAACTCCACGGACTTGTAGGGTGGGCTAAGCCCGCCGAAGCCATAGGCGAAGGCGGGCGTGCCCACCAACGATGGTTCGTGACGATGGATGGTGGGCACGCGCGCTTCGCGCGCTTAGCCCACCCTACGGAATTATCTCACAATTGCCAACGCCGGCGCGTCCAGTCTAAACCCATCCAGCCCGCGCGAAAGACCCGTCGCGCGAAAAACGTCGGAGCCCGCGTGAGCCGTTCTGCTCCCATCGCCGACAGCGTGACCGTATCGGTTCCGGCGCGGCTGCACCTCGGCTTCATGGATTTGAACGGCGGGCTCGGGCGCCGTTTCGGCGGCATCGGCCTCACGCTCAAGGAATTGGGCACGACGATTACGATCAAAGCGTCGTCGTACACGCACGTGGAGGGCCCCGATCAGGAGCGCGCGCGTGGTTACCTGGAAAGCATGCGGCGCCGGCTCGGTCTGAACGCCGACTATCATCTCATTGTCGAGGAAGCCGTTCAGGCCCACGCCGGGCTCGGCTCGGGCACCCAACTCGCGCTCGCGGTGGCGGCGGGCGTGCGCCGTCTCAACGCGCTGCCGCTCGACGTGACGCATGACGCGATCCATCTCGGACGGGGGCTACGCTCGGGCACGGGCATCGGCATCTTCACGCGCGGCGGTCTCGTCGTCGATGGCGGGCGCCATGCGGACAACGTACCGGCGCCGGTCATCTGCCACCTGCCGGTTCCGGAATCCTGGGGCATTCTGGTGTTGCTCGATCCGGCGCGCCAGGGACTGCACGGGCCCGAGGAATTAGCGGCATTCGCCGCGCTTGCGCCATTTTCCGCCGAGGACGCCGCGCGCTTGTGCCGGCTCGTTGTGATGAAACTGCTGCCTTCGTTGGCGGAGGGCGATCTCGCGGGTTTCGCCGGGGCGATCAAAGAGATGCAGACGACGCTCGGCGATTATTACGCGCCGGTTCAGGGCGGGCATCGCTTTACCAGTCCGCAGGTCGCGACGGCGCTTGCGGTTCTTGAGCGCGAAGGCGGGCTCGGCATCGGCCAAAGCTCGTGGGGCCCGACCGGCTTTGCATTTGCACCATCGCAGGCGGAGGCAACGCGCCTGGCGACGTTGTTGCGGCAGAAACCGGAGGGCCGGGGTCTGGACATCCGCGTCTGCGCGGCGCTCAATCGGGGCGCGGCGATCAAGGTGCGCACGATCCGTAGGGTGGGCTAAGCCGCGCCGAAGCGCGTAGCGCGAAGGCCGGCGTGCCCACCAGGTTTGGCGAACGATGGCCGACAAGCAAATTCTTCACATGGTGACGCCGCTCAAGCACATGAGCCCGTTCGACGTGAACATGGCGCTCGATGCGGGCTATGACGCGGTGCTCACCTACACCAACGTGACGCTCGAGGAAGTCACGGGGCTCGTGCAGGACGCGATGTTCTCCCGGCCGCCGAAACGCGGCGCGCGCACGGCGATGTTCATCGGCGGGAAGAATGCCATCGGCGCGCTCGACATGATGGCGGCCGCCAAGAAGGCGATGTTTCCACCGTTCGCGATCTCGTTATTTGCCGATCCCGGAGGGTCCTTCACAACGGCAGCCGCGATGGTGGTGTGCGTGGAGAAAATCCTCAAAGAGAAAAACCGGCGTGAGCTGCGGGGATTGAAGGTCGCCGTGTTCGGGGCAACCGGCGTGGTGGGGTTCTCGGCGGGCGTGATCGCGGCGCTCGAAGGCGCCGACGTGACATTGGTCGGCTATGATGGGCCGGCGCGCGTGAGCGCCGCCGCCAAAGAGATCAAGGCGCGGTTCGATGTCGACGTTCGCGCCGCCGACGGCAGCGACGACGCCAAGAAATCCGCGATCCTCGCGCAGGCGGAGGCGGCGTTCTGCGCCGGGCGCGCCGGCGTGCGTATCTTGTCGACGGCGCAGCTTGCGGCCGCGCCGAATTTGCTGGTGGTCGCGGACGTGAACGCCGTGCCGCCCTCGGGCGTCGAGGGCCTGGAGATGACCGCGAACGGCGCCGAACTGACGCCGCACGGGACGCTCGGCATCGGGCCGCTCGCCGTCGGCAATGTCAAATATCAGACCGAGTCCGGCTTGTTCCGCCGCATGATCGCGGCGGAGAAGGCCGTACGCTTCGACTTCCGCGATGCGTTTCAGTTTGCCCGCGAGCTCCATGGGTAGCGCAACACTAGTGCCGCGAACCCGAAGTTCGCATCATGTTGCGGCAAGTACGTTTGCGAACTTCGGGTTCAAAAGCGGCACTAGAATCATAGGTTTGCTAGTGTCCTGTCGATTCCGAAGTTCGTACCGAGCGGGCGGCAAATGCTGACGAACTTCGGGATCGGGACACTAGTACTGATTGCTGCGATCTCGGGACGCGCGCTGGCCGCTTCGGCGCGCCGCGGCGGCTATGTGCCGCTGGTCGCCGATTTCTTCGGCGACGAAGACACGCGTGCGCTGGCCGAGCGGCACGTGCGGCTCGACACCAGCATCGCGCGCGGCATGGTGGCCGACGAACTCTTCGCCGCGCTGGAAACTCTCGCGTCGGCGCAACGTCCGGCCGGAACGGTCTGCGGCACCGGATTCGAGGATCGGCCCGAGCTTCTCGCGCGGGTCTCGGAACGGTGGGGTTTGTTAGGCAACAGCGCGGAGACGGTTGCGCGGGTGAAGGACCCGTTGGCGTTCGCGGCGCTGTGCAGCGAATGCGAAATTCCCCATCCGCAGACCTCCTTGCGTCCGCCCGCCGATCCGCGCAGCTGGCTCGCCAAGCGGCGCGGTGGCGCCGGGGGAACGCATATAACCTTCGTGAGCGATAGCAAACACAACGGCGGAGTCGATTATTTTCAGCGCCGGGTCGACGGCACGCCGGTGTCGGCGCTGTTACTGGCCGACGGCCGGCGCGGCATGGTCCTCGGTTTCAGCGCGCAGTGGTCCGCCCCTTCGCCGCCGCATCGCTTCCGCTATGGCGGCGCGGTGCGTCCGGCCGTGCTGACGCCGAAGCTGGCCGAGGCGGTGACCGGTGCGGTCGAGCGGTTGATCGCGGCGGTGCCGCTGGTCGGGCTCAACAGCGTTGATTTTCTCATCGACGGCGACACGTTCTGGCTGCTCGAGATCAACCCCCGGCCGGGTGCGACGCTCGATATTTTCGAGCCGGCGGACCACTCACTGTTTGCTTTGCACGTCGATGCCATCCGCGGGAGTTTGCCGGAACGCGTTCCCGTGCTGTCCGGCGCCGCCGCGTCCGCGACCGTCTATGCGCCGAACGACATTGCGTCGATGCCCGCGATCGATTGGCCGGAGTGGGCGGCCGACCGGCAGAATGCCGGGACCAGCGTGAGCGCAGGCGAGCCGGTCTGCACGGTGCTTGCGCAGGCGAACGAACCGGCCGCCGCGAAGGCGCTCGCCGAGCAGCGTGTAACGGCGATGTTGGCGAAACTCGTGCCGAGGCAGCCATGAGCGAGTCGCCGATCAGCATCAACGCGGCGGCGGCGCGCCTGGTGGAGCGGCTCAAGGCCGACGCAGCGGAACTCAAGGTCGCGATCGTGCGCGGCAGCCTCGGTGAAACTTTGATCGATGCCGGAGAAAAATCCTCGGGCAGCATCGCGGCGGGCTTGCGCCTCGCGGAAATTTGCATGGGTGGGCTCGGCACGGTCGGGCTGACCGCGAGCGCCGCAACGCCGCGCTGGCCGTGGACGCTCACGGCGCAGTCTTCGAATCCGGTGACGGCCTGTCTTGCCAGCCAATACGCCGGTTGGCGCCTCAAGGACGGCGAGGGCAAGGACGCATTTCTCGCGCTCGCCTCGGGGCCCGGCCGCGCGTTGGCGCGCAAGGAGCCGCTGTTCGAAAGTTTGCACTATCGCGACGCTGCCACGAGCGCGACGCTCGTGCTGGAAAGCGCGCGCCCGCCGCCCGCGCCGATCGTGCGCAAGGTCGCCGACGATTGCGGCGTCGAGCCCGACCGTCTGACCTTCGTCTACGCGCCCACCCAGAGCCTCGCCGGCAGCGTGCAGATCACGGCACGCGCGCTCGAGGTCGCGCTGCACAAGGCGCATGAGCTGAAATTCCCGCTCGATCGCATCGTCGAGGGGCTGGGCGCCGCGCCGCTGGCGCCGCCCCATCCCGACCTCGTCACCGCCATGGGCCGCACCAACGACGCCATCATCTACGCCGGCCGGGTCCATCTGTTCGTCACCGGCGCGGCTGCCGATGCGCGCAGCCTGGCGGAGCAATTGCCGAGCGAGCGCTCGCGCGATTACGGCCGCCCGTTCGTCGAAATCTTCAAGCGGGCGAAAGGGGATTTCTACGCGATCGATCCGATGCTGTTCAGCCCGGCCGAAGTGATCGTCACCGCGCTCGACACCGGCGAAAGCTTTCACGCCGGCCGCGTGGATTTGAGCCTGCTCGATGCCTCCTTCGCCTGACTTCGCTCCCGCCGAGCCGGCGCGCGCTGCGGCGTGCATCGCGCTCGTCGTCGATCGGTTCGATTGGCACGCGCGCCAACTCGACAAGGAATTCGCCGCGCGCGGCGTGCGCTGCGTGCCGATGCGGCTCGACGCCTGCCGGTTTGCGACACAAAGCGCTTCCGGGCTGATGCTCGACGGCCTTGGCGAGCGCCTGCCGGACGCTGTGATGGTGCGCACCATGTCCGGCGGCACGTTCGAAGCGGTCACGCTGCGGCTCGGGATTCTCCACGCGTTGCGCGAACTCGACGTGCCGGTGTGGAACGACGCGCGCGCGATCGAGCGCTGTGTCGACAAGTCGACGACGAGCTTCCTTCTCGCCCGCGCCGGCATCGCGACGCCGCCGACCTGGGCGATGGAGTCGCGCGAGGCAGCGCGCGAGATCGTGCGCCGCGAAGCGGGCGAGGGACCGCTCGTGCTCAAGCCGTTGTTCGGCTCGCAAGGCCGTGGACTGCGGTTGATCCGCACGCCGGACGATCTGCCCGCCGCGGAAGAGGTCGCCGGCGTTTATTATCTGCAACGCTATGTTGCCGTGGAGCAGGACGGGGTGTTTCGCGACTTCCGTGTTTTTGTTTCCCGGGATCGGGTCGTCGCCGCCATGATGCGTCACGCCACGAGTTGGGTCACCAACGTCAAGCGCGGGGGCCGCCCGATGGCGGGCGTGATCGGCGGCGAGATCAAGGACCTCGCGCTCCGCGCGGTGGCGGCGGTCGACGCAAGCTTCGCCGGCGTCGATCTGATCCTCGGCGCGGACGGCCATCCCAGCGTGCTCGAGGTCAACAGCATGCCGGCGTGGGCCGGCCTGCAGAAGGTGACGCCGACAAACATCGCCTCGGCGCTTGCCGTGGATCTGATGGCCGCGCTCGACGACCGGATCGTCCGCGGAGCGCAAGCGTGACGGTAGGTGACGGCAAGATCGCGCAAGCGTTCGTTGCCGCCTGCCTTGACGAACTCGACGCGCCCAAGCCGGGCAATGTCCATGTTCTTGCGCCGGGCCCGCGCAAAACGGTCGCCGACTTCGTTGCCAGCGCCAAGGCGGCGGCCGCGCCGCTCACGCAAGCCGGCGCGCGCGTCGGAACGCGAATTCTCGGCGCGGTCGAGGCAAGCGACGCGGCGGGCCCGCGCAACACCAATCTCGGCATCATCCTCCTGTGCGCGCCGCTGGCGGCGGCGGCCGAACGCGTCACGCCTGATTTGCGCGCGGCGCTCGCGGCCCGACTCGAAACTCTCGATCGCGAGGATGCGCGGCTTGGGTTCCGCGCCATTGCGCTCGCCGCTCCCGGCGGGCTCGGCACGGCGCCGCGTCACGACGTGCATGAACCGGCCACGGTGACCTTGTGGGAAGCGATGGCGGAAGCGGCGGACCGCGATCGCATCGCCCGGCAGTATGTTTCCGATTTCGCCGATGTGTTCGAACTGGGAGAACCGTTGCTCAACGCAATGCTAACGCGATCGGCGGAGGCGAAGTGGGCGACGCTCGCCGTCTATCTGGCCTTCCTGTCCTCCTTCCCGGACAGCCACGTGGTACGCGAGCACGGTGCCGCCATCGGCGAAGAGGTGCGCCGCCGCGCCGCAGAGTTTGCGCGCCGACTGGAGCAAGCGGGTGAGCCGGAAGCGCTCGTGCCCGATCTCCTGGGGTGGGACGCTGCCCTCAAACAGCGCGGGATCAATCCCGGCACCAGCGCCGACCTCACGGTGGCGACGCTGTTCGTGCATCGCCTCCGCAGCATCTTGCCGCCGCCGCGCAACAGTGATTGACTTCGCGCGGCTGGAACCGGACGATGTTCCGCCGCTATCTGGCTAACCGATCCGGCCTGTTGCGGCCGGATGCTGACAACAAGGATAGCTATTCTGCAAGCCACCGGACGCTTCGGCTCCGGAGAGAGAGCTTGCTTTTCCTTGGGAGGAAGTTGGCGATGGCAAAAGTCACGAAGCTGTGTGTGGGTGAATCGCTCGTCGGCGACGGCAATGAAGTCGCTCACGTCGATCTTCTGATTGGTCCGCGCGGCAGCGCCGCGGAGACTGCGTTTGCGACGGCCCTGACGAACAACAAGGACGGATTCACGGCGCTGCTCGCGGTGATCGCCCCCAACCTGATCTGCAAGCCGGCGACCGTCATGTTCAACAAGGTGACGATCAAGGGCGCCAAGCAGGCCGTGCAGATGTTCGGGCCGGCGCAGCATGCGGTTGCCAAGGCGGTGGCCGACAGCGTCGCCGAAGGCGTGATTCCCGCCGATGAGGCCGACGATCTGTTCTGCTGCGTCGGCGTGTTCATTCACTGGGAAGCCTCGGACGACAAGAAGATCCAGGAATTCAACTACAAAGCCACCAAGGAAGCGCTCGCCCGCGCGGTGGCGGGCGAGCCGAAGGCATCCTACGTCGTGTCCAATCGCGATAAGGTCAAGCATCCGTTCGCCGCGTAGAGCTTCGCAATCTCTGCGCCGCTCAGGCGGCCGTCGTGCAGGCATGACGCAACGAGCGCGCCGGCGGTCCCGGCGCGCGCGAGCGCCGTGAGATCGGCTGCGTCGCGCACGCCGCCGGCCGCGTAGATCCTCCGTGTTGCGCCGGCTTGCCGCACGGCCGCGAGAACGTCCATGTCGGGGCCGGCGCCGCTGCCGACTTTCCCGAGCGTCATGGCGATGACTTTGCCGGGCCAGCACGCGGGGTCGGCAAGGAGCTCGGGCGGACCCTGAAATTCGGCGCCGCGGAAATCGAGCGAGAGAACGACGCGCGGCTCGCGGGCGAGGCGCCGTATCGGCGTCAGGTCGGCTTGGCTTTCGCTCCCGAGAACGAGAGAGCCTAAGTTCCCGGCAAGCCAGCGCTCGGCCTCGGCAAATCGTGCGACGCCATTGTCGACCCACAGGGTGAGATCGGGAAACGCCGCCTGCAACCGCTGCAACGCGGCACGATTGTCGCCGCGCCCTTCGATGGCATCGAGGTCGGCGACGTAGAGGGTCGGGAACGGATAGATCGAGAAAAGCCCGCGGGCGACATCGACCGGGTCGCTGGTGGGCGACAAGTTTGTTTTAATCGGACGGTATTCATCACGCCGGCCCATGCGCGCGTGCACGACCGTCCCATCGCGCACATCGATGACCGGGATGATTTCCATTGCGCGGAACACATAACACGTGACAAACATCTTCTCCAACATGCGCACCGCCGTCGGATGGGACATCGGGGGCGTCCCATGCGCACTAAAAAGCCCCCTGATCCCCTCGACCAGCTCATTGGCCGCAACATCCGCTTTTACCGCATCAAGAGCGGCCTGTCGCAAACCGCGCTCGGGGAGAGCATCGGCGTGAGCTTCCAGCAAATCCAGAAATACGAGAAAGCGGCCAACCGCGTTCCGGGAAGCCGCCTGATCCAGATTGCCCGTGCGCTGGACGTGCCGGCCCACGCCCTCTGGGGCGACGACGCGGAGGCGACGCAAACCGAATTGGCCCCTCAGCTTGCCGCTGTGTCCGAATGCCAGCGCCGGCTCATGGGCGCTGCGTCAAAGATCGCCGATCCGCAGTTCCTGAAGCTAATCGCCGAGCTGGTCGAGCGCTTGGCCAAACCCTAATGGCCAGAGATTCCAGAGGAAATTTCGATAGTAAGCCCTTGAAAACGGGTAACGCTTGTGTTACCTTAGAAGATGCCTGAAATACGCTACTACGTGGCCTCCGACGGCCAGCAGCCGTTTGCCACGTGGTTCGCGGATTTAGAGGCGGTTGCGCGAGCCAAGGTCACGCGCGCCATCGTCCGGCTGGAGCAGGGTAATTTCTCCAATGTTAAAACGGTCGGCGAAGGCGTGTTTGAATACCGAATCGATTTCGGACCGGGCTACCGCGTTTATTTCGGGCAGGACGGTCCGGCGTTGGTGATCCTGCTGACCGGCGGCACGAAGAAGCGCCAGCAGCGCGACATCGATGCGGCGCATACCTACTGGCGGGACTACAAGCAGAGCAAGCGCGGACAGCGCTGAACGGAGGCAGAGATGGCACGGACAAAGAGCTTCAAGGACCTGGTCGAGCATCACGTCAAGGGCGACGCGAAATTCGCCGAAGCCCTTCTGCGCGAAGGCATCGACGCCATGCTGAGCGGCGACCTCGATACCGGCAAAGCAATCATGCGCGATTACATCAAGGCGACCGTCGGCTTCGAAAAGCTCGGCGCGGCAACCGGCGCGCCGCCCAAGAGCCTGATCCGCATGTTCGGCCCGCGCGGCAACCCACAGGCTAAGAATCTTTTCAGCGTCATCGGCTATTTGCAAAAGCGCGCCGGCTTGCACCTTCACGTCGCCGGATAGATGCCTGCGGCTCCATCCTTGCTGATCCCTCCCTGATTTTCTTCGGCGATAAATATATAGAGATTTGTATCCAATCCCGCGACTCACGGTGGGCCTCAGCCGAAGCTCGACGAATTACAGCGCCGCTCTTTGAGACGAAGGCTTGATATCCTGCTGATGCGCTGGGATGTGCCTTTGGAGGGGATGACGAAAAAGATGATCGGGGACGCATTCAGGGCTCGGAACGAGATTATTCACGAAGGCCGTTACTACGTGGAAAGCGAGACGCGACCAGATTTGTGGGGTCACTTCTGCGTGGTTAGAGAAATCGTTACGCGGATTATCTTCCGCGCCGTCGGATTTGAGGGACGCTATATCTCATTTAGGGGGCTACCACGACGCCGAATTCCCACCACCGAAAAACGCTAAGGACTAGGCTGAATTATGCAGGCTACGAACGCTGAACGATCGAAGCGGCCGTGCTCACCATCCATCGTCACGAACCATCGTTGGTGGGCACGGCCGCTCCGCTGCGCTACGCGACCTTAGCCCACCCTACGGCCAACCTACGCTCACCCTACGGATCGGGCAAACATGCGCACCGCGATAGGATGGGATATCGGGGGCGTCCATCTCAAGGCCGCGCGCGCGCACGACGGCCGCGTCGTCGATGCGGTGCAGATAGCGTCACCGCTGCGGCTCGGCGTCGACGCCCTGGTGCAGGCGTTCGCGCAGGCGTTGGCGCGCATGGGAACGCCCGATTGTCATGTCGTCACCATGACGGGCGAACTCGCCGACACCTTCGAATCGCGTGCGCGCGGCGTGGAAACCCTCGCGGCGTTGGCGGCGCGCGAACTCGCCGGCGCGCCGGTGATGATTTATGCCGGGCCGCACGACCTCGTCCCGCCCGAGCGTGCGGGCGCGCATGTGCGCGAGGTTGCCTCGGCGAACTGGCACGCCAGCGCCGCGCTGGTCGGGCTCGCGTCCCGTGCCGCGCTTTTCGCCGACATGGGTTCGACGACCACCGATCTGGTGCCGGTGATCGGCGGCACGGTCGCCGCGCGGGCCTATACCGATGCGGAACGGCTCGCCGCCGGCGAGCTTGTCTATACCGGCTTGGTGCGCACGCCCCTGATGGCGGTTGCCCGGCGCGTATTCTTCGGTGGCCGCATGATGCCGCTGATCAACGAGAATTTCGCCACCACGGCGGACGTCTATCGCGCGCTCGGAACCTTGCCGGACGGCGTCGATCAGATGGCGACCGCCGACGGCCGAGCGAAGACCCGCGAGGCTTCATGCGCGCGCCTCGCCCGCATGGTGGGATGCGATGAAGCGGACGCCGATGCGGCGACGTGGACCGCGCTTGCGCAGTTCTTTGCCGAGGCACAAATCGGCGCGATCTGCGACGCAGCCATGCTGGTCTTGTCGCAGAACACGATGCCGGCGGAGGCGCCGATCGTCGGCAGCGGGATCGGCGAGATGGTGTTGCGCGAAGTCGCCCGCCGGCTCACGCGCACCTACGTCGGTTTTGACACGCTGATCAGCGTCGAACCCTCGGCGCGCGCGGCGGCGCTCCAGTGCGCGTCGGCGGCCGCGCTCGCCGTCATCTTTTCCAAAGGTTGAGCGTGCGCCGGCTTCAAACGAATGCAGCGACACTGATCGCCACGCTGGTCGCGATCGCGCTGAGCTTGCCCGCGCCCGCCGCCGATCGTCCGCGCGTCGCCTTGTTCGGCTTCTCCATCATCAACACGTCGCTCGAGCCGACCAAGCCGGAAGAGGAAGCCCGCCTGCGCATGCTCGAAAACCTGCTGCGGGAAAGGCTCGCATCCTCGGGCCGCTTCACGATCGCCGAGGTTTCACCCGAACTGCAGCAAGAGATTGCGCGCGGCGCCGACATCCGCGACTGCAACGGCTGCGAACGCGACTACGCCAAACGCGCGGGCGCGGAATGGGCCGCGTGGGGAACCGTGCAAAAGGTCAGTAATCTCATCCTCAATATCAACCTCTACATCGAGGACGCGCAGACCGGAAAACTCGAGTTCGTCAAAAGCGTCGACATCCGCGGGAATACGGACGAATCGTGGCGCCACGGCCTCGATTACATGCTGCGGAATTATTTGTTCAAAGAACCGTAGGGTGGGCTAAGGCCGCAGCGCGAAGCGCAAGGCCGTGCCCACCACAGAGCAGCAACAAACGATCATCGTTGGTGGGCACGCGGCCTCCGCTTCGCTGCGTCCGCTTAGCCCACCCTACGCCCACCCTACTTTCTACCTACGTCCTACCACTTCGCCCGCAGGCCGGCGTAGGCGGCGAGCGGCATGCCGGGCGTAAAAGTGCGCGGATCGGTCAGGTTGAGATAGGGCAACGCGTCGGCCTGGAAGAACGTGCCGAACGAATAATAATGCTGGTTGAACAGGTTCTGCACCAGCCCGAATGCCTCGACGTTCTTGTTGATCTGATACGACGTGTGCGCGTTGACCACCCAATAGGCCGGGATCTCCGGATTCTGGTTCGACTGGTCGCCGAACAGATATTGGCTGCCGATCACGTTAAGGTCGGCCCCGAATTTCCACTTGTCGGTGATCGAATATTCGGCCCCCGCCTTGAAGCGATACTGCGGGACCACGGGGAGGTGATCGCCCGGCGTGACCAGGATGTTGCCGTTCGCGTCCGCCATCGGATTGTTGGGCGAGGATAGGAGCTGCACGCACTGGAAGGTCGCGTCGATCAAGGCGTAGTTGGCGTAAGCCGTCCACCGCTCCTGCTTGTAATTGAGGCCCGCCTCGATCCCCTGCCGCACGGTGGCGGTGACGTTCTGGAAGAAGCCGCGGCCCGGCAGCTGGCTTGCCACGGTGATGATGTCGTCGTCGCTGCGGGTGTGAAACGCGCCGAGGCTCCAGTTCAGCTTGCCGTAGTCGGGGCCGAAATTGAAATTGCCGCGGATACCCGCCTCGTAGGTGTGGCCGATCACCTGTTTCAACGGCGGATCGGCCACCAGGAAACTATCGATCAGGCACGGGCGCAGGGGATCGGAGCAGGAAAGTTCGAGCGGCGTCGGCGCCCGGTTCGACTCCGAATAGCCGCCGTAGATCGTGACGTTGGGGGCGACCTTGTAGGTCGCGCCGATGACCGGATTGAACCGCATGAACTCATTGAACCCGGTAAGCGCGGTCCCCAGCTCGTCCTGTAGCTTGATCAGCGCAAGGTTGTAGCGCCCGCCGGCCGTCACCGAGAGACGGGACGTGATGTCGAACGTGTCGGTCGCGTAAACGCCGAGATAGGTCGTGTCGGCGAGGAGACTCACCGGCGCGAGGTCGCCGTTGGGTTGGTCGATGATAACGCCGGTGCCGTACACGAACGGGAATTGCTCTGCGTTGACGGTTCCGAGCTCGCTGGTGCCGGTGAACTGCACGTGGCCGCGGTCGACACTGGCGCCGACCACCAGATGATTGTCGTGTTCGGCCACCTTGTCGATGCTCGTGGCCTGCAACGATCCGCCATAGCTGTTGGCCGTGGTCCAGTTTCGGTCGATTTCGCCCAAGACGTTCGGGAAAGCGAGAGGCCCGGTCGCCGGCACCGGCTGGCCGTTCGTGGTCGTCAGGTTGGTCAGGTTGCCCATCAGGTCGGGAAAGCACACGAACGTCGGGTCGGGGCAGCCGTTGTTTTGCGCGGCGGTGGTGTTCGCGTCCACGTGCCGCTGCCAGAAGCCGCGGTAGTAGAGAATCGCCTGCAGGGAGAGCGTGTCGGTCGGCTTGACGTTCGCGCTTGCGGTGAGGAAAGCGAGCGAATTTTCCGTAGTCTGCGGCACGGTGTAGATGCTCGACCAGCGCTGCGCGAGCAGTTGGACCGGGGTCGCCGCGGTGGCACCGAAGAAATTATCGGCGCCGGTGAAGTTGACATGGAACTCGCCGCCGTCGCCGCGCGTGCCGAGGTCGAGGAACATGCGCCGCAGCTGCGAGGGCGACTGGTCGCGCCAGCCGGCATCGTTGATCGTGTCGGCCGCGAAGTAGGTGGCGAAATCGCCGTTCTGTCCGCCGGCCTGGACCGTGGCCCCGATGCGACCGTACGACCCGCCGCGCAGCTCGGCCTCGATGCCGTGATAAATGAAGCCGTTCTTCATCTGGATCGAGAGCGCGCCGCCGAGCGCGTTAAGTCCGTAGACCGGGTTGTTGGGCACCAGCTCGATCCGGTTGATCGCGCTCTCCGGGATGAAGTCCCAGTTCACCGTGTCGCCGAACACCTCGTTGATGCGGACGCCGTTCTGATAGACCGCGAGCCCCTGGGGCGTGCCGATCACCGGCGAGGCGTTGAAACCGCGGTAGTTCACGTCGCGCTGGAACTCGTTGCCGCTCTGGTTGCTGAGAGAAACCCCGGTGAGCCGCTGGCCGATCGCGGAGAGGAAATCAGGCGCGCGGGTGTGATCGAAATCGGAGGCGGGCATCACCTGCGCGTTCCCCGGCACCTTGTCGCGCGCGATCGCGCTGCCCGGCACCGGGGAGGTTCCGACCGTGTCGGGCACGTCGCCGCCGGTCGAAATGGGAGGCGCGGCGGGGGCGGCGCGCACCGGGGCCGGAATGGCCCGCGCCGGTCGGCGAACCGCCGCGGCGCGCTTGGCCGGCGGTCGCTTCTGCTGTGCGGTGCGATTGGCCTTCTGCTTCGGAACGGGGACGTTGATGGTCGGCAGGGCCGTCGAGCTCGCGCCCGGAGCAGGCGCGGGCGTCGGCGCATTGCTCTGGGCCCACACGCTCAATGGCACCAGCAACGCCGCCGCAACGCCGAACCATAGCCGAGGCATGAACTTCCCCCGCCGCAGAGTTCATGCGGAACAACACTCGCCAAGCCAGCGAACGTACCGCCGTTCCAGCAAGGCGCGGCGCCTGATCGTTGATGGACCAGCGAAATTCTCGCTCGGCGTGACATTTGCGCCACGCCTTGTGGCGTGGAGGAGACGGCAGCGGCCGAGCGGAAGGGGGCGTTGCGCGGGCGGGCCTGCGCTGCTAACCTCGCGGCAACAGAACGGAGGAGATGCACAATGGCCTGGACAACTCCGACCCTCGACGAAATCTGTATCGGCCTCGAGATCAACGGCTATCTGCCGGCGGAATTCTAAGCGTCTCGAACGGCTTCCGCCCGACGCTTCGGGCGGTATCGGAAAAGCAGCCTGACCGGCTGGAGTTCGCTTCGCGCGGGCTCCAGCTTTTGCGCGTCTATGGCTGCGTTCTTTTGCAGATGTAGGGTGGGCTAAGCCCGTAGCGCGAAGCGCGAGGGCGTGCCCACGCGTGGGCACGGCCTTCCTCGCTTCGCTCGGTCGGCCTTAGCCCACCCTACGAAGGGTCGCATTGTTTAAGCTTGCAGATCGTTGCTGAATCGCCGCTCGCGGGCGGAGAGAGCACAAGCGTGAAGGCAAGGACGGCCCTGCATATTATGTGTCTCTCCGCCGTCCTGCTGGCGGCGGGGCTCGAGCGTGCGCGGGCGCAAGCGCAGGCGGCGGCCGAAGTCACGATCGGCTACCTGCACCGGCCGCCGGCGAAATCGGCGATTTCGCTCCTCGAAGTGCCGGCGGCGAACGACGGTGTCGCCGGCGCCGAGCTGGCGATCGAGGACAACAACACCACCGGCAAATTCCTCGGCCAGCACTTCGCGGTCGCGCCGGTGGAACTCAAGGACGGCGAGGATCCGGCCGCCGCGGTCGCGGCGCTCGCAGCGCGCGGCGTATCGCTCCTGCTCGCCGATCTGCCGCCCGACGCCCTCATCAAAGCCGCGGACGCGGGCGCGCCGCGCATGCTCGTCTTCAACGTGGGCGCGACCGACGATCGGTTGCGCGAGCAGGACTGTCGGCGCGCCGTCGTGCATGTCGCGCCGACGCGCTCGATGCTTGCCGACGCGCTGGCGCAATATCTCGTGTGGAAACGCTGGAGCCGCTGGCTGCTCGTCGCCGGCTCGCATCCGAACGACAAACTCTTTGCCGACGCCTTGCGCCGCGCCGCCGGGCGGTTCGGCGCGAAAATCGTGCAGGAACGCACGTTCGAAGACACCGGCGGCGCGCGCCGCACCGACAGCGGCATCGTCCAGGTGCAGCGGCAGATGCCGGTGTTCACGCAATCGGCTCCCGCCTACGACGTGCTGGTGGCTGCCGACGAGAGCGACGTGTTCGCCGCCTATCTGCCCTATCGCACCTGGGATGCGCGCCCGGTCGCAGGTTCCGCCGGGCTCGTGCCCACCAGCTGGGACGCTTCCTTCGACCAGTGGGGCGCGGTGCAGCTGCAGAACCGCTTCATCAAGGCGTTCTCGCGCCGCATGAGTGCGCTCGACATGCAGGCGTGGACCGCCGGCCGCATGATCGGCGAAGCGCTCGCGCACACGCACGCGGCCGACGCCCAGACTGTGCTCGATTTTCTCAAGAGCCCCGCCTTCGCGCTCGCCGCTTTCAAGGGACAGAAACTCACCTTGCGCGACTGGAACCAGCAATTGCGCCAGCCTATCCTGCTCGCCGATGGGCGCACCGTCGTTTCGGTCTCGCCGCAGGAGGCCTTTCTGCATCAGGTGTCCGAACTCGACACCCTCGGGTTCGACCGGCCCGAGAGCAAGTGCCGGCTCAAATGAGCGCACACGTGCGATTTATTTGTTTGACAATTGTTCTCGCGCTTGCCGGCGCGCCGGCGGCGCGCGCCTATACCGCCTACGTGTCGAACGAGAAGGGCAACACCGTCACGGTGATCGACACGGAGAAATTCGAGCCGATCAAGACTATCAAGGTCGGTCAGCGCCCGCGCGGCATCGACATCACGCAGGACGGCAAGTTCGTGCTGGTGGCGGTGGGCGACGACGACACCATCCAGATGATCGATACCGCGACCGG
>Ga0210408_10001013_pt1 | contig 30959 bp, 27 predicted proteins | sample IncBWH4MmetaG_FD_155471 | JGI IMG/M metagenome (GOLD analysis project Ga0210408, IMG submission 155471) | Forest soil microbial communities from Barre Woods Harvard Forest LTER site, Petersham, Massachusetts, United States - Inc-BW-H-4-M | ecosystem: Environmental > Terrestrial > Soil >... | reverse complement strand
GCGCGATGAACCGCCCGGGCTTTTACCTGTCGAGCTAGCGGCCGACCATTTTTTGTAGTTCTGCGGGGTACCGGGCGCCTTGCGGCGCGATCTTTGAGGCGGCGGTGTCGATTTCACGGAGGTCGTCGGGTGTAAGTTGGATGTCAACCGCTCGGATGTTTTCTTCGAGGCGCGCCAACTTGGTTGTGCCTGGGATGGGAACGATCCACGGCTTTTGGGCGAGTAGCCAAGCCAGCGCGATCTGCGCAGGGGTGGCCTTCTTCCGTTGTGCGATTTTGCCAAGCAGATCCACAAAGGCTTGATTCGCTTTCCGGTTCTCTGGCGTAAAGCGCGGAACGATGTTGCGGAAATCGTTTTTGTCGAACTGCGTGTCTTCGCTGATCTTTCCGGTAAGGAAGCCTTTACCAAGAGGACTGAATGGAACGAAGCCGATTCCAAGTTCCTCCAGGGTCGAGATCACTTCCTTTTCAGGTTCTCTAAACCACAGCGAATATTCGCTTTGAAGCGCAGTGACGGGCTGAACTTTGTCTGCGCGACGGATGGTTTGCACGCCTGCTTCGGAGAGGCCAAAGTGCTTCACCTTGCCTTGCTGAATCAGGTCCTTCACCGCTCCGGCGACGTCTTCGATGGGCACGTCGGGGTCAACGCGGTGCTGATAGAACAGATCGATAACATTGGTCTTGAGGCGCTTCAGCGAGGCGTCGGCGACTTCCTTGATGTGCTGTGGGCGGCTATCCAGGCCAGCTTGTTTGCCGGTGGCCGGGTCAATCTTGAAGCCGAATTTGGTGGCGATTACTACTTCGTTCCGAAATGGAGCGAGGGCTTCACCTACGAGTTCTTCGTTTGTGTATGCGCCGTAGACTTCGGCGGTGTCGAAGAAGGTGATGCCGCGTTCGACTGCCGCTCGAATCAGCGCGATGCCTTCCTTCTTGTCGACCGGCGGGCCGAAGCCGAAGCTCAAGCCCATGCAGCCTAGGCCGAGGGTGGAAACTTCCAGATTGTTTTTTCCTAGTTTGCGCTTTTGCATTGTTTCTCTCCTGCGGGTGAATGGTTGGCTTACTCCACCGAGGCGACCGCGAAGGTTTCGCGAAGATCAACGGGCGCGGCGAGCGGACCCCTTCGAGCCGCGAATCAAGCTCCGCAAAGCCGTATTTACGGCCTGGTCGTCAGGGAAATGCTTGGCGACGTCCCGGGAGAGCAGTACCAAGTTGGTTCCCGCTCGAAAACGCGCGATATATTTGCCGCGCACTCCGCCCTTCAATTTAGAAGGTCATACTCTTTGCGTCCGGATCCCATTCAAAATTCACCATCCCACCATACCGCGCCAAGTGGATTCGACATTTGGCCTTTCAACAAATCCCAGAGCGCGAAATTAGCAGTGCTTTAGCCAGCGGGCGGCTTGTTTGGCGTGGTAGGTGAGGATTATGGAGGCGCCGGCGCGTTGGATGCTGGTTAGGATTTCCAGGGTGACGCGCTGCTCGTCTAGCCAGCCTTTTTGTACTGCGGCTTTTACCATGGCGTATTCGCCGCTTACGTTGTAGGCGCCTACGGGGACGTCGAACTTTTCGCGGACGGCCCGGATTACGTCGAGATAGGGGAGGGCGGGCTTGACCATTACCATGTCGGCGCCTTCTTCGAGGTCGAGGGCTACCTCTTTGAGGGCTTCGCGGGAGTTGGCGGGGTCCATTTGGTAGCTGCGACGGTCGCCAAATTGGGGGGCGGATTGCGCTGCTTCGCGGAAGGGGCCGTAGAAGCCGGAGCAATATTTGGCGGCGTAGGAAAGGATGGCGACGTTTTCGAATTTGTGTTCGTCGAGCTTTTCGCGGATGGCGGCTACGCGGCCGTCCATCATGTCGGAGGGGGCGACGATGTCGGCGCCGGCGCGGGCGTGGGAGAGAGCTTGCTCGGCGAGGATGGCGATCGTTGCATCGTTGGCTACTGTAGCTTCGTTGGTTTGATGGTCGTGCTCGATTACGCCGCAGTGGCCGTGGTCGGTGTATTCGCAGAGGCAGACGTCGGTGATTACTAGAAGTTTTAGATTGGCTTTGCGGATGGCATCGATGGCGCGCTGGACTACTCCTTGGGAGGAGAGGGAGCTTGCGCCTCGGGGATCTTTTGATTCGGGAAGGCCGAACAGAATTACGCCGGGAATTCCGAGGGACTCCACTTCCCTGCACTCTTCTACGATTTGATCGGCGGATTGCTGGTAGATTTCCGGCATGGAGCTGACTTCCTGACGGACTTTGCTGCCGGAGCAAACGAACATGGGGTAGATGAGGCCGGTCGTGGAGAGATTCGTTTCGCGGACTAGGCCCCGGAGGGCTTCGGTGCGGCGAAGGCGACGAGGGCGATGGGTTGGGAAAGACATCGGGATGAGATTAGTTTAGCGCAGGTGGGGATGGGTTGCTGAGAAATGCGGCGGGGCGCTCGTTTTGACAGGGGAAGAACCTGAAGAGCGCTCGCGCGGCGCTCGCGAGCCGGTCTGAAGACCGGCCACTACAGAAATCAGAGGAAACGAGGAAGCCGGTGAGATGCGGCACGGGCACGGGAGTCCCGTGCCCCTACAACCCAGAATCTACAGTTTTGGTGCGGATGCGAAGAAAGATTCGAGGGCTTCGATTACGGCGGGGACTGTGGTGTTCTGGGCTTGCACGATGTTGCGGAGGCCGGCTTCGCGGAGGGCGGAGGCGGTTACGGGGCCTACGGCTACTACCACGGTTTTGCGAGATAGATCGGACATGGAGCGGAGGACTTGGCTGCCTTTGGCTTCGTCCCAATTGAGAAAATTGCGCACGGCGGAGGGGCTGAAGAAGAGAATGGCTTCCAGTTGGCCGGAGGAGAATTGGTTTTGTCCTTCGCCTTCTGGTTCGGCGGCGAAGGTGCGGTAGGCGACGACTTCGGTGACCTGGGCGCCTAGTCGGCGGAGGGCGTCCGGGAGTTCTTGGCTCGCGAGATCGCTGCGAGGCAGAAGGACGCGCTTGCGAGCGAAGTCGGCAGAAAATTCTTCGGCCAGCGCCAGGCCTTGGTGCTTTGTCGCGACGCGGCTTACGGGTATTCCGGCGCGGCGAGCGGCTTCCGCGGTGACCGGGCCTACGGCGGCGATGCGGACGGCGTTGAACGAATTCATAACGTTAACACCAAGAGATTGCGATCGATCGAGCAAGGCTCGAACAGTGTTTGCGCTGGTAAGGAGAAGCCAGTCGAAGGCGCGGAGGTCGCGAAGCGCTTTGTCCAGAGGCGCAAAATCATTTGGGGGATGAAAAGAAATCATGGGTTGGAGCAAGGGTTTGGCGCCGCGCGCTTCCAGCTCGCGGATCAGCGACTCGGTCTGTTCTGAGGCGCGGGTGATGAGAATGTTTCTGCCGGCGAGCGGCGAGGCGGAAGGTTCAGCCAAGCTGACCTCGAACGGCTTCGAGGATGGATTGCGCGCCGGATTCGAGAAATAAGCGCGCGACGTGTTCGCCTAAGGCTGCGGCTTGGTCGGGGGATGCGGTGGCGCGCTGGCGGACGTATTGCGAACCGTCGACGGAGCAGACGCAGGCTTCGAGGACGAATTCGCCGCGCTCGGTGCGCGCCCAGGCGCCGAGGGGCACTTGGCAGCCGCCTTGCAACGCGGAGAGTAGGGCCCGCTCGGCGATGATGGCGGAACGCGATTCGGCGTCGTCTAAAGTGCCGAGGACTTCGGCGGCCTCGGTATCGGAGAGGCGGCATTCTGCGGCGATTGCGCCTTGCCCGACGGCGGGGAGAAACACGTCGGGCGCGAAGGTTTCGGTGATGCGATCGCTCCAGCCGAGACGGTCGAGACCGGCTTTGGCGAGTAGGATGGCGTCGTACTCGCCGCTCTGGGCTTTGCGGAGGCGGGTGTCGACATTGCCGCGAAGGTCGCGGACATCGAGGTCGGGGCGAATGTGGCGAAGCTGCGATTGGCGGCGCAGGCTGCCGGTGCCGATGCGCGCGCCTTGACGAAGATTGGCGAGCGTTGCGCCGCTGGCGGAGATAAGGCAATCGCGCACGTCTTCGCGTCGAAAAACGGCGGGAAACTGGAGGCGGGGCGGAATTTCAGTGGGAATGTCTTTGACGCTGTGAACGGCAACGTCGATCGATTCGTCCATGAGGGCGTCTTCCAGTTCTTTGACGAAGATGCCTTTGCCGCCGATTTGCGTTAACGGAGCGTTAGCGAATTTGTCGCCGGAAGTCTTGATGATTACGATTTCGGCTTCGACGCCGGCGGCGGAAAAAAGGCTTTTGCGGACGAACTCGGCTTGCCACCTGGCGAGAAGGCTGCCGCGCGTACCGATGCGGAGATGCCTCACGGCTTCTCCTTTTTAGAGAGGAAGAGATCGCGAAGGGCTTCGACGTTTTGGATTTTGCGGCGGAGTTCTTTTTCGCCGCGCAGGCGCTCAGCGGGTTCGACCAGGAGTTTTTCAAGGAGTTCGTCCATCAGGGTTTCCATGCGCTGGCGATCATCGGGAGCCAGGTGATTCATGCTATCTATGCGGGCACGGATGAAAGCGGCGCGCTCTTCGCGAATGCGAGAGCGGAGAGCATCGACCAGGCCGACCAGCTCAACGCTGGCTTGCCAGGAGAGAAATTTGCCGACGTGCTCTTCGACGATGATTTCAGCACGGGGGACCTCGCTTTCGCGGGCGCTGCGATTTTGCTCGACGATTTCGGTGAGGTCGTCGATGTTGTAGACGTAAAGATTGTAGAGACTTGCGGCGGCAGGATCGATATTGCGCGGGACGCCGAGATCCATTACGAAGAGAGCGCGGTTGGAACGCGCGGCCATGGCGTCTTCAAGAGTCTGGCGCAGGAGGATGGGCTCTTCGGAAGCGATGGAGGCGACGACGACGTCGGGAAGCGCGAGAGCGGATTCCCAGTTGCCCCATTCGACGACGCGGCCGCCGAATTGCGTGGCGAGAGCTTGCGCTTTCTCGCGGGAGCGATTCATGACGTATAGATGGGCGATCCCGCGGTCGCGGAGCGTGGTGAGAACTTGGTCGCTGACGGTACCGGCGCCGAGGACCAAGGCGCTGCGGTCGGCGAGTTTGCCGAAAATGCGCTCGGCGAGCTTTACGCCGGCGGAGGCGACAGACATGGGGCGCGTGCCTAATTCGGTTTCGGAGCGGACACGCTTGCCGGTCTCGAGCGCGCCCTGGAAAAGGCGATTGAGAACAGGGCCGGTGGCGCCGTGTTCGTGGGACAAGCGATAGGCTTCGCGGACTTGGCCGAGGATTTCGGCTTCGCCGAGGAGGAGCGAGTCGAGGCCGGCGGAGACGCGGAAAAGATGGCGAACGGCGGCGCGGTCATAGTGATGATAGAGGACGCCATTGAGAGCGTCGGGACGAATGGAATGGAATTCGCTGAGGAAGGAGGAGAGCCCCAGAGCGGATCCGTGAGAGGCTTCGGGCGGGACGCCGTAAACTTCGCTGCGGTTGCAGGTGGAGAGGACCAGGGATTCTTCGAGTAGGCCGCGGGAGCGGAGTTCGTCAGCGGCGCGGCGAGCTTGCTCGGCGGTGAATGAGACGCGCTCGCGGAGTTCGAGGGACGCGGTGCGATGATTTAGGCCGACTAGGACGATTTCCATTTTGTGGTGCCTAACCGTCTCCATTCTCAACGAAAGCGCCCGCCACGGTCGGCGGCCGCTACGGTTGCTTGTACATTACAGGTCGCCGATATGAACGTTACCTGCCCGAACTCAAAAATAGCGGTGGGAATGAGAGAGATATAGGTTCACCACCGTAAAACTTAAGATTACGATCACGAAATTGAAGATGCAGAGCCGGGAGGCTCTGGCGCCGCGCCACGTGGTTGTACTGGAGAGGCGCAGATAGGCAGCGTAGAGTGCGAGCACGAGAAGCGTCACGACATATTTGGGATCGTAAAACCAATATTGGCCAGTTAGGCGGTCGACCCAGATGAAGCCGAGAACGGTGCCGACTGCGATGGAGATTAGGCCGATCAGTACGCTGGAACGGCTCATGCGCTCGAGCAGCTCGAGCGGTGGAAGGCGCCAGACGACTTCGCCGAGTCTACGATTACGGAGGAGGCGATTTTCGGCGAGGTAGATGAGGCTGAGGACGAAAGATAAGGCGAAGGCGGCGTAGGCGAGGATGCTTAGCGTCACGTGGAGAGCAAAGATTATGCCGCGCGCTGGCGTGGAGGCGAGGCGGTCAGCAGGGGCGAGATGGGCGGCTAGGAAAAAGACCAAAATAAATGGGAGAACGAAGGCGCCTACGGAGCGCTGGCGATGGTAGAACTCGAGGCCAAGATAGGTGAGGGCGAGTAGCCAGCCGAAGAGAGACATTGAGCCGTATAGGTCGTGGTACGGGACAGTGTTGGCTGCTCGGGAACGTTCGAGGAGGGCGAAATAATGGGCTACCAGACCGAGGCCCAGGAAAACGGTGCCGAGGCGGCCGGAAAGTTGGTTGCCCGTATAGAGATAACGGGTGTAAAAGCCGAGGCTTACGGCATAGGCGAGCAGGGTCAGAAATAGGAAGAGATGTGGCACGGCAGTTGAACTACGAGTATAGCGCAGCAGTGAGACGAGAGTGCGTCGCAGCTAGTGAATCTGGCGGGTCTTGCGGGACATGTAATCCATCAGGAGATACTGGCCTAGGGTGTAAGGCGTGGTGAAGTAGGCTTTGCCGCGGCACATTTCGGTGATTTTCTGGACGAAGTGGACGAGGCTGTAGTCGCTGGCGAGCATGAAGGTGTTGATGAGGATGCCGGCGCGCTTGCACTTGTTTACTTCTTCGAGCGTTTGGCCGACCACGAATGGATCGAGGCCGAAGGCGTTTTTGTAGATGCGGCCGTCTTCGAGCGTGAGGGCGGAGGGCTTGCCGTCAGTGATCATTACGATCTGGCGCATGTCCTTTTTCTGGCGAAGCAAGATGCGCTGGGCCATGCGGAGACCTTCGCGGGTGTTGGTGTAATAGGGGCCGACTTGCACGCGAGCGAGTTCACCCAACGGGACCTCTTCGGCGCTGTCGTGAAAGAGGACGAGATTTAGCGTGTCGCCTGGATATTGTGTTCGGATCAGGTGCGAGAGCGCCATGGCTACGCGCTTGGCGGGAGTGAAGCGGTCTTCGCCGTAGAGAATCATACTGTGGCTGCAATCCAGGAGAACTACTGTGGCGCAGGAGCTGTGATATTCGCACTGGTGGACCATCAAGTCTGGGTAGGTGATCTCGATGGGGACTCTGCAGCCGTCGCGGCGGACGGCGTTGAAGAGGGTTTCGCTGACGTCGAGATTGAGGGTGTCGCCGAATTCGTACTGGCGTGAGACGCCGCTAGCTTCCACGCCAGTGGCGAGATCGCGCGTGTCGTGGCGGCCGAAGCTGCTGCGGCCAAGGGAGCCGAGCAGATCTTGCAGAGTTTTGAAGCCGAGAAAATCGATGGTCTTGTCTGTGATCTCGAAGCGCGCTTCGACGCGATCTTGCGGCTGGCCGACTTGACCTCGGGCGCTGGTCTGCGGTGGCGGAGTTACTTGCGGAGGCTGCTGCGGATTGATGAAGCCCTCATTGGCCATGCGCTCGGTGACTTTGTCGAGCAGCTCGCGGATGGCTTCATTGTTCATGGCGTCGGCGCCCTGCAGCATTTCGCGGAGCTCTTCGCTCATGGCGCCTTCGGGTAACAAGTCGCCCTCTTGCAGAGCGCGCAGGATGGCTTGGCGCAGAGCTTCCATGGATTTTTCCGGGTCCATTTCGCTCATGCCGTAGAATTGGGACTCGAAGCCGCTTTGCAGGAAGAAATCGCCTAGGCGCTTAACGAGTTCTTCCAGATCGACAGCGTCTGCCGGTTCGCCTACGTATTTTCCGTATTTAATGAATTTCATGGGTTCACGTTTGCGATCAGTTGTATTGGCGACGCGGGGAACGAGTAGGAGTCTCTCTTGGCTCGGGCTGGCGCGGCTTTTCCGCGAAGTAACCGCGCTCTTCGCTGCGTCCGATGCGGCGATGGGCCCACAAACCTTCGAGAATCATTTCGGCTGCGCCGGCAACGGCTCCGGCGTCTTTGCGATCGGTTATGCCGAGGCGGCCGATGTGCTCCATCAAGCCTTGGATTTTGGAGAGCTGCTGGCAACGCTCCGCGGTGGTGGCTAGCTCGGGCAACTTCAGTTCGCCACCTAGCTCGAACCATTGAATTACCGGCTGAAAATTCACTTCGGGAAAATGTTTGCTGAAGACGCGGCCGACCGCAGTGCGAATCAGCTCGCGCGCGATGGTGTCGGCACCCTTCAGCTCGCCTTCGTATTCAAGCTCGAGCTTGCCGGTGATGGCGGGCAGAGCGGCGTAAATGTCCGCAACGCGTGCTGTGGAAAGTTTTTCGCCGACGCGAGTGGCGCGCTGCTCGGCATTGCTTACGACGCTTTCCAGCGTGGTGATGGGCAGGCGCTGGCTTACGCCGGAGCGGCGGTCGACGCGCTTGTCTTCACGGGCCTGGAAGGCGATCTCTTCGACGACCTCGCGCAAGTAAGTGGGGACGTCAATTTTGCGTCCGGAGTCTCGACCAACCCAGGCTTCTTGCTGCGTGATGGTCATACCCTCTTCGAGCGTGGATGGGTAGTGGGTACGAACTTCGGCGCCGATGCGATCTTTTAGCGGGGTGATGATTTTACCGCGGGCGGTGTAGTCTTCCGGGTTTGCGGTGAAAACTAATAGGACGTCCAGCGGGAGGCGCAGCGGGTAACCCTTAATCTGGATGTCGCCCTCCTGCATGATGTTGAAGAGGCCGACCTGGATTTTTCCTGCGAGGTCAGGCAACTCATTGATGGCGAAAATGCCGCGATTCGCGCGCGGCAGCAAGCCATAGTGAATGGTTAGCTCATCGGAGAGGTCGCGGCCACCGCGTGCGGCGCGAATGGGGTCGACGTCGCCAATGATGTCGGCGATGGTGACATCGGGAGTGGCCAGTTTTTCTACGAAGCGCTGATCGCGGGGCATCCAGGCGATGGGCGTGTTGTCGCCTTGATCGGCGATTTTCTCGCGGCAGGCGCGGCAAATCGGGCGCAGGGGATCGTCGTTGATCTCGCAGCCGGCTACTACGGGAATTTCGGCGTCGAGCAATTGGACGAGCCCGCGGAGGATGCGGCTCTTGGCCTGTCCACGCAAACCGAGCAGGATGAAATTGTGACGCGAGAGCAGCGCGTTCACGATCTGCGGAACGACGGTGTCCTCATAACCGTGAACGCCTGGGAACAGAGTTTCGTCTTTTTCGATGGAGCGCAACAAATTGCGCCGGATCTCATTCTTCACGGAGAGTGAAGCGGTCCGCGCGTCGTAGTCCGGAATGCTGCGGAGCTCGCCGATGGTGCGCGGCTTGTTGTGCGCAGTCCTGCCGGACATTGATGTGCTTGCTGTCATAGGGGCCCATTCCGCGCGGAACAACCGTGCCGCGCATTTAAAGCTAATTGATTGCGCTTCCACCTGCCCGTGCGCGCGACTTCTCTTGCTTCTGTAGATGCGGCGCCCACTCCCGAAGGTAGCCTACGAGGCGTTCCTGGCGATCGCCTTCGGAGCGGAGCTCTAAAATCTGCTGCTTGCACATGAGGTCGAGCGGCAGCGTGCTTGCCACTACGAAGGAGAGGTATTCCGGCGCTTCGTTTTGCAGATTTCTGGGGTAGTCGTCAAAGAGCAAAGTGTGACAAACCTCGTAGAGGCGGAGGAGCTCTTTTTCCACGCCGGCGTCGGTGCGACGCTCGCAGTCGTCGAGGAAGTCGACGTCCCCTTCCAGGAGCTCGTCATTCGCGTAGGCGCCCGCGTTCACTAACTCGGTAATGCGAAAGGGCGAGCGCCCGACGGTGATGATATCCATCCGGCCGTCATTGTAACGCTTCACAACCTCGATCACTTCCGCGGTGCAACCCACGCGAACGATGCCTCGGGGCAACGCTAAAAGCACACCGAACTCGCGCTTGGCGTCGCAGCAGCGGCGCACCATCTCGCGGTAACGCGGCTCGAAAATGTGCAGAGGGAGGGTTACGCCGGGAAGAAGAACGACGTTCAAGGGAAAAAGCGGAATGCGATCAGGGCCCATGAATCCCATAGCTGATAATACCAGACCTTGGCGGGAGGTCGCTCTTTGTGATGGCCGAACCAAAACATAAGAAAAAACCGCAGTGCTCCGCGGACTCCGCCCTGCGCTACAGGTGACGCTTACGCGATTTCCGAGAGCAGGCCTTCCATTTCGGAGCGTGCGTGCTGGTCGCCCTTTTTGTCGGCAGCTGCGATCCCTGAAGACAGGATCGCACGGGCTTCCTGGGGGCGCGACTCTCGCACCAGCAATTGCGCGTACATGAGGTAGGCCGGGACGTATTCCTGGTTGCGCTGAAGTAATGCGCGAAAGTGCTCATCGGCAGATTGCGGATCGCCGCTGTTCATGCACTCCATCGCTAAGCCGTAACGGGAGAAAGCGTCGTCCGGTTTTCTGGCTACGAACTCTTCGAGCATCTGCCTGCGGCTTTTCTTTTGTTCGCTCATGGTCGCGTCTCGTATTATACCGTGGCGGTCGGCGCCTCCAAATCGGACGGATAGGATGGGTATGAAGGTCAGAAAAGCGAGCAAGAGTTCCGGGGATCAAGCTGTCGGGAAGCCGGTGAGCGCTTCGCGTTCGGAGATGGCTGAAGTCGTTCTGCCGGCGCAAACGAATCCGCTGGGGAAGCTGCTGGGCGGCCATGTGATGCACCTGGTGGATATTGCGGCGGCAATGGCGGCACACCGGCATTCGAACAGCTACGTGGTCACGGCTTCGGTCGATTACATCGATTTCCGCAATTCGGTGAGCCTTGGCGAAATTGTGATGCTGAAGTCGCAGGTGAATCGGGTGTTTCATACTTCGATGGAAGTCGGCGTCGAGGTTTACTCGGAGAATGTGCTAACCGGAGAGCGCAAGCACACAACCACCGCTTACGTGACTTTCGTGGCCATCGATGAAAAAACGCATCGGCCCAAGCCGGTGCGCCCGCTCATTCTGGAAACGCCGGAGGAGAAGCGGCGCTACGAGGAAGCGGCCGAGCGCCGAAAGACGCGGCTGGCGTTGCGCTATGGAAAGGAATAACGGACTGCTTAGCTGACTCCGCCGACCCACATGGGCGTGCTGGTCGGCTGCGAACTTCCGCCGATCGGCTCTTCTGTGATGGCCAGGGCTTGCGTGTCCGACATCGCGTCGGGTGGATTCTCTACCATTGCCGAGAACTTTCCACTTGCGTCCGGCCAAAAAGTCACGGAGGGCATGGGCTTGCCGCCTGCCTTTTTCGGAATGAGCCACAGTTGAAGAACACGCTTGTCACCGGGGCTAGGGACTTTCCACCCGCGCACCACCAGGCCCATATCGGGGTGCCACATGGCCTCGAGTGGCTCCATCGTCGGGTCTTTCGGCGGCAGCATAATCTTCTTGGATTTCGGGTCGCTCCAGATCATGGCTTCGTGCGCTTGGGTCTTAGCCGCAGTGAGCTCTTGCTCTAGCTTCTGGCGCTCCGCTTGTTGAGCCTCAGTCTGCTGCTGCAAATTGGCAATCTCGTTCCGCAGCTTGCGTTCGTTCCATGCGGAATAGACGGAAAACAGCAGCAGCGCCGCAACTCCAGCCCACAGCCACCACGGAACTGTTGTCTGCCGAACGCCTGTTTGGTTTGCGCTGCTTGCGGTTTCCGCTCGCACTGTTTGCAACAAGCGACCCTTCAGCATGTCGGAGGGTTCCGCATTCGGCGCAAGGTAAGCCAGTTGGCTCACGAGCCAGCGCGCTTCCTCAAGCGCTTTCGCGCACTCGTCGCACCCGCCGGCAAGATGCGCTTCGAGCGCCGCGCGTTCCGGCGCGTCGAGCGAGCCGATTGCGTAGGCTTCGATCAGGTCCCGGAATTGGTCGTGGCTGTTCACGAGGTTGCCTGCAATCCTTCTTTCAAACGCAGCAATCCGTTACGAATCCAGCTTTTCACCGTGCCCAACGGCTCGTTCAGCGAAGCGGCAATTTCCGAGTGGCTTAAGCCTTCGAAGTAGGCGAGCTCGATGGCCTTCTTCTGCGCCGAGGGGAGCGACCTGATGAGAGCGCGCACACGCTCGGCACGGCGCTGGTCGTCGAGGGCCGCTTCGTACTCCGGGGCGGCGACGGGAATCTGCGGAAATTCCTCGGTTTGGTCTTCGCGCCGCCGCTGCCGCTCGCTTTTCAGTCGCAAGTGGTCGAGAGCACGGTTGCGCGCCATAGTCAGAAGCCAGGGCACAAAGGGACGCCGAAGGTCAAATTGGCTAGAATTGCGCCACAATTGCAGGAAGACATCTTGCACGACCTCTTCCGCCGTGGACCCCTGCCGTAAAATACGCAGCACCAGCGAATACACGATGCGCGAATGCCGTTCGTACAATTCCTCGAAAGCGCCCACGTCTTTGCGAAGAAGCTGCTGCATTAGCGTCGCGTCTGGCGACACGTCGTCGCTGCTCTTTGGTGAGAACGCCGCCAGAAACACGTTTGCGCTTCTTCGTCTCCTGCTGAACTATACGTCAAATTTGTGCGAGCGGATTAGCGACACGCAGGTGTGCGTAGCCTCGGCGGTCTTCAGATGTATGCATTAGGTGTAGGAGCTTAGCAGAGACTGGGCCGTTTCTTTCGCCTGACCCACACAATTGCCGATTGCCGGCCCACGTAAATAGTTGCCGACGAAAAACAGGCCGGGAAAGTCGCGGCGCAACTTCTCGAGCGCTCCCAGCCTTTTTTCATAGCCAATGTTGTATTGCGGCAAAGCTCGGCGGTAGGTCTGCACGTGCGAAAACATCGCCGCAGCGCGAATCTGCAACACGGAAGCGATCTCTCGATGGACCAACTGAGCCAACGCGTCTCCGGAAAGTGCCGCCGCGGGGGGATCCGTTGCACCTCCGACGAAGCTAGTGAGAAGCACATGTCCAGCCGGCGCTCGTCCGGGGAACAGCGATGAATTCCAAACGGTGCCGAGCGTCCGCAGCCCGCTTGAGCGCGGCACCAAAAAACCGAAGCCATCCAGAGAGTGACCAACGTCCTCCCGCCGATACCCGAGCGAGACAACTGCGACCGGCGCATACTCGACGCCGCTCAACACGGGTTCAAAGGCAGCATTCACATCGCGCAGCAAAACGCCGGCCACGTCCGCATCCATAGCCATTACTAAGCGGTTGGCAAGTAGGACTTGCTCGCTGGCTCCTCCGCGAATCCGCACCCCGAATTTGCCGTCTGGCGACTCGCGACGAGCGGCGACGCCGACGACTTCCGCGCCTAATTGCAAGTTCGAGCCAATTTTCGACGCGAGCGCTCGTACCAGAGTCTGATTGCCTTCCTGAAAGCTTTGCAGCGTCGGCCGTTCGCTTGGTTTGCGCGATTTCGCGGCTCGCAGCATTCCGCGAATCACGCTGCCAGCGGATTTCTCCGCCTCATAGAGTTGAGGAAAGGCGCTGCGCAAACTCAGGCGCTCGGGGTCGCCCGCATAAATTCCGGAGACGAATGGCCCCACCAGCCGATCCAGAGCTTCCTCACCGAACTTTCTCCGAACAAACGCGGCAATGGACTCATCGTTCTCCGGAGCGCGGGTACTGCCGATTGCGTCCCGCGCGATCCTCCATTTAGTCCGGCTTGATAATAGAGACGTGGTCAGCATCGCTGAGGGGTTGAGCGGCACGGCTTTGAGCGCGCCGTTAATAAGTACGTATCGCGGGGCGCTGGCTGGCGCCCGCAGAAGCTGGTCGGCAATCCCCAGTTCCTCGCAGAGGTCGAGCAAACCTGCTGTCCCGCTGAAACTCTGTGGACCGAGTTCTAGTAGAAATCCATCGTGATTTTCCGATGCAATCATGCCTCCCGCGTGCTGTGACGCTTCCAGTAGCAGCACCTGAATCCCGGCTTTGCTGAGAGCATGGGCACAGACCAATCCCGAGATACCGCCGCCAACCACAATCACTGAGGCGGAAGAGGTCATGCCGGGGAGCGACTGAACATGTCAGAGTGTTTTCGAGAACAGCGGCTTCGCGGCCAACTGCTGTTTTTCGAGGTACGGATCAAAAACCATGGCGAGGTTGCGAATGAAGATTCTCCCCAGCCACGTGGTTCGAATCTGGTCGGCCTCGAGCAAGACCAAGCCGTCCTCGCGAGGAGCTTCCAGGCGCGCTAATTCGTCCGCAAAATATTGGTCGAAATCGACGCCAAACTCGTGAGTGATCTCTTCCTTGATCACAATGGTGTGGCAAAGCAGGCGACTGATTACCGCGCGACGCAATCGATCGTCCTCGGAAAGGCGATAACCGCGCATGGTTGCAATCCCGCGTTCGCCAACGGCCTTTTCCCAAGCAGCCAGGTCGCGATGATTTTGCGCGTAGGCATTCTGAATGCCGCTGATGGCGGTCACGCCCATACCGTACAGATCCGCGCCCGCTTTTGTGGTGTAGCCTTGAAAATTTCGATGCAGAGTTCGTTTCTGCTGCGAAATCGCCAACTCATCTCCGGGTTTCGCGAAATGGTCCATGCCGATGTACAAATATCCGGCTTCGAGAAACTTCGACAGCCCAGTGCGAAAAATCTCAAACTTCTGCATGCCCTCGGGCAAATGCGCAGCGAAGGAGCCCTGCTGCTTTTTCAGCCAGGGCACATGCGCGTAGCTGAAGAGCGCGACGCGATCCGGCGCCAGTTCTACAATCTGGTCCACCGTGTGCGCAAATCGTTCCGGCGACTGATACGGCAGGCCGTAGATTAGATCCACGTTGATGCTGTCAAAGCCCAGCTCGCGTGCCGCAAGCAACAAATCCCGCGTCACTTCGTACGGCTGAATGCGGTGAATGGCTTTCTGCACCTCAGGATGAAAATCCTGAATGCCCATGCTCAAGCGATTGAATCCGAGTCGCCGCAGGGTTTCGAGGTGCTCGCGCGAAGTCACGCGCGGGTCCACTTCAATGCCGATCTCCGCGTCAGCGGCGAAGGAGAATCGCGCGTGTACCGCTCCAAATAAATCGTCGATCTGTTCCGGAGTCAGATACGTGGGAGTTCCGCCACCCCAGTGAAACTGCACGACCTCACGTTGCTTGGAGACGCTGTGGCTGACGCGCTCCATTTCGCGCTTCAGCACTTCCAGGTACGGAGGCGCTACGCGCTTATCCTTCTGGATAATCACATTGCAGGCGCAGAACAGGCACAAGCTCTCGCAAAATGGAATGTGCATGTACAGCGAGACCGGACTGCGCGCCTGCTCCGCTTCTTCGTGGACTCTCTCCAAGTCAGCGGGCCCGAACGAATCATTCCAAACCGGCGCGGTCGGGTAGCTGGTGTAACGCGGCCCGGGGCGGTTATAACGCGCCAGGAACTCTTCGCCGACGTGCAGTTCCTCGCGCATCTGCTGCGGAGTTGGGTTTGCTGCTGTCACCACGCGACCTCAATCTCTAGTGCGAAAATCTTCAACGCGAGGGCACAGCGGCCGGCGCCTCGCTTGCAAATCGCGCCTGCTGCCCCGTTTCGATAAAAATCTTCGCATTCTCCACGGGAGTGTGCTGCAGAATCCCGTGCCCCAGATTCAAAATGTGGCCCACGCCGCCCAGAGCCACTAGTGTCTCCTGCGTGACGCGTCGTATCGTAGATTCGGGCGCAAATAGGACGGCCGGATCGACGTTGCCCTGAAGGGCGATTTTGGGTCCCAAAGTTTTTCGCAACTCGCGCAAATCCACGCGCCAATCCACGCTCACAACATCGGCTCCGGAGTCCGCCGCAGCCAGCAACAAATGGCTGGAAGCTTTCGTGTAATAGATGACCGGCACGCGCTTGCCCAGACCCGAGACGATTTCCTGCACGGCGGGCAGCGCGAAATCTAGATACTCGCGCAAGTTGAGCTCGCCGCACCAGGTGTCGAACAATTGCACGGCCGCGGCCCCCGCCTCTATTTGGGCCAGCAGATAAGAAATCGTGGCTTGCGCGATTCGGCTCAGCAATTCGCGGAAGATACGCGGCTCAGCGTACATGAAACTCTTCACAGTCGCGAAGCCTTCCTTGGTCCTTCCCTCAACCATGTACGAGGCCAGAGTCCACGGTGCAGCAGCAAATCCAAGCACTGGAACTGCCGGGCCGACTTCTCGCACTAAACGCCGGATGGCCTCCATCAGGAACCCTGTGTCGCACTCGGGATCAAAATTATTCAGCTTGCGGACGTCCGATTCGCTGCGCACCGGCTCCGGCAAATTTGGCCCCGCGTCGCCGAGCTCGAGTTTCAGGCCCATGGCTTCGGCGACGATCAAAATGTCGGAAAAAACGATTACTGCATCTACGCCCAATCTTCGGAAGGGCTGTAGCGAAACTTCCACGGCCAGATCGGGCGTCTTGCAAACGTCCAAGAAAGCGTGCTCGGCGCGAATCGCGCGGTATTCCGGCAAGTAGCGGCCCGCTTGCCGCATCATCCAGACGGGAACGCGCGGCACTGCCTCGCCACGGCAGGCGCGCTCGAACAATTCCCTGCGGCTCAAACCGGTCTCATTGCGTTCACTCATAGACGCAATTCCATTCCTGAGAAGCATAACAAATTCGCGACCCCGCTGCGGGCGCCACGCCCGCTTCCCTAGATGCCCGAAACCCTTTCGGCAAGGTGTGGCAATACAGAAGGCTATTTAGTTTAGAATTGCAGCGTGGGACTTTTGCGTACAATTTCGCGCTGGATGGGGACGGGAAACACCATGACGCATATCAATGCGGGACAAACTGCGCCCGACTTTTCGTTGAAGGGGCTGGATGGCAAGAGCTATTCGCTGGAGGAGCTGCGGCGAAAGGGTCCGGTGGTGGCGGCGTTTTTCAAGATTTCGTGCCCCGTATGCCAGTTTACGTTTCCTTTTTTGGAGCGGCTTTATCAGCGTTATGGGAGCGACAACGTCACGTTCTTGGGGATTTCGCAAGACGACGCGAAGGCCACAGCCATTTTTGCCCGGAATTATCGAGTAACCTTTCCCATGGCTTTGGATGAGAAGGAGAGGGGATATCCGGCGTCGAACGCGTATGGGTTGGCGAATGTCCCTACAGTTCTTCTGATCGATGGCGATCGAACCGTTCGCGTCAGCAGCATGGGATTCGTGAAGGATGATCTGGAGCGGATCGCGGCTGAATTGGCGGAACGCGGACGCATCGCTCCGACACCTCTGTTTCGGACGAACGAGTCGGTTCCAGCGAACCGGCCTGGTTGAGGGTCGAAAAACTAGGTCCGGTCGGACCTAAAAACGACAGGCATCCGCTACGAGTCGCTTTCGACCCAATCGCTCTTGTGCTTCGGCGGGCGTTTGCGCTTGTCCGGAATGACGCGCGTGGCACCAGGCGCTAGACCCGAGGCCCGCGCGCGGCGGCGAGCCTCTTTGCCTGCTTCGAATCGTTTCTTTCTACGTTTTCTCAAGACGCTGGCTCTCTAAGGGATTTGTCTCATGCCGGTTGTTGTGGGGTCAACTAGCGGAAGCCTGGAGCTCGCCGAGTAGCGGCGCAGCCGAAGCGATGGGGATTGAATCCAATCCTGCGCCGGGTGCGGTCAAAGAGCGGTGATTGCCTAATGGGAAGACGTCGACTCGTTGTGATTCTGGGGTTACTTGCGTTCGCGCTTTCGGCATGGGCGCAGAGCAACGTCGGCGAGCTGCGGTTGAAGGTAACTGATCCTTCAGGGTCTGCTGTGAAGAGCTCGATAGAGTTGGTCTGCGATGCGAACCAATTCCGGCAGACGTACGTGACGGATAGTTCTGGTGTTGCCACCGCGCGGCATTTGGCGTTCGGCGTCTATGAAATCGACATACAGCAAGAAGGCTTCGCAGCGTTTCAGGGGACGCTCGAAATACGCTCCGCAGTGCCGGAGGAGTTCCGAATATCGCTCAGCCTCGCGTCCGTCAACACTTCTGTGACGGTAAGAGATACGGAGACTCTAGTGGATCCGCATCGGACCGGAAGCGTGGAGCGAATTGGCGCCGAAACGATTGAGAACCGGCCTACGGCCCTGCCGGGGCGATCGGTTGTCGACCTTGTTAACGCGGAGCCGGGCTGGCTCTATGAAGGCAATGCCGTCTTGCATCCACGCGGCTCGGAATACCAGACGCAGTTTGTAATCGACGGCGTGCCGCTAACAGACAATCGCTCGCCGAGCTTCGGCACAGAGATCGAGGCAGACGATGTGCAGTCGGTGAGCATTTACACGGCGAATATTCCCGCCGAGTATGGGAGGAAGTTAGGTGGCGTGATCGAGGTCGTAACGGCGAAGGATCCCCGGCTGGGCTTTCACGGCAAAGCGGTTCTGGCAGGCGGCAGTTTCGCCACCAGCGATGCGTATTTGCTGGGGCAGTATGCGAGGCAGAAGGACGCGATCAGCTTCACAGTGGACGGCGCGCGCACGGACAGATTCCTGAACCCGCCAGTAGTCCAGAATTATTTAAATCACGCGACGACCGGCGATTTCTCGCTGCGCTACGACCGGGACTTTAGCGAGAGTGACCGCATAGGATTGGTTGTGCGGCACGGAGTTTCGCGATTTGAAGTGCCCAACGAACAACTGCAACAAGCAGCGGGCCAGCGTCAGGATCGCGCAAATCTTGAAACGATGGGAATCCTGTCGTATCAGCACATCTTTACACCGAATGTGCTGGGTGATCTTAGGCTCATGGTCCGGGACGATTCGGACTCGCTTTCCTCGAATCCATTATCGACGCCAATCATCGCGTTTCAGGATCGCGGCTTTCGCGAAGAATATTTCAAAGCAAGCGTTTCCGCGCATCACGGAAGGCACGAATGGAAGACGGGCGTTGAGGCGGGTTTCGCCTCCATTCATGAAAGCTTCCGAGACGTAATCACGGATGTGTCGCAATTCGGGCCCGGCACACCGGCGAGTTTTCGCTTCGCCGGCAATGGCCGCGATCTGGAACAATCAGGTTTTCTGCAGGACTTGATTCGTTTGGGAAAATGGACGGCGAGCGTGGGGCTGCGCTGGGATCATTACCAGTTGCTCGTAAATCAAAATGCACTCAGCCCGCGGCTGGGCATCGCAAGATATATACCCGGGGCGGATTTGGTGTTGCACGCTTCGTATGATCGAGTCTTTCAGACGCCGGCGTTCGAAAACATTCTGCTGTCCAGCTCTGCAGCGGTGCTGTCGCTCAATCCGAATGTGCTGCGGCTGCCGGTAGAACCATCACGCGGCAATTATTATGAGACGGGACTGACCAAAGGATTTGCGGGACGCGTGAGGCTCGACGTCAATTACTTTCGGCGGAATGCCGGCAATTTTGCGGACGACGATCAGTTGCTTAACACAGGAGTGAGTTTTCCGATCGCGTTTCGCAAGTCATCGATTTATGGAGCCGAGGCCAAGCTGGAGATTCCGCATCTTGGCAACCTCAGCGGATTCGTGAGCTATTCTTACATGGTGGGGTCGACGTACTTGCCGGTCACCGGAGGCCTTTTTCTTGGAGACGACGCCGCCACCGCGCTGAGCAAGACAGCGGGGCGTTTCTGGGATACGCAGGACCAACGCAACACCGCGCGGACGCGTTTTCGCTACCTGCTTACGTCGCGTCTATGGGCGGCGCTTGGCGCGGAATACGGTAGCGGACTGCCTGTGGCGTTTCAGGGAACCGAAGCGCAAGCTACCGCGCAATACGGCCCACAGATTGTCGAGCGCGTCAATTTCGACCGCAGCCGGGTGAAGCCTTCGTTTTCTCTGGATGCGTCGTTGGGGACGGAAATCTGGAAACGGGATTCGCTGCAAGTACGATTGCAGGCCGACGCGGCGAATCTCACAAACCGGCTCAATGTAATTGATTTCGCCGGTTTGTTCTCCGGAAACGCCGTGGCGCCTCCGCGGTCCTTCGCTGCGCGGCTGGAAACATCCTTCTGAGCGTAGCTGGCCTCAGAGTTTTCTTGAAGGTTCCTTTGCGTTCCCGGTGCCTAACGGTTGGAAGCGATAACCAATCCAGGGTTCGGTCAAAATGTATTTGGGTCGTGAAGGATTCGTCTCAATCTTTTTTCGCAGCTGATTGATCACCACGCGGAGATTTTCCGTCTCATCTCCGTAATCCGGTCCCCAAACCGCTTGCAGCAGCCTGCGGTGGGCGAGCGGCTTGCCTTGATTAGCGACCAGGTGTTTCAGAACGTCGTATTCCTTGGGCGTAAGGTGCACGATTTGGCCGCGCACGATGATTTCCCGGGCTTCGAAATCGATGCGCAGATCCTTTGATATAAACGGCGGCAGCACATCTCCAGGCGCGTAGCGCCGAAGAGCAGCGCGTATGCGCGCGAGCAACTCCTCGATGCTGAAAGGCTTCACCACATAGTCATCGGCGCCTGCATCGAGGGCAGAAACCTTATCTCGTTCCGCGTTGCGTACGGTAAGCATGATGATGGGAGCATCCGACATTCGGCGAATCTCTCGGCAAGCTTCGATTCCCCCCATTCCGGGCATGTTGACGTCCAGCAGCACCAAATCGGGCCGCTGCCTCCGCACAGACTCCAGCGCCTCTTCACCAGTCTTCACTTCGCTGATGACGTATCCCTGGGCACTCAAAGTAGCGCGCATCACGCGACGAATTTGCGGTTCGTCATCGACCACCAGGATATTCGCGGCGTTCAACGGTTCTCCTTCCCTCCACGATCCACAGGCAAGCTAAAGGCAAAGACCGAGCCATGACCCAGCTGACTGGTCACGCTGATGCTTCCGCCCTGCGCAATGACGAGCGCCTTCGCGATGGGAAGACCCATTCCGGTCCCGCGTACCAGGTAGCGCTGGTCTTTTCCACGATAAAATTTGTCGAAAATCATCGTCTGCTCGAAATCATCGATTCCGGGGCCGCGGTCGGCGACGCTGGTAGTGACGGTATCTCCTGTCAATTCAGCGGTGATGGTGATGGGCTGATCTTTTTCGGAATAGAGATTGGCATTATCAATCAGTTGGACCAGGGCCTCTTTAGCTCGGTCACGGTCGGCACGCACAGCCGGAAGTCCCGGCGCGACGCGAACATTCACCCGCCGGCCAGCAAGGCACGCGCTGCAGTGGCCCAACGCCGCCTGGATGACTTCCTCGATTGGAACCGCGCTGAGGTCCAATGTAATCTCGCCGGCCTCGAGCTTAGCCATTTCGCCGGCTTCTTCCACGAGTCGATTCAAGCGGTCGCACTCCTCGTTGATAATGGAGAGCAGCTCGTGCGTGTTGGTTGCGTCGGTGGGAAGCGAAGCGAGCAAGCTGCTGACGGCCGCCTTCATGGAAGTTAGCGGAGTGCGAAAATCGTGGGTGATCGAATCCAATAGAGCGGATTTCAGCCGCTCGCCCTGCCGCTCCGCTTCGGTCTGCCCCAGTTGCTCGATGGCCCGCGCTCGCTCGATCGCTATCGCCACCAGTGTGCTAATGGCTTCCAGGGATTGCCGCGAAAGCTGCGACCCCGAAATTCCAAGACTGCCGATGGGGCGCACACCCAGGCGGATGGGAATAAAATATTCGCTCAGCTGTGTGTCCACCGACAGCTCGTCCAGCGAGAAAGCCCCTTTCATTTTTTCTTCATCGAAATGGGCGGCGCCGAATCCGGAGCGATAGAATTTGTCCTTCTGAGGAAGGAACAGCGCGGCCGCGCCGGCTTCAAAGCTTTCGACAATGTAATTCGGAATGGCGTTCATCAGTTGGATGACGTTGCCTTCGGCGAGAAGTTTACGGCTGAACTGGTATAGCCGTTCAACTTCGCGCCTGCGCTGGTGCGCTTCGTCCGCTTCCGTGCGAATGCGCGAGGAGAGTTGGCTTCCCATGATGGAGGAGACCAGGAAAGCAAACAGCGCGACCCAGTTCTGCGGGTCAGCAATCGTCAAAGTTCCAACGGGCGGCAGGAAGAAATAATTGAAAGCCACAACCGCCGCAAGCGACATCACCACGGAAACGGTCATTCCCCACACTGCCGAAACTGCTAGAATTGCCAGCAGAAACGAAAGCGCCACCGTCGTTTGGTTCACGTGAAGCATGTGACGGTAGGCGAAGGTGATGCCGGCGACCGCGGCCAGAGACACAATAATTCCCATAACCCGGCCGCCTAGAAATCTCTGCATCGCTACATTCTAGCGCATGCTGAAAATTTGACGCGGGGAACATAGGCCTTGCCCAAAAAGCCTGAAGAGTGGCTGGAAATCGCTTCTCCGTCGCAAAAGGCGCGGGGAATCTTCAAGCTCTTCCTCGGCTACGCTCCTGGCGTGGGCAAGACTTTCAGCATGCTGAGCGAGGCGTTGCGCCGTCGCAGCCGTGGCGAAGACGTGGTCATCGGCGTGGTGGAAACGCATGGGCGCAAGGGCGTGGAAGAACTGCTGGCGCAAATCGACCAGGTCCCGCGCAAAAAGATCGAATACAAGGGCACCGTTTTTGAGGAGATGGACGTCGACGCGATTTTAGCCCGTCGCCCGGAGGTGGTGCTGGTTGACGAACTGGCCCACACCAACATTCCTGGCAGCAAGCACCGCAAACGATACGAAGATGTCCAGGAGCTGCTGGCGGCAAAGATCGACGTGGTCTCCACCCTGAACATTCAGCACATTGAGAGCATTGCTCCCGTCGTTCGCTCAATCACGGGAATCATTGTGCGTGAGACAGTTCCGGATTGGGTGCCGCTCACCGCTTCGGAAACCGTGATGGTCGACCTCACGCCCGAGGCGCTACAAAACCGCATGAAGCGCGGCGACGTCTACAGCACTGAGAAAGTGGAGCGCTCGCTTGGCAATTTCTTCCGTCGCGGCAATCTGATCGCGCTGCGCGAACTTGCCCTGCGGCAAGTCGCCGAACAAGTTGACCGCAGCCTCGAGTCCTACATGGAGGCGCAAGACATTCGCAAAAACTGGGGGGTGCGCGAGAGGATGGCGGTGTGCATTTCCGCGAATCCCGCCGGGCAATACCTGGTCGCCCGCGCCGCCAGAATGGCTCGCCGCATGGATGCGGAGCTATACGTGGTTCACGTGGACCGCGAATTCGGACCTAAGGAGTCCAATCAAAGCGCTCTGGCTGCCAACCTTCGCTTTGCTGAGAGTCTGGGAGCAAAGGTGGTGCGCCTAACGGGGCGCAGCGTCGCCGATTCCGTGGCCGACTTCGTGCGCGCAAAACACATTACGCAAGTGATTTTTGGAAGAGCGCCCATCCATGACTGGCGCAAGTACCTATATTTGTCGGCGGTGCATCGGTTCTTGCGAGAGTCGCCCCCGGTGGACGTTCACATCGTCACGCAAGAGCCGGAAGATTAGGCCGGGTATCCGGAACTGCGCGAGGCCCTGTCGGCGGCGACGAAATGCCAGCCAAGGAGCGCGCCGGTCGCAGCAAGATGTCCCGGCGAAGTTTCGCCAACGTGTACGTCCACGAGCCTCGCGAAAAGATCTGGATGTGCTGCCAGTGCGCGCATGACGCGATGGCGGAGCTTGGGCTGATTGTCCAGCAGCAGAAGCAAACGTCCCATTAGTCTGGGGCGACGAGTAAGACGCTGATGCGCAGCTTCATAATTGCCCAGATCTCCTACTTCCAGGGCGTCCGCTAGCACCAAAGCTTGTCGAAAGCCCAGGGACAGTCCTTCTCCCGTGATAGCGTCCACGCTTCCGGAGGCATCGCCAATCAATGCGATGCGTCCACTGCACACACGATCGAGGGAACGCGACAGCGTCACGGCCCCCCGTTCCGAGCTGGTGGGCGCAGCCGACGCCACGCGTTCCGCGAGCTGCGGAAATTCCGCGGCGATTGAGGCTAAGCGCACTTGCGGGTTACGCGAGATGAGTACGACGCAAATGTCGTGCCTCCCGACGGGCGTGACGTATGCCTGGGCACTGCGACCCCAATGAAGTTCCGTGCAATTGCACCAAGGCTCGACGCTATAGTGGCGCCGAAAGGCAAACCGGGGTTGGCGTTCGCGGAGGGGCTCGAGGCCCGTCCATCGGCGCACTCGAGAGTGAATGCCATCGGCGCCGATAATCCAGTGCGCGCCGATGGTTTGTCGGTTGGTGATAACTCCGGCTGTGGAAATCGCTGACACCGGCGTTTTCCACAGCAACGTGACACCTACTTTGCGGGCTCGCTCGACCATTCTTTCATGCAGCACTGCGCGCCGAACGCCTATGCCTTGCCCAGCGGAGAATTCGGCTTTGACCTCCAGATCAGCATCAAGGAAGCGAATGCCGCCGAACGCGAACCCCTCGGAAGGTGGAATTTCGATACCAAGCCGCTCCAGGGCCGATACGGCGTCCGGTAGCAGGCCTTCGCCGCAAGCCTTATCGATCGGTGGCTCCGCGCCATCAGCCACGGCTACATCGAAACCTCGCGCGCGAGCAGCGATTGCGGCGGCCAGGCCTACGGGGCCGCCGCCGATAATGAACACGTCCGTGTTCTCAATCATTTATCTCGTCAAAATCGATCTAACAAACGCAGCTTTGCCTCTCTGGCTATTAGGATGCGGCTCAGGCCGAGGGGTTGGAAGAAAATTGTCAAATACTTGTCTTATACGGCTTCTTAAGCGATGCCGGTGAATTCGGGCTCGGATATGCGTGTCACTTTCGTCCGACAGCACGGCGTAAGATTGTAAAAGGCGGTTGGCGAGCCACCGCACAAGTTATTCCTCGCCACCGCGCTTGGAACTTAGGTCACACCAACCGCGATCGTAATAGGCAGCCTCAATTTGCTTCGGAACTGATGGCACACACTCGTACTCGCCAATTTCCGTAAGGGCACGCGAGTCCGGCGACGCCTGGTTGTTCCAACACAATCCAATCGACCCCGTATCGTGTTTTCAATTTCTGGAAATCCGTAAGCTGAAATTTCTTCCACCCGCGTTGTGCCCTCATCTGCTCGCGCCATTCTTCCGCCAGGTTCGGAAACATACTTACTGCGCCGCTGTCTTTCACGCCATCTCCCAACAGGCTTCTTTGCGCGATAGCTCGAAAACCATGCTCATCCTCGCCCGGAATTTGCATGGCATTCGGATCCATAGCGAAATAGGCTTTCTCGGGCGTGTTGGCGCGAACCCACTCGAATGCCTGAACCCAGGGATTGTTCGAAGCCTTCCACGGCCATTCCATATAGTCCGAAGCCGGAAACGTCGCCCGCTGCGCAAGCACCATCGCCCCGCAAAGCGGAACGAACAGCAGCGCCCACCGCCAGACGCGGCGTTGCAACACGAACTTCCCCAGCAGCCCGCCTCCCAACAGAAACATAAGAATGTACAGCAGATGTAAGCAGCGCATCGGTTGAAGTTCCGCGAAATTATCGAAACGCCCGGGCATGGAAATCGCCAAGGCGATTACAAAGAAGAAAGCCTCGAAAACGATCAGCGCCTGGCAAATCAGGGTCGTTGCCCCCAAGCTCTTCCGTTTCCCCAGCCAGGCCATCCACGCTAGCAGCGCGAACGGTGCCAATAAGCCCAGCCATTCATACCAGGCCCAATTGGTCAGAAAAAAATAAGAACGCGTTTCCAGCACTTCGCGATAGGCCGTTGTCACTCTCGGAAAAAGCGGCACTGCGATGGCTGAGGCCGCCGTAACGAAAACCGCTTCAGGTTCGCGCAATGAAACCAGCTCCTGACGCTGAACGAGAACCAGGAACAACACAAATGTTCCGGCGAATACCGCCATCAACGGGTGCACCGCGCATGTCACAGCCAGGCAAATTCCGGCTCGCGCATAATTTCCCTGGATAGCGTCCGTGACTGCGAGAAGCGCCAAAGGCGTGGAAAGAGAACGTGGTGTCAAATACTCATCCATAATGTAAAGACTCGTGCCCGCGGCGGACATACGCAACAACGACGCGATAAGTGCTACTCCACACCAAACTGCGTGCTCCTCGTCAAAACACAGCCGCGCAATGCGCCAGCACGCCAGCAAAAGCAGAAATATGCAAAGAAATTGCCACCCCAAAACGACGATCCCCACGGGCAGATGCAACGCGCGGACGGAACCGGCAATCAGGTCCGGGAACAGAGTCATATGCGCATGCGACTGAAAAAACTCGGAGTTATACGGGAAAAGCGCGGGATGCAGCCGCTTCAAAATCCCGGGGAGATATATTTCAGCGTCTTCCACGCCCGGGTGATATCCATCCAGGAAAAACGCCCCAAGACTCAGACCGGCGAGAACTCCGAAGTTTTTGATGTGGGGATGCAGCGGTTTCAATCCTTGGCCTCGGTAGAAACCGCCCCGGTAATAACCGCGCGGTGGTGCCGCGCGTTAATTCTGCTTTGCCTGTTTTCAAGAAAACAAAACTGTCCCAGCCTTCGCGCAAAACTCCCGGTGTCATCGGAACTGAAGTCATCTACCAGGATTCGGAGGTCTACGAGATCCGTCAAGTCATGGACCGTTGCTTCCAGCGTTTCCTCTGTATGGTAGGCGCGCAACACCACAGCAATCGTTTTTCCATTGAGCATGATTTAGAGCGCACCAGTGTGCGCGGGGTCGACCTGTGGGTTGCCTCCCATCCTCCCGTTCTATTGGCTCACGCTTTGGATGGCTTGCGCCGCCGACCGAGTTGTCCGGCGAAGCCTCCGACCGTTCTGTTTCTACGATATATAACCGACGATGCCGCATCAATAACCACGCAACGAGTTTGCCGCCTATCGGATAATCTCTCCGCAGCCAATACCCTAGTGCGCGGTAGTCCTCCCGACAGACCACTACCTGACGGTTTTGGCTTGATAAGTTCCCTTTATTCTATTGCCTATCTCTATTAATTTGACTGATTGCCTTCAATCCCTCATTCTGTAATCCCCCGTGGCGATCGAGATGCCCACATCGCCATGGCGAACGGCCGCACGGTTTATTCAAAAGCCGGCTGATTTCCCGGCTCGTGTCACCGTACGAAATGGGTCGGCAGCTAATTGGGAAACACCAGCGGATGACACCGGTCTAGCCACAGCAAGCACCGAAACTCGCGCCTTCATCGCGCAAGAGTGATGGCCTAGAGTCTTTAGCCCTGGGGTCCTTTTATATGGAGGAAATTCGCAGTGACACAGCCCACGCCAAAACCACGCAGCCATAACTTGATAGACGGCGCCAGCCGCTCTGGTGCGCGCGCCATGCTGCGTGCTTCCGGGCTTCGCGACGAAGATTTCGCCAAACCGCTCATCGGCGTGGCCAACACCTGGATCGAAATTGGTCCCTGCAATTATCACCTGCGTGAGCTTGCCGAACACGTTAAAGCCGGCATCCGCGCCGCCGGCGGCACTCCGCTTGAGTTCAACACCGTCTCCATCTCCGACGGCATCACCATGGGTACAGAGGGAATGCGCACCTCCCTGGTCAGCCGCGAAGTGATTGCCGACTCCATCGAGCTGGTTGTTCGCGGAAATCTTTTCGACGCGCTTGTCGTTCTGGTTGGCTGCGACAAAACAATACCAGGTGGCGTGATGTCCTTGGCTCGCCTCAACATTCCCGGTCTGATTCTCTACGGCGGCTCCATTGCTCCCGGGCATTTTGAAGGCCACGCGGTCACCATCCAGGACGTGTACGAAGCGATTGGCAAGCACGCGCGCGGCGGCATGACCGACGCGCAACTGAAATCCCTGGAAACCGCTGCATGTCCCGGAGCCGGCGCGTGCGGTGGCCAGTTCACGGCTAACACCATGGCCCTCGTCTGCGAATTCCTTGGCATTGCGCCGATGGGATTGTCCAGTGTCCCGGCCACAAATGCCGCAAAGGGAAACGCCGGTCATCGCGCTGGTGAAATGGTCATGGACCTTCTTCGCCGCGACATCACACCCTCGAAAATCATCACCAAGTCGGCGATCGAAAATGCCATTGCCGGCGTCGCTGCCACCGGCGGCTCCACCAACTCCGTTCTTCATCTCTTGGCCATCGCCAGCGAGGCGAACATCCCGCTCTCCATCGACGATTTCGATCGCATTAGCTCGCGCACTCCGATTCTTGCAGACTTGAAACCCGGCGGCCGTTTCGTCGCTACCGATCTCTATGCCGCAGGCGGCACAGCTCTAGTCGCGAAACGCATGCTCGAAGGTAAATTCCTTCATGGCGAATGCCTTACCGTCACCGGCCGCACACTGGCACAAGAAGCGGCCGCCGCAAAAGAAACCGAAAAACAAGAAGTCGTGCGCAAGCTCGATTCTCCGCTTAAACCCACCGGCGGTCTGGTGATCCTCAAAGGCAACATTGCTCCCGAGGGCTGCGTCATCAAAGTCGCTGGGCACAATTTCCAGACCTTCAGCGGTCCTGCGCGCGTGTTCGACAATGAAGAAGGCGCTTTTGCCGCCGTCGAGAGCGGCGCCATCAAGTCCGGCGACGTAATCGTAATCCGCTACGAAGGCCCCAAGGGCGGCCCGGGAATGCGCGAGATGCTACAAGTAACCGGGGCGCTAGTCGGCGCTGGACTCGGCGATTCCGTGGCCCTCCTGACCGACGGCCGGTTCTCCGGTGCCACGCACGGTTTTATGGCTGGCCACGTGGCCCCTGAAGCAGCCAATGGAGGCCCCATCGCCGCAATCAATGATGGCGACACCATTGCCTTCGATATCCCCAAACGCACCCTAAACGTGAAGCTCACCGACGCCGAAATCCACCGTCGTCTTTCCACCTGGAAGCCACCCCAACCGCGTTTCACCAGCGGCGTAATGGCGAAGTATGCCCTGCTTGTTTCGTCTTCCTCTTTGGGAGCTATTACTGCGGTTCCGAAATCATTCTTAACCGCAGCTCAAACCGTCTCGAGGACCTCATGAAGCTCACTGGCGCTGAAATTCTCTGCGAATCGCTCACCAAGCTCGGCGTCCGCCACATCTTCGGCTACCCCGGCGGCGCGATTCTTCCGGTCTACGACGCACTTGGCAAATCCAAGCTTCACCATATCCTCGTGCGCCACGAGCAAGGCGCAACGCACATGGCCGATGGTTACGCGCGCGCCAGCGGCGGTATTGGCGTAGCGATGGCCACCTCCGGCCCCGGCGCCACCAATATGGTCACCGGTATCGCCACCGCCATGCTGGACTCCTCGCCCGTGGTCTGCATCACCGGCCAGGTCAGCAGCAAGCTGCTCGGCTCCGATGCCTTCCAGGAAATCGACATCACCGGCATCACCATGCCGATCACCAAGCACAATGTGGTCGTCTCTCGCGCCGAAGACATTGCGCGCACCGTCCGGGAAGCGTTCGTAATCGCCAATTCCGGCCGCCCTGGCCCCGTCCTCGTTGACATCACCAAGGACGCCCAGCAAGCCTCCGCCGACTTCAATTGGGAGACCTCCACACCAAAGCTTCCGCCCAAACGTCAGCGCATCAACTACGAGCCAGCCGACTTCGAGCGCGCCGTCGAGTTGCTGAACAACGCCAAGCGCCCGCTGATCCTCGCCGGCCACGGCATTATGGTTTCCGGCGCCATGCGCGTCTTCGACAAATTCGTGCACGCAGGCAACTTGCCGGTCGCCATGACACTCCTGGGTATCGGCTGCTTCCCTGCCAGCGATCCGCTCAACCTCGGCATGATGGGCATGCACGGCGAAGCCTGGGTCAATCACGCGATTCAGGAAGCGGACCTGCTCATCGCCGTTGGCATGCGCTTCGACGATCGCGTAACCGGCGATCTGCGCACCTACGCCAAAGAAGCCCGCAAAATCCATATCGAAATCGACCGCTCCGAAATCAATAAAAACGTGAAGGTCGACGCCGCCCTCGTCGGTGACGCCCGCGAAGTCCTCGAACAACTCCTCCCCCGCCTGGAACATCGCGAGCGTGGCGAGTGGCTCGGCCACATTCGCGAACTAAAAGGCGATTCCGCCGTACGCGACATTCAAGGTCTGCCTGACAACGGCCACCTCTACGCCGCTCACGTGATCAACGATTTGTGGAAAGAAACAAATGGCGAAGCCATCGTCGTCACCGACGTCGGCCAGCACCAAATGTGGGAGGCGCAGTATTACCACCACAATCAGCCGCGTTCTCTTGTGACCTCCGGAGGCCTCGGCACCATGGGTTTCGCTCTGCCCGCCGCCATCGGCGCCAAATTCGCCAAGCCGGAATCCGAAGTCTGGGTCGTCGTCGGCGACGGCGGCTTCCAGATGACCATGTGCGAGCTGGCTACCATCGCGCAAGAAAAAATCAAGATCAACATCGCCATCATCAACAACGGCTTTCTCGGAATGGTTCGCCAATGGCAGGAATTTTTCTACGACAAGCGCTACGTGGCCACGCCGCTAGTCGCGCCGGACTTTGCCGCCCTCGCCAACGCTTTCGGCATCCGCGGCGAACGTATTACCTCTCGTACCGAGGTCACTCCCACTATTCGCTCCGCGCGTGAGTCGTCCGAAAGCGTGCTGATCGATTTCCGCGTCGAGCAAGAGGACTCCGTCTACCCGATGGTGCCCGCAGGCGGCTCGCTGCACGAAATGATTCGGCGCCCGGACAGCCCGCTGGTCGAAACAGCTACAGAACCGTAGGCCAAGAGGACTTATGCAAACACTTGTGGCGTATGTCGAGAACAAACCCGGCGTGCTCAATCGCGTAGCCTCGCTCGCGCGCCGGCTAGCCATCAACATCGATTCGCTGACCGTTGGCCCGACCGAAAACGAAGAAATTGCACGCATGACCATCGTCGCCCACACCGACGAAAAAGGCGCTCACCGCCTCGAAGCCAGCCTCGAAAAACTCGTCGACGTGCAGCTCGCGGAAAATATCTCCGAACGCTCTTTGCTCGAACGCGATCTCGCCCTAATCAAAGTGGCCGCCGACCAGCAATCGCGCCCACACCTAATGGAGCTCATCAAAGTTTTCCGCGCGCGCGTAATCGATGTCGCGCCCGAATCGCTCATCCTGGAAGTCTCCGGCACCGTCGACAAAATCGATGGCCTGCTCGAAGTCCTTCGCCCCTTCGGCGTTCTGGAAATGGCGCGCACCGGCCGCATCGCCATGACTCGCGGCAGCGACTTACTGCGTCCTCCGGGAGCCCCGTCGAAGACTTCTGATCCTAAAGCGGCCGTTACATCGCCAGGAAAGTAAGATTCCGCACAACTCGAAAGGAAAAGAATGGCA